>Ga0099799_10151_pt1 | contig 21193 bp, 10 predicted proteins | sample Uncmet6_SortLC_1_FD_89033 | JGI IMG/M metagenome (GOLD analysis project Ga0099799, IMG submission 89033) | Marine eukaryotic communities from CALCOFI LINE 67, Pacific Ocean - CN11_C50_N6_SortLC_1 | ecosystem: Environmental > Aquatic > Marine > Oceanic | place: Pacific Ocean: Monterey Bay...
GTGCCTCCATCGATAACACTCCTTCCGCCCGCGACATCTTCTCGTCCTTTCTACCGGACAGGACAATCCATACGATTTTGGTTGGATGTGCTTGCGTTCATGGCGATGAGATGGGGAGCTTCCATCAAGCTAGCGACCGGGTGAGGTTGGGCGCCGTCGAGGCGCTCCTTGCCTTGGCCCATCTCTTGCAGATAACCAGACAGAGTATGCAAGAGTTCGGAGCAACGATTCGTTCGTCTCTCGGGGGTGAAGTAGACGATGGACGCTCGATATCGGGCCCGAGATTGCTCCATACGATTGCGTTTCGGGCCGCAATGGCCGCGGACGGAAGGGAAGATTCCAAGGACGCGGCGAGAATGGTATCCGCGGCGCTTGGCGTCATGGCCGAGCTAGCTCTTTCTTCCTCTGATGACCTCCAGTGGTTGGTGCAATCCTGCCAATGCTTCGACCAGAGTCGCTCGGGGACGGGTGGCTTCGTTACTTTTGCCAAGCCCACCGCCGATGAAGCCAGTTCTATCTCGATCTTGTCATCGGCAATGTCTGTCCTAGACGCGTTCTCATCGAAATTGGACCGCATTGCCTTTTCGGGAAGTGTCGCACCAGTTCATGTCGCACAATACATCACTAATGTTGGAAATGGTATCCTTGTTGCTTGCGATGTGTTGGTGTCGACTCCACTCCCGACTGCGGAATTCCCATTTCAGCAAGATATCGTTCTTGCCATCATGGCATCACTCCAAAACGTATTTTCGTCCATTAGAGGCATCATCGCGGCGCATTCTTCAGTAGATGTGCGAGAGACAGCCAAAGTTGTACTCAATGGTGTCATCAATTACATCTCTACCTCGACGCAGACTGGGCAGACTCTTGCCTACTACGCCGCCCTCCCTGTGTCTGTCAGCCTGATGGTGGAGGTCGAGAGATTTTCGAAAGGTCAATCCATGTTTTCTTCCGCGGCTATGGATGCGGATGACGATGATCAGCCAACGTCAACACAAAAGTACGGGGCCTGGTCCAGGTTGGTCCAAGACGTCGGAGACGTCGAAAGCGCAGCTACTCCAGCACAACAGTTGAGGTCGTTCGCTCGGGGCATCGCGCAAAACATCCATCTGCTTCCCATGAAATCTTCATTTGGTCAAAGCTCATCGAAAATTTATAGAATAAGCCACTCCGCAATCTTAGTGCTTGAGCAGTGGGGCGAAATCGTCGAGGCAATGACTCTAGAGAAGCACAGCTACGGGTCAACTTTTGGAAACGGAATAACCATTGAAGAAGCAGCAACCATCGTCTCTCCAATGACTGGAAAGGCCATGTCAGCAGACTTGCAGATTCTTAGTCCGCTTCGCCTGCTGCTGAGCAGTCCGTCAAATCCATTGCATCCCATCTCTTCGCTAGAGCATAGTCTTGGAGGGATTAGAATGACCAATTTGAATCTTCTATCACGATATCTTGCTGCATCCAGTGACAAGGACGAAAGATACTGGTCGTCTCTTTCAGAAGCTTCTTCCAATCTTATTGCCCTAGCATTAAGACATTCTGATATGATCTCGGATTTGACGGCTTCACAAATGAGCAGACCTGGTGATCTTACTGTTGCCAGGGCGCTTGGTGGAGGTGATCAGATGCATCAAGCCCTCCTCAGCGCTCTCCGGGGATCGCTGGGAGAGGCACCCGCTGATCTTTGCCAGATGATAAAGGCGTCGAGATTGGTATACCTCGCAACTTTGTGTGTGGATGTTCAGCCTGAATTAGCAAGGGTAATGTTAGGTGGCAGGAGTGAAAATAGCCATGGAAGGAATATTAAAACTGTGCGACTAATGGCTTCGGCTGTGAAGAAGGTTGCCACACAATTAGGGGGCGACAGCGGTACTGTACGTTTGGAAATGCTCCAATTAGCCTCGTCCTGCCTAGATGCGTTTGCAGCGCTGTGGAAAACCAGCCGCAGCCGATCGAGCGGTGGAAAAGACGCTCTGCATCCATGTGATGATTTAGTTGCGGACATTGCGTCGCAGACTGATATCCTTCCTGATAGTTGCGCTATTTTGCTTCACCACAAGTCACTGACACATAATGCATCACCAGATACCTCGCCGACTCCTTCTACGCATTCATCGCTCAATCTCAATATGCTCTCTTCTGCCCTAGAAATTCTAGGAAACGAGATATTTACCAGTCTTCGCAAAGGCTCCACCAATGATGACGGTGAGATCAGAACAATGCTGGACCAAATCGCTCAAAACAAGACCATCAACGACTGGTCTGTATCTCTCACTTCATTTAGCGCTTTGTCAGACTCAGCAAAGTGCTTGAGTGATTTGTTGAAGCGAGAAACAGGGAGTCTTGACCCAAGTCGCTTCATTGCTTTGCACTCCAGTCCGGGCAAGTTGGGCAGTCGAGCGTCACTCAAGATTCAAAAATTAATATCGACGATCAAGTCGTTCAGCGATAAATGTGGGGAACCGCCAAGTACAGAATATCTCGATACACTTATCGATTTTTATTATTCCGAGAAGAAATCGCAAAGCCAGCTCGTTCTCATCAAAGCTTGGTCACAGTTTGCTCAAGCTTACTCAACCTCTATTGCGGAGTCGTCAAAGCCGTCAAGTAAAAATTTACCTCCTCCGGTGAGGGGGGAATCACCTTCGACGAAGAGTGCGGTATCTGAAAGGGGCAGCATTGTCGGCAACGCGAGTGGTCTTGGCACCGCGATAACAATGGCAGATTGTATCCTCTATTCGCTGGAGGAGAATGCATCGCTCGCGAACATTGCAACATCCACATCATCATTTATCGCATCAACATCGTGTCTAGCGGGTGATATGGGATCCCATTTGTCTTCACTTTTGGCTCATGTTCTCAGCGACTGTTTTGTTCTGGCAAGGAGTGGTACAGGAATCCAGTTAGAGCTTTTAGTAGATATGCTGAGTCGTCTCGGGGCGGTTGCGTCGAAATTGTTTACAATCACTCAGCCGATACAACTGCTGGTATCAGACCAAAACACTGGAAGCGCGTCTTTTATGGGGTGGGCCCAGAAACGTACATATTGTGTTGCCTGTATATTACGTCTCCGATTGCTGAGCTGTGCATTAGTATTAATCGAAATGGCCGGACATGAGTTGACTTCACGACCCAACCAAAGCCAAGGTACAGAACAGAATGGTTTCAATGAATCCTGCATTACATTTGCCAAGATGGCGTCAGATATCCTGAGGGAATTGCAATACTCTCCATTGCAGATTGAGGCAGCTGAAATACATCACGATTTCCGTTCATGCTTCATAGCCAATGACTCCGCATTCCTGGAAAATACCTGTTTCGGCTATGCCTTCGACGTGTCTTCTGGGAGCGGTCACCCTGTTGAGGCGTCAATTCAGGCTTCCTTGACCTTCGAGAATTCCTTAGGAGCTGATGACGCGGCTCTATCCCTACTGCAGACATCGGTGTCTACACTTTTGTCAATCGTCAAGTTCGGTGCGACACTCTCGCAGGGTACACCGCAGCGCCAACTTCGCTCATACACTTATTCTCTCATGTCCTGCATGCAAGAAACCGGAACAATATCCTCCCTAGCAAGACATTTTGAGGCAGCATCCCGTATGGTGGCAAGTTTGTACTCGCGGAAGCTGGAGAAATCTCAGCTTAAGCCGTGTGTACGAATGGAAGAAAATGCACTGGATGTCCTTGGGAGCATTTTAACGTTTTTCGAGCTAGCATCGTCATGTAACAACGACATCTTCCTTCCCTCTCTGCTTGTGGAACACCATGCCGTTCGCATCTTGATGGATAATCCCCTATTCCACGTTGCCTGTCGTCACTGGCATTCACTTAGCTCCTCGGAAAACTCCTACACAGCGGATGCGCGGTCTCTGCCCAGCAAAAATTTGAGAGGTTACCTTGCTCGCCCTGAAATGGTTAATGATCCTGTCCATTTGATGTGGAGATCATCGATCCGAACTCTTTCATCTTTGCTGCGTTCCTTTAGGGTAAACGACAACACATCGCCTGCAAATGGGCTTGACGCCCATCATAAGCAGTGCCTAAGCGGAACAATGAGCTTTATATCCACCTTCAATTTCGCCATATTTTCTGGACTGGCCACATGCGCACACTTCGGTCAATCGAAAATGCGCCATGGCGGGAGAAGAGGATTATTGTCCCCATCGCAAGAGCCTTCCTCGAGCCTTATCGGTTTCACCATGAACAATTTGAAGGAGGCTGCCGATTTACTGGACCTTCTCTCCGAGCTGTGCCAAGGAGACCAAAGGAAATATTTTGAAAGTTCTTCGCCAGACTTCTATGCAAAGACATTGAGCATGACCAAATCTTTGGTCAAATCCCTCTCGGCCTTTCTGGGATCGACGGGTGCTGCCCGAGAAACTTTCTCCGCTTTGGAACGGCTCAATAAATCGATAGAGGCGGGGGATGGCGGTTTTGACGAGTCTTCCATGGCTGTGAATGCAACGCTTGAATTTAATCCGGACTTCTCGGAAGGTATTCCATCGGCACGGCATGCAGCAATTGGAAACGCCGACTTTGCTAGAAGTTGCTGCACCCCGGTGACCAAGCAGGAATATCAATTAAGTAAAATTTCGACATCGTCAGAGAAGGGCGCCGTGGCAGCCATGCCGAATGAAGTCTCGACAGGGCCCCCAGAACAGAGCCTCCAGCGCATGATCAATAATTATTTCTTCGCTCAGGTGGAAGAGGTTGCCGCAGAATGCCTCTTCGGCAGTCTCTCCATTATTGCAAAAACGCACCCTGCTTCTGATTCATTCATTTATTTCTCTGCGTCAGAGGCATCTCGGCTTGATGCAATGTCGCTAGTTCAACAGGGCATGGTAATAGCTTTGAGGGTGATCCCAGAAAGTCCTCGAAGCATGCAACCTATGGAGGCGGATGCAGTCGACTACTTTCGCGTGATTGATGCGGATTACCTTCGTATGACTTGGGATGTTGTGAGTATCTCTGAAGGAAGTGGCAATACGCCGAAACGTGTTTCGTCATCAATGCTTGCTGGCATGGAAGATCTCAACAACAGAAAATGTGTTTTGGCTTACGCGCCAAAGCCGAAGCCATCATCAAACGATACAATCCTAGAGGACTTGTCTATTGGGCATCTCATTCTGGTCTTGAATTGGTGTAATCAGCATGCCATTGATGAAACCAAGGACTGTCCCGATGTTTCGAGACCGCTCGTTCAGCGCCTCGCAGAAAGAACTGTTGCGCTTCTTGGATTGGAAGTTTCCCTTCATGATGAGCTAGGGAAGATGGCAAGCTGTTCAAAAGACGACGTCAGAACGATAAATGCACAGCTGCTTCAATTGTTTCAGGATGGTACTAAAAGTCCTGTCGAAGGGGGGGGGGGAGACCACGCACCAATACCAGGAAAGAGGCCTGAGACGTATCATCGAAGACGAAGTTTGGGCATCGGCGAATGGGCAGCTCAAGAAACATCTCGCATCTGCAAGAAGCGATTGGGAAGCAGAACAAAAGCAGTTTGCTGCCAATAACTTTGGTGCTAGCGAGTGGGCTAGTACAAACTTCCAGGGACAAGGCGGTGGATCTTCTCGTAGTCCTTTTCGAGGAAACTTTCTCAGATCTCTTAGTTCTTAAATCTGACACACCATACTGTAGACGGGAATAAAAATTAGATACATACTACTCTAGTACGGCTACTAATACGAGAGTATGCATACTAGCTATTAGTAACACTCTACGTAGTACTCGTAGCATATACATAAAAGCAAAGATCGTCATTTTTTATTTACGCTTGGCACAAGCTACTACGACGCTCGTAAATTCTATAAATAATTGCGGTGCGCTAAAGCCGTTATACATTACGAGCTCGTACTCTAGTATTATTTACGAGCGTATGCATAATAACAATAATAATAATAATACGACGTATATACGTAATATACGAGTATTATCCATAATTTGTATTAAAATAATATTAATACTAGCTAGTATATTATTAATAGCTACAAGAAGTAGAATGTTATTTACATACATACATATCAATGCAGCACATCATCATGCATATTCTATTTTTACGGACCACGGAACGATATCCACGGAGCGCCCGCCGCAACCATGGCACCCAACGCATCCCGCGCTGCGGCGACCGCCGCTGATGAGGACGAAGCATCCGTCAAAGCTGACGCTATGCAGCAAATTTGCGAAGCGGTGTGCTCTTCCATTGAATCGGGTGGCGCCTCACTCCCCTCTATCGAGCTCTCGCCTAGTACGAGGGAGGGAGGCTCGTGCTCCGTCCAGTGGACGTCATACGCGCCTTGCCTGTCCCCCGCCCATGCCGTGGTCTCCGAGTTACGCCACTGCCTGTCCCTGGTCATGGGCAGGTTCGGGAGTAGCCTGGTCCTGCCCACCGCGCTGGGGTCGGGTGGACGGCCTCTCATCTACGGTGCTTGCCTCGGCCTCCTGCGCTCATCCGATCGGACAAGGGAGGAACAGCGCGAGAATAGCGAGGAGAAGGCGGGGACTGGGGGATTATCGCTAGACGTCTTCCTCGCCGTAATAAGCCTCCTCGTAAACGAGGTTGGCTGCCTCCCTACTCAACCCACGTTTTCTCCGGGTGCTTGTAGACGCCCTCCGCTACATCTTCTAGCAAGGGCGTGCCACCCTGCTGCAGTAAGAGCACTCCTGGACGCAGGCGCCAACCCGTTTCAGTCGGACTGGGAAGGTTGGACTGCCCTCATGGCTTGCTGTATGCTGGATGAGGATGGGCGAGGCCCAACCGTGGAGGATAGGGTGGGCACGGCACGGTTGTTGCTAGACTGGAGAGCGGAGGGGGACGAGGAGGGGGACGAGGAAGATGGAGACTTTGTTCTCTGTCCAGGAGGCATTAGTGCGAAAGTCTCTGCCGAGGTCAATCGGGTCAATTATCGGGGCTACACTGCCCTTCACCTTGCGTGCGAGGGACTGATGGCACCCATGGTAAGCCTCCTTCTTGATCGCGGAGCTGATGCCACCGCGAGAACCTGGCCAGGAGAGAGTCCACTGGGCATTGTGGCTTGGAACGAGGACAAGGACCAGGCTGCAGCCGAAGAATGTCGACGCTACCTCCTCAAGGCATTGGAAAAGGTTGAGGGCAATGCGAACAACAAATATGCATTAGAGGAGCAAAAAGTAGTGGATCTGATCAACTTCATTAATGAGACCCTGATACCCATCGCTAACTCGGAGCACTCAAGTGGTGACCTGAGGGATCGACTGCTGCTAAAGTCCGTTATGATGCATGTACAGATGGATCCCAAGCTTTACCTGGAGATTGAGCTCGGTAGCAACTGGTACGAGGAATTAAATCGACGGGTCATGGCTCTCATCCCCGACGCTTTCGCCAAGATTTACCTCGATGAACCGACAGAGGACGAGTACGACCTAATTACCTCTCACGATGGCCACTCGTTGGATGAGGCCTTCATTTGCCTACCGGATGATCACAAAGATTGCCCCGGCGCCCGCCGCTTCAGCATTTCAAGGCTACGGTCGGAGGCACTGGTCCCCTACCGTCAGCGAGGTTACGCACCTCGCGTCATGCACAATTTTTTGAATCTAGTCGTTGTCCCGATTCAACACACCGTCGCTTTCGCAGTTCCAAGTGGATCCGTCCTGGATCGGATCGCATCCATAGCACCCAGGATCGTAGAAATAGGCGCCGGCACTGGATACTGGTCTGCTCTTCTTCGATTACGAGGAGTCGATGCGTTGGCGTACGACGCCGATCCGCTCAGCGCTGGCTTATCTAGTAGGAATGAGAACAGCCATGTACGCAGCAACGCTTTTTTCGGCGATTGCGGGGCCTTCACCAAAATCCACAAAGGAACAGCTGAAGAGCTTTTTGAAGGTAATGAGGGAATGGACCTTGCCGCTTCCAGTGCCCTCCTCTTGGTTTGGCCCAATAACGCCGACTATGTTGACAATCCTCACCTGGCAGAATACGACCACACTCCTCTTCCCGTGTGGGATATTGATTGCCTCAATGCTTACCTCGAAGCAGGTGGCAAAACAGTCATTTATGTTGGCGAGCGCGAGGATAGGATCCAAGTCCTCCCGAGTGCCACAGGCCCTGACTGCGGCTTCTGTTCCTCACGTCAGTTTCAGCAAACGCTGACCAAATGCTTTGTCCTTGAAGAGCGCCTGGACTGCCCCAGGTGGTGGCTGAAGGACGACGACGTCACAATTTGGAAAAGAAAAGACTGACAACTAGAAAACTAATTCATTTATCACAGTCCTAGTTCAGATCTTATGACGTAACAGTTACATATCTCGGTCTGGAGTCATACTACTCTACGACTCGTAGTATATATATTATATACATACATATACTACTAGAGTAGTACTATTAGTACTAGCTAGAGTATACGAGCTACAATAGTATATATATATATATATATATATATATGGTAACGTGATCGAAGATTTAAGTAGAATATGATGGCAAACAGGATTTGTTCTCGTATTGTCGATTTATGCTTTCAATGCAGCGAAGGGCTGCACTAACCCTCGGGTGGTCCTCAGTCATACCCAAGTCCCCAAATATTGTCATTGCCTCGCTGTACGATTGCATGGCCTCTTCACAGGCACCATTCAGTTTTAGCGCATTGCCGATATCAGTGAGAGTTATTGCAATTTGTGTGTAAAGCTCGCTCCGTCTATCATCGTTGTCGATAAATGCGGGGCTGGCTGCGACCTGTTTCTGAACCCCAAGAGCCTTTCTATGATTATCGAGGGCCTTGTCTTGCTCTCCAGTGACGTGGTGGTAATGAAGGCCAATTGTGTTCAGGGTGTCGGCGACGCTGATGTCGTTCTCTCCCAATCGATCTCGTCGATCCTTGAGCTCTGCCTCAAGCGCGAGGATTGATGTGTTTGACACGACGTCTGCCGATATCTGACGGTTGCGATCCAAACCGTCTAGTGCTAAATTTTTGTATGCGGGAAGGATCGCCTCTTGTATATCAGCACCCGATAACGCGGGAGAATCCTCCGCGAGTCGCCTCTCGTTCGAGCCTCTCTTCTTCATTGCTTGCCTAGTAAATGAAGTTGAATATAAGTCAATCCAATCGATAAGCAACAGATGGGTCTCTTGCCCCCCCCTTATCTCGTCGCCAGCGAACCCTCAAAACCTCACTTTTGTCACTTGGAATTCTCGAAAATGAATTATGATAATGCACACATGCTTTTTGCGAAGTTTGAGTACAGGAATATGCAGAATATAATACTAGCTCCCTAGTATAAAGTATATTATGTATGTTTGTATGCATACAGCTGTATGTCAACATAATTTTAGTGCTAGCTACTATGCATATGGCATACGCTAGTAGTATGGATACCGGAAAAGTACGTCGCTACCTGCTGGATTCGTCAGCTGTTGTCCAAAAGACGTAATGTCATCTTCAACTGTCTTCTTGGTGCCTGCGTCATTATATACGGGACGAGCACTTCGAACAGTTGTCGTTATCTTGAACCAAGCCATTTCTTGCTTGCAGCAATATTTCTTTCTTTTGCGGAATTGTTATCTCTCCGTGACTAATTGTAATGTTGTCGTCATCAGGAGATATTACCACGTTGAAGTTACAATGATTCTTACGGCTATCGCGTATGTTGCTTTGCTATTATGCATACTACGAGCTCGTAGAGTGCGAGCAGTCGTATTACTGTATGCATACTCTACTAGTATGCATATTAGCTAGTATACGAGCTCGTATTATGTTCATACATTTTGTGTGTTTATTATGGATACCAGCCAGCAGTACTCTAGCTAGAGTATGCATACTAGATAGTATTGGTATGCATAATAGCTACTAGAGTAGGATACATTCCAACGAGGCTCTCGAAAGTCTCAGCAACGTAAGCAATAACTTCAACCTGTTAATATCTCTCAATGTACGAACAAAATAAAAGAAGACAATTTCGCAAAGAAAGATGTACGAGCTCGTAGTGCGTTACGTACGCAAGAAACGGCCTGGTACATTGTGGTACTAATATCACTAGCTAGTAGTATGCATACGCACATGTACGTGCTCGTACTAACAACATATTGGTGAGATACGCCCGTTCTTCTTTTGCTCGGAAATTTCCCAGGTTCCCTTTACGAAATCATGTCTGTGCGACCATCAACGACACGACCACCTTCAAGATTAAAAAATGAAATTATTAAGTTATTATTTTTCCAGGCTACTTGTTATATTCTCGTGTTTGTTTCCGCCCATCAATCACCCACACTGTAGCTAAGCTTTAGTGACGAATTCTTATCGTGGATCTAGCTAGTAGACATACATCTACGAGCTCGTACATCTCTCTTAGCTAATGTAGAGAACATTATTATTTATAAATTTATTGTATGTGCCTTCCGTAAGCATGGTGCAATAGCGCGTACTTCAAGTGTAAGCGATCGATGGCAACTTTGGTGCTTGACCAGCAACTACTCGGTCCCTAGTACCAAAACAAGAGCCTGCAAAGCAACGAATACCAATTATGTCTTCTTGACTAAGTCTCAAACAATAATAACTTTCTTTACTCCATGTTCAACACAAGCTACGATCTCCTTTGGGAGGGGGCGATGGCGGCTCTGAAGGTCATCGTTGGTGAAGAACAGTCGTTAGAAGTGCAGACCCCCCACCAGTGCGCTGCCAGCGACAAGAACAAGGAGGGAGTCATTAGGAAGAAAAAGACAAAGGCGAAAGCACATGCACCCGAAGCTGGCACAGTCAAAGAATTGAGTCAACCAATGAAAAACTATATGCGGTACATACAAATTTTGTTGACGCTGGACAAGTGCCACCTTTGTATCACCCAACCGCAGAAGAGAGCTGACATTAAAGCTGTTCTCGAGCTAGTGGTTTGTAGAATTGTTGGCCTTCGACAGGTATTGCTTAAGTCCAAATCGAATGCGGAAGGATCAAAGTCTCGTTTCCCGTATAGTATAGATATGTTTGCTGGAGGTGCCTTGCAAAGAATGCGAATCTCTCCTTCGGATGTTGAACTCATTTTTCCAGAATATATTCGTGATGAAAATTCTATCCGTAGGCGGGACTTTCACTCACTGGGTAAAGAAAGCTCTTCCTCCGTCGTCCCTGCATCCGATATCATCACACCGACTCCCGCAATGGATTCGGATTCCTCCTCTCTTGATAACTGCGAGGCCGGCGTTGAGGACGATGATTTATCAATTGTGCATTCTTTCCTCGATATGAGCGTGAAGGAAAAAAAAATCCTTAGACGTGCTGAATACGCTGCCTGTAAGAGGAGAAGACAGTCGCAGGTGGAAAACGAACAAGCATACGAAGCTGACCTAATCAATCTGGAATCTGTCCTCCGAGATGAAGAAAGCTGTGGTATACGTGAACGTTTGAGAGATGAGAGAATGACGTGGATTGCCGAACAAATCACCCTTACAGACCAAGTTCCAGATTCCTTGGATGCTTTCTACCTCAAGGATGAATCTACTGGCACTTTAAGTGCTTTTGAGGTTGATACTATCGATGACACAGGAAACGGTGCTGCTGGAAGGAGTACTGCCAAGAGGCTTTCTCAAGCCGAAAGTGAAGTTTGGCAATCATCCACATTAGTTCAACTAAACCGTCTTGCTGGCTGCACTGCTACATTCGAGAGGAGATGGCGAGACAAGGCAGGAATGTCGACACGCTTGGGTCACCAAGGCCACAACACACAACTGGCAAAAGATTTGATAGAAATAAAAGTCACGCATGAAATAACCAGGGAGGTAGATGAGTCTGTCAACGCTTATCTTGGGCGAATCAAGGATTGCCGTGGTGGTCCTGGATCTAATAGTACAAAGATTGGGACGTCAGAACACAAGAAGAAGGGAGGGGCGAAGAGAGCGACGAAGACGAAGCAGAAAAAGAAGGAGAAACCGCTTCCAGGAGATAAGTTACCGAAATTCGTCGGCATGGATAGTATCGAAATGGTACACATCCTGGCTCGTCACGGGATGATTGCTAATTGCACAGACATTAAGGCTCGATTAGATGATCTTATTGGCGTTGCGGACGCCTTTGGGCCGGCTAGATCCGAAGTAGAAAGTAGCTCGAGTTGTTATGAAGCACCCAATCTAAATCAAATCAAGTCAGCAATCATTGGCGCCTGTCTTCCTTACGCTTCAAGGAAGATAAAGTGTGCTGTTGCGGACAACGCGGAACGAACCATCCTTCTATATGGTCAGGAGGGATCGGGAAAAACCCATATTGCAAGCGCCGTTGTACACCATCTCGGAGCACTCCTTATCAATTTGTCACCGCAGCTTCTTCAGAATCGTTTTGTGGAGAAATGGGAAGCGACTGAGCTTGTGCATATGGTATTCACGGTTGCTCAAGATTCAAGCTTCGGGCCAGTCGTTATTTTGATTGACGAGTGCGAGCAATTCTTTCATCCCAAGGGCTCAATGACGCGTTTCCAGAAGGACTTGCTCATTTATAAGAATCAAGCTCTGGCAAGCACCGATCAGGCAATCATTATTGGAACAACAAAAAACCCGGACAGTGCCGACTTTAAGGTGTTCAAATGGACCGGATACGGAGGCAAGCCTGAGAAGCAGGGTTTCTTCGAATTGATGATTTATATCCCGCCCCCAAGTTATGTAGATCGGATGATGTTGTGGAAGAATTTTGCAAGTTTGAGAGGAAGCGGCTCTCTAGCTAAGCTTGACTATGGATTTCTTGCCCACGAGTCCAGTGGCTACTCGGCCGGACACATACGTAATTGCTTTAATGATGAAATGATGGCTCTCCCATCGTCCGGTAGAATCCAAGAGAAGCACCTGCTAGCGCAATTGAAGTCGCAATCCACCTGTAGTGACGAAGATTCGAAGCGGTTCATGGACTTTGCGACAAAAGTTGTATCTTCAACAGTAGGTACCAACAGCAGGCCCTCCTCAGGCAAAAAGCCCAAATAAGTGATATATTGACCGTGTTATGGCAATGTTTGCGCTTCAAATCTTAATCCTTTCTTTTTTTGTCTGCTGCGTAGCTTCTCGTATAATGAAGTCCCCGGTGCAATTCGTTCGTAGCCCCCCATCGTATCAGGCAACTCACCGTACTGTCGTGGAGGCTGGCCCATGAATATGTCTCTCAAATCATTTTCGAGCAAGTCCTTGTCTGACGCTGTCGGACATACATGGGATCTGGGATTCGATTTGGTGAAGCCTCTACGCTTACAAATTCGACGTAGTGCCTCTCTATCAAATGGGGAGGGATTGATCAATGCCACGGTATCTCTGAGAAGCGCCTCTTTTACGTCTGAGTCTAAATCTGAGTCTCTGGCAAGAGCAGGACACGCGTTCACCTCAACTAACCATGGTTTGGCACATTCGTCCAGGATTATATCAACGCCGTAAACTTCGAATGAATTGGGCTGTGGGGGAATGCTTTCAGCGACACTAAGGAGCGTTCTGAGACAGAGCTCCTTGATGCGAGCCCAAACAACCTTAGTGTCGATTCCTTGCGCCTCGAGACGCTTCCACAACCAGGTCAGCTTAATCTTGTTGTCACCGCCATCACTGCCAGCAATGCATACTGGATGACAACCATCGAAGGGGAGGTACTCCTTCTGTATGCTAGAGTTGGTAAGGTGAATACGTTCGTCGCCAACGCATTCAGGATCGGCGGAGAAAGGCTTAGAGGCAAATCGAGCTAGCCCTTCGACGTAAACGAAGGCCTCCAAGGGCTGGAATTGAGTCACAAGGATGTAGAGCCGAAGATCAAACTTGTAATTATGGAAGAGGAAAGGATCCATGAGGTATCTTTGCACCACGATGGGCTGGGAATAAGCGACCTCACCAATATCATTTACCACGGATATTCCGCGTCCCCTTGAAAGTCCAATCGGCTTGAGAATCCAAAAGTTCGAATCATTTCCGCCTGCACTCCTTTGGAGAGCTGAGAAGGCCGTCACAAACTGGCTGTACTCTTGTGGAAGAACGAAGGTAAGCGGCATTATGCCATCATAATTGTCACTGTACCTTTCCGGATGCAGAGCGCTTTTAGAGGGACTCTTCCTTCCCACACGGGATTCGCAGAATCTGTCAATGTTTTTCTTTAATAGATCCTTTCGAGTCAAACATCGAGTCGATCGGAACCGGTTTACCTTCTGACAAGTAAGCAATGTATTCAAATCAACTTTTGGCTGAGACCATGCCCACAACAGATTCCAGCTGCTGCCTGGATAAAGATCAGGCGGCATCTCTTCCCACGATCGCTCTCCCACACCATAACTTTTGCCATCAAGCACATCGTTGATAAGAAGCGAAACATCTTCACGACTAGACCCAACCATATAAAAGCGTGCCTGTGAATTAGGTGCTGTATGGCGGAGAGAAGGCAACTCCGTACATTCCTCCATCTCAATCAAGAATTCGGTTTGAATTTTCTCCTGGCGTCGTAGCATAATCTTTATATCTCGAAATGATATCTCACTGCTCGCGGTAAAGATGCGCAAGAAGTCCGGGAATATAGAAGCAAAGGGATGATGCGTATATGGGCTGGGGATGCAGCATCTTGGCCTGACACGCTCTCGATGAGATATTCCCTCATCAAAGGTAGATAAATCCACTGGTACAATGGATTCGACGCTGCTGTCGGGATGTAGCCTTGCTGCTATAGTCTCATAATCCAAAACATCGGCGTTCTCGATCACCGCATGTGATAAATCAAGATCTGGATCATCTTGGTGTAAAGGTTCTTGCTCAACGAGAGCGTTGGTGACTCGCAACTGTATTACAGCAGCAGCAGCACTCTGCTGTTCAACATTTACTTGTATTTCGAGAAGAGAGATTCCTGCTTCAGAAGACAACAAGGGACTACATTCTTCTACATCATCAAGCAAGCATGACGGCAGCTGTTGCGAAGCTTGATGGTCGTCGCCTCCGTCATTTTCAGGTGTTAATGTGGCTACAGCATCTCCCCTTTCATTTCCGTTTTCTTTTTCGTTGTCGTTGTCGTTGTCGTTGTCGTTGTCGTTGTCGTTGTCGTTGTCGTTGTCGTTGTCGTTGTCTCTGTCGTTGTCGTTGTCGCTGTCGTTGTCGCTGTCGCTGTCGTCAATTCTTTGAGACGAAGGTTGGCTGTCAGTTGATCTGGTGGCGAAAGAAAGGCCAGTGCACGAGCTGCTAGTAGCGATAGACGCCTCATCTAACGCCGATGAAGCCATTTGATCCATGACAGATGCCGCAGATGCGTCGGCGTCCGCGAAAATGTCATCAGGGGATCTCCCGCTCGACTTCCCATCCACCACGATAGCTGTTACCGCTTGTTCCATATCAACCTTGCATTTCGTTGCCTTTTCCATCTTCAGGATTTTGGTTTTTGTCTCTGCCTCAGATCTTTGTCTTCTCTCGCGTCGCTCATCCATCCGCTTTATGATTTGCCGCCTTCTCTCTTCCTGCTGTTGTTCTGACACTTTCCGCAGATGATCGTGAGAATCCTTCATCCGTCTTGTTTTTCGCCGAAGTGCCATAGTCCTTGCTCTCCGCCTGAAGCTACCATGGCATTCAGAACCACTGCTATTCACGATAAATTCGTTTCTTCGTTCGTTGGGAACACGGCTCTTTGCACCAGGCTGGTCCCTCGTAGGTGTAGACTGAAAGCCTAGTTGCGAGGCTTTATCAAGAGCGGATTTTTCATCAATGGAACTTCTCGGATTTGGGGGCAGCTCCTTGACCCCCTCCTGAACGACAAACGACTCGATATCGGTTCCTAGCAGACGTCGAACCCTTCGATGGGATATCTCACGCTGAAGAAGGAAGAGGATATTGATGGACGCATCATCTTTTTTATTTGTCAGCTGTTCCTCATGATAATCGAGTGCTTTATCGTCCAATTGAGCAAAGTTTAAGGGTTCCATTCGTTGGATTGATAAGAATAGACTGGTCCTGGTGATAATAAGGGAGCGACCAGGTCTGTGGAAGGCGTCGCCTCAGCGACTCCTCTGTCGAGATCAGCAAGAATATCGATTGATTTCGAAATTGGATAGAAAATTCCCCTAATCATCTTTCCGACATGGTCATTGCAGATGCCGACTCTGTGCTGCCGGCCGCCACAATATGGGGCGCCAAGGTCTCTTTTTTGTCCCCTACAGGCAAAGAGAAGAGCGAGATGTTTTCATCGGTGAGACGGTTGGCGGCGCCGCGCGCTCTCCTGAATAAATGCCCCACAGCTACTGTGACGAAGAGTGCAACGGGAGCCAGAGCTGGGTTCTCAGGGAAAAATGCAAACATCAAGACACCCGAAAGAGCTCCAAGTGAGAGCTGCAAGAGAGCCACCTTAAGTACACTCCATTTTTCACTTGAACGAAGATATCGGACTGCCGCAACAGCTCTCCTATCTTCGGCTGTCACCCCTCCTTGCATGGAGTCTATTCTGATTTCTTGTGTTGGTAACATCTTTGTTGAGCCGACCACAGTTGAATATCCGCTTCGTTCACCAGATGAGCCTGGCCTTTGATCGCCTCCATGATTCGCGGAAGGAGGGCGAAATAAGTCGTGCAGTGAGCCCAACCGGCGAATAGGATCCCCAGAAGAGGAGATCAAAGGCTGAAGTTCAGTCCCCGGCGACAGATGCGAAGTGTTGGGCAGCTTTACATCTTTATCGCCCCCGGATGCCGACCGATAAATTTTATCCCAAGCACCATATGCGCTCATCGCGGTTTTCATCGACTGGACTGTATCGAAGCCAAAATAGCGAACGAAAAAGGGAATGCGCAATACGTGAGCAACTGGCTCAGGGAGGGTGCATGATGGTAAATATAAGGCGGGGACAGGAAGACCATTTGGCAGATCGCTTTTCGAGATCAGTGATCAAGTCGAATTAGCTTCCACCTACTAGCTACTAATCTAGTACGAGTAGTAGAGCTCGTAATTCCTACTTAGACGTTAGAGGTACGAGCTCGTACTTTAGTTTGTGGATTATCGATTTCTGCGCCGTCCCCAACCCATCATCCATCATCATCTATCTGAAAACTAAATATTTATTTTCAAACCAAGCACCAGATGCTCTTCGCTTCCAAACGGCACCTGCTCTCGTTAGCGTTCTATCCACTCATTGCGACATGTGTGTCTGCTTTTCTGCCATCTGTTCCGTCATTTGTGCTTCCCTCAATCACCAACCAAATAAAGCCAACTCACATGGTGCTGCGTTCTCGTTCTTACGACTATTCGAAGTGGGACGACCTAGATGACAATGACGACGGCGAAGTATTCCAGAGCGACGACGGAACCTCCGCAAAGCACGTTTCCGCGGACATGAAATACGCGCTCCCGAACATTAAGAGACAGAGCGAGAACTACGACGCGATATTGAACATGGGTGGTCCCGACCTCTCCTTCGACGTTTGGCTCCAGCCTCCGGGGGATTCTGTCGCCTGGTTCGTCGGTAGGATCGCTAGCGTGTCGGACGTTAGCGCCGAGCGAGCCATTGACAGGCAGTTTCCTCTTATAGAGCGGCACGCCTGGATGATCCGGCCGGTCGATCTGCACCCTTCGAGGGGGCCATTTCTCGTTTATTTCGCTCCCGGGGGGACAGAAGAGCGGGTGGGTGGGGGCGATGCGTCCATTCCTCTGGTGAGGGTTGAGGAGGAGGCATTGACCGTTGGGAAGGGTACGGTGCGTACGGTAGAGGTAGGATTCCGAGGCGCGGCATACGATGACGCTGACGGCGCAGATGCCTACCGGGTGGAGTTGGTTGTAGCGGAAGATCTCGATATAGAGAAAACAAATGTTGAAAGTGCCGCCGGTGAATTCAATATCGATTATGAAGAGTTCGACTTCGCCCCCCCTGCGACAAAAGAGGAGGACGCTGAAATGCAAGAGCTTGCAGATAAGTTGAGGACTAAAGATCCTGATAAGTTATTCGACGACGATGATTGGAAAGACTTCGTTGATCGGGCGTAGAGCTCATTCATGCCTGTTCGTAAAAATTGGAGAGACAAAGACGACCATGCGTCGATCACAGTCAATTCTTCCACGAGGATTGCCTATAATGAATAATTATGAACTGCCACGAGGATTGCCTATAATGAATAATTATGAACTGTTACCTGGCGTAAATTGAATATAATCTTCAAAAAATAATATTGAAAATAATATCTTTTGTCAAGTGTTTGCCATGCTCTATTTAAATATCCTGGGGAGTGCAGGGAGAACACAGAGTTGAGGACAACTCAACCCTACACGTGTTTGTTTTCAACAACCGAGTAGGAATTGCTGTATACTGCAATATGCCTTGAGTGAATCTTTTTCCATGGCAATTGGCCATGCCAAATGGCACGTTCTGTGCTTATTCTTCCTGCGATGAATCTTCAGAGAGTTGGGAGTCCGCCTCCGCTGCAGCGGCAGCGAGGTATGACCGCCTTGCCACAAAGACAGATGCGATACCGACCACACCAAGCACCGATAGAAGCGGCACAGCCACGCCGGGACCTTCAGCCCTGGTTTCGACAATGATATCTTCGCCTCCAGAACCTGCTAGTTCATTGATCGACTGAGCTGGCGTCTCCTGCTGCGTGGCTGTGGGAGCAGGACTCGTAGTATCCGGACCATTGGCAACCGGGGACGAAGTAGGAGTTTTCGTTTCAATTTCTGAATCAGGCACACTAGTAGGGGCGGAACTAACCTCGACAATAGTTTTGGGAGGATAAGACGAAGATAATATTGCGGATGTCTGCAGAAAGCTGAATAGCGGGAGGGAGAATGTGAAAACGACGTGGGCCAATTATGAGCAACGCAAAAAAACATTGTCGAAAGCATTATTTCTCATTCGCAATTCGATCGTGCAACATAAAACGACCAGGCTGTGATTGCGAATGAGAAATTGAGAAGGTCCAAAGGTCCAGTACATTTATTCTTGGCGCGCTTACCGACCAAATGCTTCCATTGCCTCTCTTTCGGATTCGACAAGGACCTTTAATTCGTCGAGTCCTTTCTTGTCAGATCCGTGCCCACGCCAACGTAGCACCCTCTTTCGGTCAAGGGCACCGACATTGGCTACCACCAAGGCCACGAGGACAATAGCATGCTTCTTCATCACACCCAGTATGCTTCGGATACCGTACGAAACAACAATTTGCGTGATGTTGATCGAAGAATTGTGGCAAATTCAAACCGTAGAATTATACCTGCCAAAAGAGAAGCAGAAGCAAAGTGCCACGTTCGATTTACGTCGTTTACGGTTGATCATCCCTGTGACCTACCTCACTCTAGAAATTTGGTTCCTAATCAGTTCTTTCTCTCTTTACTGTTACTAAGGCGCAGAGTTTTGAAATATTCGTGGATGACAGAAGATGTTGACCGTGGCTTGATGGAAACAGACAGGCACCACTGGCACATATTACAACCATGTGAGTTATCGACGGGTTGTTTCAAAGCTTGTAGGGGGTTGGGGGGGATAATTCTTGCATTTCATGTGCACACACACATTCGAGTCACAAAGAAAAAGCTTTCCAGCAGCTGTCCCAACACCAGCCTAATTAATCAGGATTTCCGCTCGACCAATGATGTCGCTGGACACACGGCTGTACACCAAGCGCATCTGAATAAGCTTGCCATCTTGTGGACCTTCATGACTTTGTCGCATACCTGGCATTGCACGCAATGTTCGTTATCACCCAACTTAGCCTGTTCATTCAAGGTTTTCACTGGCAAGCTAGATAGGTCTTCTACATCTCTTCCCAAGTTCCCCTCCAGCTCAATAGGCAGTGCTGTCCACAGATCACGTACCTCTCCCCAGCCATCCGAATACTTGTCGTCAATGCTAGAGATGCTTTCTCTTTGCGGCGGCAAAGCAGGCTCCACGGGCTTTGGCGGCGGCGGAGGTTGTGCTCTCCGGGGCTTTGGCGGTGGAGGTCTTTCACCAGCCTGGGACCTCGGCGTCGAACTATCGCCATTTTCAGGAGGTGGAAGATCAGCATAATCACGCCCTGTCCTCTCCATGGCCCGACCCCTATCCTCGGTTGGCACTATTCCCTGGCCTCGGTTCGAAGAGGAATTGTCTCGTTGTGGCGGATCCGCGTCCCAGCCAAGTGTCGTTGAATCATTGTCATTGTCTATGATGTCGACCCCAGGCCCGCCTGCCCTCAGAGCTTCTCTGTAAAAGGAGGACTGACCAATTGATTCACTGTCTCCAGCCTGACCGCCGCCACCGCCGCCGCCGTTGTTCGATACTCCACTCATCTCGTCCGCGTTCAAATGTGCTCCGTTATCAATTACGAAGAGTAGAATATCCGTCATCATGCCAGATTACATCATACTTTAGATACGAGCTAGTAGATAGATACGTATTTTATATACTACGCTCGTAGATGATATATTTATATAGAATAATAATAATATGCATACTAGCTAGTAGCTACTAGCTACTAGATACTAGCTAGTAGAAGATATGAGATTTTTGAGACGCGCTGACACGCCGATCCCTCTCACATAAGGAGAACTGAAGACACCCTTCGAGCCCCCCGCCAGCCCAACCATGTCGGTTGCAACCGCATCTCCTCCCCAAGATGGGACAGGGTCCCCCTCAGCCACAACCTCGGCTCCATCGGCTGTAGACGCGCGCTTCAGCTGCGACGAGACTCGGCTTGACGCACTCAGATCCTCGGCGCCGTGGTCGTCGGACCCTAAGTACTTCACGTCGGCAGCCTTCTCACCCTCGGCCACCATGAAGATGCTCATGCACTGCCACTCCGGCGTGGAGAAAGGGGTAAAGAAGGGGGGGAACCCAATCGAGGTGATGGGGCTAATGCTGGGGCGGCCCGATCCTGATACCCCCCGAACTCTTGTCATCACGGATGTCTTCCCGCTCCCGATTGAGGGGTTCGAGACGAGGGTCATCGCCGACGACGAGGACGTCGTCAACCACATGATCACTCTGGGAGAGTCACTGGAGCGAACCCGCAAGGAAAAGTTCATGGGCTGGTACCACAGCCACCCGTTCGACGTTGGGATAAACTCCCACTGCTATCTCTCCCAGACCGATCTCACCACCCAGCTCCAGTGGCAGCGCGCCGAAGACCCGCATGGCAACCCTTTCCTCGCCGTGGTCATCGACCCCCTCCGCTCCCTCGCCAAGAATTCTCCAGAGTTGAAGGCATTCCGCGCCTACCCCCCCGAGTATAACTCGCCCATCACCAACGAGTGCCCAGACGGGTCCATCGTGGACGACGAGCAGACCAG
>Ga0099799_10152_pt1 | contig 21087 bp, 18 predicted proteins | sample Uncmet6_SortLC_1_FD_89033 | JGI IMG/M metagenome (GOLD analysis project Ga0099799, IMG submission 89033) | Marine eukaryotic communities from CALCOFI LINE 67, Pacific Ocean - CN11_C50_N6_SortLC_1 | ecosystem: Environmental > Aquatic > Marine > Oceanic | place: Pacific Ocean: Monterey Bay...
AAGCACTTCGTCAGCTGAAGCACCGGTTGTTGACGAAAACGTTACTTCGTTTGTATTCGTGTCTAGCGTCGCGCTGTTGAAGGCTTGGACAGATCCACCTGCACCGCCTGTCACCGAAACTTGTTTTTGGTCTCCATTAATAGAAGTGAAGGTCAACGTAGACCCATTCGCAAGGACGTCGTTATACGCCGTCGTATCGTCTGTACCTCCGCCGGTGTCGCCATCTATCACATGGCGCGTATCATTAAAAGTTGACATGTTATATTAGTAAAGGATATTTTAAATTACACCTTTTGAAAAGCTTTTTAGGAAAAAGCTTCAACAAAAAGTTTTGGGTAACGCCTTTTTTCTATTGTGATACACGGTAGGTCTTGGTGTTCGAATCGAGCACTATTAATTGACGGAATTCTGGGAAGACCTCTAGTTGTACTTCCTTACCCGCAGCTGGCGCAAATTCAAGGGCGAGCTGTGTCGAAGAGGCGAGAGTGCCTCTGCCTTCGCACATCACTGCCATGGCGGAATCATTCCAATGGCCACTTTTCTGTTTGTAGATGCAGAGTTCCTGGCTAAGGACGTAACCTTTATTTCCCGATAAATTGTTGCCAGTTTCTTTATTGTTTGAATAAGCACCTAAGGAACCACCAGGGGCGTTTGATACAATGGCTCCATCTGTTTTGTGGAAGTTCCCTGTTGCAATTTGTTGGAACGCTGCAATCTCCGCAGCGTCGCCTTTAATGTGACGGAGATTCTCGACAGGGGCACCATCCAAGAGGAAGATGTGTTTTGTAAGGTTATTTGTAACAAATGTGGAATTTTGATGATCGACTTTGCGATCTATGTTAAGTGTTTGGGGGTCGTTTGAACCTTTGAATAAAGGCAGTTGGACCGCATTGAGGGCCATGAGCGATGAATAACCGAGACCCAAATTGACGTTGTGGGCCGAGACACCTGTGGGAACGGTTGAGGAAACTCTACCAATGCCACGGCACTCGTAGCAGATATTTCCGTCGGGGTGAGCAGCCTTCAATTGATTGGCGGTGCTACTATCTAATTGTACACAACAAAGTACTAATTCGAAATCGGAGAACTCTAAGGATTGATCAGTAACACTAGCGGCCCCTGTGCCAGACCAGGCACCAGCATACCCTGCGTCGCCGATGGTGTAGCGGAGGTCCAAGTTGTCTATTGTATCAACGGAAATCATCTTACCTGAATTAAATAACGAGGTGTGATTGCAGATGGGATCGACAAAGACACGTGATTCGCCAGATGCTAAAGTAGCACCAACTAAACCGAGTTTATTATCAGTGGGTGTTGATCCGACAGTTTCGGCTGCTGGTGCTGTACCTTGCATAACAGCACCAGGACCTTTGAGCCAATCTGATGTACAGTTCAGGGCGTTCTTCATCGAGCGGAAGACACCGTAATTTTGGTAGTGACTTAACTGACTACCCGAATTGAGTAAGTTGATGGTTTCAAAAATAGCGGGGGCGCCGGCTGAGCCTAAGGTAAAGCTAGCAACGCCGCCATTATCAGCAGTAGCGTTATTCCTTATTTTCCAACGGAGGAAACTCGCTGTTGGGTCAATGTATACATTTGGCTGAGTACCGATGCGGAAGTTGATGGTTGTCGAAGCAAAGCATTTTTGCACATTCAATGGGACTTGTCTCGACACAAAACTAGTTGCATTAGCACTAGAATGTGGGTGTTTCTTGTTCAGGAAACGATCAGGTAATACGCTCATTGTTATAAATATACAATATATTTTTTGTTGAAGCTTTTTCTAAAAAGCTTACTTAACAAAACCGACGTATGGCAGGGGCGATGATGGGATGCAACTTGGATGTGGAATAAGATCCAGGCATGTCCGAGATTTGATTTTTGTAATCTGTTTGCACAGGTACCATGATTTCGAGGGCTAACGTAATTGTAAATCTATCGGGTTCGTAGACATTACCGTCGTCGTCGAACAGCTGTATGTTGAGTTGATTCAACAACGAATTTTCTACAGGGGATTTTTGTACAGGCCCACTTGCTTGATAAACAACGTAGGCGCCAAACTGCGTTGTAACAGGTATTTTAGCAATGCGATTGCCCTTCCCAGATGCGGTCCCGACGTCGCGCGTGTTATTAGCGACTTCGGCTACAGACATGTAAACGTTGTGCGTCGCCCGATGAATGTCGACTTCACCCTTAGAGACGTGTGGCGACGTTACTTGTTCGTTCACGGTAAAACGTAACATCTTTTCGAACAATGGACCACTCAATGTAAAGTCACTATTGCTCACATGCTCTGCTTGGACCTTAATCGTACCCGGAACGATGGTAAATGTTACAATCCCAGTGAAAGTTGTGTTAACTCTATCAAGGAGTTCCTGCAACGTTGAATAATTACCAGGAGGTATTTCTGGAATGCCGCCTATGCCAGTAGTGTGGGTCGTTGCGCCGACGGTGATGGAGTTCGTTTGATTGTTCGTATTTACGTTATATAAATTATTGATGCCACTAAATTCCTTCAAGTACAGGTTGCCTCTTTGCGGGAATTGCACTTCAATGGTTGGACTGATTGGGAATTGAAAGACATTTCCCGACTTTTTCCCGGAGTCACTATCAAGATAGATATGATACGTGTGGCTAATATTTGAATTGCCCTGAATGTAATTCATTTATATATATATACTTTTTTTAAAAAATAAGTTATTAGTAGTCCATGGTCGGGCGTCTCTTGGTCATGGGATTTTGCTTACGTTTTCGCTCGCGGATCACAGTTTCGTTTGACTTTTGCCGGCGCTTTTCGAACCTCAGGTGTCGCTGCGACTTTTTCTCCTTAGAACCTTTTTCTCGGCGAGCCTCGCCATAATCTTCTTTAGTTTTGGCTCCGTGGCGCTGTGTGGCTTTGATACGATCGTCGGCGAAACCTGATTTCGCACGATTACGCGTCTTAACTCTTTCCGCAATGTTTGACACGTACCTAGATTTTTTCTTTTCATCCTCGTCACCAAAGTCAACTTTCATATCGATTAGATCTACAGACGGATTTTGGTTCGGGGCTCGTCTACGCAAATTCGCCCGTGTCCCCTCTCGTTCTTCGCTAAACCAGACTTGTTCATCTTGATTTGCTTCCGGTAAGGCCGGTAAGGTCATAAGACTACGTCCGTCTCGCATGACCGCGTCTCTTGAAGGACGTTGGCCGACGCTGATGGTGCCTTGGGCAACAAAGGCAACCGAATCCGCTGCAGACGCATGTCGTTCAGACCCTTGAGGTTTAAAGTCACCCGAGGCGTAATGGGCAAGTTGCGCACCGTTCGGTTCGAACTGCTTAAGTTGCATGTCAGGGTGATATTGGTCGCCATCTATCTTAGTTACTTTCCCGTGGTCGCCTCGTACTATAGTCGAATGCGTATGCATATTTTGGTAATCGACCTCCTGTTGCGTTAGCTTTGCTTGTAAGGCATGATAGAGGTGCATATCACGGTTTCTCGGCATTATATATATATACTTTTTATAAAAAAGTAACATCAAAAAGCGTTTTGGGATACGCCTTTTTTTAAAAGGTGTTATTATATTAATATGAAGATAGTCGAAGGCCAAGCAAACCTCGACATTGATCTCCCGAACATTACGGCTGATTCTACGTTTGAAGTCTGGAACAAGAACACGAGGCAATACGAAAAAGCGAACTATATTAAAGACACAGGTCTCCCTTCGTCGAATCACATCCTCATCTACTACGGGCTGACAGGTCAGGGGAAGACCAGTCTGTTAACCTCGTTAATTTGCAGTAAGAAAGAGGGGTCCAAGGTTTATAGGGGCGTTTTCGATAAAATATACGTATGTGCCTCGTACACGTCGATGCGATCAATTTCAGGCGATCCATTTAAATCGATAGATCGTAGCCAATACTACGAAGAATTCAACGAAGCCTTCTTGCGAGATGTGACTGCACGAGTCCACGAAAATGCTCTCGAAGACATGCACAGCTTGATCATCATCGACGACGCCGTGTCGCGCCTCAAACGTCTCGCGGATCCTCTGTCAAATCTCCTTCTTACCCACAGACATTTAAAGACTAGCGTACACATACTAGCCCAGGACATCTGCCAAGTTCCTCTCAGCATTAGAGCCAACCTCACGGGCGGCTTCTTCTTCAAGCAATCGAACGCCAAACGCATCCAATTGCTGCGCGAAGAGTACTTGAGTTTCCTGTCTCCGGACGAGTACAAGAAGTTCGAGTGCTATATCTGGAAGAAGAAGGGCGACTGCTTGTACATCAACTTCCGTTTGCCGTACAGGTACCACCACATACGCGACCTCAAGGTCCGGGAGATTGCTTTCCAAGATCTGGAATCGCAGGAACATTGCGAGCTGGAGACGAGCACTACTCCTTTACCTCCTCAGGATTAACAACGCTGTTCTCAATATCACTAACGATCTTGTCGAGGATGACTTGGGGAATCGACTGCTGGTGGGGCTGATTGTTCATGACCTCTAGAGCAGCCTCTTCGCTGAGGGGCTGACGTTTGAGAGAGAAGCCACAGCAGTTAATCTCCGTGCAATTGCTTCCTATTAGTTTATTAACGCTCTTGTAATAGCACGCAAAGACGAGGCAAACGATAAGCAAGATGCCCCCTTCGCTTAAAACAACTTTATCAACTTTCATATTAATTATAGTAATATATTAATGTACGCCCGGGTAGCGCGTAACGTCCTGATTGTCTTTACGATCGCGAATCTCATTATGTTGCTGTTCTAAGCTTTTTAGAAAAAAGCTTCAACAAAAAGTTTTGGGTAACGCCTTTTTCTAAAAGGTGTATCTAGTCGTCGTAATCGTCTGCGGCTGGATTGTACTTGTTCTGGAAGACGTGCCAGTCGTAACTATCTTTAATAAACCTGGTCTTGGTGCGCATTTTCGGGAAATGTTCTCTGATCATTGTGTCAATCGTCATACGACCTTCCTCCATCTCTTTAAGTTCTGGATCCATGTTTGCCAACTGGCGCGCCGTTATGTTGGGTTCGTAATGGACCCAGATCTTCGTGTGGTGTTTTCGCACATCGACTATCTTTTTGTTTGGGTATTTGTCCTTTAATTTGGGGTGGAAAGCATGTAAATCCCTAAACTTTAACCCAACTCCATTAGGCATAAATTGGGTTTTCCAAAATGGAACTTTGCCCTCGTATTTATCGCGTCGTTTCTTGTGTATCTCCGCGCGTCGTTTCTTCTCCTTTTCCTCCTCGAGCTTCCTCGTAAACTGCTCGTTAGATCGACTGTATTTTTGACCTTCCGGCAATACGCGAAGCCTCATGGCATGTTGCCGTTTGTTTAACGATCGTCTGTTTTTGATGACCTCCATGTTACGTAGCTTCGGCGCCAGCGTCAACGTTTCGCGCACGTTAAACATCGTATCCTTTGTAAAACCCGTACCATAAGTGACGTCGGCGTCGATTTGGTTAAATATCTGATCGTCGAGGAATTTGAGAAACTCGTCCATTCTTTTCTCCGGAATGTGAAACCACTCCGTAAATCGTTCTTTGTCCGTTGCATTTTGAGTGGTTCGAAACTCCAAACGCATGACCGCTGGTTTAAACTTCTTCATGACAGCGTAGTGTAATGCATTTTCAGCCGCTTTTGCGTTGTAGGAATCACTGTTTGACTCTCTTGTCTTCCCGGGCATGTCGTATCTCGGGAAAATGTAGAATCGGTGGACCTTGAGCGAGATCAAAGCCGTCCTTAAGTCGCCGACGCGACCGTGTGACTTGTCGCCTCCAGCTTGCTTTGTCGTCATGGTCGACTGGCCTATTTTTACGAGGTTGAGACCGTTGTTGAGCTTTTGGTCTTTCTTCTTGTTACCACTCTTCATATCTTCGTACGGTTGGAAGAATTTTGAGATGACGTAGACGTAGCCCTTGAGCCGCTCTTCTGCTTTCGGCTCTTTAGTGATCTCGGACGGGTTTAGCCCCTTCGTAAACACGTTGTAATTCATTGAACTGTAATCCATTATTTATTAATATTTATTAATTATGATTAACACTGCGTTTAAGTTTGCATTGGCTTTACATGGGTCCTACCTAAACAGGATCGATATACGCAAGCCGACATTATGTCACGTTCCTAATCTTTATGAAAAGTATCCCGAAATCTTTGAAGCTTTCGCGTGGCAATTCAACTGTAATTGCACAAAGGATTGTGTGTTCGCATTGCACGACGTACCATCTTACAATAGATCCGCCTATAACCTCTACGCACGCCAAAAGCTTACGCAAACGTAAGAGTAAATGGATCATCCTGATTGCTAAATCGTGGTTCGGGAACCCTTCTTGAGCGAGGTGCAGGTCTTCTGTACCTGCTTTCGTCCATGTCTTCGTCAGACGACGACGAGCTCGACTCAATAACGTATCTGCGTTTTTTCTTCGTGCGTGGTTGCCTCTTGATGTACACGGTTTCCTCCTGTACTTCTTCTTCGCTTTCGGCTTGCTCTTCTTCGACTGGCTCTTCTTCAACAGGTTCGTCAACTGATTCTTCTTGCTCTTCCTCCTGTTTCTCTTCAACAGGGATCTCTTCCTCAACTGGTTCGGGACTGGGTGCTGGTGTCTTCGGACTTGCCTTGCGGGCTGCATGTTCCTTTTTAAACCGTTCACGTTGGCGTTGGTCGTTGGCCAACTGGGCAGCCGAACGAGGCTTTCGTTCCTTTTTGGGACGACCAACTTTCTTCGCTTCTGCGGATGGTTCTGCTATTTGATTCAGGTCAGTAGACTCAACTGGTGCTAGTGCTTTTTGGGCTATTTCTTGCCGATTCGGCTTTTCTAACCCCATATGTTTATATGCGATATAAAAAATATAACCTGTTAATATACATGTTGAATTTTAACATGATTAAATCCATGAGCCAAGAAAAAACTAACACTGATGCTTATGCTGAATGGCTCGATGCTAAAGAGGCCGCCGACAAGGAACCAGGACCACTGGCGTCGATCTGGCTCTCGTTTAAGAGCTTTTTTACGAGCTCGTAGAGCACGTTCACGCTCATGGCATTCCCACATTGCTTCCGCGTTTGCGTGGGACTGCACTGAGACACCCATGTGTCTGGAAACCCTTGGAGCCGTAAGCATTCTCTCAACGTCAAGTAGCGTTTGTGCGTACTACTGTAGAAGTAGTTACTGTGTATGCGAACACAGGGGCAGATACCGAGTTCTCCCCTACGTACGTAGTTCTTCGTTGCACTCAGGTCAACGATGCGATTTGTGTCGTGTAAATCTTTGATCAGGTCGCCGTAATGTTTCAGCGAAGTCTTCGAAGATTCCGATAACTCGCTGGGTGGGAGGTTGTCATCGAGGAAGGTGTGTAACGGTTTGCACGGAATTGCTGGTGGAAACTCGTATTTTGGCCCCGACTTGGGGACTCCGACGATGTACATGCGGTGCCGCGACTGGGGCACGCCGTAGTCTTTCGTGTTCACGGTCTGCACCGAGATGTGATAGTGGTTTAAAGCCTCTAGCTGGGCCATGACCTCCTCGTAGACGCTTCCCTTCTGGACGGTGTAGAACCCCTTGACGTTTTCTAGGATAAAGTAGGTAGGTAATTTTAATTTAATGTATTCGATCCCCTTGAAGATGAGGAAGCCCCGCATCTCCTCAGCTCCCTTGCGTTTACCCAAGTAGGAATAGCTCTGGCACGGCGAGCCCAGGACGTAGAGGTCGACGACCGGCATGCTAGCGGCATCGCGGGTTTCCATGTTCTCGTAGATGACATTCGGAGGGACTGCGAGGGCCCGAAGCTGCTTCTGACAGTGGCTATCGCACTCGCAGGCGAAGGCGTAGTCGACGTCGACTTGCAGGCGGTCTAACGCCGCCGACAGCGCGCAGATCCCACTACACTCCGTGCCTATTCTCAATACCCCCATTATACTACATAACAAGAAAATACTTAGACAGGGGATTCCGCGCTCTGCGCTTCTATTCCGGACTTGCGACCGGCTCCGTCGATGAGGACGGAGGTGACATTACGAAATCGCGCAACGACGCCGCCTTGTTGACGTCGAGGCACTTGAACCAGCAGCGAGCTGGTAGGAGATGTTGCTAAGAAAGTTTTTTATTTTTTGATGTAGGAGAGGACCTTGGATCTAGTCCTCGTCGATGCGGCGCCGCTTGTTGTGCAACATGTGCTGGTGCTTCACGCAGTAGCTGCAACCCTTAAACCACGCAGCATGTCCGCACACGTCAAATTCATGCAAACGAGTGCTTGAATACATCTTGGTACGCAAATTATAGTCCATGACGTGTTGACACAAGCCGGTTTGCTGCAAACGACGCATATCCCTACACAACTGTTCGTAGACATTCCATACGCTGTTCACGGTCAGCGAACGGTTGTGAAGCCCTTTAAAGAAATTATCTGTGCAAAACTCAACAGATCTGAACGTCCACCAATTGCCAACATAGTGTGGGTAGTGATCTAATGTCGTCTCGTCGGATTCTCCGTAGAAGTCAATTTGATCCGCGTAGGGTCCGGCGTAATTTACAGGAACCTCACACCCAGGCTCTTCTTGGAACCGCAACATCATCTTCACGTTGCGACAACGCAGGCCGGCATTCGGTCCCGTGCGCGACATGTGGCTCATGCTCTCGTATACCAGGGCTAGTGTTGTTGTACACCCGGGCCACATGTGGTTCATCGGAATTTCTACTTTAGCTAACGGGGCCCAGTCGTACCTTTCGTGTTCCATAAGGAAGTCGAAGAGGCCGCGTCGCGCCTCGGGCGTGTCCATGACACCGCTGTAGGGGTTTACGAGCATCTGAGCAGCTGGTACAAGCATGGGAGCCATGTCCTTCAAGGGATCTGCGCTTTGCGCTGCAGCTGCTAGAGCAAGGAGCTTTGCGCTCTGATTTACTTGCTCGGAGGCCTGCGAGGGGTAGCGCGCGGTCAGCACAGCGCTGCGGGAGGCCCGCGCGGGGCCCGCGGAGGTGCTGCTTACGATGGGGGTGGTCTGCGCGGTGTTTTGTGCGCTCATTTCTGTACCTCAAGCGGTGGGTAGAAAGGAAGGCCTAAAATTTTGCTAACCTACTAGAAAGGCAACTTCGACGTTGAACTTTTCAACTAGTGATAATTATCAATTATAGTTACACAGGGGGGGCCGCCGCCGCCGGTTGGAGCGCCACCGTCGAGGGGACCGTCACGCGAATGCGCGTCGGATAACCTTCCCGACGGTGCGGAAGCCCTTCCGGCTCCTGGTTGTTGATGTACTGCGCCTGGAGGCCCTTCTGGCGGAATGGCGCGAGCGCATCGTCGATGCGACGAATCGTCTTCGGCTTGCGGATCCAGAGCTGATACCAGCAGCAGGGAATCAAGCAATTGAACATGGTTATCGCGTTGAACAACCAGAACGCACACCCCCAATTGCCCCCCCAGCCACATTTGCTGCTCTCGTCCATCGCTCGATTCACACCCGCGAGGGCTTCGCTGTACTCGGCTTGCGACATGTACGGCGCCAGAAGATAAGGGACCGGCTGGGACGCGGCATTACGAAAGGTCCACCCCGCCGGGTCTATGCAACCACAACATCCTACCTCCGATTCGATGTCTACTTGGTTGGGAGCGAGGGGTGGACAATCATCCCCTTCGCAGCCTCCGAAGACGTACAGAAAAAAAGGGGCCAAGAGCAGGGAAAAGGTGGCCGTAGGTCCCATCACCCTGAAAAGGATGGCCACCCACTGTGTGCTGTGCTCCTCGCTGTCTTCATCGCTCATCGTGTGCGTGCTGCGGGTAGCGCTTATCGCTCTGACTCATAAAAGTACCGGTGGACCATAAACCCGTACTTTTTAGTCACGGGTTTTTTCTAGTCAGGCATTCATATACCACCTCCGAAAAACCCGTAACCTACTAGAATAAACCCGAATTATCATCAATTGATAAACGCGTGCAACGCAGCGTAGTGGGGTGCCCTCCTTTTTTTCCCGTGATTTGAGAGGGTACACCCAAAGTGCGTTTGAGCGAGGTCAATTTTTTTCTCCCTGTATAGTATGAGGTGGAAAAAAAAGGCACCCTCAAAAAAGCCCGGAGATTACAGTCAGTGCACTCGCTGCCACGTAGCCAAGCACGGAAATGACCGTAAGTTCCACTGGTGCGAGCCTTGTTTTGTCGAATACGAGAAGATCAAAGACGACAAACAGAAGCGCATCGCCTTTTGCTTCGAGGGACAGCGTCCCACGGAGTGCGTGCTCCCCTCCGATTCTGAGGAGGATTGAGTGCTTCATGCTACAACTTACGATGGTTTGCTCGCAGTTTCTCGCTAAACTGTCAAAAAACCCATACGGTATTATATATAATATATATATATAATTATTATATATATATAGCGTCTGGGTTTTTCGTCGTGGTTGGTCGACGCCGGATCCGGAAAAATCCGTCCTGTGCGTTTTTCTGGGGAAAATTTTTTCCTCGTGTATAATTATGGCGACTAAAAATAATGCTACAGATAAAGAGATGTCAATTAAGGTTGACCTACATGACAAATACGATCGAAAGGCTTTGTCCTTCATTAATGGCAACACCAGCCACGGACTCATCTCCATCAAGAAGTCCTTCGTCGATCGAAGGCGCAAATACAGCAGCACCGTCACGGGACCGCTCAAGCCTAAGTACTCGAGGCCTTTCAAGAAGGCTCGCGCAAAGGCTGAGTTCAACGATTTTTTTGCTCTGGAAAGCAACGAAACCAAGCTCTCGGGTCGGTCGTGGACCACTTATGGTCACGACGTCAACGATTACCCGAGCATCAAAGGTCATTCCTGCGGTATAGACACGCGCCTGGACACGCTCATACCTATTGCCAAAAACCGCATGAACCACTACGATGAAAACAACGAGTACAAGTATCAATGGATGTTCTCGACAGTGGACGAGTCGAGGGACTACACGGTGTCTACGAAAGCTTACGCTGACATTAACCAAGCGAGCAAGGAGATCAAGGAGAAGATGAAGCTGCACTGCAACACATATCTCGTGAAGGATATTACCAAGCTCAATCTCGTCAAACGTCACACGCCGGCGGCACTCATCGGCCAAGTAGGTAAAAGCGACACAATAGCCAAAGCCACCTGGCTCGAGAAGTCCCCGCAAACGAAGATACATTGCGGGTATGCTTCGATCCTCATCGCACAAAACGGTAAATTTACGGAACAATACGTCGAGGACGTGAAGAACGAATACGAGCACACGAAATTAGCTATGGACACGATGGACCTGATCAAGAACTTTAAGAAGTGGTTAGCGAACCCTAAAAATAGAAATCTAGTCGGGAACTACAAGATGCCCGAAGATCACGTAGATCAAGAGACGCTGCGCCTTCTGGCGGTCTACAAGAAGAGACCCATCCACGTGTACGATAACTTGTATGCTATTAAAGAAGGGTGGAAGTTTAAAGGTGAACCCAAGTCACCTGCCACGATACGGAAACAGAAGCAAGAAGGAATTTACCGGAAGCCCATCGAGATTCGCCTGAAGAACCACGGCGCTGTCAACCACTTCCACGCGCTCCTTCGCTGGAAGGACATTGATGGTCTCGGGTACACGAAGGAAGGTCAAGAAGAGAAGGAGAGGAAGCGCAAAGAAGACGGAGATGGTGAAGAGTCTATCATCAGAACAGTGGTGCGTCCCAAACCCAAGAACACGAAGAAGATCATCGCCTGGGACATCGAAGCGAGCCCGGACTACAAGGATGGAAATCGATTCAAATGCTGGGCTGTAGGCATGGCCTGGCTCAATGCTGAAGGCAAGATGAAGTACAAGAAGGCCTTTGGTCGCGACGCCCTCAGCAAACTGCTCGACTTCCTCTACGAGAACCGCGAAGAGTTCAGTGGCTATTATATGTACGCGCACAACGGAGGTGCCTTTGACTTTACGGTGCTCATGAACGATTGCTTGCTCAATCACGACAAGTGGCGGATCAATTGCACAAATAACGCAGCCATTGAACAATCAGGCTCCTGGATCTCAGCTGTACTGGAAACGAAAGCAAATGGTAAAACGTATAGCATTACGATGCGTGACAGCGTACGCATGTTGCCAGGGACGCTCGAGAGCCTGACGAAGGAGCTCAAGGTTCAACATCAAAAACTGCCCGAAACCGTTGATCACGATGACATTGCTCATTTCATGAACGCGCACAACTTCGATGTAGATAAACTCCTTCATAAATACCCGGAAATCAAAAAGTATCTCCAACACGACTGCCTGGGTCTCCTCGAAGTGGTCCTGGCTTTCTCGGACGTGGTCTTCAAAGCGAGCTACAAGAAGGGCAAGAAGAAGATCAAAATCAAAGGTGGACACCGCTATCAAGACTTCGAAGGTGGCTTGGACATGGTGAATATGTTGACGGGCGCGACGCTGGCCAAGAAGATGTTTTATTTGAAATACTACAATCGATTTAAAAGACCCTTATATAAACTTAGCGTAGACAACGATAAATTTATACGACACAGCTACCTCGGGGGTCGCACGGAAGTGTTGTACAAGTGCGGGAAATGCGACGGCGACAAGTGGTGGTCCTTCGACTTTACTTCGCTCTACCCAGCAATGTGCGCAAAACATGACATGCCCTACGGAAAACCGGAACCCATGAATAAATCTAACTGGATCTTGCACGGAACTAAATCGAGCACTTGGACCAAAGACCAACGCCGCGCCTTCGACAGCTTCTTTGGCTTTGCCCAGGTCAAGGTGCGGACTTTACGCCCGGACATCGTGCCCTTGCATGGTATCAAGGCTCAGGGCAAGCTTCAGTTTCCGATCATGGAAACGTGGACGCAGACTACCTTGTTTAGCGAGGAGATCAAGCTCGGCTTGGAGGAAGATCAATACGAATATATTATAGGGGATGCCATTGGCTTCCAGCGGGGCAAGATACTCAAGGACTTTATGAGTGATGGGTTCAAGAAGAAAGCTGAGGCCAAGAGCCTGAACCAAGCAGCCCTCGCCCAAGTCTGGAAGATCATCATCAACTCCGGCTACGGCTTCTTTGGGTTGCGGACCCAAGACCGCGATGCAGTAGAGATGCACGAGCTGGGATCACCGCGGGTCCTGCTCGATGATGAACAGATTATCAGCGAAGCGGACTTTAAGAATTACACAATCATACGCAAGAAGAAGAACCTCCCAGTTGAAGACTTTAACGTAGGGGTGGCAGCAGCTGTGACAGCCTGGGCCCGCATGAGACTCTTTAGGCTCATACGTGCCATCCACAAGCACGGTGGTAAAGTAGCCTACGTAGACACGGACTCGGTGAAGTGTAACATTGACGTGTTAAACACACCATCCCTGCGCAAAGAGTTCATGTGGGATGGCACGGGAGATGAGCTCGGTTCGCTGAAGAACGAATGCAACGAGGAGATGGAGAAGCTTGTCAAGAAGGCCAAGAAGGCTGCGGAGAAGAGCGGAAACTACGCGAACTACGACAAGGTCAAGAAGGACCACGACCACCACATGAAGGTCGAGCAGGGATCGCTCTACTTCGATAGCCTCATCACCTACCAGGCCAAGTTCTACTCCTGCGAGAAGACCTTGCTCAGTGGCAAGAAGCTGGATATGAGCAAGTGCAAGGGCCACAACGGCAAGAAGATGAAACACGACGACTTTGAAGACGAGACCGGCAGCAGCTTTACCAAGGTCAAGATGAAGCAGTTCCTCAAACCGAAATCAGGCATGGTCTCCGAATCGGATCCGTGGTCTATAACACTCAAGAGCATCAACAAGACATTCAATCGGCTGCGCAAGTACAAGTTCGATCGTAAGACGAAGCGATGGATGGACAACGGCGTGGCCTACACGAAGGGACGGGTGGACTCGCGGGGGTATGTCACCCCGAACATCATGTGATGCGTTTGAGCGAGCACAATTTTTTTCCGCCTGTATAGTATATGGACGAAGATAAATCACCCGGAATTCTACCCTCGCTACAAAAGCTCCTAGACAAGAAGGCCCAGAGACAAAAGAGACAGAGAGAATATTACGCGGAGAAGGGGAAGGATGTGCGGCGCAAGTACTACCAAGCGAACATCGAGGAGAAGCGCCGCGTCAGCAGGGAGTACCACCGCAAGCGGAGGGCCCAGTTCCTCGAGTACGAGCGGATCGCGCTGGGTAAAGCGGAAGAGACTAACTAGATAGACTAAGTAAATTTAAACAGGCTCTGCCTTTGGTTCGGACTTGCACCGGCACCGTCGACGTCGACGGCGGTGGCATTACTTTTCATATGGTCAGCTACTTCTTTCAATAGCGTCGACCACACGGGGGATGTTTTCAGTAGTGAGTCCCCAACAAAACGGATGTCTAGTTAACGTCCAGACCCAAGACGTAGTGACCATCTAGGTCTCCTCCTTGGACTCCTCGACTCCAACAGTCGACTCCTTCTGACGCTGTCTCAGGTGCTCCACAACGATTTCTTTGAACTTTGGGCTCCAACTCGCAACTATCGGAGGTCCACCTGATCGAAGACCCGCCATGCTACAAGTTTGATGATTACCAATAACCTGGCCCTCAAATGTTAGTTCAACACACTCCTCAGTTGCCATCTTTATCTTAACATATAAGTCAGTAATACCGAATTCATCTGACATATACATACCCGTTCTGTCTCTAACAGCACCTATCGGCTCCATGGCTCTTAGGTTGAGTCGTATAGCCTTGTTTGGACCCATCATAACTACAGCTAGATAACTTCCAGGCCAACCTTCAGGAACAACAGCCAATGTTAGACCTCTGGCAGCATGCGTAAACTGTAAGTCCGTCCTGGTCCACATTAAATGACGTTGCTTGCCGTCCTTCTTATTAAGTCTTATAAGAAGCCTGTTCCTCGCGTCCAATGCTGTCTTTTCATGGGTTAACATGTTCTCCTGGGATTTAATCTGTAGTACCCGCTTCGACGACAGCTTCGACGATGCGCCGCCCGACTGGCCGAGCATAATGTCGAAGTCACCGGCTTCGGTCACGCCTTGCTCGTGGAGCGAAAGGCTTTTGCTCATCGTACCACCGTTGTTGTTAAGTAACGTCACCATAAATTCGTCAGGCACCTTGCACCTGTCTAAAGCTACCTGGAGAGGTTCATGCAGGTAATGCTTGACCATGTGTTCCCCTACAGCTTTAAAATATTCACCGTTGGGAGCCAAGCTTAAGTCCCACTGCGAATCGTAGGATGCCAAGGACGTAATGGAGGTCTTGGAGGTCTTGGAGCTGACGTCGTCCATAGACGCGTCGTCGACTCGTTTAGTAATGCATACAGTAGCACCATTTTTTAAACACAACTCCGCAAGCGTTTTCGTGGCCGGTGCGAGTTCCGTAAGTGCATTGTTGGCCTTGAGCGTCAACGTCATGGCTTTGTGGCTAAGGTTCACAAGAGGAGACAAAATCAATTTTAGCTCACCAATCTGCGTTCCCGTAGGGAATGACATCGATTTCGCAAAAGAATTGTCGAGTAATCCGTACTGGATCGTAAGCAACACAGGCTTTGCTTTTCTTGGCAGGATGGTGCGACTAGACGTCGGACGCGTCTCCGAGCGCGGAGCTTCTTGAGGTTGTGGCTTACGTTCAGCCTGGTCATGGTTTTCAAACAACTCGGGAGGTGCGTTGTCGAGGGCGACAGTCAAACCATCGTTTCTATCTTTATCGTAAAGATAATCGACCTTCTCCTTCATTTCATTAACAGCCTGCTTCAGTGTCACGAGATTAAGTTCATTTAACTCCTTCACCAGATCTGTAAAACGCATTTCTTGGAACTGCATTTTCTTCATGAGGTTTTGTGCGTCGACACATTTATCTAGGATCGACGCGGCTTGGGGATAGAGGTCCTTGTTCTCCACGTAGGTTTCCCACTTCACCTTGTTGCCGGTGTCCTCGTGAGAGAGCACCTGCGCACTAAATTCAGCTTGCGCTTGCGGGGTCATCTTGTTGTGCGCGTCGGTAAGAAGCTGTCCGTAGTTGGTGTCCGAGAGATCGCTTTTAAAGCTGAGCATGCTCATGTCATCGAAGAGCTGCGAGAAGCCCGAGATGGTGTCCGAGAGGTCAGGGGGTGGTCCGTTGTTCATGTTGGCTTGGTTGCTGATTACCTGCGAGCGATAGAGCGATGAGATGCTTTGTACGCGTTCGTGCGCGTGTATTTGAAAGCGGGAAGGCTACGCGAGGGCTGCGGGGGTATGTGTGAGCGTTTTGAAAGACTTTTTATGTCAGCCACGCGCTGTGCGGTGCGATGTTTAATCCCAGGCTCATCAGAGTGGAATAAGAGAATTCGATTGAAAAACTAGTGTCTTCTTTTACGCTAGTATCCTACTAGTGTTTTTGGTGACGCTTTTTTTGAAAAAGCGTTTCCCGACGCGCGCGCCCCGTTGAATCGTGGCGTAGATTCCGTTAAAATTTCGCGCGCTGATGCACCCCCTTTGAATTCAAATTCGACTCAAACTTCGACGAGGTTCAACAAAAAGTTTCGGTAGTTTGGGGAACAAGGGGGGATGGTCCGAGGATCTGGATCCGAGGATCCGGATTTTAGAATCTGGATTTTAAATTACGCGCGGTCGCCGCGGCCGCAGGCAAAACTTTCATCTGCGTTGGCGGACGAAGCCGACAGGCGGAGGCAGCTGGCGCAGATGAAAGTTTGTCCGCTGGTGGGTGGTGCGCGGTGGGTTTTTTTGCTCGTGTAATGGGTTTTTTTACAGGCGACGCAGTCGAATGTCAAAAAACCCTTACACTATTCTCTCAGAATCCTGAGGTGTCAAACATACTTGGTCCCACTTGACCTACTTGAGCGCCCAGATAAATGTCCAAAAGCGTCTGGAAGAACCCAGCAGAAGTAGGAGTGGGTTTGAGGAGGTCGGAGGGGGGTCCGTGGCTACCTATAACTACCCTTACTTCAACTTGAGGTTGACGTGGGGGGAAGTTGAAGCTGAGATACTACGGAGAGCTAAAACCCGCGCGGTAGAGGGGCTGTACTCTTGGAGGACCAGCCGCGCGTGACGGGGGTGGTTCGGGTTTTCCTTAATACCAGGGAGTCCTCCCAGCCCCCTCGCCCGCTCGGTACACATACAGGTCTTACACTAGCGCACACGCGCTCTAAACGGCGCCGGTTTCGCTGTCGGACGAGTCCGACTCCACGCGGTCGACGTCGCCGGCTTCTAATCGGTTCCAATCGCGCCGCAGCTTATCCAGCGCCCGCTCCGCCTTCTTGCGGACGTCCGGGTCGATCTCCCGGACCTCCTCGAGGTGGGCGAGGTGGCGCTTGCGGTCGCCGCGGTGCGTCAGGTAGACGTTGTCGCCTCCCGACTCCATGATGCCATGCATGGAGATGGTGAGGCAGCGCCAGCAGCGCTCGAGCCGTTCGGAGGAGTACTCCTCCCAGCATTTCTGCACCGCAACCTTGAGTTCCTTAATGTTTTTCATGGTGACACAGTATGTGTCACTCTGCAGCGAGTTGAAGAAACCCAAGTCATTAACGTTGAGGTCCGGCGACTGGGCCGGTTGTGTGCAGACTAATATTTTAAAGCCGCCCTGCTTACCCTTGGCCTTGTATACAGGTAGATTGACTTGCGCGGTGTGCGGTCTTGCACCGTCGTGCTGTAACCATATCGTTTTTCCAGCCTCTGGCTGCCCGGAGCCCTCCTTGAACCACCACATCTTCTCCCGAATCGCGTCCATGACGCCTCCCTTACAACAAAGCTTGGTGCGGTATTCTTTAGCATCCACGGTGACCGTCTCCAAAATATCGGTCACTCCCTTAATCGTCCCAGTGGCCTTGTGGGACCTCTTGGCCTTCCTTTCGACAGCGAAGTACCAAATACCTATTTTCCCATCAAAACCATACTCTGGACGTGGCCGAGCGACCGCCGAGAGAAACATCAATTTGGGCATCCGATTCTTGTGATAAAGCTTGCGAGGTTCGGGTATAGTATAGTTTCCATCGTCGTCCGGGAAGCACCGACACACGGCACCATCGTTCATGATGTAGAACCACTTCTCGTCCACATGCACAGTATTTTTGTTGTCGCCGAGCTTGTCACCCGTGATCTCTTGCTCTAAAACCCATGCGAGACGGTCTAGCTTGTGTCTGAGACGAAGCAAGGGCTTGATGTATTGACGCCGTCGCTTCGCACCCAAGGCTTTGCACCACCGACGCACAGTATCCTCGGAAACATTACCTTCCTCGGGAAGTGCCTTTTTCAGCTCACCCAGCAGTCTTTTGTTCGAGAGCCTGCCCCAGGACCTCGCATTTATTTCTAGTATCTTCTCGGCAATAGGCACGGTCAACTTGGTGTTGGTCGCGGCTCGACCTTTTCGCTTCGATGCCAGAGAACGCCGTGCTTCCGTAGGACCCGCCCCCTCGAGCTCCGCCTTCCGCTGTATATTATGCCATCGTCGAACAGATGGCATACTAAGGTTCTGCCTCTCAAACGACGCGAGAAGGAGTGCCACACCTCCTGGTTTTAACCTCCCGCCGGGCCCGAGCGCCGCGCGGTATTCGGCCACGGCCGCCTGGCGGTCTTCTACATCGATGTCGGTGTGCGAGCCGCGCCGACGCTGCTCGAGAGGCGATTGGAAGGACTTCTTAGCGCTCGCAGGCCGCTTGCGCGCCTGGCGGACGACATCAGAGATGCGCGCATTTTTAGGCTGCGGCGACTGCGGCGGGGTGGCCAATTCCATACGGGCGACCTATGCGGTACCCAGGCAACCCCTTACGCGCCTCCGCGCCATCGCTGCGGCTGCCCCACGCGCCGCACGCGCGTTTGAACTGAGCGCTCAAGTAGGTTAAGTGGGACTAGTAGTATTTACAACAAAATTTATCGTGGGCACCACAATGTTCGCCGGCACGGTCAAGCTCGTTTCCTACTACTCACACGCCGCCGCCACGCGACAAAACGAGCGAACCATGTGTATGCGAGTCCAGCGACGATCAAAGCCGCGGACATCGCCGCAATCACAAAGCCAGAAGTGGACCGTGGTGTCTCGGGCGGCGAGAGAGGCCGCCAGGGCGCATTAAATCCGCGAGGTCCTTTCATGAGAATATACGGGGGATGGCCCCTGCCAACAAATAGCCTCGGCCAGATCGCAGCCTCGAGCGCCATATCTATTCCGCTTCGCTCGTGCTGCGGCGTTCCGACAATCATCAGATATTCCGCTATCTCACCATCGATCCAATTACCGCCAAAGAAATCGTGGAGTGCAGCGGCGTTGACCCGCGGGTAACCTTGCTCCAGGTCGCCGGGTCCCGGCCGCGAAAAATAGCGCCGAACGCGGAAACACGTCGGGTAAGCTGCTTTGAGCTCGGCGAATTCGCGTCGGAGCACCGCTCTCGAGGCGGCGCGGTCCAAGACGGCCATTCGCACCTCCGCACCGCGTTCCAATAGACGCGCGCCGAGCGGGAGGCACTCGGTGACGCCGATACCAAAGCATATCATCGCGACTCGTCGCGCATCGTGGTGGTAGTCCTGGGCACGAATCTCGGGAACCTAGGCCACGGCGTTGAACGTAGCATGATTGAAGAAAAAACGCCGCGAGGCGCGTGCGCGTACGCGCCGACTTCGAGCGTTCCTAGGTATGCCGAGACACCTTGTCGGTCGGCGTAGATCTTGACAACCAGCTCAAACCCATCGGCGTCCATCACCGTGGGGCTGTACGGCCTTAGCCTGCGAAATGTTTCCGCTTCAATTTTATCGGTACGGCAGTGAGCAAAGAAAATGAGCGACACTTACCGGCACTGATCGCGACCGCTTGTTACTGATGACTCCGTCCGATGCTGGGGCACGGACGTGCACGTGCAAGACACCATCTCTCCCTTCGCAGCACGATGGCGGCCCAGCATACGTGCTTGGCCAGGCAAAACGAAGGCGATGGACCGCTGGTCCCGCCTCGCCTGCTGTTACGAGCACCTCGCGTGCGAGTAGTGCGCATTGGGTGCCCACGCGTGGCGCTGCTCGGTACTCGTAGCTTCGCTTGGCGGCGCGGTTCTGCCCGACAATCTCGCCGCGGGGCATGTGTTATGCGCTAGTGCGAAGCAGCCTCTTCACTGTGTATTGCGTACGTTGCCGCGCAACCTGGTCCTAAAATCGTGATTCCTACTTTACCTAGGGTATCTGATACCGTAGGACCTACGGTACCGTAGGTATGTATCTATAATATACCAGTATACCGTAGGTACCGTAATAGTGTACTACCGTAGGCAGAAGGATATCGATGAGATGTTCTTCTTAGGATAGGTATCTTATGGACTGCCAGGCTCAGGCCTCCTTCCCACGATTCGGACGGGTTGAGGCCGGGTGAGGCGCACGGCCATCTCACGGCACCGCACGTGCCGTGTTTTCCAAAACTGATTTCTCACATCGCTGCCAACGCCGGTGAACTACGCTTGTTGTAACCATGCGGGCCGCCATCTTCTTCCTCGCCACCATCCCCTACGCGGCAGCAGACGTAGTCGATTCTGATCGCATTTATTCGAGCCAGGGAGCTTGCTACGACGCGGTTACGCACGAGGCGATTAGCAGTGTCTTGTTTAACGGCGCCGCCGCGGCGCCGCGGCGCCACGCGATCGGTGACACCCCGCCCCGCACCTTTAGGTTACATGCTTTCGTGCTGGGGCAACCTCAAGTAATCCTGCTTTGACTCAGACCGAGTGCGAGGCGGCTGGCAACGTCTGGTACGAAAAAGGTCACGTCGGCTCCGATGGATGCTGCCTCTGCGACTCGAACTGCGACCACTCGCTGGAGACAGCAGACCCTAAGACATGCAACTACGCCGACGCGAACGCGGGCGGCTGCTACTCCGTTTCGACGCACACGATCACGTGCGATGTAGCGGAGACGACGTGCACGGGCTCCGGCGGCTACTTCTACGCAGCCAACTCAAAGGGTTCGGACGGTTGCTGCTTCTGCGACGAAGGTTGCGACCACTCTGAGGAGACGGGAACGGACTGCCATCTCGATTACTACGACAGTTTCCAGAGCGACGGTTCGTGCTACGACTCTACGACGCACGTGGTGACATGCGACGTGAGCCACGCGGATTGTGAGGCCCTCGGCCACTACTGGTATTCCCCTGGTTATGTTGGTGGAAGTGGCTGCTGCCAC
>Ga0099799_10155_pt1 | contig 21021 bp, 11 predicted proteins | sample Uncmet6_SortLC_1_FD_89033 | JGI IMG/M metagenome (GOLD analysis project Ga0099799, IMG submission 89033) | Marine eukaryotic communities from CALCOFI LINE 67, Pacific Ocean - CN11_C50_N6_SortLC_1 | ecosystem: Environmental > Aquatic > Marine > Oceanic | place: Pacific Ocean: Monterey Bay...
GAGTCGCCTGATTTTGAGTGTTTGGCGTAATTTTTGTGGCGTTAAAAGGGATGAGATAACAACCACTGCAATGAATCTAGTAGCGACTTTTGCCACCGCCAGGGCGACTGTAGCGGCCGCCGCCGCCGTAACTACCAGCTGTTCCACACTGTTGTTGGAGGGCTGGAGGTACAGGCTGTCCAGCATCGGTAAGGATTTTGCAGAGGCCCGTAGCCCACTTGCCGGACTTCATAGTGAAGAAGGAAAGAGCAGTGCCCTTGTTGCCTGCACGACCACAGCGGCCAATTCGGTGAACGTAGTCCTCTAAATTAGAGGGAAAGTCATAGTTGACGACCATTTTGATGTCTTTGATGTCCAAGCCTCGCGCAGCGACGTCTGTGGCGACAAGTAACGAGCACTGGCCCATGCGGAACTGACCGAGGACCCAGTCGCGCTCATCCTGTGACTTATCCCCATGGATACACCTTGCTGGAAAGCCCGCGTGCTGTAACGATCTTGTGAGCTGGTCGCAGCCGCGCTTCGTCTCAACGAATACCAGCATCTTCTCGACACCGTGCTCCTTGAGGAACGCGGTCATGCGGGGGTACTTGTCCTGGTCCGAGACGACCTCAACATGCTGTGCGATGTCCTTGTTAGCCGCCAGCTCGAGCGACCCAACAGTGACCTGGTAGTAGTCCTTGAGAAAGTCGTTGGCCATGTTGCGCACCTCGCGCGGCCACGTCGCCGACCACATGAGCGTCTGGCGGTCAGGGCGGATCTGCGAGACGATCTTCCGGAGCTGCGGCTCAAAGCCCATGTCGAGCATTCGATCAGCCTCGTCGAGCACGAGGTATGTTACGCGACGCAGGTTTGTCACACCTGATTCCAAGAAGTCGATCAGGCGGCCCGGCGTCGCAATTACGATCTCAACGCCGCGCTGGAGGTCACCCGTCTGGTGGCGTTTTGGTGCGCCGCCGTAGACACAAGTGTTCTTTATCTGCGATGACGCACCAAACTTGTCACATTCGACCTTGATCTGCACGGCGAGTTCGCGAGTCGGTGCAAGTACGAGAACTATGGGGCCGTCACCTGGTTGGAGGTATGGCTGCGCGTTTATGTGGATCATGCCTGGTAGTAAGAATGCGAGAGTTTTGCCGGAGCCTGTCCGACTGATGCCAATCATGTCGCGTCCGAGTAGCGCCATGGGCCAGCCCTGTGCCTGGATTGGAGACCTGAGCGTCAATCAAATGGTTTAAATTAGCCTGGGTGTTGTCTTCTCAATTCCATACATCCCGGCCACAATGCAGCGATGAGGTGGAGATCGTTCGCCGTCTCTTGGGGACAGCGCCTACGCCATCGACGCGACTCTCTACGTAGAGCAGCTCAACTATATTTGAAGGTACCTTGGACTGCTTGGACACTGTGGAGACGGCTCCTTGAATCCCTGCTTGATCACTTCAGAGAGTACGTAGTCTGGCATCGACGCCTCCTCAAATGTGTAGACGGGCTTAGGCACGCCCCGACCCTCGATTGAGACCTGCTTTTTCCCGCGCCATGCCTCGGCTTCAGCAGCCGACCGCTTTGATACCTCGGGGTGCTCAATGTAGAAGTTCTTCTCGAAAACGGGCAACTGCGATAAGTCCCACTCGATGTGCCGCAGGCCCGCGCCAAGCCCTCCTCCTTGGCCGCCGTAAGCGCCCCTGGTGCCGTACATGGAATTGTTGCCTCCATACGTACCGCCGTAGTACATATTGCTTTTCGCGTGGCGCCAACTCGCTGGCGAGGATGATCGATTGCGCGAGCTCGGCCCACGGCCTGCTTCCAGCAGTATGGAGTTGGCGACTGCAGCTTTACTGAAGCCTTGTACGGTACCTACGTTATTAGAGGGATAAATCGTGGCAGCCCAGAGACCTTATGTTTCCTGACATACGTTTTTAATCTGCAACGGACGCTCCCCACGTCGGATTTTTTACCCTGCGCTCGGATAGCACTAAAATCGATGGGGTTTAAACCTCGCGGAGCAGCCCCTGGCAAAGAATAGGTCCGAGGGCAGCTAACCGTGGACTTGGAGTAGTTCACACCCTCATTTCTCTTGATGGTGTTCATATAGCTCTGTTTGGCCATTTCTCGGTCCGAGTCGCTACCGCTACCAGATAAACACTGGCAAAAAATTGAAATAATAGTAAATGATTAAGGAAGACTTAAAGAAAGGCCCTTGATGGCGAATCACCTCTTTGGGATTCGGACCTTGCCACGGCCAGTGTTGTTAAGGGGGGGTGACCCCCGAACCCAAATGATACGAAGCTCTATAGAAAAGCTACGGTATTTTCTCACTTTGGGTGCCGGGCCCTTAGTGGCTGGGAACTCGAATCTCAAATTAGTCCTTGTGTGGACATCAAGTTCAGTCAAGGGGATGAGTGTTCTTAAGAGCGATTACGCTCTGGGGCAACACGCAGTCCCTGTCTCTCTCGAGCTCGCCTAGCCCTTGGGACCCTGGGGACCTCGATTTTGTGATGTGTCCTCTCATCTCGATTTCGTCTTTTATTGAGTCATCTAGTGGTTGCCGGTGAACGCGTAAGTCGCGGTGGCGTTTCGTGCCGCAATTGAGTCGCGCAATGTACTAGTATTTTTTGGCACACCATCTAGTATCGAGTTCATTAGCCTGAGGGTATTAAACCTGACCGGGTTGTTCGCCCGATGCTCTCTTGGGGACAAAATGGAGGCAAGTTGCCGATGATTCCAATTCTAGGTCATATTCATTGCCCTTTTTTATTGCCAGTGTACTTCCAGTAAAGTCACAGACCACCAGCGAGCTTACTATACCACTTCGCTGTTTCCAGCTACTGTATGGTTAGGGCTGCGTGGAAATAGCATCATTTTGCCGTCCCCTCAGCCTCTTTTATTTCTCGTGCATCCTCGACGGCAAAGACCCGAGCACGTTCTTTTTGTTTTATTTGCTTAATGACATCGCTCTGTAGATTGCTGGCTAGTTCAATTGCGTCGACAATGAGAGCATCAACGCAGCTACTTGAGCTGATATGATTATTGGTGGTCTCAACTACACTATCGAATAACCATGGGATGAAGCTATCCTGAATCTCCTTCTCAACAGGATCAACAAAGTGGCCTGAGTCTTCAAGCTGGTCGAAGGCAAGCTCGGAAAGATTCGCAAGATAGCTCCTGGCAAATGCACGGGCTGCAACCTTTTGCCCAAGCTCTGCCTGCTGACGAAGCCGGTCCGTCTCCTGAGTGAAACGCCGCTGCTTTTCTGCGAAACGCCTCGAGGCTTCTGCATCAAGGCGCTGGACCTCAACAAGCTCAGCATTCCGCATTTGTTCAAATTCCATCTGGCGGCGCTGAATAGCATCAAGCTCGGCCTCTTCCATTACCTCCATCATTGAAACGCGCAGGGTCTTACCAACTAATACCTCGAGTATTGGCTTTACCTCAATGTCAAAATCAAAAAGGTCACCGCCAGGTATATCCGTTTCTTTGTCAACTCCAGTCTTTGCTGGGATGAACAAAGGCGATGGAGGTCGGTCCAAAATAGCCTCAGTTTGCGTCACAGCCTCACTCTCCACCGGGCGATCAGACAGCTCTTCGAGGAAAGTGTCTGTTTGAGCTTTGGTGTGAGCTCTCCCTTCTGCGGGCGGAGGGGTGCTTGGCTTAGCTAGCCGCTCCTTGCGTTGGCATGTTGCGTCCCTCCGTAGCGTCCGCTCGCTTTCATATCTCATACGCTCAACTTCCCGCTGCGTGTTGTGAGTTACAACCTGGGCGGCGTACGTATTGCCGCGTACAACACGTCGATCAAACATTATGTTGTTTGTTACTATGTTTTCTTCGTCCTCTGCTCTGTACGTCGTTTTTTTCATCTTTGACAACAAGGGCTTAGGAGAAGTTGTGTGTGTGTAAGCTGAATTAGCCATGTTTGAGTGCGTTAATTTCGATATATACTGCGGTAGGGCTACAATGTCACGGTACAGAAGAAAGTACAACGCTCGTTCCACGGGTGGGCCGCTTAGCGCTAGCGATTAAAGTGACTGACTAAGTGACTGACTACTGACTTGCAATTCCAGTTTCAAATGCAAGTGCTCCAGTCTAAGTTGCTCCAGTACAAGCTCGTATATTCAAGTTTAGGAGGAGAGGTCCTCATCCACCGCCGCGCTAGGCGCCCTTGGGCGTAGCTCGTCGTCGGTCGTTGATAGATGAGTGCTCTGAGAAACCATCACTGCCTAACGTCCATTTTAAGAGTCGATTTTACTTCTTTTGAGTATATTATTACGGTCGTCCCATGGCCGCGCCGGGGGAGGCAAGTGCGAATGCACGCTGCAAATAGGGTAGAACTAGAGGGCGGTGGAGAGGTGAGGTCACTAGTATTACGCACGCAGCTTGGGTTGAAGCAGCATGCCAGCCGTAGAGCTTTCGAGGATGCAGTTGTAGCTCTCAATGATCTTGCGGCTTACCCTGGAGACGATTCATCGTGTGATAAATGGCTCTACCAAGCCATCAGTCGCGCAGTGGAAAACAAGGTCACGAATATCCACGCGTTGCTATTGGCGGATGTTCTTAAAGAACGACTAGAACGACGAGCAGATGCGTGGTCTTTCACTGCAGTAGCACTCGGAGCGGGAGCTAGCGTGAATGCTGCACGGCTGCAACTTAACAGTATCGTCACCACCCCAAGCTTAAAGGGGGCAAAAGCACTGGCTGCTAAAGGTGCGTGGAGTGCCAGGGCTATTACCACATTACTCTATGTGATGTCCACAGAGGAGCAATGCAGGGTACAGTCAATATCTCCGCGAGAGTATGCAGACAAACTACGAGCGACACTTTGGAAAGGTGCTTTTGCACTTGAGGCGGCATCTCCAGAATTGGCAGACATAGCATGGACCTGTAGACGCACAGCATTAGAAGTACTTGTCGCCGTAGCACCTGAAGCTGTGGATGTTGTCACGAGTGAAGCCCTACATGGCCTTTCGACACACAAAAAGATGGCTCCTGCTTCTGTTGTTGCTCGTGTGCAGTGGTTTTCGTCTCTTGACGGACACCTTGATCCGTGGAGGGCCACGCCACACATCATGTTTGAGTGGTGCACGCGACGCGCGATAACTTTAGACGCATCTGGCGATAAGCTTGGAGCGGCGCGCGTCCGAGCTAGGGGTCGGGCACAGCTAGGGGACTGGCCGTTGTTTCACGGAGTTCTTTACTGTTCAGATCTTGGAAAGCAAAGAAAGTCAACAATAGCACTTGCCGAGGCTAACAGGTGTTTTAATTGTGCCCTGGAGATAAGTAAGACAGACCAATATATTTCTTCTGTGTGGCGGCGTGCATGGATAGCACTTTCTAATGCGCCAACCGCATTTGGACATTACTCTGATTCAAAAGCATGTGGCTACTCACATTATGAGACAGTTCTTCTTACTCTGGCGCGCCATGAATGGGGGAAGTATATGAAGGAAAGTAGTGCGTGCAACCAGCGTGCAGATGCATGCTGGCTTGCAGCCAGTTTTGCTGCTAAGCGTAGTGCGCTCGACAAAGTAGCCACACATTGCAAGTCTGCTGAGGGCATGTCGTCAGCTCAGCGAGCTGCGATGGGCTATGCAGCAACTGGCCTCGTAGTTCTTCGCAGAGCAACAGATACTCGTACGTTTGGCGTGGCTGCTGCACTTCTAAAACGTGCTAGTCTGCGGACAAGTGGCAGCGCCGTGCCATGGATTGGGATTGCAAATTGTCTGGACCGGCTTAAGCGAGACTTTGATGCTGCTGCGGCTGCTGCGTGGTCGACCTGCTACTGCATTGACGAGGCCTCGATTTTTGATGCTGTCACATGCTATTCGCGGGCTGTAGTTAACACTATGTTACCTCCATCCCTCCTCGACTTACTCCAATCTGCAGGTTTGATGCATGTCAAGGATGTACTTAGAAAAAGACTCGGGATCTGCGAAAGACAAAGTAGCATCTCAACATTTATCACTGCGGCCGAGGAGCTGGCAACATGTGATGTAGCTAGAGCTGCGCTAACATTGTCTCGCGCGAGTATCGCGCTTGTGCGCCGAGGTTCTTATACTGCTGGTGCCGTACTTGCAAATTATTGCATGGGGTCACCAGGTTCTAATTCAGCTACTGATTCCATTTCGTGTTGCTCCCTAGCATTAGCAATAGGCTGCGAGTCGAATGCAAATAATCATTACAGAGATGTGACCCACGAAGCATCTGCGCTTTCAGGCCTTGAGGGGCTGCACGATCTACATTCAGTACACATAGAACATCTGGCGTTAGCGACAGCATCGTTGCGGGATGCATTTGCATCTGTCGAAAACGTCATTTGTGAGATTCGTTCATGTGGTGCACTGGCGAGGCTAGTACCACAGCTGCACAGTGCAATTATCGCGTCGTCTGCAATTGCGGCTCTTCGTAGTGGATCAATAGGGCCGTCTTCTTCGATGTTAGTCACTGTCGGTGGGGACTCTCTAGCACCATTTGAAAATCTATGTTGCTGTGAGGTTGGAACCCCGGCTTACTTCGATGACCGGCATCATTTACTTCGTGTGCAAGGCAAGCCGAGTGGCAACGTAGCTGAAGCACACCTAGCTATTGCGTTGGACGAGGCACTTATCCATATGCAACGGCGAGCAGCTGCAGAAATTGGGCTTGAAATGTTCGCTACACAAATGCATCTTGCAAATATTTCGGGCGCCACAAATGCTCTTGGTTCTCTCGAGATAGTTTCGAGGTTCCCACCTTGCTGGTGTGAACGCAATTTATATGCCATTCGAGATTCTGCACAGTCGAAGGCAATGATCCAGGGTGTACTCTGGCTTCATCTTGCACGGCTCTGGCTTGTTCGGGGATGCAGTGCACGTGCATCCAAATATGTACAGCGTGCAGCTAGTATCAAGCAATGTCACAAAGTAAGGCAGGCGGCAAGAGGGCTTGAATTGTGTCTTGCTATCTCCTTGCAGGATTGGGGTGATGCAGCATTGGTTCTAGACCTTGCTAGTCATGATAATAGCATCGACTTTCCTGAGAATATCCGATGTCTTGAGCAGGTTCTTAATGAGGGCAATCTACTTAGGCGCATAGGTAAACTGGAAATTGCAGGTAGGTGCTACAAGTCAGCAAGTAAAGTCCTCAAAGTCATAGACGAATGCCTCACTGAATCGTCACCTTGGCAGGTCGATGCCATCAGTGGCAAACAAAGTCACGCTGGCTTATTGCGGCATTGTCAGCTTCTTATAAGCAGCGGCGCCCGTCTTATCGACATTGGATGTCGCAGGTCTCGGGCAGTGGCCACTTATCGCGAGTCACTGCGCATTCAGTCATCATCCCTCATGCTAAGAAGTTCCTGGCTTAGATACCGCCTGGCTCGACAACTTTTCAATGTGGCATCTAGCAACACTGCTGCTGCATCGCAAGTCCTGGATTTGCTTCGTCATGCCTTTAGTTATGCCCGGCGAAAATGCGAGTGGAAACTTGCGGCAAAGAGTGCTCGCGCCCTCACTGTAGCTGCACTTCACTTTGTCCCAGGTGCGGTTTCGTCCCCACTTGTGGCGCTTCTCGCACACTCGTCATTGGGACGTGCACGCCATGCGTTTGCTACTTCCAACGACTCAAATAGCCTCTTGAGCCGAGCAATGGCAGGAGTAGATGATCTCCTTATGGGCTTACTTGAAGTTCCAAATGCAGGAGCTCTAGGCTGGTGCGACACTCTTGAAACACATGATCGGAATGTTCTCGATCGGCTGCTGGCGCCGTTTCCTAAAACGTTTTCCCTTGTTGCAGGTTTCATATCGCCAACAGGGCACCTTGTGATTTCACGGCTCCAGCGTGGTCAACAACCAATCACACTATGCTCAGGCCTCCCAGAAAGCTGGTACGATTCAGATACTTCGACTTCTCCCCTTGGGACTTCTGCTAAGGCTCTGAAGGCCTCTGCTGCTGGTCTTCGCGCAGATGCGTCCTTGCTGCCTCAACGTTCGAAGCTGCTTTTTACCAGCAGGAGCAATCATACTGCTGCGCGCAGAATCTGGTGGTGCCAACGGCATTCTCTCGATTCAGTCCTACATGCTGGGCTTGTTGGCTTTGACAAGTCTTGGCTTGGTGCAATGCGTGCGCTTTTTGCAACGAAGCCTGCGTCCATACTCCGTCCTAAGCAAAGTGCCGAAGTTCCGATTCGTGTTGAATACCAAATCATGCAGCTATGCTTCTGGGCTGCACCCAATATAACTCTACTGGAAGCCAACACGCTTCTCTGTGCCAGTAGGTTTGGGGTTGTTGACATAAGAGGAACCGCTTCCCCCTGCATCATGAAGATGTTACTTCGTCTGTGGCTCACTCTTCTCTACAAGCTGACGATTTTGGATCTCAAGGCCGCTTTGGATGACCTGAGGCTCAGCAACTTGGGCCTAAAAAGGCCACTGCTTGGTCGGCTCGCTGGTGTGCTTCAAAAGGCGGCCATTACATCACAATGTGTGATGCAACCCCGAAAGCTAGCGAAAGCTCGCCAACCTATGATTTTAGCACTGGACAAGCAGCTCCAATTTTTGCCGTTCGAAGCTCTGTCTGTCCCACGTTCTGCACCAATATCACGCGTGCCTTCTCTCGCATTTGCATTATCACTTGCAACAGGGATGAATCTAAGTGTCTCGGATACCATCAATACTGATATTCCTATGCGTGCCTGCTGCGTTGTCGATCCACAGGCGAACTTGCCCTCTACCCGTCATAAGCTGGCAAAATATCTGGGCGATACTAAGACAAACGCCACGAATGGTCTTGTGTGGTCATATGCTGCTCTCGGTGATATGCCACCCCGTGATGTCGCAGCACAGCTGACCGCCAAGATGCCGAACTGTGCTGCATTTCTTTTTTGCGGTCACGGCTATGGAGGCGCTTATCTGGAGTCTGCTGTTGCATCTAATTTCATGTCTGCAGTGCTGCTTATGGGCTGTTCCTCGGGTGCTCTCTCGCGAGCAGGTGATTTTGAAGCAAAGGGAATGGCTCTCGAGCTGCTTGCTAGAGGAACTCCGATCGTTGTTGCTATGCTGTGGGACGTCACAGATCGTGATATTGATCGTATCACTTTGTATCTGCTACAGTCAATGGCTAAAAACCCAAGTTGTCCGATACCTGACATTCTAAACGCAGCTAGGAGAGAGACAAAACTAAGAAACCTTAATGGTGCCGCCCCAGTGTGCTATGGTCTCCCGATATCCCTCTCCATCATTGAGCATACGCGACGCTGTTCAAAATTTCATTGCACGGATCAGAACTAAACTCAACCTTGGTGGCTCGGTGTAGGCTCGGTGGTGCATGACTCGACGATTCTATTAAGCTAACAACGTCCGATTATTTATTTAACTAGAATACATTATACGTCTAGGATGTCCTTGTGAGTTTGTGGTCAATCGTGCGCTTAGCTGCGGACAGGGCTCCCAAAATAAGCTTAAAACATTGCGCCAGTCAACCTGAGGTCACGATTACAGTGGCGTTTCGTGTCCGAGTCGCGTCCTGGCTAGGTAGTAGTAGAGGAGGAAGAGGAGGAGTTACACTGGGTACAATTTACGTGAGAAAAGGTCCGTGTTTTACGCGTAATTTACGCGTGCTTTTTTATTTTTATTTGTAAAACCCGCACATACGCAGAGCGACTAAACGAGGCCTTTGGTGGCCACGCAGCTCAATAGCAGCACGAGCACGGCGCATAAGCGCACACCTAGAGTACGCACCTCGCAACAGCATGAAACTAGCGATTGGCTCGGCTCCTTTTTTACGCCGTTTTTTACGTGGGATCTCCTGTAGCGGTGCTTTACGCGTAGTTTGCGCGTTTTTTCCACGTAAATTGCACCTTAGGAGTCACGGTAGTACTAGTAGTATTGCTTTGCTTGGCCAGGACCGCCTAGCCACTCGGCCGACCTCGGCTCATTTCCGTTGCCGTATACGAGCATGTTTTCTTTTAAAACCACTAGACCACCAGCTCCAGCTTGAAATTATTCGCCGGCGGTTCAGGCAGCTCAAATACTGCCACATGAGCCACGAGTGTAATAGACTGCAGCATACCGTCCAAGACATAAGTAGTGCGTTTATCATTCATTTTCGCTGCCACACGGCCCAAATCCCATGTGCTCAGAGGCCCTTATTCCTAACTTCAGTTTTACACCTTAGATGAACTTACTTTTGTGGCAATTCCATCTCTGTTATCATAATTGTGATAAGGATTTGGTATATGGCTGCTGGGCTCGTCTGCGTCTGTGTAGTCTCGATTTAGGTCTATCACACCGGCCGAACACCAAGAACAGTGCCCTTTAAATTGGTGTTGGCTATGGGAAAATGCGGGGCACGCAAGGTCCCACAATTCCTCTTCGTTATTCCAAGTGGCACGGACTTCAAATTTCCGCTCCTCCCCAATGGGTATAAAATTTTTCATTAGAAATTCTTTTAGCTTAAGTTGTTTTGAAAGCTCACGAATCGTGTCGAGCATGTCCTCTCGTTCACGCTGGAACTCCTCCTGCACGTCATGAGCTTCTGCTTGGCATGACTGAAGCCTCTGCCAAAGTTTTTTTAGTTTCCTGGTCTTATCATCTGCTTCATCCTGCTTACTCGCATACTTTTCCTCCAGGGCAAATACATCCTCTTCCTTCGCCCGGACTTGGCGAGCAAGGGCCTGTTCTTGTTCTTTACGTTCCTCAAGTTCAAGCTGAGCGCGGCGTAACATCGCTTCCTGTTTGGCTGCCTTATCCAACAGTCTACCCCCCTGCATCAGCTTTTCTTGCATGGATCGTAATTTCCTCTCCAACAGAATGCGCTGCTTCTCAGAGTGCGCAGCGCGACCTGCTTCTGCATCGAGTTTTTGACGTAGCTTCTCATGCTCTTTGGTCGTGCGCGTCTGGGAGTCGATGACTTCTTTCATCTCAGCCTCAGCTCGGAGACGCATTTGTTCTGCTTCCTTATCCACTGTTGCTTTAAGCTCAGCCAGCTCTTCCTCCGTCGCTGCACCCGGCACCTCAACAATTCTTTCCACTTCAACTATTTTCTCCACGACTTTTTCTTCCAGCATGAACTCATTCATAGTAGCCCTGTGATTTCTGTTGCCTTGGTTAGCTAACTGGTTTTTGAGCCGCTTTATCTCGTCCTGGAATTCACGGAGCATAGCGTCCTTGGGATCCTCGTTAATCTTTGGCTTATTCTTGATGTTTTTGGCTCGATTGGCATATCGTAAAGTCGAAATGGTCTCCTCAAAATTATAGCCTGCTGGGCCACAATTGGCGCACATCACTGTTTTTGTATTTCCGCCCAAAGAATCTTGAAGTAATCGAGTAAGTTTAGAGTCGCGGTATGGGATATGTTGTGACTTGCCATCAACAAGAGCAGATATCACATTTCCAAGTGCGGACAGTGAGAGATTAATTTTTGTGGCTTCTTTAAGTCGATGGCCAGTTGCTCCTGTCTTTGACTGCCGTTCTGACCCGGCCAAATCTACGAGATTTAATTTTCCTACGCGAATGTGCTCACCACGCTTCTCATCTACTTCTGCGCATTCCACAATGATTGTAAATATGGCATGAGACCGGGACGAACCAGCATTCATTAGCGTCTCCCCAACGGATCTATTTTTTTTACCTGCCTGCATAACTTGATCAATTTCATGAGACGACCTGACCACAAAAGAGGTCAGATCTTTGACGTATACACCTGAGTCCACATTTTCTTTGAGATCCAATCTATTTTTTGGTTCCTTGGACCTGCGTGTTTTTGACGCTATTACACACAACCATTTTAGAATAAAATAAACTATTTTAAATATTAGTAGCCGACACGTGATAAATACAACAAGTCGCGTATCTCTTCGTTGTAAATCTCGAGGTATGATGCGCGCACTAGAAAGTGCTGTTGCTCCGCGGCGAGCGCCACCTTGTCGAAGATATGTTGAAACGCATTTGGGATAATGCCACGCAACTCGGGGGGTTCTGATAAACCTTCCATGGTAAAGGTCTTGCCTGCACCTGTCTGACCGTAGGCAAAGACTGTTCCATTGTAACCATCAAGTACCGCTTCCACTACCGTAGCTCCACATTTATCATAAATAGATTTCTGGTTGCAGCCGGAAGCAAAGACGGCGTCAAAAGTAAAGACTTTTGGTGGATCTGCGATATCAGATTTAGGGTTATTGCAGGTTATTGTGCCTTGATCTTCGTCAGCCACGGTCGTCGCAAGGTGCCCATCTTGCTGTTCCTTACGCGACAACGGTCGTACGCGTACAACTACCTTAACACTTTCATCTGGCATATTAAATTGACGGCCTGGCCGAGCTCTTATGACAGTCCAGTTGTAAATCTGCCCTCCACCGTAGGTACCAGCTTGTACCACGGTACCTACGGTACTTGCTGGTACCGTACCAGTAGGTACCGTATCGTAGGTACCTACCGTACCTACGGTACCTTTGTACCGCAGTACCGCAGTAGGTACCGCAGACCTGCTGTGCGGCAGGCTAGTACCTACAAGATGCCCCGTCTATCGACCGAATGCACTCAAAGCGAAGGAAAGGATGAGCGAAGAAGCTCACGAATATTCCTCTGCAACAATCACCGGCACGCAATAGCGCTACAGTTGCGCAAGCGTGGCTGGAAACATACACATCATTTTTGTGAGGCAACTGTGGTTCTAGCAACAGAACGCCCCCCCCCCCTGCCGCCCCGCGAGTACACCAGTGGGTCTGGTTGGCAATATGCCCCCCGTTAACATGTAAGGCACATCTGTTTGAACGGCTGGAGCAGTTAGCGTTGAGAAGCAACATAAGACGAAGATGGCCTGAGACATGGATCCTTCGGAGCAATGGAGCCGTAACAGCATGGAGAGCGGAATCTCTAATCAGTTATACGCTGCCTACCACAACCCACTTTTTCGTGAAACACCCGCGTACCAGCGGGGGCACTGGCACATTTCCAGCGGGCAATGTTGAAGCGGCACGCATATTCGCCAAAGTGCTCATGGTTGCTTGTCACGCAGTTGTAATCCAGCGTGCCGTGGATCCAGCAATACTCCCGATTGGCCCATCGATATTTGAGCTTCGGGTGTGGGCTTTGCTTCGAAGAACGGACTGTTGGCTATTTGAATGCCACCGTGCAAAGACCGCAGTTTCAGGGCTTATGAATAGGAAAGTTCAAAGGGATCTAGACTCTTTTGGTCGGTTCTATTCCTCAAATATTGCATCAGAGGCGACTGTTCGAGACGCTCTTGAGGGAAATACGTTTGACACACGAACGAAACCAGACATCGCCGCGGTTGTCGGGCTCGTTCACGACGCCATCTGGTACGACCTTCCTTACGGCACACTTGCGTTTGTCGGTTTTGACTTCATTGTTGACCATAGGGCGCGTGCTTGGCTCATAGAGGCCAACGTCAAGCCACCGCTGAGGTATGCGGACCTCGCTGCTCAGTTTCCAAGTGAACTCGTGAGGAGTTTGGCGGACTGTGCCATCTTGGATCTCGCCAGAATTTTCGAGGGTAAATCACGCCCGAACCACCTCGGCCCAGCCTGGATCAAGCTCCAAGTTTCAGCAGCGGCGCCGTGACAATAGGTTCTGCCGTGCCTCAAAGTGTGCTTCGCCTAGGTTCAGAGTGGCCCTGGGCCCGCACCCACCTAGGCGAAGCATGTGCGGAATCACGAACTCCCCCGCGCCCGCAACGTTGGCCACTGGCTCCTCCGAGTCCGTTGGGTCCACGTCCAACTCCCCCAGCGGGACCTCCTCAGCTCGCTGACGGCGGCCCCTGCAAAAAAAACACCATTCTCTTAGCTCTCACTCTCTCTTTTAACCACCAAGCCGGAGAACCCATTCTATCTTTCACTGAGATTCCCACTGGCCCTAGGTACTGGCAGAGGCGCTCATGATGAGCTTCCGAGTCATAGCTAGGTAGGCCCCACCGGGGCCTGGACCACTGGCAGCCTGAGAAAGATATGAATTACGGCCCAATTTGCATCAAAACGGACGCTCACGGGAATTCCGTTCGCTAATCGTTTAGATGCCAAATGAGCCGTAATTCAATTATATTGCGACCAAAATCCATGGTTCTGGGCGGCCGAATGTCGGGGCCAGATTCGAATGTCGGGTAATTCTTTCGAATAAGAATTTGACCCCATCCTCCATGAGTCCTAATTAAGATGAATCGTCCCGCGAATCTTCAAGTTGGCGCAATGAGCGTACAGCCACGCGCCGACCGAATGGTGGGTAATTTTTGCTGACTTCAAGTTGGAGGCACAGGCTGAGCATAGTTTGGTACCGTGTGGGCAGCCTCGCGCTGAGAAAGCAGCTGCGACGCGGTGCGATGGTCCAAACCAACCCGAAAAGCGCCCTGCAGACGTATATAGACGAAAAACTTGTTTCCTATCGTTCCATATCTATATCGGGCTCAAAGCTCAAAGGGATTTCCTCCTTGTGACTAGGCAGGACGGCAGGACGGCTAGGGGTCCTGACGGCAGCCGGCTGTCGTCCTCTGAGACAGGCCCGGGGGATCGGGGGATCCTGGCCATTGCACACTAGAACCTATCCCACCCGGGCCACCACCAACCATCAACGGGCTGGGATGGCATCTAAGGGGACACTTCCTCGCGCGCTGCTAGCCCCAACCTACCCCCCCCCCCCCAACACCACGCGGGAGCTTTAACCCTGGGGTGGGGTGGGGGACGGGGGGGTGGGTGGACTGCATCGGGCGCTGCGCCCTTAATCTCTCCACCGCAACATTAGGCCCATCTGTCTCTGTGTTACCAAGCCCCGCTCCACCACTTTCATCACTAGCAGCGACTCTAACGTGCCTCAGGCGACAATCTTACGCAAAAAACGGCCAAAACAGTAAGAACTCGCGAAATGACAGCCTGAGGCTAGTAAGACGTGGCCGAACGGGCTTCAAACACACGGGTGAGATGAGTAGGTAACGCGACGACGGCGACGGCCAGGACGCCAGGACGCCCGGCGATGCTCGCGGGACGGCGGCTTGGACGGCACCGTGACGACGGCCGGACCCGCCATTTGCCAGTGCATCCTAGCTGAGCCTTCTTTTAATATTCGTGCCGAGTCAAAGCTTTCCCGGTTCCGACAACTCACCATAACGCTGTACTATGTTTAAAAGGGGTAAGAAAGGGGGATCGGTTCTGTATGCTTTTATGTACTCATTATCTCCGTGGGGGCGGGGGGGGGGGAGACGAAGCGTATACAAAATCCCTTACTACTATCTCATTAGCATCCTAGTAGGAGTGTCTATGGAGGTGATTTCTCACGTGCCTCGTTCCTCACCGTACACCACCTAAAGTTGGCTCTGGCTCGCAGCGTCAAAGTAAGCCAGGCGAGACGCTCCGCTCGGACGACCAGGCCGGCGGCTTTGTGATAGTCTTAATTGGCGTCGTTATACGGTAGCGACCAAGCAACTGGCCTAAAACCATCAAAACGGCGATTCTCATCAGCAGGAGGTTGCCTTCAATGCTGCATTGCTCTTCTTCTTTTTCTTTTTCTTTGATGCAAGGGACATGATGGCACTAATCTCATCTGAAAGTCGCTTTTCAGTTTTGACAGCACCAAGTTCAAATGGCTTCAGGCCCGAAATGCGAGTAGGGCCACTGGGTAGGATCAGCACGGTGAATTTGAAGTGGGCCACATGATCACCTTTCTTTTCAAAAAGAACGGGATAAGGGTGGACCAATTCGTGCTTGAGGCACTCCACAATACCCATGCGAGCCTGGCGCTCATCATCTAGAGAACGCAACCCAAAGGGCAGCGCAGGGAATTTCGCATTTATCTCATTGAAAAGAGTTCGACTGGAGCGCATCTTAAGCATATAATTCTTATCAACAGACCTTTTGAAAATGGTGGTCCGAGACTCCATCTCTTTTGGCTTGCCATCACCTGTTGACATGGCGATGTCGATCGAGTACACCTCATTAAGTTCAAAAGAAGAATCCTCAACTTTCTGATCGGTGTCTTCACGCAGCAAAATGACCTTGTTTCCATCTACAACGAACCGCTTCATGCGGTGTGACAGCACACCAGAGCAGGCATTCACGTTAAAGTCGTGAGCAACCTTCTCAATTGCCTTAGTGACTTGCGAATTTGTGTTTCCCGGTCGCAGCAACTTCACTGCCACCTCCCCGGCAATATGAGCAGCATGTAACACATCTGCACGAGGACCAGATAACGGTTTCTCAGGGCACGGCTGCTCGCCGCAGACCATTGTGTGCGCTGCCACCGCGATATATCCATCAACGTAACACCCAAGGTCCAACTTAACCAGGTCTCCTGATGAAAGGGTGTCACCGGGAACGTCCGACTCGAGTGGTGAATTGTGGCAGACACACTCATTCACAGAGACACAACTATGTAGGGATTTATTTATTATCAAAAAGGCACAAGACAAAAAGTGAACTACTGTTCCTGATGATAATATGGCATTTCTGCACGCTGATTGCACGTCGGAAATGCGACCCCCTTCTCAATGGCTCTACCTTTAACTTTTTTCTGATAGATTGTGCCGCATTTCTGTGTGATAACAGTATCTCCAAACTTGCACAGGTCCAGAACCTTAACACCTGGTTTCACTTGCAGTATTAGTCCGTGTAGCGCCAAGTTGACAATTTTTCCAGCCTCACGGTACCTGGTACGTCGGAGTTAACTATACATCTAAGGGGCTGAGGTCTACTTGGTGCAAACATCGTTGTTCGAGATGTCGAGCTCTTTATCGTCCCTCTCAACCTGTACACTCCGGCTTCATATGTAATTCGGCTTGAACAACTTGCCTCCTCGCTCTGCATCGTCTCCAGTCGCTACGCAGGCCTACACACTACCGTAGGTAGTACAGCTCGTAGCATAGCAGCGGGAGTACATGTCTAGCGAGATTGTAGTGTTCAACTGGGACGTCTCCAAGCACACCACGTATTTGAATTAAGACCCCGGGTAATACAAGTACCAATATCCTAAGGGCCCGGCCCCGGGTACCACTGCACTGGCAATATCCGAGTCCCCTTCAAGTTGATAGGGGGGGCCCGGGGGGGGGGGTCGCCTCAGGCTCCCACTCCTAGTAATTCAGGCTTACCGTCAGTGAGTTAATTCAGAGGATTAATTGGGGTCGCGGTTTCGAGTCTACTGGCCGCTGTTATTTGAAACCTACTACTACTATTTGTATTCGCCGCGGCTGTTCTTTGACAGCCTGAGCCAGTCAATAATTACGTATCTCGTCCAGCCAGCACAGTTTTGACACTCCGCAACGAATCGTAGAGTATCTAGACGACGAGTCACCTAGGTGTTTGATTTTGCCTTTTTCTCTTCAAGTTCAAATTAGCTCTGATTCCTGGTCCTGGGCCCGGGCCGGCAGAAATAACCGTACCGGCAATTCGCGCAGGTCTTGACCCGTCAGAAGCCGAGGTCGTATGGACCGCGAGAGCCTGGGCGTCACGGTGCGCGTGATTGCGTACAAGTAATTGGGCTGGGCTCGTGCTACGAGCCGTGCCAGTGGCCTAACTCGACGACTCGGATACTATGGCTGAGATGCATCCAAGTCACGCCATGATGATGATGGCATCATGATAGCAGAAAGCCACACTGGCACCGTGACTCGGAATCAGGCTGGCAACCGCGGACGCTTCCCGAGCCGCCAACATCATGATCCCCATCACTGGCCGGCGGCATGATCATCAGGATGATCATGATTCACTATCAACTTCTCTTGTGGCAGTGTTCCCTACCGGGGTAAGTGTGCACTAGAGGTGTGGGTAGGATACCAACCCGGTCCGTAGGTCTCTACTGCGGTAGTGTAGGTACCTACCGTGACGGTACAAGCTGGTACCGTAGGTACCTACGGTACCGTAGGAACGAAAGTCCTGCCGAGCATAGCACACTATTTTGATGACAACGCGCGATTACCATGTCGAGCAGCTTGACGATGAACGCATACTCGAGAATTTTTTGACTTGTTTTCGTGATCTTGACAAGTCCAACACTGATCAGTGCAAGTATGTCCTTAGACTGAGATCTATCATCGCGGGCACCGCTCGGACTATTGTCATAGAATTGGACGACTTAAGGATTTTTTCAAAAAACGAGGCGAATCACCCTATGAATTATCCTAACATATCGGGATTACTCAGACAATCATTTATTTAGGCTCTATTGTCACGGGTTACCGACAATGCGTCTCGATACCTATCAATTATTCACAAAATCACTGAAAGATTAATCGTAGATTTGGAACGGGAGTCAGGTTCAACCTCTTCTGATCATTTGATGCGGTGGCACGAGACACGGCTATTGCCGCCATCCACTGTCCAAACTCTTCCCCTGCGACGTTTGAAAGCGGCGAACATCGGACATCTAGTGAAGCTTCGTGGTATAGTCATACGTGTCTCTGATGTTAAACCTCTTGCAAAAGTTCTGGCCTACACTTGTGAAAGTTGTGGGCATAAATTGTACTATGACCTGTCGCGCAAAACTGAATTTTTACCCCCATCAACTTGTGAATCAGAATATTGCACCAACAACAATACAGTAGGGCTCCTCTATCACCATTCGCGTGCATCAAAATTCGTCAAGTACCAGGAGTTAAGAATACAGGAGCTGCCAAGCCAAGTTCCAGTTGGTAATGTCCCAAGATCAATTACCGTGCAATGCCGTGGCGAATTGACTCGCCACTGCACGCCAGGTGATACTGTATTTGTGTGTGGTATTTTCCTGCCTCAATCCCCTGGCGGTAACAAGGGCGCCACGACGGGACTCGAATCTGACACCTTCTTGGATGCGACTCATATCACGAAGGAAAAACAGAGTTTTTGGGAGCTAGACAAGGATTCAAATGCTGAAAATAGAATAGACATGTTGGCAAACTCACAAAACGCGTATTCACGGCTCTCTCAGTCGATAGCTCCTGAGATTTTTGGCCATGAGGATGTAAAAAAAGCTTTGCTTCTACAGCTGGTGGGAGGGGCATTCCGAACCCTAGACGATGGCGTAAACCTTCGTGGTGACATTAACGTCTGTCTTATGGGGGATCCTGGTGTTGCCAAGTCTCAACTTCTAAAAGCGATTGCTGCCATTAGTCCCCGTGGTGTGTACACGACTGGAAAGGGATCTTCAGACGTAGGGCTGACGGCGGCGGTAGTCAGAGATGCAGTCACCTCAGACACTTCACTTGAGGGGGGGGCATTGGTACTTGCTGACTGTGGTGTCTGCTGCATAGACGAATTCGACAAAATGGATGAATACGATCGCACCGCTATTCATGAAGTCATGGAGCAGCAAACAGTTTCCATCGCCAAAGCCGGAATCACTACAACATTAAATGCTAGAACCGCAGTCCTGGCAGCGGCTAACCCGCTGTATGGTCGCTATGTGAGAAATAAGACACTGGCTGAGAATGTCAATCTTCCAACTAGCCTTTTATCCCGTTTTGATCTCATGTTCATTTTGCTTGATCGACCTGAGATTCAAGCTGATGTGGCGCTGGCACGCCATGTTACTCACGTCCATAGCTTTCTGACAAATCCAAAGCTGAAATGTGACACTTTTGACGCGACGTTTCTTCGACATTACATTGCTCAAGCCCGTCAGTTTGTGCCCTTCTTGCCTGCAGATCTTTGTAATTCTGTTGTTGAGACTTATGTGAGCTGGCGCCAGTCATCTGCCACAAGTAATCAACGCTCTGCGACCCCACGGCAGTTGCTATCTATCCTGCGCCTGTCTCAAGCCCTCTCACGTCTTCGTTTTGACGAGGAAGTGAATCAAGAAGATATAAATGAGGCCTGTCGCTTGGCAACTCTGTCACAAGCATGGACAAACCTTGAAAGAAGCACAGGTGGAATTACTGTCGACGGTAAGTCGAGGGCATTTAGTATTCTCTGTGACTTTGCAAGTAAAGCAGCTACGATTGTATTTAGCTACCAGGAGATCATGAGTGTGGCTGTGAAGCATGCTATTCGAGAGGATGAATTTCTTGCCATGCTAGAAGAGTATGAGGAGCTAGGGGTGATACACGTCGACTTAGATCGCACTCGAATTCACTTCTCTTGAGCGAAAGGAATAGCCCCAGTGTGGCCCTGGATATTTGAGGGTGCATACCGAGTCGGGAGTGACACCCAAGAATCTAATAATCTCGAATCGTGCGGTGAATCATTGCATGTCATGCTCCTATCTTTCCAGGAAGAGAGATCCTTCTATAAGGTTTAGGAGTTTCAAAATGAAATTTAGGAGGAATATCTTAGCATAAGCACAGCAGCAGGAACTTCTGGAGACAACAAGTGAACTGGAAAATTGTCACCAGAGTAAACGTCGTGGTGGCTAGGCGTCCTGGCTCTAAGCAAAGCAACCTCTTCCCACAAACGTGAAGTTTAGGGTTGGGGTGCGTTGTTACTTCTAGTACTTTTCCGCCACTTTAGTGTGCAATGAGTATCTATAATGAGTAATATTTCAAGTTGTTTTACGTTCTTGAACTTCTTCATTTCCGTGGACATCGGTGTAATTCCCGCATTAAAGGCGACAGCCATTTAGGAATTTGACTTCCCGGCTCTAGCTAGCAAGACTCGGACGCCAGCCTGAGCGGAGCAGATGAGACAAAGAGAGCTCAGGCTAGGGAAGTAAAACCGCCGTGTGCCCTTTGGAGGGCCCTTGGCGGCTTGTTTCATGCGCCGTATGAAGAAGGCTAAGCGGCACTGATGTGGAGCTCTACCTCCTCCGTCCTCGCTTTCTTATCACTAAGTCACTGCCAGTCACTGGCACCGTGACGGTGGCATGATTTACTAATATTTATTTCAAGTTATCATGATTTACTAGTATTCATTTATTTCAAGTTTTTTATTCATTTATTTATTCTATTTTATTTTTATTCGAGTGATTCAAGTTATCATATTATTTGCCAGTGTCACGGTTTCCGTGCGGGGTTCAGGTTACTGGCAATCTAAGCGATGACCGTGACCAGCTTGGTTGGTTGGGAGGTTGTTGGTTATTCACGAATCCTGCTAGAGATTCCTATTACCAGTGATTTATTTATTTGGCCACTGGCAGGACCAGACTAGCC
>Ga0099799_10156_pt1 | contig 20897 bp, 18 predicted proteins | sample Uncmet6_SortLC_1_FD_89033 | JGI IMG/M metagenome (GOLD analysis project Ga0099799, IMG submission 89033) | Marine eukaryotic communities from CALCOFI LINE 67, Pacific Ocean - CN11_C50_N6_SortLC_1 | ecosystem: Environmental > Aquatic > Marine > Oceanic | place: Pacific Ocean: Monterey Bay...
CTACGTGTGTAATGGGAATTCATCACAAACGGCTGCGGAGAAGAGCCAGACTACGCGGCTGTATCGGGCAGAGAGTCAATTCTCTGGACATTACATAAGCTGCAGTCCGCTCTATAGAATAGTACCGCTCTAAATTTTTAAATATCTCGCAGGTACTCTGATGACAGGGCATGCATGGTACTATTCAGGAATCAGATTGGCGTCATATCAGCCAATTTTCTTGCAGAATGCGAGAAAATCCCTAAAACCTTATTCGGACTCGCGTAGAGTAGAGTGTGGTAATCCTCATAGCCAGATTCCTGGAACTCACGAATTCGGTACTCACGCAAATCAATACCTGCACTTCCCTTGTAGGGGAAAACATCCAACTCAGGTAGACTGTGAGTCAAGGTCAGATAACTGAGTCAGGCTGGTTCTCCTTGAGCAGTAAAGATGCGTTTAAACGGCGGCCGTTTGCCCCAAGGGACAAATTTAACTAACATTGTGAGAAACTGGTGTTAGTGATGTGATGTGACATCCGGGCAAGATCGGATGATATCTGGCCGCAGTTGCTAGCTAGTTCTAGAGTAGCCCCGAGCAGTGGGGCGCCTTAATCGGGCCCGCACGACCGCAATAGCTCATTAATGGTTCATCCATCGATACCAGGGCATGTGCTGAGGAGAGTTCATGCAGCCCTGGCCAAGCCGCTCTCTCATGAGTGTCTTACATCGCCCCGGCCCTACATTCACACTATTGGCCTTAGTCACGTTGCCTGTGCCACTCTTGCTCTAGGATTTTGGGCGTGTCAATATGCGAGAGGCTTGTCAAGTTGTGAGGATATATAATACGAAGTCTAAGCGCATTCTGTGAGGCCTCGTGTATGCATAATACGCGATGGAGATTTACTAATCCGTTTTTCTGGCCTGGAAGCAGATGTTGTTTGAGGCACGTTTTCATGTCGCCGTTCAAATCACGATATGCCACAGCAGCAGCTATCGGCTCACAAAGCATAAGCATCATTGGTAGAAATGTCACATGCGAAATCATAGGCGCTAACGTGCTATGGGTGTCTTTTCGTCGACAGGTTTCAAGTTTGCAGCTGCTGCCCACAGATGCGGGTTCGCGTCCGCACGGGATTGTTTCTGCGATTTTGCTCTGCAGCCACGCTTCCCAAAGAGCCTTTGCTTCACATGCCTATGGCCATTATAAATTTGTCTACATCAGTCTCTGGTTCGCACATGCTTTGATCCAACGCCGTGATAAAGCGTGCAGTTGTCAACCATGAGTTTAACGTCGCGTTCAAAGGCCTCGAGAGAATCATATGGATTCTTTACACGAAATATCTTTGACCTCATCATACAAAAATCGATTGGTTCTCGGACAATTGACGAATAGCCAGGTGCCTGAGGGGCTCGATTATACAGTAGCAAAACAAACACAAGTGATTACCATGTGGTCCTTGACTGGGGAGGCAAATAAATTTGATGAGTCTGCCGCTTGAAGAGAATTCAAACATCTCTCAAGGCTAGCCCGCAACGTTACTTGTTTGAAGCGTGATGCAGCACATGATCTGAAGCTTGACTGTTTCGTCACATTTGCAACTCGTGCCATTATCCCCTTTAGGATAGCCATGAAGCGACTTAGCGTCGCATCATCCCAGGTACCATGCATTGCCACTGAATCGAAGATGGTTGCAATGCGGCGCACGTCGTTATCTGATTTCGACTTTAGGCCAAGAACAACGTCAACATACAGTACGAGGAAAAGACAAGAATGATCATATTTCATCTCGCGCCGCACAATACGCCATATAAGGTGCGAAAATGAGTCAAGAAGTAAAACATCGTGCCCTACCAGTCCCCAGAGTGCAGAATAGAGAGACGGATCTGCCGCACGCCGTGCTGTGGATCTAGATGAAACCCCGACAACTACCTGGGAAAGAGTCTTCTGGACACATGGGGAAATCTTCAAGTGCCAGCGCTCAACAAGTGATACTAGCATCAGCCGAAAACGCGCCGGTACAACCGCGCAGCACCTTGGTAAATAAGGTCAGGTGCAAGAAAAAAAATTCAAACACGGTGGTCTGCTTCCATTTGACAAACTTTGGCATTTGCGCGAATGCTTTCTCGGGGAATTTGTGAACTGCCCCTGCAACTTCATGGGGCAGCCGACCAGGCCAGGTCTCGAGGAGCATAACCACAATGTCACACAATTCAGGAAGTCGCGAAAATTTCCATGCTGCTTCGAAAAGAGCGACACGTGTTTGGGGACTTATTTCTGGGATTGTGCCCTCTAGCTTACGGCGCAGCGAATCTGCTATTGCCGCATCGGCAATGCCAATTCCAGTCCCCCCATGCTTGGGGTCCAACAGTGCCAGCGCTCCCTCGTGAAGATTACATATACGGGCACCTTTAGCTTGATTGCCTTCGCTTACTTTGTGGCTGTTGCGCATTTAGAAACGACTGGTGCGCTTATGATTCACTGGTGCGCTTATGATTCACGGGAAACGACTGGCGTAGGCACTCAAGGCTCATTGTTATAAACTCCCTTCTTCTCTATTCCGTGGGCCCAGAGTGGGAAGGCCGTCTCCTCAGGAATGGATTGTAATTACAATCTGGACCTGGATGGGGTTCTTGAGGACGCGGGCATTAGTCGAGGGGCGGTCCCATGCGAGTGGGTTTTGTGGGACTACGGATAAAACCCCGAACCTTGGTCCTCGCTTGGTTCTCGAGGGCTTGGTGCACATGACATTGTACATGGGGTAAAAAGGCACGGGGATTTACATGCTCCCTCCTCACGTACTGCCCCAATGATCCTGGGAATTTACAAACGGCTACCGGGCCCGGGATCAGTCTTAACCCCAGAAGCTGGTACTCAACACCTCGGATCAGCAGCCGTGGTGAATTTTTAGATTTGGGTAGATAAGTGTTATCCCTAAAAATTAATTATTTTTTATTTTTTTAACTAGCCACGGCCGCGGCCCACGAGGCCCCTCCCCGCGCGCGAAACTGTGCACGCACCACCCCACAGGGCCCCCGGGGGAATTCCGACATTAATATACTTACTCGTGATACAAATTTTCACCGTTCAGCTCGGTTACTTTCGTTTGAACTCCGGCGTATACGACCAACAAAATTCTCCAACACTGAGGACTTTAAAGCCCATGTTAAAGCCTTCCAGACAGCCACGACACTAGCACGAGCCTCCTCCGTCATCGTGGCGCCCTTTTTCTATGCTGTTCGCGCTCCAAACAGCCAAAAGTCCTGATCTCTCGATGCTCGACGCGGGCGTTTTTCCTTAGAATATATACGCACACATGCATATGACATTGTACATGTACATGTACATGAAACGTACTCCCAAGGGCAACGCGTTCCAGATGGCCACTGCGCTCACCTTCCTATGGTCCCGGCGAATGACTTCCATCAACGCCATGACCGAGCACAAGACATCGGCGGAAACCTCGGGGGACGAAGAAGCGGAATGCTGCACGAAAGTACAAAAGCTCTGGCGCGGATCAATGATCAGGGCTTGGGTTTCAGTGCTACGACTCGCAAGTATAGAGGTGGCTCGTGTCTTCAGGGGTTACCTGGGCCGCAAAACCCATCACAATAAGATGGTGGCGCGCGCAAACTACGAGGGCTTGGCCATTTTTCACTACCATGCAGTTGTTTGTCAGCGCACGTTCCGAGGGTACTACTCCCGGCGGTATTGTCATGACTACAACGCACGAAAAAAATACATCACGAGTGTCGTCGCAAAAGGAGATAAACTCAGGACGCACCTCGAGTCTGCACGCCGCGAGCAGATTGTACGTGAGAGCGCGAAAGTGGAGGCAGAAAAGCAGCAAGCTTTCGCGCAAATTTGTCAGCATCTTCACCACTTAGTTTCCACCCAATCGATCCCTGGTGTGTACAACTCGCCGTACGAGCGTGATCATGCGCCATGCGCGCTGGGTGTTCCTATCGAGACGCACCTTTGCAATGGCATTAAGGACCTTTTGATCCTGCGCAACTACACGGCGCCAAAGCTCGCGCTGGACATAAACGGCACACGTCGCGTCACCGTTGGTCACAGTGCGGATCACAGGTCGCTCCAGGCATCATCGCCATATGACATGCCCTTGATGGCTGCACGCGTAGAAGCCAAACTGGGTCGCATCGGGTTCTTGGGCGCTGCAGACATGCGAGCGGGCCAGCGCGTCCACCCAGACGCATATAAGCGCGGCGTCAACGACGGTTCCGAGTTTTATGATTCGTGGAAGAATCCATATTTGCAACGGGGCATCCCAAGGTGCAAGGAGGACCTTAGACACAGTGTTTCTACGCTCGGTAAGGCGCCCAAGGTTCGCTTTTACACTCGGACGGGCGGAAATATGTCCTCTATTCACGCAAACAGCATCTTTGATGTCATCCTCATGGCTGGCAAGACTGGTGGTGTAACCTCAAGACATAAGGCCATATGTGCGGGCTTCATAACTCGCCAAGGTGACCTTATCAACTCAAACCAAGTTGTTCAGGATTTTCCCCCGGCCACTGATCACACAGCCAGGCTCGAGGACGGGTCGCTTTTTGAGTTTTCTTTAACAAAGACCTTTATGAGACCGATGTCGGAATAATCCGCGCCGAGATTGCTTTCCAGATGTGTGCACATATCTGATCCACAAAATGGTCGAGGGAGGATCGGAGCAGCATGATCTTGTGGGAGTCGAAGAAAAGCAGACAAGCTATGCTCGAGTGTGGCATCCAAGAGTATCTTTTGAATGTGTGGAGGCAGCAGACCGCCCCAGTGGATAAAAGTATTCATACTGAGTGTGAATGTCACCGTTGGATTCAGGACAATTTCGTCGCCTTCTATTTAGTTAGGGAATGGCGTCCAACAAGTAGCGGACGCGTGTCCTACTGTCGGACGACACGCCGGAAGAGTTTGGCGATATCTTATTGACCTCTTCGCCTCGCGTGAAGCTCGGCTGGATTCTCTGGCCGCAGGGGATGGGCCTCAGGGCCATAATCCCGGTTCGGGGTAGTGTCCCGACTCGTCCACTCTCTAACGGAAGGACCCTTTGTTTGGGGTGGCGTCTGACGAACAGCGTACGCGCGTCCTGTTGTCGGACGATACACCGGAGGAGTTTGCCAGTGACAATTTTTCAAGTTGGTACCGTTATCTTATTTCTCTCTTCGCCTCGCGCGAATCTCGGCTGGATTCTCTGGCCGACGGGGGTAGGCCTCACAGCCACAGCCGTCCTCTGACGGGTACCCTCCGTGATCCCGGTTTGGGCTAGCCCCTCGACCCGTTGCGAGTGACCTACTAGCACATCTACCTGTACTGTGCTTACCGTGCATTACTGGACCTAAGTCTACCAGTTCATGCTCACCAAGATCATGATAGGTAACACAACGACCCAAAAGGGGAAAACCAGACACGGCTGAAGCCATGGCTCTGGCGGCTGCCCGCCTGTCAAAACACTGCTTCCACTTGCTTGTTGACGAAAGTAAGCACACTTCACCATAGTAAATCGGGGTCGAGCGTCTCGAAAATGTGCCGCGCGTCGTCTGAGACCGCGCTGAAGCCGAGATCGTAAAATCATGTATGCGGAGCGGGAGGCCGTTGGACGCCAACGGCGCGCTACGAGATCGCGCTCTCTTCGCCGCAGCCCCGCGACAGGCCCTGCGGCGCCCTCTGTGTAAAAAAAATGGTGTCATAGCGTCTTGTTTAGACGACAAGCTGCCCTACGCGCGCGGGCTGCTCAGCCAGGTCTGCTTTTCCTATTTTGGGTCGAAGTGAACCGCATACTACAACTCCATGTACATGCGCAACAAGCTACATGTACATGTACTGTACACGTACACACCTTCCTTACCACATCGTGTCACTAACTATTCTCAAGGGGTCTTCCCTCTCTCACTCTGTTCATACACTTGAGTGTATGACAGAACCGTAGCACATTACGGTGGCAGGGTTTTGGTGTGAGTTTCGTCATGCGGTTTCAGGTATCCGCACGATGATATGTTGCGATTCTACGAAGCGAAGCACCTAACGGAGCTCGTAAGACCAACTAAGCAAAAACGATACATCGATCCACAAACTAACTTTATAACAGCAGGTACTGCTCACCGGACATCTGTCGAACCTACTCTCGCGGAGCCCAAGCGGGTGTTATCACCAGGCGAGGGCGATATAGTCGAGGTCAATTATAGTCGAATAATACACAAAACCGAGACAGTGTGTGAGTATACCACATCGTGTCACTAACTATTCTCAAGGGGTCTTCCCTCTCATACACTTAAGTGTATGACAGAACCGTAACACATTGTTGGTAACACAGGGCTTTGGTGTGGTGTGAATATATAAAAGAGGAAAAGTGTGGTTTGCTTCGCTTCACTTCGCAAACTCACACTTTTAATCTTGTATAAATATAACCTAAAAAAACCCTAAAACTTTAGTTTTCAAGTCCAAAAAACTCTATTAGTTAATTAATACTGGCCGGGGCTGAAAAAAAAAGGCAATTTTTGGGGACCGCGGCAGAAAGAAAGAGGCGCCGAAGGCGCCAAAGGCGCCGCTCGGCGCCCAGCGCGGACAAAAGAAGAAGACAACTGGCGCAACAACGGGGTAAATTGGTCGAAATAGACTGGAGATACGATCGTGGGAAAGTTAAGTCTCGATCAGGACGCGCAAGGGCGGCTATGTCGACCGACGGCCGCCCGCGAAGCAGGAGCGCCAGCAGACTTCTAACAAACACTTACTACTGGACCCCGCCCTCAACCCGCATCCGCCGCCGCGGCCGCCTCGCGGGCGCGTTTGGCCTTCTTGTGTGCGATCAACGTTCTTTTCCAACTTCGAGGGCTTCAAAGCCTTCCAGACAGCCATGGCACTAGTACGTACCTCCCCCGTGGTCGTGGCTCCCTGAGCATCGAGACCTCAGGACTTTCAGATGGTTGTCTGGAGCGTACTTATGTATTACATGTACATGTATCCACCAAGGTTCCTTATCCCGCTCCGCTCGGAACTTATTTTTTAAGTTACTGTAGTTAAAGGAGGATATGTAAGTACTCTACAAAGATGTATACAGGTCGATACAGTGACCCACTGCGCACTCATGGTGGCCCATAACCCCAGTACTGCACAATGCTCGAGATCACAAGCGGATAAAATTTAAAAAATAGATATAAAATAGTAAGATTTTCCAACTAAACCTGGCAGGTCGCATTTGTTCTTCCTAGATATCGCCCTATTCGGAGAGTGTCGCCACCCTACTGTGGGTGGTGGGAAACCCCCGGCGTCGCTTGTAGGCCAATAACAATACTGTCAGAAGACAGGTTCCCTCCGCGATCCCGGTTCGGGCTAGAGCCTCGACCCGCGTCCCCTCCTTAATGCTCCGAGTTTGGAAGTACCTGATTCTGTAACAACAGTCCAGAACCAAAAAGAGTTTCTATAGCGTTTTTTGACCACATCCGTTCTTTGTAATGGACCATTGTGTAATTGTGCGGTTAAATCGACCAAGTGCGACGAGGTAGTGACCATTATTTGTGAATCGAACTTTGGCGATGCTTGACGCATGACCAGGGACCTGGAAAATATTCATCACATATGCAAGAGAGGAAGTGATTGACACGACACTGCAAAACCGACGTTGACCATGGCCATTCCGCGTGCATGCGTTGGAAAATTGTAGATGGCTACAGTTCCATCAACACATCCCTTAGCAAGGTAAGACATATCTAAAGATCTATGCACAGAGACCACACGAGAAGCGGGGCTATGATTTCGCTGGTCTTGGAAGGTGTCAACTTCGCACATGACATCATTATGTGCCGATGCACGTGTATGATTCCAGCACCCCTGGACATCCCAGCCGAATGGCACAGTAATTGTTAACCATTTTGTGTCGCGCAAGAGCGCCGGGGAACTTATTCTGGTACCATCGATGGCAGAGTAAAAGTGTAGGTCATCGGTACGTGTCCCCACTTGGAAATAAGAAGCATCAGCACTAAGATCGAGAGTGGTGAGGGGGGCTGATGCCTTGGCCGAAACTATTCTGAGGCTTCCATCCCAAGCATCGTGGATATAGACCTAAAACGATCATTTGTGCAAAAAGTATTAGGTTTTGGGGACTCGGTAGTTTTTAAGGACTCGGCCGTCCTCTGAAGCAGCAAACACGAGTTTGCCATCACGGCTCCATTTAATGTCCACGAGTGGGGCTTTGGACTTTCTTATTTCTGTGAGCACCTCGGGACCAGCTTCCTATTGTCAACTCAGATCCACCTCAATTAAGTACATTGACACTGGAACAGACGCCTGCTGTATGTAGCACCACAAGAGTCCCATCCCTAGCACGATCCGTGGCATCGCCACCCAGGCCGACAGCAAGCCGCACGCCATTAGGGTCCCATGAACAGCTTCGCGCGGCGGCACCACCAAGTAGGTCTGGCAATGCGCGCATGATGCAGCGGCGGCGAGCGCATGACCAAATTCTCACAGTGGCGTCATCCCCACTAGTGGCAAAAAGATCACCATCCCTTGGATTTACATCAAGACCGTGAGTTTCTGCAGCTTGCTTTTTGCGACGGGCATGTGCTTCTGATAACAGAACCATGGAACCAGAAAGTATTGCAAGCTCGCACATTTCACCAGAACGCGCTATCACCAAAAGTTTATTTTCATGTGATGGTGCGAAGCATAGTGATGATGCAGTAGGTGCTAACAACGCTATGGTGGTTTCAGCAAGTTTGAATGTTCTTAGATGCTGAAGGTGTGTGTTCCATGTCTTAATTGTCCCATCCCGTCCAGCTGTCGCGTATATATTACGTTTGTGGGCTGCTGCTACGGCATAGACTGGCCCTTCATGGGCGTTTGGCACATGTTCGGAGATGTGAGTCTGATTCCATTGATACATTGCACCTGAAGCAGTGCCTGTCACCACCGACACATCGAATCCGCTGACGTTACTGTTAGCCTCTCTAGTTAGCTCACCTCCTGTTGCGGGAATGTCTCCGTACTCGCCTCCTCTTGGGCTTGGACGGGCTTTCTCTTTTACACTATCAGTGTTTGCAGTATTTGCTCTCACTACGCACAAGATTGGTACGACAGGACATCTTATACCATCGAATAGACCACGGCGCCGTCTGACGCTTCCACAGGAGCCAGGTTGCGAAAACTCAACACCATCGTAGGATCCAACAAAGTAGGGGTAAGCTTCACGACCAACGAACGCTGTGCAAAAGACACGAGAGCGTGTGCCAGTGCCAAGTGAGATTCGGGTTGCATCTTCCCATTCGCCAGATTGCGTTGCATAGAGTGCGTAAGAATGGTCGATGTCACCACCAACGGCAGCCAGATGCCTACCGTTTTGCGAGAATGACAGGGATAAGACACTGCATCGCAGGTGCCGAGGAAGGACAGAAATTGAATTCCCTGTCATAGCATCCCACACCCGGACACGAGGAAACATTCCTTGGTCTCCAGAAGCTGCAAAACGTCCATCAAAAGACACAGTCAGTGAAATTATGTCCGCTAAAGCGCTTGTGACACGCTCAGCCATCGAAGCCAAGTTGGAAAGCGCCGGGGCGCATCCTTTAGGATGGTGAAAATGAAAGCACTGGGCGTGGGTTCGAGCGTCATAGATAACACCCAAAGCACCACAAGCATAGACTACGCCGCCTTTTGCGTTGTATCCAGCAAAGCCACGAATGTCGTCTGACCTTTGTCCATGCGCACAATCTAGCCGTAGCGTGAGCTGTGGTTCCCCTGGATCCTCCAGAGCGAGATTGGAAGGTGGTACTAATGTGGAAGTCCAGGTTGCTGCTAGGCAATTCTCATCGGCCTCGTAAGTCTTTTCTTCCGGATGCTCACACGAAAGCGCACGCTCGACAGCTGCTGCCATTGCGCGCCCACCGTCCGCGTCTATTGCATCGTCATAGTCTTGTGAAGCCATATTACTGATATTTGGTTCTGCAAAGTCTGCCTCGTGACGCCACACGCACACAACACGATCGTTTCCACCAACAGAAATTAAGTGCGAATCGTCAGTGGTCCAAACAAGACGCCGCACTACACCTACGTGAGCTATGCCAACTCTTGCCGCGGCAACGGTGCGATTGCTGCTGGCAGGATATCGAAGCAATCTAAGTACCCCATGACTATCCCCAGTGGCAATCACACTTGACGAATTTGAACGCGAAAGACACGACAAGCTCATTGTGGTGGAGTTGCTGCCTGGGAAATTAGTCTCATAGCCTCCTGTATCTGGTTTTGCATGAACATCATGAATCCCAACGACAGCCCAGCCAAATGGAGAAGTCCACGTTGCCCATTTTACATCTTGCAGTATTACAGGATCGGGCACAACAACGCCGACATGCAGATCACCATAGGATAGTGTGCGGGCCTCGTCTGAAACTTGGATATAGCGGTTGTCCAGGCTTATATCGACAGAGCGTACAGCAGCTCCCATCGATAGAGTCAACATTGCTTTCAAACAAAATCCTCCATTTTCATCCGCCATGTAAATATGAATATTTCCATCAGCACCACCTGCCACTAGGATCTGGCCATTTGGCGAAAACTTGACATCGCGGGACCACCCACGCGCATCAGTGAATTCATTTATCAAGGCTCCCGTCTCCGCACGTAAAAGCAGCAAGATACCATCAATCTTACTTCCCCCAAATGCAGATTTGTTACTCTCATCTTTGCCTTTGGCAATGACATTTATGTCGAATAAATCTCGCCTTAGACGAGCCCACGCCAAGTCGGAATTTTTCGACGGACCACCCAAACATGCTGCAATTAATTTTCCATCTGGGGAGAATGCCAGTGATCGACATGCACCTGTCAACATCGTGCCACTGACTCGGGCAGTCCGAATGTCAATGGTTTCGATATCCCATACTGTCAGAGCGCCTTCATCTGAGGCTGTTGCGATATGCTGCAGTATCGGATGTGCCGCTAATGCCCACATCTCACCTGCGGCACAGCCCCCACCAGCAAGCGGCGCTGAAATTGGTGCGCCATCTAATGTCCTAAACTCCCTGAGTTGTGCTGCCGCCTGGGATCCGACCAACACTCTAGAGGAGTCTGCAGAAATAAACACCGAGCGAACAGGCCCAGCTCCGTCATTGTCAAACTTAAAGAGCATTTCAAGACCGGCATTCCAGACTTTAACGTCACCATCGCGAGCACCAGTGATTAGCGCAATCAGTTCAGACTTTCCAGATGGACACTGTGGGACATCCATAGAATATATGAATCCATCGTGTGCTTTAACTGATTTCTCAAGCTCCCGAGTGCTTCTTTCTATAACATACAGATGGCCATCAGCAGTTCCTATGACGCAGACACCATCACGTAGGTAAGCACAACACAAGAAAGCCTGCATCGAGCCATGGCGACCGATTCTGGCAAACGAAGCGGTTGCGTGCCTCGTTGCAGCATGACCAGCTGCAAACGAAAAAAATAAGGCGTGTTTTACTCCAACGACTACTAATTCGCGCCCAGCTTTTCCAAACCTCATGTCCAGTGGTTTAAACGAGGTGGTTGGTGAAGAAAACAGCAGATATCCGGAGGCTGTATCATGAACAGCTACTCTGTGGCTATCATCTGCGCCAATGCTAGCTACATATGTACCGTCTTCTCCAAATCCCAGCAACGTAACCGCATACAAATGTGGCCCATGAATTACCCTGATTGGGCCCTTTGCGACTGATGCTGTGCACCATACTGCAATCTTTGGCTCCATTCCAATGTCAGAAGTTGCCAGAGTAGACCTGTCCATTGAAATGGCAACAGCGCAAATTTCAAAGCCAGCATGAATAGTACCATGAGACTGAGCCCCACTCCCAAGATCAACGCGGACAACAGTACCACCACAGGGATATATCACAGATCCACAGCAAGAATATTTGGCGTTGTTGCGACTTGCTCGGCAGCTGTAACCATAAACTCGTGACAGTGATAATGCATCAGTTGGTGCGGAGCCATCTCGGTTTTGCAACCAATCTGGTGTTGATGCGATGCGATACCATGGATCGTGCAGATATGGTGCGTCTAGGGATAGGTCAGCTTTTGTACTGTCCCTTGATGTAGTGCACGTTGCATCCTGTGGTGACCGGTCAATCATTATGTGGCTTAAGAAAACATACCTTAAGGTCAGCAGCAAATGCGCGCTCACTTATCACGTCGATTGCGGTCTCCCTATCAGAGGTCTGCCTAAAATCTGCATTATCCCTTAATTCAGCTGCATAGTCACCAGCCTCATCTTCATCTCGATCGTCTGCATTTTCAGCTTCGCGTTCATCTTCAATCACAGTCCATTGCATAATGCACCTGTCGTCACGTCCCGCAGTTAGAAGATGAGATTCGTCTGAATTGAAATTCGTGGACACCACAACACCAGCATGGCCACGCCACTCAAATTGTGCAGCTGCAAGTATCGAGGGAAAGCGAGTAAGACGTACTCGACCATATGAGTCACCAGTGGCTAGAAGCCCCCCCCCCCGTCTCTGGACCTTCATCTGCACCTTGCGCTCGGCAACAAGCGGTTAGGGAAGCGCCATCACGCTTTGCAGCAGCGTGTGCGCCCGCAACCCCAAATCCAAAGAGGCATGACTCTGTAGCCCAGCGAATATCCTTCAGTGCGCTGAGATTCGACTGGTATTGTCCCGAATTTGCATTGAAAAAGCACAGTTGGCCGCCATCGCAGCAAGATCGCAGCCAACGAGAATCTGCGGAAAAATCAATGCGACGCACTGGCGAAGCATGACGACGGCATTGGCCTATCAACTCATACTCTTCCGCACATGCATACAAGTATATAGAGCAATCTTCACTTGCAAACGCGAGGACCTCACCGTCAGGTGAAAAGCGGCAGTCCTCGAGAGAAAGTAGGGAGTCTCGAGCTTCAAAAGCAATTGAGAGGTCGGTACTATTTAGAATACAGAATCCACCCGCTTTGGGGTTAGATGGTGAAGAGACTTCCTGGTTCGTCCTTGAAAATCCAAACCCGGCAGCAAGTACTTCACCATTTGGGTGATAAGTCACGCAAGATATGGGTGCTTCCAGTTTAACCATCCGCATCAGGTTCCTGGTGGTAATGTCCCATATGCGCACAGTTGAATCGGCACCACAAGTTACAAACTCAGATTTTAAAGGATGGCAGGAGATTCCATTCATAGATCTGCCAAAGTGAGTCGAAGTTACAGGACCTCCAAGAGCGTCAGATCCATCAGCTGCGGATAACTCATAGATCTCGTTTCCACCTGTACCGACTAGCAGTTTTGTACCATCGTTAGACAAGCAAACCGATCTAACTGTTGGATTTGTGCCAAGTTCCGTCAGATCAAAGCTAGGCCCCGATTCGAGAGCATGAGACCACTGCCGTACTTTCCCATCTTTTCCACCAGTCAGAACACCATGCGCGCATACATAAATAGCATTCAAAGATCCCCTGTGAGCGCGGATAGCTTGAACACAATTTCGTCCGTGCCAGACGTAGAGGTGACCAGATGCCTGACCAGAGAGAATGACGTCACCGCACCGAGCTAGGCTCAAAGTCGGCTGGCGTCGTGCTCGTCGACCAAATGCGCCACGACGATACACAACCTTGCTGCCTTCTCGGCGCCAGAAACACATGAATGGTGCACCTGCCCCACAAGAGACAATAGAGTCTGGACCATCACCAACAAAAGAAATGCCAAGGCTAACACCCTCGAAATCTGAACGCGCTGAAAAAATTCGAGTGCCAGCTCGCCAGCTGTAAACAACAAGCGTTCGCCCTGGATCCCCACCAAGCGAAGCAATTCGTTCACCCGAGGGTGAAAATGTGATTTGTGTGACTGCGACAGTATGTATGCCAACCAAGATCGCCAATGGCCTGCAATACATAACATCCCAGCAGATGAGGGCTGGTCGAACCCCAGTCTCTCCTGTAGCAGCAATGTGCCCATCAGGGGCTATTCCAAAACACACAATGTCATTTGTGTGGCATGTCATATAGCGTTGTCGGTGTTCCAGTGGAGAATAAACTACACCCAAACGAGCAGCAGGATAAACGATCTCTCCTGAGAAGGTGTATCTTACGTTCCCACGACAGTCCTCTCCGCGATAACCATGTACCCATTCTAAGGATAAATTTGCTCTAGGCAAGCTCAAGTCTGTTGCCGTGTTTGCAAGGGCAGTTGGTGTCAGTGACGCCACGGACGTAAGCCATGGTTGTACCTCTCCGCGTGGATTTCTTCGCTTTTCTGCATTTGCTGCTAACTCGACAGCCATAACTGACGCACCTGTGAGGGCTGCAGAAGCGACAGCAGACACAGGAGGATAGTACCCATCTTGAAAATAGTCCACTTCTTGTTGCGTGGGTGTATAGTCTATTGACTCCAGGAGAGGAGGAAGCTCGTTCGTACCAGCTGATGGAATTCCAGCATCTGCCGTCCTGCCTAGATCAATCATATAGTCTAGCTAGCTTTTGGGAAGAATAAATTCACTGAGAGCGCACAATCGGGCGCCTTACCCGTTAGAGAACTGACTGGATCTGGGTCATCGAAAAATTCCAGCCAGGAGATTGTCTCCGGATCAGACAGGCAAAAAGCAATCGCGTCCTAAGCGCATTATATAGGATCTAGTTACAAACCAGACGCTGTGATTTCTATACAAGCACTCGTAATTTTTCCACAGATGAGCTACTATTGTTTGGCACCTTGCTAATCATACCTTCAATCTTCAAGATATTTGTTTGTATGAATGAAAATGCTCGCATTGCAACGGTTTCTAGTTTTTCTTCGGAAGGGCATGTCTCCCCGGTGAGCTTACATAAACCTGCCAAGGTGCACCGGAATGCAAGGGTTATTTCATCAATGGTCAGTCGCCCACCACCGTCAAAGTCGAAGCATGTAAACACAAACTCAAGTTTGTCGCGAAACGACATACCCGAGGACAGCGCAATAGCGGCAAGAAATTCGATAGCATCCACTAGCGCATTGAAATCAGAATCCATTTGAACAAAAAGTTCTTCCACCTTTTTGTTCAGCATCGACCGATCAAGCTCTAATTCTGCCGTAAGATCTTGACAAATCATCTGCATTTCGCATAAATTTATTCCGAAACCATCAGCGACGTCGTTAAACGACTCCCAGAGCGCTTCGATCGCACCCGGAGAGACGTTGATGAAAACACGTGTCTTAGGATCGTAGGTTGCTTTACCGAACTTCTGACCTGGCAGGGGATTAGTTGGTTGACATGTTTCGTACAACTTAAGCCCTAACGCCGCACGCTCACCCATTCTTATATATTGTCGAGATTGTGTCGGTTAGTGTACGGTACATGTACAATGTCATGCACACATGACAATGTAGCTAAAGATTCGGACGAGCTATTTGAACGTCTGAGTGATCCTAAGGAATTTGCATCGGTAGTCGGCGCATGTATTTACATAAGCACGACATGTCGCCCCGATATTGCTCACGCTGTTGGACGCCTCTCAAGATCCATGCATGCAACAGAAGTCAACATAGCACAAGTTCGGACGTTGATGGGCTACCTGAAACTCACTCGTGAGTACAAATTGACCTACCATCGTCATGACCATCCGATCAAATCGCTGCTATACGAGTATGGTGAGAAGGAGAAGAACGACAAGTTATGTGTTGAAATTAAGCTGAAGACCAATTTAACACAGGGGGAGTGCGACTTATCTACGTGCTCTATTGGAAAGCCTACCTAGTGTGACACATCTCAATATCTCAATACCCTCAGGTAACCGCACGTTACTTCCCCGTGTACATGCACCGCAAGAACATGTACATGTAGAGTACCCTTCTTCCTTGTACACCTGTACACTTCACTTTAACTTTCACTTGACCTTTCACCTTCACCAGTCGTGTTCTACACGACATGTGTGATGGGGAGTTGACACAAACGGTTACGGAGCTGGTAAGAGCCAGACTGCGCTGCAGTATCGGACAGAGAGTTAAATCTCTGGACTGTACTTATAACCGGCATGTCCGCAAGTTCCTCACGAATGGACTTGTCAAGTGGCTCTCCACTATACAACCACTCTTCATGCCAGACGATGGTCATGGGGGAGTGCAAAATATATACACATATGTCAGATAACCTTACTACTAACAGTACAGGTACATCCCATGCTCAGGGAGCTTAGCTTACTGGAGCATGTACATGTACATGTACACCTTCTTCCTTACCCAATCTCCTCTCATCCTATAGCGTAATATCTGACTAAATATAACACGGCACACCGTGTAGTTAGGAGGGACATCCTACTGTGTTAACAACGTGCAGCCGCCGGTGTTCCGTAGTACATCCGCGGTAAATAGGTCTCCATAGAGGCCTATTTAACTCGCAAAAAGGTGAGTATCACCATCACCGTCGCCTCACGCGACCCCTGAAAGCACCCCAAAGCATCCCTAGCTACCCACCCACTAAGCTAAAAGCAAAAACTACAGCAAACTACACTCCGGTTAAGCCCCATAGCATCCTGGGGCTGAGTGAGGTGAAATCCCCTCACACTATCAGAAACATCTCAAGTATAGACTGTCTGTTGTGTTTCGTCATGCGGCTTCAGGTATCCGCACGATGATGTGTTGCGATTCTACAAGTCAAAGAATCTAACACAGGTGGGAGTGCGAGTGATCTACATCTACCTGCAGGTACTATGCTTACCGTGCATTACTGGACCTAAGTCTACCAGTCCATGCTCACCAAGAGGTAGCCGCATACTACAACTCCACGTACATGTGCAGCCACATGCGCAGCAAGTACATGTACTAATACACACCTTCCTTACCACTTCGTGTCACTAACTATTCTTAAGGGGTCTCTGCTGTTCATACTCAAGTGCATGACAAAACCGTAACACATTACGGCTGCCGGGTTTTAGTGTCGGGTTTTAGTGTGAGCTAAACTCTTGCAAGTACCGGCTGGAGTTCCAATCTCCAGACTTAACACAACCGGCATGACCTTCAGACCCCGAGTTGCCAATGCAGGAGACCATGCGAATCTGACCATTGGGCTTGGAAAGGTAAAACAAAGAGAGCTCAATTAGAGGCTCGGGGACCGCAATCATCATTTTTTAACCATCTGGATGCCCTCTTCATTTGCATTGGCGACGCCTTCATCGTATGCGTTGCTTTTTACTCTGACTTGCTGGTCCCCAAAAGTGAATGTGACAAGGAATGCATTGATAAGGAACTGGACCTATGAAAAGAAGTGTTGAGTGTGGGAGACGAGCGTCTAAGACAAGGCAGCAGACGGGGAGCGAGCCAACGCCAAAAGCGATGCAAACACCCCACTGGCTGGGTGTGAGTGGGCGGACCTTGAAAAACAGACCCGTGAATTCCACCAGGACGTACTGGAGGGCGAAGGTTGCGATCATGACCTAAGGCAGGGCAACAAGTTGCGGTATATTGACGCCACGTGCCCTGACACAGCACAATACGCCTCCAAAAAGTGGATTTCGTGTGACACCTCGAAACACATTCCACTCCTCCCAGGTCGACCGGAGGCGGTCGACAGTCTGGAGCTGGCGTGAGTTGAACTCATTGAAGAGCTGCATCAACACAAATGTGTTGAAAACGATAGTAAAATGAACAGTCCCTTCCTCAATAGCTTCTTTCTGATGCTTTTCTTGCTGTGCTGTGAGGTTAAATATGATGTGGATGAACATGGTATCTCGCCCACCGCCGCCATGGTGGTTAGGGCGGGACGCATGCTTCCCTACACCAAAACCGCTAACAACTAGGGGTTTGCAGAATAGGAGCAAGCACACCACGACAAGTTGGTAGGCAGCCTGGCCAAGCATGTTGTGCCACATGACGCGAGTGATCATGGGGCGTTTCTTACCATAAGGGGCACGCTCAAGCAGGGCATTGGTGGGAGGCTCAGATGCAAGCGCGACGGATGCAAGCGAGTCCATGATGACATTGACCCAGAGCATCTGGACGGCTCCGAGGGGCGAGGTCCCATAGACCAAGGACCCAATGCAAGCCACAAAAATAGCTGCGATGTTAACCGTGAGTTGAAACTGGCAGAACTTGGAGATTGAGTCGTAGACATTTCGACCCCACTTTACTGCGGCGACCGTGGACGCGAAATTATCATCCAACAAGATGATGTCGCAAGCTTGCTTGGCAATGTCCGTGCCGACGATGCCCATCGCGAAGCCGACATTTGCCGCTGAGAGTGCGGGTGCATCGTTTGTTCCATCTCCAGTAACAGCGACGACCTGCTGGTCGGGGAAAACAGCAATGTCATAGTTTTGCTTGAGCTGTGCCACGTACTCTACCTGCTCAAACACGTGTGATCGGCGCATGCCAGTGACAAGTGTCAACTTGTCCTCGGGCTGGCATCGTGCGAGCACGCGAAGCGTGGGCCAGATGGCGTCAAATGCGGCCTGGTCGATAATTTTGCTGCCAGTGGCATCGCGCTTGAAGGGCGGCACAAGCATCTCACCAACCCGACCAGTTGTAGGATCATACGCACGGCGCATGATACGCGGTGCGGACGCATCGAGCATGTGGACTCGTTCGTCAAACTCGGCTCCTGTCATGGCGAAGTTTGGCTTAGGTACCACCTTCCCGTCAGGCTCAGACTCAAGGTCCTGGGGGCGCAAAATGCCACACTGCGCTGAGATGGCTATGGCTGTTTCAAGCGCATCCCCCGTGCACATACCTGCGTTAGGAATATGAAACATCGCACATTAGATTCCCAGTTTATTCCCCCACGCGGGCATGTGCGCACGTCGACACCAGCCGTATTGCACTGGCATATTGCGCGCGTCACAGTGGGTCGGAGTGGGTCCTCAATGCCGACGATGCAAATTAGAGTGACATCACACTCGGCAGCGTATATCTTTACCTGACCTTCACCACTGCTGTGACCAGCGACGACAGCGTCCCAGCCACCGGCAGGGACCGTATCAAAATCTCGGTATGCCAGCGCTAAAGTGCGCATAGCAAGACGTTGAAAGGCTTCGGCTATCTCGATGCAGGAGGTCTGGTCGAGAGCGGTCGTAGTCGAGCCGTCGGGAGCCAGCGCATCCTTGGCATAGTTAATGACATACGTCGGAGCACCCTTGGTGAAAAGCCGAAACCCGCCGCTGGCAAGAGGCACGACCCAACTCATCTTTTTGCGCTGGCTGCTGAAGGGAAATTGCTTGACGCCCCAATCGAGCCTACAGACACCTGTGGGGTCGCGCCAAGTCGGATCGCAGCGCAGAGTAGCGGCGTCCACACCCATCTGCAGGCACAGCTTGAGAAGTGCGCACTCGGTAGCATTTCCCTGGTAGTTCCACTGATTCTGGTCATTGCGGGATACCTTGGACGTGGCAGCACTGCCCAGGACACAGCATTGGTGGAGCTTCTCAAGGAAGGCTATGTTGTGGGAGCCAAGCTGCGTCGCTATATCTTTTTTTCCATCGTGAAGCACTAATGTGTCCGCTGTTAATAGTCTGACCACCGTCATCTTATTCTGAGTAAGAGTCCCAGTCTTGTCTGAGCAGATCGTCGTCGCCGATCCCATCGTCTCGCATGCGTCCATGTGCTTGACACGATTATTATCTTGCATCATCTTGCCCATGGTAATTGCCTTACAGAGCGCCACGGCCAGCGGCAGGCCCTCCGGTACCGCCACTACGAGGATTGTTACAGCAACGAGAAAGTCGTCCATGAGGTCTCCAAAGATGCTTACCCCTGATGTGCCGTCGAGATTCTTCTTTGGCATACTGACATAAACGACGGTCATAATGAGGAATGCAATGGCGCTCACGTACAGGCCACCTTTACCGATGTCCATAGCAAGCGCATCCATCTTGTCCTCCAAGTTTCCCGACATGACGACCTCCTTCGTGGTCCTGTCTTTCTCAGCGCTGGCAGTGTCTCTCCCCCCTTGAACAGCAGCAAAGATGCGCCCCTGCACCGAGTTTATACCAACAGCAACAGCAACCAGCTTGCCCGAGCCAGTCATTGCGTTTGTGCCGCTGAGGATAAAGGGGTCCTTACCCGAGTCCGCCTCCTTGGCCACGAGGATGGGTTCACCCGTAAGCGCAGATTCGTCCATCTTGATATCAGTGCCCTCGAGGAGAATGCCATCCACGGCAACAACATCACCAACAGCAATGCAGACGACATCACCAACAACAACATCACGCGGTGCTACCTCACAGAGCACACCACTTCGCACACAGGTAACGAGAGCGTCACTCTCTAGCTCTTGCTGCTGCCGACGAAACTCACGTGCCTTGGTCCATTCAATGGATGCCTGGAGGTTTAATACGACCAATACCTGCAAATATTTAGCTACATCTTCGTAAAATATGCTAGTTGGACGCTGTCTGTACCGTCACAAATATTGCGATTCCCTCAATAGAAGCGACGAAACGGTGGCCTGGCTGCTCTGCAGGAAGGAGGAAGAGCGACACAGCAGCACAGACGATTAGTGCCTGCACAGTGTTGTCTTCGCAACCCTCCAGAATAAGCTCAAAATAAGTCTTCATCGCTGGCGGTTCAATATAATTAGTGCCGTACATTTCACGTCGAGCCTCGAGATCATTCTCCGCCCCCGATAGTCCACTGCCGGAATCGGACGCAAGGGCAGCGCAAAGGCCCTCGCACCCGCCATATGCCTGTACGTACCCTCGTTGCTGGTCCTTGAGCATGTCACTCAGACCTTCCTTTGTCAGCGCATATCCCGTCATGGTTGTTTATCGACAGGATTCAATGTCCATACTTAAGCGCCCCGCCCGCCATTCTAATTTTTAAATACGCACGTGGCAACAATAGCTGAGTAGCCGCGCCGCTTGTCCAGGGTAGCTCTCGTAAATTTTTGATTAATAGTATCTCGCAAGGTGCTCGTAGGCTGTTGTAATGTAAAGTAGCCAAGATGTTCCTCACAGCAAGGGTTAGCCCGGG
>Ga0099799_10157_pt1 | contig 20862 bp, 19 predicted proteins | sample Uncmet6_SortLC_1_FD_89033 | JGI IMG/M metagenome (GOLD analysis project Ga0099799, IMG submission 89033) | Marine eukaryotic communities from CALCOFI LINE 67, Pacific Ocean - CN11_C50_N6_SortLC_1 | ecosystem: Environmental > Aquatic > Marine > Oceanic | place: Pacific Ocean: Monterey Bay...
GCACTTCACCTGCCACAGCTGGTCGAGGTGGCAATATACACGTACTCGTTGGAAGTGGAAATTCCGGAATAGGAAGTAAATTTTCATGCGTAGCAGGCCGGTCTATGAGATCGACTGGCGGATCTACTGTCATTGATGGTGCGGAGGGTACAGCCTCCAGCAGTGGCGTGATAGCAGTAATCAGCTCTAATACAGGGGCACTTGGTAGCAGTGGTTGTCTGGCATTCAGCTCTGGTCATGGTATCCAAGGAAACAGCGGTAGTTGTTTTTGGGAAACAGGATCGTCGACAGGCGGCTCCGCAGGTGGTGTGTCGATAAGTGTTGGTAGTGGCTCCAGCGGTGTAGGTGGAATTTTGATTCTATCTGCTGGATGTGGCATGGCCAATACGGGTGGCCCTGCGGTTGCTTCCAATGGCGAGGGAACCACCACTAGTAGCGGAGCAATATTAGTATTCACAATGAACGCAGGTGCGAATGGGGCAAGTGGGGCCTTGAGTTTCAGTACGGGATTGTCGAAGGCAGGCAACAGCGGTGCTCTGTTGCTTGCAACTGGTGCTAGTACAGGCGGACGTGGTGGTTCAACGCGGCTTCATGTCGGTAGCGGAAGAAGCGGTACAGGCGGATTCGTGTCAGTTGCTTCCAGCCGTAGTGCAATAGCAACGGGTGGAAGTACTAAATTGGTCTCAGGGGGAGGTTCTGCCTCTAGCAGCGGCATCGTGGTATTTCTGAGCGCCAATGCAGGTGCAGTGGGTGCGAGTGGACCTCTTGCCTTCAGCAGTGGTATAGCAACAACAGGAAATAGTGGTGGACTCTCCTTTGGGACAGGTGCAGCGGTGGCCGGTCAGGCTGGTCGCATTCTAATATCAACGGGGAGTGGCACATCTGGAGAGGGTGGCAATATGATACTGGCAGCAGCACGTAGCACTAAGAAGACAGGTGGAGATTTGTGTTGTGGCACGGGTGAGGGTACTGCAACAAGCACCGGTATTATTAGTATCACTAGCGCAAATACAGGTGTATCTGGAGCAAGTGGAAAACTTGTCTTCAGTTCGGGGAGCGCGCTGATTGGTAACAGTGGTGTGATTCTTATTGGCTCTGGTTCAGCAACTGGTGGCTGCAGCGGTCTTGTCAGCCTATCTGCTGGTAGCGGAACATCAGGCACTGGTGGTTCAGTCCATCTATTTGCAGGCTCAACCATTGGTAGTGTAGCCGGAGGGGGAGCGTACATCAATGCTGGTCGTGGATCTGTTGGCGATGGTCAAGTGTGCTTGAAACAGGACTCGAATGCTGTTCTCACGATCTCTTCTAGTTCAATCTCTAGTCAACATCAAACGACATCGCTAATAGCATCCTCCGGTATCTCAGTTGCAAGTAGCACAGGCCTCACATTGAGTGGCAACTCAGGGGTAACATTTTCGTCTGGCTACGTGCACGGCTTTGAGTGCACAGCGTCCACTACGGTTGTCTCCAGTGCTGCCGCTACTGTGAACACCATGGGGGGTGTCTTGACAAGTGAGTCAAGCACACTTGGTGCTGGTAGCACTGAAATGATCACGCTCTCAAATACGCATATTGTTACTTCAAGTATCATCTGGGTTACGATTAAATCTAGGTGCTTGACCGGCTATGTCAGTGTTTCTAGCGTAACAGCCAGCAGTGGAAGTGCGGCCATCGTCATGTATAATTTGGGTGATGCTGCATGTACTAGCACATACCAGCTCTTCTTTCTTGTTCTGAACTAGATGCAAGTATTTTCTACTAGCCTAACCTTTTCTTTTTAAATGAAGGGTGAAGTGTTCCTGGGTGTAGCAGATAGTACTTGATGGCGCTTGTTCCAATCGTTTGAATACACATCGCAGAAGAGGATTTGCCTCTCTAATCTAATTCCAGCCGTACCTTGCGATATTTCGATGGATTTGGGTAGTTTGAAAGAGTCGTTGATTGATTTCTGATGAACAAGCAAACGCTTGCGTCTAATACCAGGAGAGCGTTGTAGCCACAGCGCAGGGAGCAGCAAAGAGTCCCCAACAAGGGAAAACGACGCACCGATCTGCCTGAGAACATTGTCTATGTGCGATGTTGGTGACTATTGTAAAAAATTATATTGGAGACTGAGGAGAGAATATCCGGAGACACGTATCCAGGTCGTTTGGTCCTTATTCCTGCGCAGCTGGGATGCCAGGTCAGCGCTGATGATTGCCGTGAGCCGGCGGTACAGAGGAGCTTCCATTACTTGTCGCGAGGGGGGTCGTCGTGCATGAGCATATCCAAACAACACAAAATGAGACTCTGCGCGCCTCGAAGCATATTTCAATCTTCGCGAAGAAGGCCCCTGCTCAGTATTGGATGCTTCACATTCGAACAGCGTATATAGAATTAATCGTCTCTTCTGTGCGAACAGCCGGGGTACTCAGCACTGGGAGCTCAATCCCTTTTCGCTTTACATGACCGCATGGGATAGCGACGGAAATCTCGTTTTGAATCGTCTCCCGTGTCGGAAAGCCCTGGGACACGGTCGTTCAGGTACTCAGGCAGTCGAATACTTTAATCCACCGGCGTATATTCTACTTCGCTTTGTTCTTCATGAGGCAAATGCAAAGATTTGCGGCCTCAACGAATTCGTAGCTGATCACAAATGAAACGAATTGATCGAGGAAGGACCTGACTATCCCGAGGGACACACTCTAGCAACAGGGCGCTAGAATGCCGAGTGCCCAATCCTTTAGGCGGGGAAATTGCAAGAAGGACGCTAGAGACTAGAGTAGTCATCGCAGGACGACGCGCTCGCCGGTTCGCCCGAAGTTATTCGCGAGGGGCCCTAGCTTCCCCTTGCCGTTCCCTCCCCAGTGCCAGTGGGGCCCCGGGCCGTAACGGGGCCTGACGCTAAATTGGTGAGATTTTGTGAATTGATAGCCCGAAGGGGGTGCCTCGCCTGGTGGGGCCCCAGGGGCATCCTAAGCCCACAACGACACTAGCTTGCCCCGAAGGTGCCTCCCTGGAGATGGGGTGAGCCCCCTAAAATGGCCAACGTGCGGGTATTTGGTTTAACTCGCGGGTTTTCAGGGGAAGAAAATCAAAACTCGCTTCTATGTTGTTGAGTTACCCCTCGAAGTCCCCCTTGGTACCCGTGGCGTCTATAGGATGCTCAAACACGGCAACCTTTGGTGTATACTATGTATAGTTGCCCAACTAGTCGCCTGACGCGGGCGGGGAACGTCATAACAAGTTGATGTGTCTTTTTTTACATCACCTTTTTTGATTAGAGGCCGATTGTCCTATGAGCGCAGCGAAAAGGGCTTAATTGGCCTCTAAAATCGAAAAAGTGGTGTAAAAAAGCACTCAACTTATATCATCATCTGGGCGCCGCCATACACTGGCAAGTGCCCGGAGAAACCCAATACTGACGAATGGGACAAAGAAGCATACATAACCCTGCACTACTACATCTAACTGCTACAGTACTATGGGGCAATCCACGACTTCGACAGTGTGAGAGCGCGGGCAAGGAAGAGAATGTGGTGGAGCAGCGGGCCAGCCGCAAAGCAACACGCGGACCAGAGCAGCAGACGGACCCAGCGCTTCTAAGGTAGATATTTCTCCACGCTGGGTGACATGTAAGAGGTGTCGTATCAATACTACTTGCCGGCGCTTTACTCAGGATACTCTTGCCGTTCTGTCTGCTGGCCGCCGCCCTCCACGACAGACACACACACCCGCGCTCAAGTCCCTTGCTCGACGTCACCGTCTCGCATATTTCTTGCAGCATCGTAATTCCTCCTGCCGGCGATGAAGCGCGGCGATGTTCTAAAAGAATTTCCGTGTCCGCTCCGTGGACTCTGACGAGTGCACCTGTTCTTAGAACATGATGTGCTAGCTCAACCACATGGAGGCTTACTAGAGCCCAGAGGTCGTAGTTCAGTAAACCCCCAAGTCCCTGGGTCTTAGATAACTTCCCAGTCTTCTCTCGTGCCTTCGCCGTGGCAAGGGTAGCTAAAGGGGCGGTCAATCGTACCTAAATCAGTCTCAGGCGCGTCCCCATGTGCCTCGGTGATATTAAGCAGCATTTGCTTTCTTCCATTTCTAGGTAGTCTCCTCATTTCATTGCAGAAGCTGAGGAAGTCATCACGGCCGCAACAGTAAAACCCAAGAGCAAGAGACGGGTCAAGACCATCAGGATTCACAGAGGTCGGGGCGTTGCAACATATGCTATCGACAGGTAAATCAGAACAATCTTCGGTAAGCAGTGCAGGCTGCACTGTGTGCGGGTCAAAGCCAACTAGGTGCGGTGTGCAGTTTAACTGGTACATGCCAGGGAAGAATAATGCTCGGCGTGGTTGGCCGCCAATTAGGCCTAGTGATTGACGGAGGCGAATAGCATATAGAAGCTCCGGGATGTACTCAGTCTCTAGCTCTTCCAAACCGAGGCGCAGTGGCATGAATATAACAAGTGCAGCCTCCCAAGGCAATTCTAAGCGTTTATCATAAGCTAAGCGCCGAACAGATGCTGGACTGCACTGTTCGTGTGCAGGACTGAGGATCCTGGGCTGGGGCTTCACCAATGGGTCGTGATTGAGGCCATTATTAGAAGATTTGGTGAAGGGTTGGGTCTTGGCAGCGTGATCGTGATCCAAAGTATATCTCGTCATTTTGTCAAGGATTGTTTCAATGCAGAGGAGCTTCCCAGCCGGTGTTACTACCAGTTTTATCGCTGGACCACCAAGTTTGTGTCGGTGACATTCGCATAAGTCACGGAGAATGCACGCAGCAATGCCAGGTCCATACCACTCCCCGGGGAGTATGTCATAAAGCTGACCACACCTTGTTAGGTTGTGAATTGAATAAACAGCTTCGACACCTGTTGAATCTACAAACCACTGCAGGACCCTCTGCTGGATCTGATGCCAGGGCATCGCGTCAAGGGCTAGATGCCGCAACAAGGCATTCGCCATTAGCATCTGCGCTGAGCGCAGCATGCAGCCCCAACCGGTGTCATCAGTATGAAGGTAAGGCCTCATCCTCGGAAATCCACACCTGTACGTCATCCAAAGAGCTTGCTTAATAGCGAGTCCGAAATTGAGTTCACTTCGGTAGGACACACCCAGGAAAAAAAAAGATGCAGATCGCGGCCCAGATGAGCCTACATCAATCAGCATGTTGTTGCAGATCACTTATCCGTCCACTAAACTGCTTCGATTTCCATCTCAACCTCTATGCAAGGACCCTCCGTGCCGCGCAGCACATTCGATATCAGATGCCTCCATGCATGGTGCATTTGTGTGTCGGTAGGTTATCGTTATCGTTATCCACATACAACAGCTTTCAGCTATATTTACCGCCCGCCGGCTGATGTCAGGAGTCTCTGCTCCAAGGGAGTCCCCCTTTTATTACTAGTTGACCTGCGGCTAAACCTCTTCCTCGTGGTCTGATCCGTGCCTGGCGTCCTAACCCGTCCGAAAGGCTGGGCCGTTCGACGTTCGCGCGAAAAAAAGTTGAAAAACCGCAGTCCCATCGCGATGCGCGCGCGCCCACCGTAAGGGATTCACAGAACCAATTACATCACACAAAAAACAACGCCCCGGAGAGCGTCCAATCCCTCGATGATCCGGCGCGCCGCGTGGCGTGCCGTAGGGCTCACGGAGCTACCGGCGGCGCAGCGCAAGAGGAGCCGTTTGCACGGCCGCGCGGCGCCCTTTCGAGGCCGCACGGCGCCCGAAGCCGAGGGAGTGGTCACCGCCCGCGGCGAGCCCGGCGCACAGGTCGGCGGCCGCTCGACGCGGCGCGGCGCCCTCGCGCCGGGCGCCGGCGCCTCGGAGCGCGCCGCCGCGGCCGTTGCACAAGTGGCGCACGCCGGGCAGCGCGCGCCCTCACCCGCGGACGGCTCCCGCGGGCTCGGGCGGCCGGCGCGAAATTTTCCCCGGCGGCCGCCGGCGACGCGTTCGCGGCGCGGTTGGCGCGCACCGGGGCGCCCCGGGGGGCGCCGACCGCGGCGCCCGCGCCCGCGGCCGCGCGGGCACCCGATATCGCGCGCATCGCAAAAACGCCATTTACCCCCTCAGTGTGCTTTTGGGCGGTTGGGGTATGCCTAGGTTCCCATTTACCCGAGGGGTTATTAACCCCAATCGTGGCCCGGGGTCAGTAACCCGGGTAATTACCCGTTAGTACGGGTCATTAACCCCGGGATCTTATAGAGGGGTAGGGGGAGGGGGCCTCGCGGGCCACTGGCACGGGCCTGGGCCGCGCCGGGCCACATGACTCGGTACTTGCCTTGGCATCTGTACGTATCCAAAAGCTCAACGGGCTGCGTGCGCCCATCCGCTCACCCGGAGGGGCCTTTCGCTAAACTCACTAAACGGGTTTAGTCGAAAACCCGTTGGAGATCCCGTCGGGTTATTGTGCGGGTTATTAACCCCGGATCCCCTCCGAGGGGTAATTATAGGTTATAACGGGTAATTAACATGTTAATGGCAACCTAGGGGTATGCAATACATCGTCTGGTCGATAGGGCAAATGTAGGGCAAATGATGTATTGCATACTAGCTCAATTAACACTCACGCAATCTGGCACTGGCAGGCGCACCGTGACGTGACGCGTCACGGTCACTGGCACGATGCAACATAGTATTTTGGCATGGGCGGGGTGGAATGTTCATATTTTTTAGTTGTGTGCTTTTAATATCGTTCGTGTTTGCAATTGACCTGTGCGTGTGGCGAATAAGGCCTTTCAAGTTAACCTCTAACTTGAAACTTGAACTTGAACTTCCGAGTCACTGCCGCAGCTCAAAAACCTTAGTTTTTTTAATGGTGACGGTCACGGTATAAAGGAATGCTACAACTAATATCATCACCTTATACTCGATTTGCGAAGATTCTTGTATCGATCGGTCATCCTGACCTGACTGAGCAGGGAGAAGGTTCTAGGAGCTGTGCAGAGCATCCGGGTCACCCACAAAGGGTGAACGAATTTGCTTCTAAGCTGGCCCTTTAGTCTGAGGTGGGCTCTTATATGCCCAGGCCAGTGCTGATCTATGACATCAAATAGCCCCCTTCTTCCACAGACGACTTACCTGGGCCTTTGATTTAACGCAGGGATGGATCGAAAGTAAAGCCTTGAAAGTGCTGGGTTTCTTCTTCTTTTGCTGTTTTGTCTATAGAGTCTTCGGGTGAGGCGGAAAGATACGCTGTGGGAACATATTTGGTATCTTCTTCATTGGAAACTTTTGGGTGAAAAGGTGGAGTAATCTCGCGCCTAAATTCTTAAAGTCTTCGTTGAAATCCCTAATTTCACTAGGTGGCACAATAGAAGCTTCTGGAAGTCAAGTGGTCCAAAAAAGTCGGTCATTTTAATCTCGTGCGCCCCTTTGGATCCAAGTCGCTGCGACGGGTCTTTGTCCAGTAATCGAAGCAACACTGCTTTTGCAGTAGTTGTGAAGTGCGGTGGAAAGCTTGGTGCCAAGTTGATGATCCCATGGAACATAAGTTTGCGATTAACATCGTAAAAGGGTGTACGAAATCCCATCATCTCATAGAGAAGGATGCCAAATGACCACCAGTCAACAGAAGCACCATACTTTAGGCCCTTTAGAAGTTCTGGCGCAATGTACTCAGCAGTGCCACAGAACGTTGTTAACTGGAAGTGAAATATCTACAAAAAAGACATGTTTCCAGGACCATGCAAGACACTAACTAACACTGGGTGCACATCGGTAACGTTTTCTTTAGAGAGTCCGAAATCAGTAAGTGCGATATGACCAATCTGGTCCATGAGAATGTTTTCTAGTTTAAGATCGCGATATATGATTCCAGAATTGTGAAGGTGGTCCAGCGCCAGAAGTAGCTCGCCCTGAGAAAGAGGCGCATAAAAGTCATGCGCTAGGGTAGTCCAGGTGAACTTACAGCATAAAAGCACGCTCGACTTTCACAAAATCCACGGCTTTTGCGAAGATGAAAAAACAAAGAACCACCATTGTAGTAATCGGTGACAAGATACAACTTCTCTTCTGACTGGAAAGCATAGCGAAGCCGAACAATATATGGATGGCGAATTTCGCAGAGAATCGAACGCTCAGAGCGTGTATGTTCTGCTTGTCCTTTAGCTGCAATCACTGATTTCTTGAGAACTTTCATAGCAAATACACGCGAAGCATCCTGTAAGTTTGCAATTGACACTAAGTCATTCCTCCTAGCTAAGATAAGACCCTGAAAATTACCTGGCCCTGTTTTTTACGAACCAGCATCACCTTTCCAAATGCCCCTTTGCCAACTACCCGCAGGAGATCAAAGTCAAATACACTCAGTGAGCTGGTGAACCTGTGTTGCTGGACCCCTGACTTCTTGGACAGGCCTCGACGACCGTATCCTCTGATTGCAAATATACGGCTTAGAAGTCCTTCCGGCCGTCGGCTGCGGATAGGCCCCGACGCCATGAGCAGCCCTGCATTACGAGCCCTTCCGCCCTCTGCGCACGACCTCAGGCTGTCGACACCAAAAGCTTTGGCTTCTGCAGCAGCAAATGCCTCACCAAGTTCTGTCGCTGTTGCAGGGGGGCTTGATGCAAAGTCAAAGAAGCGCAAGACACTACCCAGAGCTCGGTCCACTGAGATGGCCACATTTGGCGCTGCTTGGTCCTCACCAGCTTCAGTACCCACGGACAAGCAAGTGCACCCAAGTTTCTTTTCGGCGCCAAGAAGTCGAATAGGATAGCTTATTGTGTTGTGTCCTTCATATGCAAGTGTTAGTGCTCGTAATGCTGCTTTAGTTGCCACGTCCTAAAAGGAAGGCAGATATGATTCAAGTAGGACCCAGAATTAAATTTTAGACGCAGTCTGTACGTTGTCTCCACCCGACTCTCCACCATCTATAAGCTGTGAGGGCTCGATGCAAGCAATGGCGCGGATACGCATGGATTCATTGGGATTTTTTGCACATCGCACCATCTGCCTTTGAACCTATGTGTACACTTTGGGCGAATGTGCCTTGTGTTGTAGCTTAGTTTCACAATATCAACGGCAAGGGAAGAACCATTCCCATTTGTCAGGAGATATATTGATTTCAAATGGGCAACCGGGGCAATTTTTGTATCCCAAACATAGAGAACATGATTCTCAGGAGAAAAGGAATTTGCAATCGGCTGTCTCTTGTATTTACCTTGCGGAGACGCAACCTAAGTTGCCCCGGTATCAAAAATAACTATAGTAAAAGCCCAACTGACCGAATTCGTGTTAGGATTGAGCACAGCAACTGCAAAGCCAGCCGATTTTGCCCGTTCAATTGCTGTCACCATGCCACCCACATGTAAACCCCTCGTCAGACACAATGATCTACTCCAGACGCCAGGCCTGGATCCGACCTGTGGTGTAGAATGGGAATCTACAGTTTTGTAATGCGTTAACCTGATTCTGTATAATGATTATTAACTTGGTTGCTAGAGTCAGGTCGCTCATGTATATATTACAACAGGCTTCATTTTCACGGTCAGGAATCCAATGCTCAACCAACCCTAGTGATAGCATTCGTGCCTACTCGTTCAGGTTGTTCCAGCACATGGAATAACCGACAATCTACCTGGAGAAAGGTAGTAATCGCTTCGAGTACGCTGCAATACTCAGCATTTTGCTCCTCTGCGGTCGATGGTGGCAGAAAGCCGGGTTTGCGCGTGAGGTGTCCCGAAGTCTCGTCCAAATCATACAGCTCGTGTCTGAATTTAGAGTCAGACATCAACATGAGACCTCACTATCACAGCAGTTTAAGGCCACTGGCACAATTCGGCTCCGAAAGCGTGGGCGCTCAGATCCTGCACCTTGCGTGTGTTGAGAGTACGGCGTTTTGCGTACAAACGGGAAAAGTGTCCAATCGAGTCAGTGTCGGTTTAATCCCAGGGTGTCCCAGTGCCTCCATACAAATCTCATGAGAGACTTATGATAGTTGTACTTAAGGCCGCACCCCGTCTTAAGGTCATCGTTTATAACTGGGCTGGTACCAAGTGGGAAGCGTCGACGGCACGCACGATAGAGCTCCAGAGGTGCGTAGAGAACAACCGGTGGGAACTCGGAATGTTGCTATATGCGGGCTCGGGACTCGGAGCGTGCGGTTCGCTCGTCCGCCATCGTTTTCAAAGTGGGCGTGACACGCATTTCGTAAACAAGCGAACCGTAGCGTGGGCATATGTCCGCTCGCACGTGGAGGCGGAAGCGATGCTACGAGCCGACAGAGCCGCCGATCACTGAAATGGCACGCGCACACAAGGATTTCCCGGCGCTCACTTGTCTTGGCCTCCGAGTCCGCGTCGGAGTCATGGCCGCGCCCGGTCGGTCTCTCGCCGGCTGGTCTTGCCTCGGCTCAGCCCGGGTCTCAGGGAGTGCGCCCCGAGGTGCTGGTCTCGGCCTGGAAGTGCTTCGCCGTGGCCCTTCAGCGTGTTTGCTGTCAACTCGTAGCGACCCTGGTCTCGCGTGTTCAGGGCAGGTAACCGTGGAGGAGTTCACACCTTATTAACTGCTGAGGGCTGCTCCGCAAGGGCAAAGTCCGACGCGGGGGGCGTCCGTACGGGTGTGGACTTTTGAAACTCACAAACCACCGATTTCGGGTTTCACGGAACATTCCAGAGTCTTCGTTGCGGAAGGTGCGTGACATTCGATTCGCCAAACGGAACGTTGAACCGCTTGCGTTGAAGATCAAGTTGAACTTGAAGTTCCACCGGTCCGCGACCCGCCCGCCGTTGCCGCGCAGCCACCCGCCCGTCACGGGTCCGCAAACACTGGTCCGCCCCGTCCGCCGGCAGACCGCCGCAACCGCTGATTCTCCGACCCATCCCCCGCGGGTACCGGTCCCCCAGCAGCCCCGGGTCCTAACCTGGTCCGCCAGGAGCTTACCTTGAGCGCGGGGCCCCGCCCGCGGCCCTCCACACCGCCACGTGTCGCAGACTCATCAACTGAGTTAATGACGTATATAAGCTCCAAAACAATCCAGTCCAGGCAACAAGAGGAATAAACTGTGTAGGCTAAGTCAGCAAGGCAAACGAGAAATGGCTAGCTAATATATGATGCAAGGTAGGCAAGAGCGCTAGTATGAAAACAACCTGACGAGATTTGCTAGGCACCTTCATCCTGTTTATCAAAACCTATCGAGCTTATTGATCCAGCGGCTTGTGCCAGGAATTTTGAGACGATTAGACGCTGTCGCTCGAGATCGATGGTTTGTTCAAGCTCATTGCGTTGTCTCCGCGCGGCATTGCGTTCCCGTTGCCGGTCCTGGTCTCGTTCATGCCGCGAAATGGATTCTGCGCTGCCGGCGGTTGTAACCAGCAAGTGTTTTGCTTCACCATCGCATCCGAGCCCTGAAATACGTGGGATATGCGTGGCGTCAACTGCCAGTTGTTCGTGTATAGTTGCGCCGCAAAGGAAGGCGCTCCTCCTAGCACACGATTCTGAGCGTGATGCACCCCAAAGAAGTTTGAGCATGCGGGAGGGTTGCTGTAATGCCCGCGTCACAGCAGGCAACCCAACACGACTGTGTTTTGTGTCAAATCTGATTTCAACTGAGCTGCTTGCAGCCTCGTCCCAGTTTAAGGCAATTAGCATCCGGTCAGCAGCCATCGCAGCCGGTGAACATGATTGAAGCAGATTAGATGGCTCTGTGTGCACACATCGCTGTGCACTGCATTGCTGTGCACTATATCCTAAAATGAGGTTGGAAAGCTTTTCCTCAAATAGCCTCGAGAGTATACTGGCGGCGTCGTGAACAGCCAATTTAGAGTTTGCGACGTATACGCGCGCGTTGTTAAAGACAAGCCGTACATCACGGGCGAAAGCAAGGAATGTTTGGTATGTGCTCACGTGCACACCAATGGCCTCAAGATCCATGGGCTTTTTGATGATCCTGGTGTAGTCCCCGAGTCCTGGCGCCGAAGACGTAATAGGCTTGAGGAAAAAAGCTGAGGCAGGCTGATCCAGGACTAATGCTCGAAATATGTGATGAACTTCACCGAGTGGTAGTTGCGAAATGCAATGTTCGGGGTCGCTGAAGGCAAGACATCTCTTGTGCGCACCCGTACTCGCTGCACGCGTGACACACATGAGCGTGGATGAGTTTATGGCGCTTGCTTTAAGCTCTCTAAGTGCATGCTCAAAGCGCCCTTTCAGATGCACTGTTGCGAGATGAACCTAAGCGGAGCAGAGTTGCCAGAGTTGGCAGGAGGGTAACTTCATGATTTCATAGACTCGCTTAGATAGTACCGGACGTGCCGGGTCAACGTTGTTGCGTTGAATTGTATTTGCTAACATGAGTCTGAGATCATCGACAAAGGCATCCACGCAATGATAGTACCCCTTTTTGACACGAGATCCAATGGTCTTTAGATCCATTGGCTGATTTATAACCTGCATGGGTATTTGCAAAGAATGCCACCTAAAGATGTAAGTCGTGCACTGTACTTTTTTTACTTTAAGTTGGTCAGGTATCTCCTTCACAAGGTTGCCAGGGAGATTGAAATATAAGTGTGCAGGCGATTCTTCCACAAAAATGTCAAGAAGCGTCATCAATGTCATGCGAGATACTCGACGATTTGCACAAGTCGGTGACGGGGTAGTGAGAGCATCCAAGCGGCATTGTTTTATGAGTGTCTGTGCTTAGCAGTAAAAGCTAAATATACGACACGATGACGTGACTCTGGGTTGACGAGGGCTGTCTTTATTTCAAGAGCAATCTGAAGTTTCTGCGTAGCGACATTGCAACAGCCTCTGACGTCAATAGTTTTGAGATCCATGAATGACTCGTTGAGTGTTTGGTAACTTTGAATACCAGTGGAAATATGAAGACATTTGCGAAAGAGGTATGATTCCGTCGCTATGGCAAGTGGCTCAATAACGCCCCAAAGAAATTCACACGTTGCAATATCATCTTGGCCAGCTAAACGAAATAAGCTGTTTGAGGGGCTGTGCGTCAAGGATCTACAGGTTGCAAGGCCTGCCTCGAAGACGGCCAGGCGCTTCTTGGCTGCCATGCATCGGGAAGTGAATCCATTTGAACTCATGGCCTACAGGGCATAATCCATTTGAACTCATGTGCGATAGCAACTAGTCGAATGAACAATAGTCCAAGCGCACATAGACACGGGTCAATTGTAACATTTACAATCACGAGACGCACATCGTCTATAAATGTCGCCATATGCAGCCACTGTTTATATTTGGACGTATAGACTCTTTCGTAAATGCTACTGAGTTTCATAGACTGCGTGGCAGCAGCTCGGTCAGGAGCACCCAAGTATCTAACGTCATGTTCCAGCGCATTCACAAGCGTACACATTGTATTAAGCACGGCTGAACGAGGTGACAACAACAACGTGGAATCCCTTACAATAAGCCGGAGCTCTTCTGTAAAGAGACTTCTAAGCCCTATCGCGCAACTAAAAATTGCGCTACTCCTCTGCAACTTATTATATCTTGCTGCATTTCGGAATATTGCGTAAATGTTGCTGGCAAAAGCCCTCACAGACACATACTGACCAGATTCCATTTTTTTTTGGACTGTGATAAAGCTAAGTGGAGAAGTGATGGCACCAAAATGGTCTGGCAGAGTGGAACTGGGGTGTTGTATATGATAGTTAAATTCGGAGTCATTTGAATTTACAAGTTTCGTGAGTAAACAACCACACTCAGAGGAAGCCGGGAACTTTTCCATCACCGCTGGAAAGTGTTCAGGGCTTTTGACCCCAGATCTGGCCTCAAAAAAGACACATAGCTCCTTTGCAGCAACAGACACCGGTGATGTTGGGTTGCATTTTGCCATGAGTGCGCTATTGAACACAAGGCGGACATCATCGGCGAACTGATTTTGTTTGCTAATGTCATTATATAAGTGCGTTTTGGCTTTGTTCGCAATCATTCCAAGGTGAATTGGACCGACAAAGGACTGCGGGGAACTCAGAGCAACTGGATCGGCAGGCTCGAAAAAGTAATGTGCCTGCAGCCTGCCGCGCAGGTCCCAAAGCACCATTGTCAGTGGGTCATTCATCGATCACGAGTCAGCCTCCTCTTAAGTCACGTCGGTATATGTGATCCATTTTCATTGGATAAATTGCGTATCATGACATCACGAGCTACCTACGGTAGTACGTAGGTACCACTTGTATCTACGGTACCTACGGTACCCTACGGTACTCTAGAGCAGAGAGAGAGAGAGAGAGAGACCCTCTAGCCCTCCCTACCCTGGGATGTATCTTCCCACTCTCTAATATTTGAGTGTACACTGTTGTACTATTGCCCCTGCCTCTACTATTAGTTCAAGTCACTGGCCCAGGCACGCTCACTGGCAGTCTCTCGCCGTCACCGTGACGGTGCCAGTGGGTACCGCCGTGCCGGGCCCGGGCCAGCCTGAGTATCACTGACAGCCTGATTTGGAGCCGCCGGAGCCTGGCCCGGGGCAGAGACCGGCGGTCATGATCAGTTTACCACCGTACAGTCACGGTAACGTGGCCGTGGGTCCCAGGGGCATCCTAGCCCACAGCGACTAGCTTGCCCGGAGGTGTCTCCCGACGAAACGCCACTGGCGCGATGTTCGCGTAGGGGCCCCTCCGGCCCCTCGCCTTTTAGGGCTCTGGACACACTCGGCCAGAATGTGGAGCACTCCAGGGGCTTCGCAGTAAATTTCCCCGTTCGGGCTATAAAAGTTCGGGCTATAAAGGGGAGGCGCTACAGCCCGCAATTTAGTCTGGTTCGGCCCCTTCGGATCGGGCGCGCTGGGTCATTCATCCACATTCTACCCTACGCGCAGACAGATTCAATTTCAAACCCCGCACCAAATGCAGTTCCAACTTCCAAGAATTCGGCTGGAGAAGCCCTGGAGTCTTAAAACATGCGATCAAAACACCACCAAAACCCTAAATATTATACATCAAGTACTATCTGGGAAGTATTTTCTGACAGAGCAGTGCTCTGCACTATCAGGTTGCAAAATCCTCGAGAGCCAATTTTGCTTGTCGATTTCAGCTGACTGCTGGTGTATTGCAACTCAAGGTGGCTTCAATGACAACTTAAGCGGTCGTCCTTGTGAGATTGTGCAATCCATTAGCACGATTACTTGTCGCTAAGCTGACCCAACGTGAATGGAGTAAACCTCGTGCCATCTGCTTTGTAAAACTTATTTTGGAACTCCACCTGTGCATTTAATGAGAGGCTTTTCTTGATGAATAACGTACCCAGTGAAGGCGGAGGGCGTGTAGGAAACACTCCAGAAGATCCATCGCAAGCAGGACGGCGGCAGTCACAACCTGTCCTTAAACACATGCTAGCTTGCATTGCAATACCAAGACGCGGAAGTATCTGACTGCAAATATAGAGTATGCTACAAAAACAAAAAAAATGCTATTAGCATTCATGGCAGTGCGCATGATTTTCTCCCAAAATACTTGAGCGAGTTCGGTGTGTGCAAGGGAAAGTGCCCAGAGTCGAAGATAAGACGCAGTGTTGGACACCATCCCAAGAACAAATTCAATGGTTTCAATGCACTGGTGAATGAGTACTTCAGAGAAGGAATGTACTTCTTCGGATTTTGGATCCTCACTGGAGGTGCTATCTTGATCCGTTTCAATTTGGGTACTAATTGGCTGACTTGCGCTTGCAGGTTGCGATGCATGTTGGAAATATATATACACTGGCTTGCCAAGTAAAAGGACCGGCACAGAGAGGAATGCTATGGCGAGGAGAGCAGACTGCGCAGATCCCTGTCCACTGTACATTGGCTCATCAACAACACCTGGATTGAGGGCGATATTGATTAGCTGATTGATGAGATTGGGTGGTGCGCAGCCACCCGTCTCACCACCAAAATTGAGAGCGCATTTATGTTTTAGGGAATCACCATCTGAACAAGGACGCTGATCAAAGGTTAAGCCATCAATTCCGCAGCTGCCCATGAGTTGGCGTCTATCCCAATTAATGGCCCATTTGGTAAAGATGAGAACTGCCATATAGACAAATAGGCAAAAGTCAAAAATGATCATGGGCATGAACTCAAGCCAAAAAACTGCACGGTCGCCGAAATAAAGGGCGTTGAGGCCTTTCAAGAAGATCCCACCAGTCATCTGCACGACGCCAAATATCACAGCAGTTTTCATTTTCATGGAATTGAAAAACAGAAGCTCATTTGAAGAAATATGCCAAGCTGGGTCAACACCAAATGGGTAAATGGAGCCTGTTGATCCATATGGCGCTGATAAATTTGCTTCAGCTCCTCCATCAACTGAACCGGCCACACTGCCTTTGCTACCTTCCCAGAGATACCCAGAGTCAAAAAGAGCCAATGCTAAAGAGAAGCAATCATTGTAGACAAAACCAACGTAGATGGCACATAAGCCCATGGTGATCAGCATATATCGGGAAGCATAAACACCGCCAAGCATTTCGTTCTCGCCGGCAGAGCTGACACATCTCCTGTAGGCTGGATGCGTAATGAGTAGATATATCCCTCCGAGCAAGATGCAGGCTCCATGGCCAATATCACCATACATCATGCCAAAGAGAAATGGGAATGTAACCGCAGTGAAGAGTGCGGGGTTGATTTCTTTGTAGCGTGGAACGCCATATGTATCAACAAATTCCTGGAACGCATAAGTAAATTCGTTGACATCGAAGGAGGTTGGCGGCACCGGCCACGGCAATGGCACCTGTGAGAGCATTGAGGCACCTGCGAGGTCCATTGCCGCGTGCGTTTGACTTATAAGCGCGCGCGCATCTACTTCTGCAGAGGCAACAATCCAACCCTCACCACGAAGCATCCCGCTTACGTCAGCGCGAAATAAATTGAGCACGTGATAAATGGCTTTCTCTCTGAGCACAACCGCTTTCCATTCAGAATAACGACGCGCCAAGCGCGAACAAAGAGCAAGACGCAACTCTCGATTCTTCAAGAGCACCTCTCGCGCCTGTATGAAACCAGATTTTTGATAATTATGACGCACAGAATATCACATGACGCAGTAAGGCCACATCTGCAAGCTCCGAGGTAGTCTCGCGAACAATGAGACCCAGTTGACTGGCATTTCCAAGTGTTAGGTGGTCTGGTACGGGGTATTGTCGGGCACCAAATGCATCACAAATTTTGTTGATGATGGCAGAGATGACTTCGGATTTGAAGAATACAATGAAAACAATCTTGAATTCAGGTCTGCCCGTAGCAGCATCTGCTATTGGTCTTTCTACTTCTGCAAAGCGCGCAAAGCAATTTCCACGGGTTGAACGGAATAGCATGCGCTCAAAACGAGATTTCTCATCGGCCTTCAATATGCCCACAGTCGAAGAAAATTTCATCTCGCCCTCGATGACATGCTTAAATCCCCCGGAAGCAAGGCCTGAGCAAGAGGGAACTAAGGTTTTGTGCACAACAGAAGAGGCACCTGAGTGGCCTCGGGTAGCATCTGCGAGAAGGGGCTGCATTCCGTCCTCAGAAATAGCTGGTGCACCATAGGCACTACTCAAAGGATTCACTGTATCTAATTTAGAGCTGGCTCCATCTGCTTCCGCCGCCAGGAACTTCCTACCCTTTTCTAGACATTCTTGAAACTCCACTTTTTCATTGTATTTGTGTGTTAACTCATTGGAATAAGTGTTGAGTTCGAGTAATTGTGTTTCATATTCCTCGAGTTCGGCTTCAAGCGTGTCCAATAGTAGAGCACTTGATCTGAGGTCACTTGTCGGATATAACAGGCATTTTAATTCTCTCACGTACCGCGAAGCTGTAGTTTTCGATGTGGTTGTCTCCATTTCATACGTATGGCTCGTCGATCTGAGATTTAATTGAGAGCAAAACGAACAATGTACTCACGAGATTTGCAGTCCAAAGGCTTCAATCTCTTTAAGAATAAAACGCAGCTTCCGCTCAAGCTCATCACACCTGACAGCTAGATGGAGAATGCTCGTGCTTTTTTCCTACCTTTTAACATAATTCACATAGCGTCGTTGGAAAGCAGTTTGCTCGGGGTTGAGATCGGTGAATTGCAGAGCACTGAGTTCTCCCAGGTTATGCACACACTCGTGGGCCGCATCCTCACTCAAGATTAGAGAGACGTATTTCATATCGCGCGAGCGCCACCATGACCCCATTGGTGACCGCACACCTAGTCTCGGGGAGCACCCTTGTAAAGGGGGTTGTAAAGGCCTAGCCCTAGTCAGTTCCAGCGCAGGATGGCGGAGCTGGAGAGCGATGATTGTGGTAATGCCGCTAGTGTGATTTCTGCCTTTTGCTATCTCGGCACTTAGGTTCAACGCCATCTTTGAGCTTGTTAGTAGACTCTGGATCGTGTGTGCAAGCGTGAGCAGTCCAGTTAGTCGCGATATTCACTATTCTCGCCGCAGGCGGACTCTAGACCCGAACGCAGCGCGATGTAGCCAGGCCAGTGTGCTTAAAGAACTTACATATTTGATATTGTAAATCATGTATGAAGGTGATGCCACAGCTACACAACCGGCAGACTCGTTGCTCAGTTTGGATACCAAGGCGGAACTGCCTATCTCGGCTTCGTGCGTCCCGGTTCCTACACTTGTGGGATCCATCACCGCCGGGGTAGCAAGTGGGGTCTGGGGCATGACACAACAAGCTGCAAAATCTGGCAACCCATCACTAACATCAGAGTTTGAGTATAAATTCAAGTCCGTGTCCCCATCAGAGACATCGGAGCAGCAAGTAAGACCGCAATCGGGTAGCTACAGTGGCTACTTTCTCCTGCAGCTGCCAGGAAGGACCGCACCAGTGAAAGTTGTAGAGAATGCCATGTCTTTGGAATTCTCTTTAAATATTGCAGGCAAGCTTAATGTGCGTGGTCACGGAGAAAATCGCTATGGTCCCTTCTCAATTTCTGGTACCTGTGACAATGATGGTCGTAATCTTGAGCTTGCGCGCGTTTATGCACCCAAAAGTGCTCAGACTGCCAAGCCAAAAACATCATCGTCAGCTGTTCGCAAGCCTAGTGGCAAGGATTTAACTCGTGTTCAGGAAGCACTAAAAAAGTCGGACGATCAAGCTGTTGAAAGTTCAACTTTGTTAGGTAGAAGCGAGTCAGTTGGGGCCGAAACAGACGGAAAACGTTCCACTCGTGCGCGCAAAATGCCATCACACCTTCGTGACGAACCATTCCCCGGGAGTATTTCAAGTAGTTTTCCATCAAATGAGCCATTCAAGCGCTGCAATGCCATCGTTGCGTCACTGGAGCGGTCAACTGGCTCAGGCTGGTTCTTGACGCCGGTAGATGCGATCACGCTTGGGGTACCCCACTACAGCGCAATTATCGACTTGCCCATGGATTTGGGTACTGTAAAGCACAGCCTTGACCGTGGCTTGTACTCCGATCCACATGCTTTTGCTACAGATATGCGCCTTGTATTTCGCAATGCCATGACTTTCAATATTTTACCAGAGGCACCTGTTCATGAGGCCGCACGTGACCTTCATGTGAAATTTCAAGACCAACTCAAGGGCCTCTGGAAGCATGCGGCCGGCGGCAGTTTGGCTGGTGCCAGGGCTAGAGTAGGGGGGCTAAAGCGTGATGCAGATCTTGACCTGGACGGTGGTACCAAACGTGGCAAGGTCACGAATGGAAAAGGTACAGGCAAGAAAAGTGGCAAGGGTAAAAAGTATCCAAGAGACGATGACATTTCTACTCTGCCTTCGGGGACTGGTATGGTACCAGTAGCTGATCTCATCAACATGCAGCGCCAAATGGAATCTATGCAAGCAACTATCGCTGCTCTACAGAAGCAGGCCTCACAAACTGAGGTTCAAGTGCAGATGAATATGGAGCTTGGCGTCGGGACAGCAGCTCCATCTGCTTACAGCTCATCCAAAGTACCTCGCTTTGCTAAGCCCCTCACTTTTGACGAAAAAGAGGCCCTCTCTGATGACATTAATGCCCTGCCCCCGGAGAAACTTGCCCATGTTGTAAAAATCGTCCAGGAGTCAATGCCACTAAGAGGCCGCCATGATGATGATGAAATTGAAGTTGACATCGAAACCCTTGACAATGACACTCTTCGCCACCTCCAAAAGTACGTCAAAGCTTCACTGAGTAAGAAACGAACGAGCATTAAAAAAAAAGTTCCGCCGCTACAAGTGCCATCGACTCAGCCCGACATATCGCTCACAACCGATGAACGCACTCTTGCATCGGTCGCCTTTGGGAATTCCGGCCTAGGATCGGGCCTGAACTCAGATGAGGACGATGACGAACTCGCTTATGACGTGCTTGGTGCTTAGTTCAGGCAGCACTAAGCCACAAATTTCTTACTGGCATGTTTCAAATAGAATCGCTGCCATCAATCTACTTGCACGTCCACTCGGACCTCAATTAATAGGACGATGCGAAGATCGGGACGCAGTTATTCCCAACAGCCTGTCTTAAGCCTTCAGCAATTTCGCCGGGTGAATCAGATGCTAGGTTGGCATTTTTTTACCCCAGGGGTTATTAACCCCAATCGCGGCCCGGGGTCAGTAACCCGGGTAATAATAAATCATGATAAATTAATTAATTAAAGGAAGACCTAAAAAAGGAACAAGCTCCTAAGAGCCTTCTCCCTGCTCGGTCAGGATGCCCAACCGGAGCCTCGAAATAGCAATAAGGTATCTATACACAGTATTCTCAGTCTCGTGAAGTAAATCATCACTCATTAAGAAGTCGCAATGACCTTCGGGGCTCAAACCACGCGCAATAGGGTGCAACTCGTATGACCGTTCAAGGAACGTGTTACGTTCTTTCGTAAAAGCCGAGCATTTCAAATAGGGTATGTTGAATCGTTTCCGACTCGCGGGATTCGCAACAAGGACATTGCGCGTTACGGATGCATTCGGGAGCTCGAGCTCCGGAGATCATGGCAACCCAAT
>Ga0099799_10158_pt1 | contig 20851 bp, 15 predicted proteins | sample Uncmet6_SortLC_1_FD_89033 | JGI IMG/M metagenome (GOLD analysis project Ga0099799, IMG submission 89033) | Marine eukaryotic communities from CALCOFI LINE 67, Pacific Ocean - CN11_C50_N6_SortLC_1 | ecosystem: Environmental > Aquatic > Marine > Oceanic | place: Pacific Ocean: Monterey Bay...
CAGCTGCCAGCCGGCTAGTACTACTAGAGTAGTAGGAGGGGGCTTTTCTGGGGCACGTACGCTACATACAATACATATTAATACTAGCTAGGTACTATGCATAGCTAGTATGCAGAAAGATCTAAGGCAAAATCTAAATTTGTCGGTGTGGGTATGCTTGCCCTACACAAAGTCTAGTACAATGTACGGCGCCCCCAGCAACAGCGAAGGCGGACCGAGGCGAAAACTGCGGAAAAACTTGCCCAAAGAGGGGAGGAACAGGTTGATGGAGGAAGAAAACTGTTGATGTCTTTGGCAGGAGGAAGAAAAAAGATGAAAAACTGCAAGCTGTCCTTGCACGCAGCTGCAACTGTTACGTCATTGATGTTGTAAGGCCATTTGATTGAACGCCAAAACTCTAACATACTCTCTCAGTACAGTTTCTTTGTATTAGGTTCATCAGTAGAAAGTTCAGAACTATAATGTTTGATGGTAATTTCAACATGTATTAATGCCTTGAAGGTGATGTCAATGTGAGAAGATGCCTGAGCAGGGGGCCCAGCTTCCAGAATCGTATCAGCAGAACAAAGAACAACCAACCCTAGTAAAAGATTGGAAAGCAGGCCAACGTACCATGAAAGTAACAAGGCACACGTGATAGTATGCATACTCTGGTAGGATTATTTATTTCGACGGAAACGCCTCAACGGAGATGCCAAAAGATACTTTCTTTTTGGACCTGACGGACGAAGGAACCGAGGAGAGTCAAAGTCCGGGTCCGGGTTCGGGTTCCCTGGCGCGCGGCGCGTATACATTATGATAATACTACGAGCTCGTACTAGAGTAGTATGACAGTATTATGATGATGATGATGATGTGGATGGTGGAAGTGTGGAAGTGGAACGTGACAAGAACCAGGAAGAAGAGGAACGACGCAAGCACCCCAACATCAAAGGCGGAGGTCACGAAATTGATACTCTAGTACTACATAGTATATTCAGGCCCGTGTGATGCATCGCGCCACCCTCGGCTCCGGTGCCGGGGCGCTCAGTCCCGCCGTCGCGACGTGGATGCGCACCGGTGGACGTCGGCGGCTGCGTCCGCGGGAGCAGGGCCTGCCTCATCCCCTGGAGCTGGGGACCCCCCCGCCGTGCCGCCGCCCCTTGTCCTCTGCTTCCGCTCCGCCGCCACCGTCGCGGCCCAGGCGTCCCCCGGCTCCCCTTCCAGTCCGCATCGCCGACCTGATCGGGTCGCGGGTGAGCGCGGGGAGCCTCGTCGGCGACGGGGCGCAGCGGAGGGCGGCCTCCAGGCTCGACTCCCTCGCCGCGGCGCTGGACGGGTACGACAACCGGGAGGCGTTCGAGGGTTATGACCGGGCGGGGCGAGGGGGCGCCGCCGCTCCGGGGCGGCCGGGAATCGTGGTCCCCCGCGGGCTGTTCCTGCACGGTCCTGTGGGTACCGGGAAGACCATGGTCATGGACCTCTTCCACGAGCACGTCCCGGTCCCTGCTAAGCGCAGGGTCCACTTCCATTCCTTCCTGGCCGACGTCCATAGGCGCATCCATGCCCTCAAGCGGCGCGACCTCGCCGAGCGCGGGAGGGACTTCGCCGTCGACACCTCCGTGGAGCGAAACCCCATCCACCGCGTCGCGACCCAGCTCGCCTCGGAGGTGTCCCTGCTCTGCTTCGACGAGTTCCAGGTCACGGACGTGGCGGACGCGCTGATTCTATCGCAGCTGTTCGGGACCATGTGGGCGCGGGGGGTGGTGACCGTGGCGACCTCCAACCGCCCCCCCGGCGACCTTTACGAGGGCGGAATCAATCGGGGGTACTTCCTGCCCTTCATCGACCTGCTCCGGCGCCACTGCGTCGTTCACGAGGTCGGATCGAGCACCGATTACCGCCGCCTGCTCTCTGATGGCATGGATGAGTTCTTGTTTGTGGCGAGGGATGGAGAAAATCAGGACGACGCGAACGCAAAATGCGACGACTTCTTCTCGCAGCTCTTGGACGGGGCCGAGCCCAGATCGCTGGATCTCAACGTCGCATTTAACCGCACCCTGCACGTGAGGCAGGCGCATCCAGACGGTACCATCGGAAGGTTCGACTTCGACGAGCTCTGCAGTGTGGAACTGGGATCCTCTGACTACCGTGCGCTTGCTGGGCAATTTCGGGCCGTGCTGGTGGAGGGGATCCCCGTGCTGACGTTGGAGGAACACGACAAGGCGAGACGGTTCATCACCCTCATCGATGAACTGTACGAGGCTGACTGTGCCCTTGCGTGCTCGGCCGTTGCGCCGCCCGACCATCTCTTTCGTGGCCGTTCTGGTGAGACGACGAGGGATGAGGAGAGCAAGCATGAAACTGGAGGAATTGAAGTCAAAGTTGGGGAAATGTTTGGCATTGATGTGGCGCAAAGCAGCGGAAAAACTGTGGGAGACTTGGCCAGTGTCCGGGAACTGGCTTTCGCCTTCGAGCGAGCATCGAGTCGCATGACTGAAATGTGTTCTAAATCGTGGTGGCAGAAGGCACAACCGTAATGACAAACTAGCTATATCTATTGCTTAGGTTAATCTAGTCTCGATTTCTATCAACTTCATGTCCCATGGGCTTTGCGACTGAACATGTGAGGATTTTTCTTCTTCCTTTCGCTGGCCTCTGCCGACGCGTCCTGAAATCCCTTGTCCTTCTTTAGATACTCGTCGAAGGTCAGTTCCTGCCCAATGGCATCCCGAAAGGCATCCTCCTCTCTCTGCCTTTTGGCCTCGAAGTCCTTGTTCATATCCTTCAGCATTTTCTCCTTCTCTACCTTAAGACAGCGATCCATGTTGTATTTGAGTTCGTTGCACGCCCAAAATTGCAGCTTGGAGGTGGTCTGGTGGCACTCGCGCAGTGCGTCTACCGCCTCCTGACAGTCAGGATGAGGACGGTCCAGCGGTGGGTGCATGGTGTACCTGGTATCGATTTCACGACGCCTAAGCAATCGATTGGTTAGTATTGATAGGGACGAGCGAAAACGAGGAAATGAGGTGGAGGACCGCAGGACGAAGGACCGTCTCGCACGAAAAAGAGGGGAGGGGGGGGGGGGGGGGGAAATCCCGTGGCCCCCCCTATTTTCATCCGGCGCGCGCATTGCGCCTCTCGTCTCCTGTTGTACCAGTCAGTGGTAATACTACTCTCTAGTATGGCATAGTATGCATATTATGCATACGAGTCGTAGTATGCATATTATGCATAAGATTTAATGTATGCATACAGTAGCGCCAGAGTTGTATCTGTACTCGCTCGTATGCATACGTTTCTGCATCTTTGCCATCGATCTCTGCAGCCATCGGAACATGCCAATAACACTTCTCACAGCATGGAGGTCGACTGGCTGGTGTACCATGGGCAACATTCCCCGTATACATACAACTTGGATAATACACCTGGCTTTACTAATCTCTGCGCATTATTGTCCGGCCTTGACGTTTGGGATTCAGACTGATTCTCGGCGATCGCCAGCGCTCGCCGCTTCTCGAGTCACGGAGACATCCTCCTCCGTACACCATCTCAAATCTGACGGATCGGCCAACGCTGAGCTATACCAGCTGCTCGAATCTAAAGACTCGCCGTCAACAACGCGTGTTTTGCTGGAGGGTTATGTGAGCAAAAGACGCGCCATTGGGAAATCGCTTGCGTTCTTGGACGTCGTGCCATCCAAATGTCCTGACCTACGTGCAAATATTTCCACTCATGTAGATCTAGATTTGACGATAACTCCCGTCCAAGCCATTCTGCGGCGCGAGTTTTTTTCAGATCGTAACATGGACATGACAATAGAAAGAAACGACCCAATTTTGGACTATGATGTCTATCACAAGATACTCCAACCGGGGACAAGGTGCGTCCTGACATTTTATTTGTTTTCTTTCATCCCGCTCGCGGCATGTCCGTGCCGGTTACCGATCCCGGCCGGCCGTGGCCAAGGCAGCACTCTGACCCTTCCTCCCCCTCCCTCCCTCCCCAAAGGGTTCGCCTCACTGGATTCTCGGGACCAAGCCGGAACGCGGGAGAGGCCATGCTTTTCGTTTCTACTGCCCGGTTAATACTCCCTAACGCAAATCCTCAGCATTTGCGCAATGTGTTACGATTTGGGAAGGACGCGAGGCTTAGTCTCGAGGAGTTACAAAGTGCCCTCCCTTGCATTGAAAAGGCACGGCTCCTCGAAGGACTTGGCATGACGAATTCTAGTGAAAATAGTCATGTCAGGATGACATGCGGTGAATTGGCTGCAGATTTCTTGTCAGATTTTCCAAGGAATACTCTTCTTAATCCATCCCACCTCATGGGAGCTAGTAGTTCGCAGAAGGTTGCGCTGCTTCCATCTGCCCCTGTCGAGTACGCCATTGCTCCCGACTTGAATGGTCTGCAGCACCAAACAGACGACAAGATCTATTCGGTCGAATATATTTTGAATGCTCGGAGTTCGTTAAGGAAAGGCGACCAGAGAAACAGGCCTTGCTTTTCGCCGTTTACTATATCTGGATGGATCCAGAATCGGCGGCGCTTCGCAGACAACATTACTGTACTTGAGCTTGTTGATGAATACTCTTCTATAGCATCGTCTGAAAAAGAAACAAGTAGTGAGAGGCAAGGGAGTGCCGACTCATTTGAAAAGGACATCGAAGAGCGCACAGAGAAGCTCAAACGTTTGTGGGATGCGCGTGTGTATTGTGTTTTACATCCAAGCGCCATTGGTGGCGATGAGTCGGCGGACACTTATGGAAACATATGTGCTTCTGGTGCCCGTATAATGCTCAGCGGTTTCCTTTCCGCATCCATGGAGGAAAGTGACTCAACCAATAATTCAAAATTCTGGGTCGCGGATGCCAGACTGCTCCGATCGAGCTGGAGGCCAACTGTGGTTCGCCATGTCCTCGATTTGCTGAAAGAGGGTAAGATTCCAATAGACGAGGCTGCCGATTCTCTGAGCCTGCCTGGTGGGTATGCTCAAGCGGAGGAGATTGCCGAAGGATCTATGACGACTACTGAATGCCAATGGTTGGCCGCAGAACTGTCCCGTTCCTTGCAAGGCGCAAACTCTAGAGTTGGTAGGCTCACTCAGACATGAAGGAAGCACTTGGTGCTTTCGAGGGTGCAAGAAGTGACTTTCCGATCCACGCCGCTGACAATGATGATTTCGACGAGTTCTCTCGGGGGCGAAATTCGGGCGTGTCGGTTATTCTTGATTCGACTGGTTCGCCAGTAAGAGATTCTCCAACAGCTTCGCGCTGGCAGCGTTCCAAGAGGCCTCAGCTTGAATGGATGGTTAGTGAAGTAGAAGATGTCTTGAGGTCACATCCAGAGTATGGGAAACGAACATTGAAGATCATTGACGTTGGGGGTGGTAAAGGTCACCTCTCAAACCTGCTGGCGGAGCATTTCGGAGAGGCAGTGGAGGTAAATGTTGTGGATATTTCCAAATCGGTGATCAATAATGGAATGATGAGGGCGATGCGCCGGGGCTTGGAAAATATCCGCTATGATGCGAAAGATGCGACGACGCTTGATGTTTCGGGGGTCGATGTTGTTGTAGCTTTGCATGCCTGTGGTGCATTGTCTGATGTGGCTCTGGGGCATGCCGTGAGCAATGGTGCTGGCTTTGTCATTTGTCCGTGCTGTTTTCGATCTAATCCACAGTTAAGGACAAGGACGCCAATGCCAAAGCAAACTCTTGTGACAGTACCTGAGTGGCTTAGCGTGGACCCTACTCAGTACGAACATCTAAAGCAGCTAGCTGAAATTCAAGGTGATGCCAGCGTGTCGGGACAGGCAATGCATACAATTTGTGCTCTTAGAGGAACTGCGGTTGAGAGACATTGGAGAAGTACAGTATTTCCCAATTCAAACATCTCGGTCAATATCAAAACATTTCCGATTGGATTTTCTACACGAAATCACTGTATTATTGGGAAGTTTAATTAATTTTAAAGAGGAAGAACTGTACTACCTGCTCCTTTCGACAGCAAAGTCATCGGAGGTTTGGGTGCCGGTCGAAGGGGAAGGTATCTCTGTGGCAGCGGTCAAATGCTGCTTCGACATATTCTTTCGCGTTGTCTTTACAGTTTGGGTTCGCTTGCACGCTAAGAGCTGATCTTCTTTTAACACACTCCGCCCCGTGGCCGGCAAAGGTCGAGACGCGACCAGACCCTAGCTCGCTCATCCAGTCACACTCGCCGCTGAGGTTTTCGGCCCGAATCTCTGTGCATGCCATGTGCATGCAATTCTTCAATGGGTCCATCTTAGTCCTACAGAGATCAATGGCATGGATGAGCTCGTGGACCATAGCCTCGTGAGCGTGCGTCTCATTTCTGAGATGCTGTTGGCATAGAAATACCTCGGGCAGTAAACGAAGCTTCACCTTACCTTGGGAAGCCGCATCGAGCTGTTTCTTTAGATCTTCCTCAGTGCGATGACATTGCTCCACTTTGGCCCTTTCGGCAACCTCAGTTAACGTAGCGGACTCAACAACGGTCTCTTCCACCACTCCAAAACCACCTCCGGCCATCTTATCGCCGCAGTCCATACATTTGATGAATCCCTTCGGCGGGGCACAGCCCATCCCGACGAGGCGATCTATTAGGAACTGAATTGTCACATTGCTTTGCAGGCCAGATTCAACGTATTGGTTGCATTGGAGTCGATAGCTCTCCTGCTCCTGGGCCCGTTCCTTTGCCATTTTGTCCGCATCATTTTTCCCGTTGGAGCTCATAATCAACCCCTCCTTATCGATCCATATTATGAAAAAATTGAGAGAGTCATCGCAAAGCTCACTTTCGATTGAGGTTGCAATTTTGCAGCGTGCTTTCGACTTAAACACGGACGACGGGCAGAATTTCTGTTGTGAGTGTGAATTAATTTACTAGAGTACTCTAGTATTATTATTATTTGTTCCACTTAGAGTATTACTAGCTAGTATGGATAATACTCGCTCGTATGCACAGCTATTACATATAACGCTCGTATATATATATTATTTTAATAATAAAAAGCGTGCACATACTCTGTATACGAGCTTGTACTCTAGAGTAGTATATTATTATTATCACTCGATCTGCTCATTATTATTACTCTCGTATGCATATTTCCCCTTATCACACCATTGCTAGTATTTATTATTATTATTTATTTATCGATCCAGATACAGTACTATCCGCTTGCATGTCATGCGCATCAGCATAATTGAGCAAGATGTCCACCATTAGCCAAGATTGCGGCTACCCGGATCCGAACTGCGCCCCTTCTAGTCCTGACGCCGCTGTTGTGTCTCGGATGTGTAGGACTCTTCTGAACCCCTTGGGAGTGGCTCTTGAATCAGCTTTGGTCTCACTCGTTCCGGAAGACGATGGGAAGTTACGTTACGAGCCTGCTGCTGCTTCGCCACCGGCAGGATCAGCTTCCTGTGATCGAAAGCAAACAAAATTAGGGCACACTAGTGAAGGTGAGAGTAGTGATGAAGCTGGTGACGATGAGGAGGGTCGATTCTCGTCTCAAATTGATGATAAAATGACGAATGAGATCTTAGCCGCGTTTGGCAATGCTGTTTCGGCCACAGACTGGCATGGAGTTGCAGGGAAAGATATTCGTCACTCTACGCCGCCCGCTGCTCTGTTGCGAGGCAATATGCAGCACTATCAGAGGCTTGGAGCTAAGTGGCGCATTGTTGCTAGGGATGTTGAGATACGACCGAGGGTTGCGCTTGACGAGGAAAGAGGTGAAGGAGAACATAGTCACCGAAAGAGGAAGAGGACTGATAGACAGAGCTTATGGGATAAAAGCATCGAAGCGGAGGCACTTTTTAATGGCAGGACCAATCAGGGGGCGGGGGGAGTTAGTAATCAGACCACTGGATCTAGAGCTGATGCAACAACAGACAGTGCTCAGGAGGGTTTCGCCGCGACTGGTGTTGGCAGCGGAACTGTGAAGATCGCTGGGGAAGTTGTCATTTTGGCGTATGGTGATGACTAATTAATAGATAGGCGCTGCTAATTACGGGCAGGCAATCCTGCTGCACAGCGACTTGTCTAACTTCTCTAAAGTTGTCCTTGTTTTTACCAAGGTCTATATACCGATTGTTGTTTAATTTTGTCACATTCATTGCTTCCCAAGGACAGACTTGACTGCGCCTACAAGAGCTCCCTGTAGCTGTTTGATGTCCATTCTTTTAACACTGTCCGAAAATTCTGCTAAGTCGAAATCATTTAGAGCCTTTTGGAGCTCGACAAGATCAATCCTATCGAAAATGGCAAGGGCGGCATCAGCAAGTGGTCCGACGCCTGCCATGTAGAGAATCATCTTGGCTTGGAGCTTGATTAGCGCAGCAATCGATTCATCGCGCTTGCACAGGAACCACGCCGAACGATGTGATTCCTCGGGATCGGGAAGCCATTTCGCAGGCCACGAAAAGAATAGGAAAGCGATCGCGGCCAAGACAGCCAAAAAGGCGATCCATAAGGCGCAAAACACCAACAGGGTGCCAGCTGATACCCAAACAGGGGAGGTGAAGAACGCAAGCGGCAACCAGAGAGGACAGCTCAGGACGGCAATGGGTATCCAGACGGGAGCAGTCGCTATTGCTGCAAGGATAGTGATGCCAGCGGTACCGGCCAACGCGGTCACGATACCAACCATGATTACGAGACCAGCAATCGTGATGAGCTCGCGGTCAATCGTGATACCAGCAATATTGATTGAAGACAAAGGCGTGGTCGCCGGGACTAGAGCATTGTCTTCTTCTTTTAAAAGAGGGCGCTGAGTCTCTGGCGATGCGTCTCGGCCGGTGCGACCTGAAAAGCTGAGTTCGTGGATAATAGCGGTAGTCATGGCGATGGGCGGGATGGGCGAAGCTGCCGATGTTTTTGAAAAAAAATAAAAATATTGAATTCTTGTCTTTTGTTCGTCGATAAATCAAGGGTTGACAGTACTCTCTCCTACTAGACTAACTTACTAGCTAGTATGTATAAATTTTTCATGTGAAATTGCGTACAAAATTATCATAAATACGAGCTGGTAGTTAGTTAATTCACAGCTCAGCCGAAAGAGAATATCCGAAGGATGGTGATGGAGAGGAGTTTAAATCTAGCTACTCTAGTACTACTATTAGTAGTTGTAATGTTTCATGATATAATAGACTGTGAATAAAAAAATGTTTTTGTGCCTGTTTTCTTTCTTTACTGGCTGGTAGGCATAGTGCTAAGTATTACTCTATCATGTTTTATGCATGCATGTGCGAGCAAGTACATACTAAGTACATGATGTAAGAATAGATCTAGCTAAACTAGAGTAATTTTGTAGATTGCCTTTGACAGTGCATGGCACCAACTTAGGAGTACTAGCTAGTAGTAATAGTAGTATTACAGGTTCCGTTGAACAAAGCTGGATATCTCGGCGTCTGTCTGGCGATTGTGGCGGCTTTTGCTGAACTTGACGTGCAGATTGAGAATGACTCTGCAGCCGAACGCATTCTCGAGGTCCCGTCCGGCGTCCGCTTCTATTTTCTGCAATGTGTGGCCACCCCTCCCGGTCACCAAGCGGCGGTGACTCTCGGTCCTAACGACAAGATCCTGGTCGATGCGAATGACTTTTTCCCCGGCGTCGCTTGTCATGGGATGAAAGAGGCGATTCACCTGACTTACTCTGTGCGGCACCTCCCTGTGAAGGCTGCGGTAGACCTTCTCTCGAATTATCTCCTCAACTCGCTCCAATGGGGTCATGAGCGTTGCGGAGGTAGCAGGGACGGGCCAATCAATACAAGGTGTTGTTCTCAAGAGCAAGTGACTAAGAAGGTCATCCACACCATCGTTCTTGAGGGCTGAAATAAAGAACACTGGCGGGTAAAGCGCCTCGAGGACTTCAGGGTCTGACTCCTTGGATTCTAAATTCTCGTGCTCGAGCTCGTCTCCGTCCCATTCGCTGTGCTTATTTTCGTAAGATGGCGCCTCTTGCTCCATATACCTGACGCATTCGTCACCCATCTCGCCAATGATGGTGGCAACATCAAGCAATTTCTCCTTCGGGTTCACCAGGTCGACTTTGTTGAGAACTATGGCGAACTTTTCCCTCACAACCTCCTTTACCCTCTTCGACGTGACAAAACTTTTCTCACCTTCGGCTGCGGTCTCCAGACGCGCCCGGCTTGCCGCTGCCCGCAGCATGAGGGTTACTAGTGTCTCCTTCAAATCCTCGTCAAGCCTCCTCGCTGCGTCTATCACCACGAGAGTGTAATCGACCATCTCCATCTCCGACTGGGCCGAGGTCATTAAGTCCCTCGTCAACCCTTCCCTCCGAGCGGACTTGTACCGCATGAAACCTGGGGTATCCACAAACACAATTTGCTTCGGTGGTACGGCTGCTCCTGGCTTTGCCTCTTCTCTAGCGTTACCACTTTCGCCTGGGCCATCAACCGTTCGGGCGCCCAGGATCCCGCTCCTTGTGGTATGCCGCTTAGGTGAAACGGCAGCTACGGTCGAACCGCACAGCGTGTTAAGTAGCTGAGATTTGCCAGCATTAGGAGCACCGACAATGGCGACGTCGAGTCGCTCCCGTCGTTGATTATGCTGCTGCTCAGCAAGAGCAGCGCGCCGCTGCTCAAGCTGATGCATCTCTACAGCATCATCCTGTCGCGTTCTGGGACCTTCGATTCTTTTCCGAAGACGACTCGTTGGGAGGGAGGGAGGGGCAACCGATGCACAAAGACAGCGGTGGATATATGCCGATGCGAAGACCGGGGGACGAGCGATTGCTGTTCGATGGAGGGCCGGAAATATAGCTGGCGTGGCTATCATGGTCGCATGATTGTTGTGGTCGGGAGTGTACTAGAGTAATTATCATAATATCTTGTGATATTGCAAACAGCTCAGAAAGATGAGTGGAGCTCGAGGAGCCTACTAGAAAATTAGAAAAAATAAATAATAATGAGCAAGCAAGCCTCCCTTTTCTCTTTGCAAAGTCACCGTCTGGCCTTCGTCCGTCTTCCGAACATTCAGCCATGCACCACCATGCGTCGATGCCTCGTCGGGTGCGATAACCAAACAAAACCTCCGCAGCTCACACTTCTCTCTCAACGGCATCGACTAGGCGACAAACTGCCAGTTGCGGCGGCGACGAAATCAGCCCCCAAGTGATCACGCGAATAAGTTCTTCTTAAATGGACGCTTCGTGTCGACTACTTATGCTGTGATACTCTGATACTCTTCGCGCAGATATCCTTGCAAAGGAGACACCGCCTCTCGTAATAAATTGGGAATCTCGCACAAAAAAATGCAGCACACATATCTTCGCTACGAGTGCGCCGACGCCTTCTCCTTGGCGACATCAGCCGCTTCGTCGACAGCGCCTCCTACTACTTCTACTCTTGCGTTTCTAGGGACCGCTCCGAACTCGCCCCTCCTCTCCAATGCGTCGAGCCAGCTTGTCGGATTCAACCTTCGTACCTTGACCCCGTGCCTTAAGCTGGGCCACCGCGACAACCCCTCCGGTGGGGTCGGGACAGGGCGCGCTCTAAACGGCGATGAGGTGACCTCTATCAATGTTCACCATGGTGAGAGCGCTGGCGATGATGATTTGTCCGCTCAACGAAACACTGTCAAGGTCGCCACCGGTTGGTCGGACGGGACGGTTCGCGTCTTCGATCTATCCCCGTCCGAGGTGGCCGCCGCAGCAGCTTCGGCCTCGTCATCATCTGGTAGTTCCAACCTGGGTCTCGTCCATTCGATTCTCCACGATATTGGAGCTGGGGTGGAGGAGTTCGTTACCCGGGAGCCCTTAGTCCTGAATGGTCACGGGTCAAGCCCGGTCCGCTGCGTCGTCTTCGATCAAGGAGACGGAGGCGCGAGAGGAGGCGCTGCCGCCGCACGCCTCGCTTCGGGAGGGTCCGACGGAACCGTGGTCATCTGGGATATCGTGGCTGAGACAGGTCTTTTCCGACTTCTCGGGCACCGCGGCGCAGTGACTGACGTAACTTTCGTCCGACCTGGGGGTGGAACCTTTGACTCTCTTATCACCTCGAGCGCCGACGGGCTCGTCAAGGTGTGGGACCTCGAAGGGCAGTGCTGCGCACAAACTATAGCCAATCATCGAGGCGAGGTGGTGTGTAGTGCATCCGCTCGCCTTGGAGAGGTCAATCAATATGGCTTAAATGAGGGGAACGACAACAGGTCTACATCAGGTCGTTGGCGCCTCGTTACTGGATGTGCCGACGGGGGTGTAAGGGTTTGGTCCGTTTCGGAACCTGAGAAAAATGCCTACAATTCTGAGGAAAGTGGCGAGAAAGAGAATGATATTGGAGGTGGAGAAGCTGCAGTGGAACAATACGATTCGTGCCACTATGCTGGCATTCTTCCCCCTCCTGCTAATGTCGCCACCAGCAACGAGAAAGTGGCCTCGGTGCACTTCCACCCAAACGGTCGCTACTTGGGGGTGTGCCGCGCAAACAGCAAGACAATCCATTTATATATTGTTCGCAGCGAAGCTGAGGCACAGCGTAAGCGAACGCGAAGGCTTCGAAGAAGAAGGGAGAAACAGGGGCGAAAGACTGGGGAAGAGGCAGACCATTCAAAGAAGTCTGGTCGCAAGAGGGGCATTCTGGACGACGACGATGATGAATCTGACTTTGAAGGCCAAGGTGGTGAAACTGCAGCGAACACATTGAGCCTTCACGATAGTATTGATCCCGAAGCTTCCCAGGCATCAGATGAGTTTGAATTTGTTGCTACCGTTCGGGCATCCCACAAAATCAAGGGATTTACCTTTGCACCATACATCGAGCGAGGGGGAGGTATTCGCGTTGTTTGTGCTCTCGCCACTAATGCTCTGGAGATGTATTCTATCAAGAAAACACAAGAAATGATTAAGGGCAGCGAAAGTCGGGCTCAAACCTTCACTTCTTCAAAAGTGTCGACCCTCGACATGTATGGACATCCAACTGGTATACGCTCAATTGCACTCTCATCGGATGACGTCCTCGCTTGCACTGTGTCGAAAAGCGTGACAAAGGTCTGGAACATAGCCAATCGATCATGTCTACGATCCCTTCCTCTTGCGTCCTCTACTGCTTCCGGTGCTACATCATACTATGGTCTCTGCTCGATCTTTTTACCAGGCAATACACATGTTATAATTGGCACGCGTGAAGGTCATTTACTTATCCTCGACGTAGCATCTGGTGATATTGTGTACACAGAGGAGAACGCCCATGATGGGGCAATTTGGAGTCTTGACCTCAGGCGGCCAAATCCTGAGCATGAAGAAACTATTGCTATTGTGACAGGATCTGCAGACAAAGTCGTCAAATTTTGGGATGTAGAAAGGCAAGATGAAGAAGAAGAAGAAATGAACCACCATCCCATGGTGGTCCACACGCGCTCCCTTCAAATGTCAGACGATGTCGTTGCGGTGAGATACTCCCACTCCATGGAACCTTCCAAGCGCATGGTGTTTGTCTCCTCGCTTGATTGCACAGTCAAGGTCTTTTTTGATGATTCTCTCAAATTCTTCCTTAGCCTTTACGGCCACAAACTCCCGGCACTGGCTTTGGATTCTGCCGATGACGATTCCATCCTGGCGACAGGTGGTGCTGATAAGACCATTAAAATCTGGGGTCTCGACTTCGGTGACACCCATCGAACACTTCATGGCCATGCGGACTCTATTACGGATCTCAAATTCGTCAAGCGGTCGCATTATTTCTTTACAACTGGCAAGGATGGGACAGTACGCTACTGGGATGCTGATCGTTTTGCACAAATTCTGATCCTCAATGGACACGCTGCCGAAGTCAGTTGCCTTGCTCTCAGTCGTACAGGAGCATTTGTACTCACTGGTGGTATGGACAGACAGATACGAGTATGGGAGCGGACGAAGGACATTGTTTTTCTTGAGGAAGAGAAGGAACGTGCTCTTGAAGCAATGTTTGATAATGTAGATGGTAGCAAGGGAGATGAACAAGGTACGGCAGGAATCCTGCAGCGCCGTCAGCCGGGTGAGGATGGTCTCGACGAAGATGACGATGCGTCTGGAGAAGATCAACCGCAAAGTGAGGCGGCAGTTAGGCGCAGCGTCTTGAGCGTTGCTGCTGGCGATCGAATCATCGAGGCAATAGAGTTAGCAGACCAGGATACAAAGGACACTGCAACTTTCAATAAGGCTCAGAAGGGGAAAGGAGATAAAAAGAGAATGTCCAATCCAATGCTTCTTGGGATGGATCCTTCTCAATATATCCTTTGGGTCCTTCGTTCGGTGAAGAGCGCAGAGTTAGAGCAAAGTTTGCTGGTCCTACCCCTCAGTCATTTGGAACGAATCCTGCACTACATCATTGTACTCCTACGCAGCGGCCGTGGAGTCGAGCTTTGCTCCAAGATTGCGGTCTTTCTCGTCAAGACGCATCAGGCTCAGGTAGGTTTCACTATTTTGTACAAACTTGTTTTTCAGATAGAAGTAGCGCCATGAGGAGTATGTTAACGCTTTACCTGTCTTATTATTTCGTGGGGAAAAAATACAAATATCTGAGCGCTTGCTTTCTTTGTGATCTTATTTCCATTGTCATGTCATCTTTCTCATCTTTTGCCTTGTTGTGGAATTATCATTCTCTTTTTGAAACATCAGATTGTCGCTAATCGGTCACTGGCCATTCCTCTGATTGAGCTGAAGCGATTAGTAAAACTTCGCATCACTGAGATCCGTGATACTGTTGGCTTTAACCAGGCTGCGTTACGTGCCATTGCAAAGGTGGCGAATGAGAGGAAGAATGCCTATTTCATACCAGACCAAAATGACCAGGACATTTGGGCAGGCCTTGGCCTTGGTAGCGATGTCGCAGCGGCATTGCAGAGTCATAAGGGAAGAAAGCATTGATAGTGTGAATCTATACACTCTGTACTAGCTTATGTTGGTCGTCCTAGACCTCTAATATGCTCCAGAGATCCCTAATAGCGGGTACGTTGTGATTCATGCCGCAAAAGACTAAAACGACAGCGACACCTAAAGATGACCCATATACGTCCTAGCTAGATTACCATAGAACCCTGTTATGCATACTCTAGTAGTAGCGTGCATACATACATATATACATGGTGTATGTACACAGCTTACAAGATCTACATAAATAATAATGATGTACGCTTTTTTACTCGTACTTCTTAATTCTCGTAGGATGTTCGTTCCTTACAGTTTACGTAAATGTTAATTAATAAGAGCCGTACTAGCTATTATGATGATGATAATACTAAGGGCGTAATTTAATATTTTTATTTTATGCTGATCGCTCACCCGGAAATTACCGGAAATGCTTGGTTGGCCGGCCAACCATTGCTCGGTGCTCGCGTCTCGGGTCTCGCGCCTTACGTTACCTTCCATCTCATTTTTCTTCGTGGTCGTCGTGACTTCTTGGCACCATGGCTCCAGACACAAGAATCCGATGCCATTACGACGTTCTCGACGTCCCGCGCGATGCCGATGCAGCCGTCATTAAAAAGGCTCACCGGAAGAAGGCACTTCGGTACCATCCCGACAAAAACCACGGATCTGAAGAGGCTGAGTATGAATTTCGACTCGTACAAGAAGCTTACGAATGCCTCAGCGATCCTGCTGAGCGAAATTGGTATGATCAACATAGAGAGGCGATACTAAATGGAGGGAAGGGTTTTGATGGTGGGACTGGGCCGGGCGATATAAGCTTTATTTTCGATTTCACTCTTTACCACTCTGCATCCTGTTTCTCGGGGTTTGGCGACGATTCAGGGGGCTTCTATGCTGTCTATTCCCACGTTTTTGGGGAAATTATGCAAGGAGAGAGAAGTGGATGGATTAGCGAGGGGAATATCGACGAAAGAGATATGCTCAACTATGACTTGGTGACTATTCCGTTCGGCAGTTCTTCATCGGACTATGCTGATGTATCCGCCTTCTATTCCCGATGGGAATCCTTCACTTCGACCCTTTCATTTGCCTGGGCTGATCAGTACGACCCGCGAGAAGCTCCGAATCGACATGTGAAACGTCGGATGGACGATGAAAATCGTAAAGCACGACGGGTTTCTAGGCGCGAACGCAGTGAGGATGTAATTGATCTCGTAAAGTATGTGAAGCGTCGAGACCCGCGTGTCAAAGCTGCCAAGGAAAGGATCGAAAAGGAAAAGCTTGCTAAAGAAACCGAGAGGGTCGAAGAGGCAAAACGTAAACGAAAAGAAAAGGCTGCCGCCATGGCCCAGTGGCGAGCACAGGCTGAGGCTGATATGGCGGCTGCTGAGGTACAGGATGTGGAGGCTAGCCGCATTCGCGTCGCTGATTTAGACGACAGTGATGACTCGTACGACTATGGTGGGGGAAAGAAGGGTCGTCGAAAGGGCAAAAGGGGCAAAAAGAAGAAGAAGAAGAGTCGTTGGTCATATGATGATGAAGAAGATACAAATATTGATTTAAACGAAGTAGCCGTCGAAGTTGCTGTCGGAGAAGCAAACGAAAGAGCAAGCGGGCCCGCTGAAATGGAGGAGGATCAGCAAATATCAGAAGAAAGGGTAGATAGAGTTGGTGTTTTGAAGCAAGAAGGAATCATGCTAAGCGAAGACGACTCAGAATCGGAATCGGAAGAAGAGCCAGATATTTGGCGTTGTGAGGTTTGTCGCAAAGATTTCAAAAGTGAAAAACAGCTAGAGAATCATGAACGATCAAAAAAGCACAAGGAAGCTCTAAAAAAATATGAAATGAAAATAAAAAGGGAAGTGAAAGAGGAACAACTGATGGAAGAACTTCTCGAGGACATGGATATCAAGAATTAGATTTAAAAGATTGGAAAAATTCCTATTTTTTGACAAATAACGTAAACAATCTCGCTCCGCTTTGTGCTTTCCCCTTTGTCCGTTCAACCATCGCGCAGCTTCGTCTTTTACCTTGCGGCAATGAGTTTGTCAAGCTCCTCCTCGTAGGGGCTTCGTCTTGTCTTTGGATCCACTTGGGGAGTCCTCTTCCGGTCGTTTGGAGCTAGTTTAGAGTTCTCGTATGACTCGATCAGATCGTTGGATGAGTTTGCAGGCATTGAACGGCAATTTACGCGCTTGAGTGTACGAAGGAGTGGACGTTTAGGGGTGGCTTTAAGAGAGATCATGTCGAGCTGATGTTGCTGTGAATTTATTTTGATGTCGTCCTTGAATGTCACAAGTTTCTCCTGGCATTCGTCATTGTAGATTTCTTCCAGGCACGGACGGCGGCACTTTCCCTTCGAATTGACCGCTGCCTCTAGGCGACAATCTTCGAGGCGAATTGGATTGTTCATCTGGAACGAGGTGCTGGCGAGCTGAGCATATGCTAAGAAACAGTTCTCGCACACATAGCAATCTCGGTGGAGAAATAGAGGATCAATGCGGTATCTACGGTAGGCTTGGACCTTCAGGCGTGGGTGAAGCCCTTTTATAACAGCTGGTATGACCGTTTCCTCTTCAGGAAGCTCGGATACGGCCTTGGCATTTTGAGTGAAAATACGTCCTCCTTTTTTCCCAGCCCTTTCTTTGTAAGCGCCAAAGCCAACTCCACCTGCTGCCTTGATGAGCTGTGAATCTGGCGGCCACTCGACCAACTTCTTGAGACCGACCTCATGCTTGGACATTTCCACAATTGCTTCGAAGTGAGAAATGATCGTCTTGTAGGAAACAGGATAAAAGAGCTCGTTACAAAGGTCGTTTTCACAGGAGGGGCAACAAGCAAAAGTGACTTCATTTTCCAGTATCTTCGTTGGATCGTGGTTGGCACTGGGGTTAAGCCTCACTGTCGGTCCAATTTTTACCACATTTTCAATGTTCAGGGGCATCAGTATATTCGTATTGTTTGTTGGATACAATCCTTCCTTCTCATTGACAAGATTCAATGGTCTGGAAAGGATAGGCTTCTCGTAGAGTTTCAACTGAGCCATTCCACCACCACCTTCAAGACGGAGAGAGGTGGTAAAGAGCACCCAAATATCATCATTGATATCGATCTTGAAGTAAACTACCATCCTCGAAAGCGCTCGGGCAGTTTTTTGCAATGCCCTATCTCCGTTGTGGTGCTTATCGTGTCCCTCCCCCGTTACTTCTGAAACATGGGAAACCATTTCATTGCACATGGATTCAATTTTGCTCAAAAGGATCGTTCCCCGGACACGTTTGGATGTACTGTGTACGTTCGGCCCTTCAAACGTGACGCTTCGCTCGTAAAGACCAAATCTTTCGTCATAAAGACTCTTATTCGTCCTCCTTCTTTCTACTAGACATAAATTGGGAGTCCAGATAGCTTGAATGGTAGAGTTGTGCGTCCCACCTCCTGTTGGCCGGAGGAATCGCTGCAGTATCCCCGTTTGGTTCTTTCTTCCGTGTTCGAGCCACCTACACAGTCCTTCCCTGTCAAAGTATTGAATGTCGCATCGAGGATTGGTGAAGCGCTCTTTATTCATCCTAGATTTAGCTCCGTTTTCCACATTAGTTCCTTGATGAAAACGCGAGGTGCTGCCCGCTGAAGCAATGAAGTAGGCCACAACATCGTTGGGGCTTAAGTTCCCATTTGTAGACGCCTTCTTCAGGAAAAGATCTTTAATGAGTTCCACGGTCACATTCTGCTTCCTCTTGCGAAGGATGGTTGTACTCTTCCCGTCCCTTCCTCCCCTCTTACTTGTAAAGTACCAGTAGAGAGGATGGCCGAACTGAAAGGCGATTGTATCGGGTACTCTTATTGGATGCCTGCGTACCACGTCTTTGCTGCTTTCGCAAACTGTGTAATTTTGTTCATCTTGCTCAGCCTTGTTCCACATCAAGTGGAAGAAAGCAAGGTTGATACCATCTCCTTCCAACGCCTCCGCATTTGGTCGGGACATGGGGCAAAACCGACAATGATCAATGTGGCATTGTTCGGAGTCGTTCGGTAGCTGTGGTCATAAAAAAGAACCGTGGACCAGCTGATAAATCTAGGAAATCCTTAGTACCAGATTTGTTTTGATACACTCTACCTACATGTAGCTAGATACTGTCGTTTACTGTATTTTATATCTATCTTTAAAAATAAATTTCAACGGCAAGATGTACCAAACCTCTGAAAGAATCCTACGCCAACAGTACCAAAGCGATCTGACCTCATCCTAGCTTTCTTCTCCTTGAGCTCCTCTCTCTGCTTTTTGAGCTGTGCACCTAGTTGTAGATCGCAGCGCTTGACTTCAGCAAGGCGCTCCTCTTCCACCGCCTCGAGCTCTGCGATTGCCTTCTTTTGGTGGTCGGACCATTTCTTTTCGTACTCCATCTCCTCGCGTTCCTTGCCACGGCGTTCGTCGATTACTTTGCTATTCTCTCTATAAATTTTCTCAATAACATCGCGATTGAAACCCTTGAACTCATCCGAGCGATGCCTGCTTTCAGCCGAGGCGCTGTTTAGCACAGGGACGCCTTCACTAGGCAAGGTTGGACTTTGGGTCTCATCGTCTTCCCTCCTATACTTATCGACGCCTTTAATATTTCTTGACATGATTTCTTCAGAGCGACGCAAATTTTCACACTGAACCGCCTTTGCAAAGGAGGAACGAAGTTTAGTGTCCTCGAGAGCTAGTGCACCTCTCATCTCATCTTCTGCAAGGATATATTTGGCGTAGGCAATGTTCGCTGCATCTTCATTGCGCTGCTTTTGCCTCTTTTCATTCATTTGCGCAGCGCACCAATCCTTTATCTGCTCTTTTTGCTTCTTGGTTCTTTCTACGTTACGTGAGTCCTCTCCGGCGAAGCACTGCGCTGACGACACTCCACAGCTCGTAAAATCCAAAGGATCGCCCCTGCTGAGCGCGTTGTTCTTGGGAAGTTTCATTTGTTGTAAAATAGTTTGCCGCACTTCCTCAGCCTGGGTGGCCTTTCTGCGTTGCTCGGCAAGTTCAGATTCTTCCCAGAACCTCGTGAAGTTCGATTGATACTCATCCTCTATGATACTGTCACACCTTTCCTTGAGCATTTTTTTATTCTTTTCCTGGAGCTGCCTATCTAGAGAGGCCTTGTCGATCCCGATGGTTCGACTTTTCGACATCATGAAACGAGCTGCGCGTTCGTCGTTTCGGCGTTGCCGTGCCCTAGCCCGCTGCTCGTCGCTATCCATATCTTCGGACACAATCTTTACGTGCAATATACAAATTGGTCCAGATTAAATAACGCTGCTAGGGAAAGGCGCCCTTCCTTGCCCAATAGTGATACACGGGGAGGAAGGCACCGCGCGACGTGAGAACGGCGAACAGAAGTGCCAACCCGCTGATCAAATCTAGTATACGCCTACCGACACTTTTGCGTTTTGAATTCTTCTCAGCTCGTTTCACTTCCTCAAAATTTAAACATCACCGGCGGCCTCTTCTTCCTCACCACAAAGACCAGAAGTCGCGCAAGTTTGTACGCGAAAGGCATCGGCATGTAGATTGACGAGTTCCGTTTTGTTGAACTTGCCCTGCTTAAGGAGCCACTCGATCAGATCAACGACATTGGCATTGGCATCTCCCAGCTTCGCAATAGGGGATCCTTTCACAAGCATAGGTATGGGATTGTGCTTATCATTCGCTGGAAAGTAGTACACTGATGGATATTCATAGACTTCAAGACCATCAAGGGGTAGCTCGTTCTTTGTCAGATCCATCTTCATTATTTGTATTGTATTCTCCCAGTTCAGAGCCTTTATGTGCAGACTGAGCTGGTTCCAAATAACGTTAAATCGCTTGCAGTGACCGCATGTAGGGGCAAAGAAATAAACAAGACCGTGCTTGTCCGCTTGATCGAGGGCAACGGACTGGAAATTTGATCCCGTCAGTATCTGAACCCCAGAACCGTTGGTACTGTTGTTCGGCATGGAT
>Ga0099799_10160_pt1 | contig 20716 bp, 10 predicted proteins | sample Uncmet6_SortLC_1_FD_89033 | JGI IMG/M metagenome (GOLD analysis project Ga0099799, IMG submission 89033) | Marine eukaryotic communities from CALCOFI LINE 67, Pacific Ocean - CN11_C50_N6_SortLC_1 | ecosystem: Environmental > Aquatic > Marine > Oceanic | place: Pacific Ocean: Monterey Bay...
GTATCAATTGGCAGAATTTGCAGCGGCCTTCTTCCGCTCTTTCTAGACTCAGACACGGTACCGCACAGACAAATTGTCAGCGAGGTTATTATAATGTACGAAGACACGGAAGGGGGAGAGCATCGCAAGAGCATGTAATCCTAGTTAGGATGTTGGTTGCTCATTATTTGTTGGGCCCAAGGGCGCGTTTCGGTAATCCGGGTACTTTAATGCCCGGGGAAGTAGGGCGCGTCTACGCCGCGGCGCCTCGGCGGGGCGTTAACCCACGTGCAAAGCGACATAGAGTATCCCGCTGATTATGGCCTGGCTGGGCCTGCGACGACCGAGCTCTCCGAGCCCCGCGGGGCCTGAGCAAAAGAGGTTCAAGTTGGCCGCTGTGGTAATAAATTTTGCTCATTTTGACGCCTCCCGCGCGTCGCCGTTCGACGCCACCGCCTCGGGTTTTAAGCGCGGAATCCCCAAGGAGACGTCCCGGGAGTCCTCCGCCGAAGTCGGCTAGGGTCGCGGTCGACTCCCCCTGCAAACTCCGATTAATTCAGGGTTGACGTCTTCGGCCCCGGCGCCTGGCCGGACGTGTCCCAGGCCCCCCTGGGACGTGGGTGGCGCGGGGGCGCGCCCGCGGGGGACGGTCCTGGCCGCCTCCAGCGGAGCGAAGCGCTGGAACCATTGCGTAGCCAATCAGCGCCTCGCCTGAAATGCGCAATTGGCGCATTTCAGCCCAGATACAGCCGCTCGAAATCGACATCGGTGTCGATAGCGTCGTTTGCATGGTCTGCTGATCATGGTTTTTGGACCATGGCGCGCACTCTCTACTTCTTCGCGCACAGCCGAAGGTGCGCCGCGAACGTGGCCGGTTCTACGGGCAGCCCGTCGTCGTTGACGCCGCGGGGCAGCCCTTAGTTGGGGGCCGTCGGTGGACGCTCGCGGAGTCGCTGAACGTCGGCGACTTCGTGGCGCTGGAGACGGGCGACTACTGGCGCCCGCAGCGCGAGGGCGGCGGCAGCACGCACGCCTTTTTGCTCGCGCGCGTCATGGAGCAGCGCGGGAGCGGCGGGAAGGGCTACGTCGTCGCGGACGACCGCGCGACGCGGATTCACGACAACGAGGAGTACCGCCCCGGGGACCCCGTCGTCCTGGTGCGCCTCTTCGACCGCACGGGCGCGGACACGCGCCGCTTCACCGTCCGCATCTACCGCGCGAACGGCAGGAGCGTTCTCCGAAAGCTCGACTCGGGCGACGGCCGCGAGGACCAGCCCGTCGTCGGCGGCACCACCGCCGTCGCGCCACGCGCGACGTACACGATCACCTCGGCCGCCGAGCGCGCGATCACGACCGCGGCGGCGCACTGAGTCCGCTTTTCGCGCGCGTTTCGCCCGCGGGCGTCGTTTCGCGCGCGCGCGCCACACCACCGACGCCGTCCCATCCGAGCCCCTGGCCGACGCCGTCCCTCGCGGACGTCCCCGGACTGGGGCGGACGCGTCGTGACCGCCCCCGGGACCACCCGGTATCGTTAGCAATTGTTTCGTACTTGTGGGGGGGGTCGACCGTGGTCAGAGCCAGTCGCGTTCGCTAGAAGCTACGAGGAGGGGCCGGGATCAGGGGACCGGCCCTAAATTATAGTTGATCGTGCAAGCTACGTGCATGCGCTAAACTTACGCTAATGAATGTAACAGCTTCAATATAAAGGGGGGGATAGGCAGGCGAGTAGGCCTTGCAAGTAGAGCTAAGCGCAGAGAGCCCCTCCCAGGACTACGACCCAGAGTCAGCCCAGAGCCCAGTGGGAATGTACTTGTGAGAGGCTCAATGTGGATCCTCTGTCAGGTGCATGTTTTCCGTCTGCCTCAGGTCCATCTTACGAATCCAAGGTACATAAGTGCAGTGTCATGTTCCGTCCAAGCTAGGCAGATAGAAAATCCCCACATCCGATAGCAACGTGGCATAGTGGGGTCGCCTCAGATCTTTGAATTTAGCGTCAAGTTTTTGTGGCATTACGGTCGATTTTCTTGCCGTCAGAGCCAACAGAGCCCATAGTGAGTTCCAGCTCAAATATACGTGCTTCGAGTTCTTGGATCTTATAATACTGTTCTTTATTATGTGATCTAGTATTTTCAAGATCGGATCGCATAGCGACGAACTCATGTTCCTTCTCTGCTGTCATACCGTTCTCAAACATTGCAGCAAATCGTCGATTTAGTGACTCGAACTCGACACTGTGCTCATCGTACTCGGCCTGGATCTTCGCAGACTCACATTTCCAGAATCGTTCTCGCTCGTGTCTTGTTTTTATTTCCTCGTTGAGCCTGCACGAAAAACTGGGCAACTAAACCCCAAGTAGACAACTCACTGTAAGGTTTGGTTGTAGTAGACATCCAGTATGGCTTGTTTTGCATCGCTCTGCATCTGTAGGTTACTCATCTTTATTGCCAAATTCTCGATTTCCCCCAAAATTTGCTTGCTCTTAGATTGAGTGGTACGCCTCGCAACCATAGCAATAGATGCGATATGACCGCGTCGCATTGCAAGCTGCGACATCTTATCGAGCTCTGACCGGGCCGCCTGCAAGTCTGTAGACAATCTCCCATCCGACTGTGCCTTCAATTTTATTTGTAATGATAGCTCTGTCGCCAGATTAAGATGCTTCTGAACCTATGTGCAATCGACTTACAACATTACAAACTTCCAGGACGTGGTGCCATACAAGACCAGACATCATTTCAATATCCAAGGCGAGCTTTTCAACCTTGCTTGTGAGGCCTCCAGTCCTCGACTCAAGCTCCTGAATCCGAGGTGCAAAAAAATCCATCTCACGAGCAGCGTGAGCCCTGACCTCAATCAGGGAAGTCTCCAATGCTGATACGACATCCACCATCGTGCTCGTGCCTCAACTCAGCAAACCGGAAGGTGCAAATACGTCATTGCAACGCATTGTCTCTGATCAAGTACCGACGGGTGGTGGATCGCGCACTCTTCGGCGATTCGGCGCACGTACAACAAGGGCTATCCAGTTGGTGTCTACTTCGCGTTCCTTGGACAAAACTGTTACACCGCTTAAAAAAATCCGAAACAGGAGTACGATTGACACTAGCTTGAGTGACATGCGAGAGGGTCCACGAGCGAATACTTATGAATACTGCGTGGCGTCTCCGTCGAATCCATATGCCCTTTGTAATGTGCGCTATGAGGCTGCAAAAGACGATTTTTATCTATCTTCGTCGGTAGGACTGACCCACCGGCAAAGGAACGGTGCGGCAGAGTTCGTAACACGAGATGAGCACTCACGACAGGCGTGTCTCTATGTTGCACTAAAGGCAATACCTTTCTTTCAGCGTTTTCCTAAATGGCGCTCATTTGTGGCATGGCGGAAAATTACCAAAATGCGAAAGTTGAGTCGTTGTAAAAGAAGCTTGCAGCATGAGTTGTTCCTTTTACATCCGACCCACGGGGACTGTCTGCTCCAATTGCGGTCGATTTGTCGCCAGATTTGGAATTTCCGCCTGTTCGAGATCGAGTCACTGGACTCTACTGATACATTAACTGATTTTTGCGAGCGCCAGGGTAGGAAGAGGCTTCATGTTGAAACACAACTGGCTGAGTATATGGCTATTGTGCATAAACTTGTCTTGCAGTGCTGCAGGAAGTCGTTAGCTGATTTCCTTGAAGATTGTGGCTTTGGCCTGATGTCCTCGGGCGGCGGTTATACTCAACGTGCTGCTATGAGGGCTCACTGCCAGAAACTTGTAAAATTCATTCGTCTGGTCGACTTCCAGATCGCTGAAACATATTTGAAAATCGCAACACTGTCTGTCTCCGAGGTAATGAATGCATGCCTAGACGCGAACCGAGCACTTGATACAGAATCCATAATCCGTATGTACCGCGAGGTTTCCGCCAGAGAACGAGCAGCACGCTCTGCGTCAAAACCAAACGTTGCGTTGGCGTCTTCTGTCGCTCTTCGTGTCTTTTCCGAGACAAAATCCGAACGTGCAGTTGCTAATGCCGTCTCAACAGCAATTGTTGGCTCAATGCCGGCTAGAGACGTCTCAGCAAGGGGGGGTGTATTACAGTCCAAGAGGGCACCACTCTTTCGCGTCTCTTTAAAGCTCAACTCACTGAGCGATGTGTTGATGCCTCGACCATCTGGGCTGGAACTGCGAGCAAGCATCGAACGCACAATTACTGATGGGATTGGAATCCTTGCCCTCCCACCTCGGCTGCTCTGTGACCGAGACTTTTCTGCATTTGTCACTGCAGCAGACGAAGAAGCGAATATTAACAACGGTCTCAGTTTGAGTAATATCCTCTCTTTAGACACGAATTTTCAGATGATGCTTGAGTGTACCTTTGCATGCCTTCATAACGCCTCAATGTATGCAGTTGCATATTCTCGTGGCTTTGATTGTTTTGTAGACTCCCTGAGGGAGCATGCTCATTTTCTAAACTGGTCTGATGGCGCCTCCGGAAGCTCCCAACTTGAAGCCACGCAGATGAGAAACAATTTCTCTGGGGAATTGAATCAACAGATGGGACTTTCAGATGGTCTCACACTGAGCATTGCTGAACTTGAGGGTCTCTTTGCTCGTTACGTGGCAGAGACTGCTGTGTTTGTAGCACTCCCGGAGGCTCAGTGTGTCGGAGTCATTCTAGTCGATTCGTCAGAACTGTGCTCTGCTCTGAGACCTAGCCCACTGCATTGCCTCGATATCACCCGGCTCTTCGGGCCTAATGTGTATAACATGCGGACAAATGTACTTTTACAGAAGCTCGCGCAGCAGCACGAAGCTTTGACCATAGCACCCGCAGACGTAAACGATTACGTAAGGCTGACCCAGACTCTCAAGGTAGCTAATTCAGTTCTTCCCTCGCTACACGATGCTTGTGATGTCCTCGGCATGCTTCACTCCCTTCTCGTTGCATACGGCACTCCAGTTCCAGAAACGACAGTCAACTGTACGGTGCTCTTAAAAAACTTAGATACACAGGTCCGCCAAAGCGTCAATAATGCGGAAACTGCAGTTCAAGAGGGCGCACCACAATTTATTGAACATATCAATGTTGAAGTCGGGGCACTTCATGCGCCAACTCAAGCAGCTAGGGCCGAGTGGAGCACAGTGTATCTTACACAAAGTGCCATGATGATGTCCTAACTGTTAGGCTCGAACATGAATTCCTTGCACACCCGACCCAAGACCCCACCGATGCACTCGCTCACCTAGAGCAAGTATCTAAGAATGTGGCTGATCTAGCCTCCAGGACGGCACAGGTGCGTCGTTACCAGATGGCGTTGCACCAAGAACTCCTGGATGCGAGTGATCTCATCTTGCTCATGTGTGCACTATCCTCGCTAGAGCAACTATGGCGGGCGGCCGAGAGTTGGCGTTCTCAAACGACAATTTGGATGGAGGTGCGTGAATCATTCTCTTTGTTTTTTAGTACCCCCCCCCCCCTAATTTTTCTAGGCACGCTGCGGCGACCTAGACCCAGCTGTGCTAGAAGATGTTTTGGTAACTCATAGCTCAGCTTTTCGTACAAGTTTACATAACCTAAGTGGCAACGAAGCTGCGGTATCATACCATGGCATGGCGGAAGACTTCCGCCTCGTCATTGGTCTCATACGAGAACTAAGGTCACCGTTCCTGAGAAATCGACATAGAGAAGCGGTGGAAGACATCTTGGGTTTCTCGATATCTGCCATTCCGCAAAGGGACGGTGCTGGAGGAGACCTTGCAGAAGCCCCGCCTGGATTGACCAAACTTGATGCTGCGCGTCTTTCAGTGACCCTCGGTCATTTGATTGAGCGGCACGCTATCAAGGCGTTGCCCGCAATCAAAGCAATAACAACGCGCGCCACTCACGAAGCTATCCTGTACCAGTCCTTGGACGAAGTCCGCACGACGTGGGCAGGCGCAGAATTTGTCGTGCTTAACTACAATGGGCGCAAAGATGCTCCAACTCTCGCTTGTATTCAAGTCCTAGTGGACGATGTTCAAAAAGATATGGCTGCACTAGTACAGCTACTTGAGTCTCCCCATGTGAGCTATATTCGAGAGGAACTCGAAGGCTGGCACGCATCATTGGTGAAACTTGCAATGCAGCTTGACGCATTGACTGAGATTCAATCCGGCCTGACACGGTTGACATTCCAGTTACGGGTCCCAGAGTCGTCAAGCGTCTCGAGAGTAACCTCCTTTGATCTTGGAAGCCTAATTCCTGTTGCTGAGAGGGTTTTGAACGACACAGAACCCTGGTGGAGAGACCTCATGACTAGCATTTCGTCGGAGCCGTCTGTACTGCGAGCGGCCTTGTTGCCTGCCATGAAGCAGCAAGAGCTCGAGAAACATCGCTCCGGACTGCATATGGCGATGAATGAAATTCGCTCGCACTTGCAGAGCCGGCGCGAAGCTTTCCCGCGATTGTATCTATGCGCGGACGATGCCTTACTGCCTTCCATAGCACAGACATCTCTCGGGAATGCAGCTGCCCTAGCCTCGCCTATAATCAGATCATGTTTTCCCGCTGTTTCAACCTTCGAGCTTGGCATTGGCTCAAAAATCTCCAAGGATATACTCATCACATCCCCTGATGGAGGTCACATATCAATTTTGTTCGATTTTAAGATGAGATGTGCCCTGGAGGAGTGGCTACACGCCTTAAACTTGGCCATGCACCGGGCTGTTGCTAAGGGGTTAAAGCCCTGCCTGCGTTTGGCTCTGAAATTAGAAACTATGGGCTCACTGCCTTCTACCACTAATGAAGTTGAGGAGGATGCCGATTCTAAACAAGTTTCCCTGGAGAACTCACCTTTGAGCCAGTTTTGGATGGACCAACCTATCCAGTGTATTGTCATTGCAGCACAAGTGGTATGGTGCCGTTCTACTGAATTTGCACTCAGATCTAATGACCACGGTGCTCTAGTTGACGTCACGGTGAAGCGTGAGTCGCAGTGCGCTTCAATTGTTACCACGCTGCGCGGCGTCTCAAATAGGACGGCTGTCATGGCAATAAGTGCGCTTCTCCTTGCAGCATCGAACGCTGCAGAAACTGCTCGGGACCTTGCCAAACTTAAGGTCTGCTCAAGCGAGGACTTCCACTGGTCGGCGACTTTACGCTTCGAGCCACGCTATAGCCCCGCTAGAATCGCCCAACCCACTGAGGCCAGTTACTCTTCAGGGCCATCAGCACCATCAGAAGAGCACGCTCCACGAGCCCACGGGCGCAGCGTCGAACCGACGGAAGATATATTGGACCCCTTGGAAGATTGTGAACAAATTATGATTTGCTTAGGTGGAGTTCATCCAATTCAATATGGATTGGAGTATGTTGGCGCTGCTCATGCTCGATTGCTGGTGACTCAAGCGAGTGAACGTTGCTGGCTGTCTCTCCTGACTCTAGTCAATTCTGGCTTCGGAGTGCGCTTGACTGGTAGTGGGGTCAGTACCAATCGTCAACTGGCGTCTACAGCGGCTTCTTTTGCAGCCATTATTGGTGAGCCTTTTTTTTCCGTTGATTGCACGACGGCCGGCATGGCAATGAACAGTGAGACTTCCGATGTGCTCCCATGGGCGTGCTCTCAACTGTTGCGATGTGTCGCACATACGCACACACACTGGGGCTGCTTTTGTGGTCTAGACACTTTGGGCTGCGATGCGCTGGTGATATTTGAGGCAGCTATAACTGAAGTCCTTAACAAGTCCCGGTTGACAGAAACAAGCTGTGGTCATAGATTTCCCCGCATCGTTGTAACTACCCTCTGTTCCGAGCAAATCACACACAACTACTGCTCACAAGATCTCCACGGTAGTGCCTTTCGATCTCTCGCTGCTGCTACGCCAGACATAGCTCGCACTGTTATACTCCATTTGAATGTGCATGGTATTGAAAGGGCTGAGCCGTTAGGTCGCCGTATTGCATCTTTTTGGACATGCTTGCCCGGGCTTGTAGTCTCTTCAACCCAGTCATGTACTGGATTAGGCTCTGTTCATGGACTCGCTCAAATACTCAATTGTCTCAGTAAATGGTCAGGCGATAATGAGTCTTTACATTTAGTAGATTTGTCTCGAGTATCACGTGACCACCCTCATGCCATCGTCATTGCAAAACTACGAGCTCAGATTTTGCGAATGTTTTCCAGGGTTCTCGATACTAGTGCCCTCGATGCCTTGCTCCACGACATTTTTTCAGAAGCGTACAACGTCCCCACTTTTTGCCCGCAGCAACAGGTGCAGGAATCACCGTTTGAGGACGACACCAAGACGGTCTGGTCAGCTCTGGCAGCTTTGGCACCACTGCGATGGAAGTTCGCACCGAGTGGAGACTTTGTTTTCCAGGCCAGGCGCTTACACGATGCGCTTCTCAATCGCCAAGACAACAGCAGTAAGACAGCAGGCATGGTTGGACTCATCGGTGATCCTGGATCAGGCAAGACTACTCTATCGTTTGCCGCTGCTGCCCTTGCTACTGCTTCACATGGGGTCGAGGAGGGACCCAAGGGTATTGCTCGACCACTGTTATCAATCGTCGCCACCAATGCATTGCCGGTTGAACATCTTTGGGGTTCGTTTTTGCCTGATGGAACATGGAGAGATGGTGCTGCTAGTGCTATGATGCGGGCAGCATCTATGGTATCGGGGCCTCAAATCAACCTGCCAGTTTCCGACGCTGCAAAATGTGGGTTCGCAGCTGGTGCTCGCTGGGTTCTCTTTGATGTCGACGGTGCAAATCTATTCCCGCATTCTTGTGTGACAGATGATGTAGGTACTGATACTGGGAGCGCATCGCAGCTTGAAGTGATCTGTGCGCCGTTGATCTTCGGCGACCTGTGGACTCACACTGCTGGAGAATGTAGCATCGTGAATAGATGCAATACTGTTCAGCTGGCGTCTGGCGAACATATACTATGCGGTCCCCAGATGCGACTCCTGGTAGAGTGCGGCACACATACTGGACTAGCCCCGTCAACTTTGGTGTTATTCAATCTCTTCCATGTGGATGAAACTGTCATAAGTTGGTACGAGCTGGGATGTGCCTGGGCAACAAACGCGTGTACAGGGTTTTTTGAAATCAAATCGAAGGGGCCTGATTCCGATGCAGGCGAGGGTCAAGGTGTCACCTTGCCTAGTCGCGAGTCTATTGCAGAAGAGCAAAAACTGTTGTCGTCCTTTCGCAGTCGGCTCCTTGACCTGCTTCAGTGTGTTTTTCGTCCGATGCTCAACGAGCTCAATGAGATGATGTCCCTGGGAATGCACATCTCGCCTCCACCCCCCAAGACGGCAGTGCGCTCTCTCGCGAATCATTTTGACACGATTCTGTTGGACATAAATCCAAAAGCTCTGAGCCCTATACTTCTGGCTGCATCATCCGCGCTGGAAAAAGGTCCCCGCAGTCACGAATCGACTGTGGCCTGCCTGATTGACCCTCTTTTTGTGTTTGCCACAGCATGGGCACTTGGCAGTTGTGTGGTGGACAATATTCCTTTGCGAACGAGACTTGAAGCAGCTCTGCAAGCATGCATAATAGCAGAGGACCTGACCCAGAGCGCCAAGCTTCCAGCAGAAGGAAAAAATTTGGCATCTATTTTCGACTTTTGGCCAGCAATAGTGCTTATTGAGCAAACTAAAAAAAGTTTCCCCGGGAATGATGCGGAGAGATTAGTCTCCAAGTCGTTTAGTGCGGATCAAATTGGGGGTATATCGCCATCTGATTTTAGCATGCTCTTTGCCGAGGAAGCATCAAGTCTTCAGGTACAGGGTCCGAGCTTGACGAGGGGGCATCTACCGCCAGGATTCGATCTCGCATTTGCAGGGTCCATGACGCATGGCACTGAAGACGAGGTAGTGCCAATAGCACCTATCACAGATGTAAAAGAAGTGGACCCCCCAAGAGGCACCCCCACAATAGATGAGAACTACTTCAAACAAAGCATTGTGAAGGTCCGTTGGACTCATTGGCCAAGCACACTCTCAACTCAAAGCAGTATTGGGCTCGTAGACCCATCTCACATTTTAGTTGGTTCATCAGCGCAATTCCGGGCCTCTAAGTTGCTCAACTCCGCTTCTTGTGGATCCCAGCGCATCGGGGCTCTTCTATTGGGCCCTCATGGAAGCGGCAAAACAACAATAGCTAAATTCGCTTTACTGGGAAACCCAAAGCCAGGAATCGACGCATCATCAATGCCTGTGAGTGAGTCCAAATTAACAGTGTCTATCTGTGCAGCAGTGACCGCTACTCAACTGCATGCCCAGCTGGCTTCCTTTGGCCTTAAAGGACGAAGTTGTGCGCTTTCCATATTTATCGACGACATATCAGTGCCCCGGTTTGGCCAAGGGACACCAAGGGGGTGTGGGGATTGCCCTCGTGAGTTGATCCGCGGCCTCATGAGCCATTGCGGTGCTGCATGCGCGCCTTCGATAGCTTTCTGCTCGGCCACGCTAGACCCCGAGTTGTGCATGAGATGTGCCATCTCGTCGTGGAAGCCTCTACGACAGCCGCTACGCTTGCTTGCAACAGCACCAGTGGCGGGACCACTCTTATCGGAGCGTTTCAAACGGCATTTCTGGATATATGAACTTGGATCGCTTGATGAAAGTTCACTTCGCGCAATACTCGCACCATATACACAAGCTGCCATGCAGAGCACCGAGAATCACACAGCGGGCCTACTAGTTACCGAGACACTTAGTGATATCATTTTAAGTACCGCTAAGGTCCTCCCACCAGTTCCATCTCGCCCATGCGGTGCTTTGCGAGGTCTACATGACGTTGTACGGATTATTGGAGGTATTGCAGCCGGGGCAAGACTGAACCATGACATTTTAAGAAAGTCGGCTTCTCTGAATCCCACGTCATTAGCTTCCCTGTGTCTCCACGAATGCCGTAGAGTACTGGGAGATCCATTAGGATCTCAACGAGAACAGATCATTCTTGAGGAACGCCTCGCGTCAATAACTGCCTACCATTTTAATGTTGGTGGTTCTGCCTGGGATTGCAAGGCCCTGTTTCGTGATCCTGAGCGCCCCCTAGTGTTTGTTGATCTCCCACAATCCCATCAACAACAAGGTGAGGTCATGAAGACCGGGTTCGACGATCCTATAGATGTAAAAAATCGTCGTGAAATATGTCGCAGCGCCACCCAACTGCGCAGTATACTCGACTTTCATGCGTCATCTCACAGTACATCGACTCAAGGAATACAACACAGCGAAGTTGGGGAGGACTCCATCGGGCGCGTTCCACCTGTGAACAAGAACACACTGATTGCAGGCGATGGTGCCCTGAGAGTCGCAGGCGTCCTACACGCCCTTCACCGACAAAGGCATATGTTCTTGATTGGCAAACCTGGAGACCAACGACCAGCGATGATCAGTCTTGCTTCACACATAGCTGGATTAGGGCTCGTGGTAGCACGCGGGGCTAGTAATGAAGAAGAGTTTGGCAAACATATTTTGGTTGCTCTTCGTCATGCCGTTTTGACGGCGGCAAAGGCCGCCGCTCATGATCCAAATGGTCCACGGAGAAAAACAAGCAAGATTGTCGTCTTAATAAACGACGAATCTTTAGCCGCTTGTCGATCCGGTGAACGATCTGTATTCCAACTAGGGTCCACCGACAACCTGAACATTTCACTTGATGTTCTACAGGCGATAGTCCGGGATGGTGATGTCGATGGAAAGCTGTTTAGCGCATATTCCAAGGCCACAGACAAAGAGATTAAAGATGCATTTCACGCGGCATCATCCTTGCTAGCTGGTAGAGAAGGTAGCGTAACTTGTGTCGGAGCTTGCTCTTCTGAATACACTGATGGTAACTTTCCTGTTTCTATCCGCTCTGCTATCGCGGCCAGCACTCTCAGGTCCGTTTCTATCGCAATCGCGTTAGAGTCAGATTCACACGCCAGCTTGTTGCAACACATTCGACTTGGCTATCCGGCGCTTGCTGCACTGTTCCAAATGAATTACCATTGTTTGGACCAAGCCGATAAATGTGTGGCGAGCATGGAGCATGTCCTCCGGCGACGCCTGGCGCAGCTGCAGCTTGATACCGAATTCATGACAGTGCCTGTAAATGAAATAACTTCGCTTTGTTGTGCTGCTTTTGCAGCATTAGACACGATGCCATCAAAGGAAACGCTACCGTCCCTCTTGATGGATGTCGCAGATTCGACACCAACGATCGCAATGAATTGGTACCAAGGCCTGCAATCTCGGCGCCGTGGTCTTTTGACAGCTTTGGATGGCTACCAAAGCCTCGTCGAAGCTCTGCCACTCGAGATGCCTGATTTACCCTCCGACAGTTCAGGTGCCACTACCACGGAGCGAATCTTATGTTTGCTGTCAATCGAAGCTGCCGACTGGTCGAGGCAACTAGGTCTCATTGACAAGCGCATTCAGTCATTGTTTGCAGATGCAATGATGCACGCCATCGATGTCCGCTTAGCCACTGGGCAACATTCGCTTCAGGGACGCTTATCAACGTGTGCTGCAGCCAAGAGATGCCTCAATCTGACAGGTTTGAGCGCAGATTCGTTCGAGCTAAATGGTGCGACAATCACATACCCCTACGAAGCTGCTGTACACGCCAAGTTGGCTGATGTAGTGACAGAACGACTTGTCTTTCGATATGCCAATGCTCACCCTGATAATGAATTGCTTGTTTCAACTTGGAGAGCCCAAGGATGTCTTCCTCGTGGAATTTCCACAGCAAGCCTGGCTCTGGCGACTGTGCATTCACTGCGATGGCCATTGATTATTGACCCTGGCGGGATATGTACTCGATGGATCCGCTCCGCTGAGTGTTCGGCCGAATCTGAATTTGTAGAAGTTACCCCCGCCACAGCGCTATGCGCTCGCAGAGTGCTACGCAATTCTATCATTCGGGAACGCTCATTACTGATGAATGTAGACAAAATTCCTGTCTGTTGCTCTGACTCGACTGTATTCGAGGATTCTTTGACATTACAGAAGAGTGTGCATATTACCAGTTTCCCCGGCACAATTGGATTCCGCTTATACTGTGTCGCTTCGACTTCGTCTACAGTGCTTACTAACGTCGCAATAACAATGTTTAATGTCATTGTCTTTTTCATCGACGATGTGAGTCTGAGAACCTCGTTGGGCTTATCAGCAGCTGCCACAATCTTCCACGACTTTGAGACAATGTTGAATTCATCTTTCTATTCTGTGTGCAGAGCAACAGCAAGTGTATCAGTGGCAGAAAATGCTTTAGCAAGGGTCCTGGGAGTTGTTTTCAATGACTCTGAATGCAAACCGCCGTGTTACAAGTCGCATGCGTCACCAGCGGTCAACACTAGTCAGGTTTTCAGTCTTGTCAAGGAACTTGATGATGCGCTTGTCAAGTCGTCAACTTTAACAAGAAACCATGCAGCATTATTGAGGACCAATGAGCTGCGTGCTGCTTTTACCGCGGGGGCAGTCGGGGCGGCGGGACATTTAGCGACTGCTAATGTTTCCATGCTGATATCGTCATTTAAGGCCTGTGTCGATGTTTCTACTGGGATATTTCTGTCTAATTTTAGGGATTTAATTACTAAGCATAGTAGACCCGTAACGGCTACTGACACCTCAGCTAGCTTAGAAAAGGGAATACTGATTGCGTTTCTCGAGAATGCCATTTGTGCGTTACCCCATGAATCGATCTCTCTCTTTACCATAGAAATTTTCCGATGTTGTGCCATCCAAAGAAAATTGGTCACCATGGACCTTGCGCTAGGAGACACGTTTACTAAAGCCACTGCTCTGAATCATGCAGTCTCCACGTCAAGACGATGGCAGCTACTGGCGGATGGAGGCATGGAATCACCATCGCAGCCTTCGAAACTCCCCACCTACGCAAAGGCGTTCATGGCGCAGTTTGCTGAGATCCTGACAGCGAGTCTGTCAGAGCTCGGCCACCTTGAAATGCCTTGGGTCACCTTCCCGAGCTCATGCAAGCGAGCGGGATTATTTCAATCCCCCTCGTGGAAGGAAGTGAATCTTGCTTCGTCAACGGGTCAGAAACCCAGACCATGTGAATATTTTGCGCCAAAACGTCAAATTCTATTTAGGCTATTATTGCGCCTTGCGTGCCTTCCGCACGAAGCCCAGGGTACCGCGCGCGGGATAGTTCGAGATGCCTATGACAAATTAACCGCCAGCAGCCATGTCATTCAGGAGTCTAAAGAGCGTGTCAATCTAGATGATCTAACGACACATAAGCTGAACCGAGCTTTATCGGTGATATCAGGACCTCTCAGTGCCAAGAAAGTGGCTGGTGCTTCGCTGCTGAATCTTCTTTTGATTGGAGACGGTTTCACTCAGGATGATTCGATCCACGAAGACAGCATTTTCAGCTTTGTGAGGGGCCTTGCTGGTAAGTTCGGTGTGCCTTGCGTTCGCATCGTAGAACATGGGTCTAGAGGCAAACTGACGATGAGTGCTCTCGAGATTCGAGCCACGAACTCAAAACCTAAAGTCGTTGGGCGCTTTTTGAGCCAAGAAGAGATTTGTCGTTTCGTCAACGACGCACGTAGTACCGGTGAGTGGGTACTGCTGCATCAACTTGAGAACTTCCAAGAAGCTTCAATTTCTTGGATCTCCCAACTATGCACTGACTCACCTGCAGAGAGCAGCGCTGGCTTTCGACTGTTATTCTCAACAAACATGGCACACGTGGCCATCCGACGGCTACAAGCTAGTGTACAATGCTGTGCCAGGGTATTTCGCTGTTGGAATTCACGTTGGATTGCTGCTGCAAGTGAGTCATCACAAAGTTGTGAAATATCATGTCAAAACGTAGATGGAACCAGCGCACCACAGCCAGGTCACACAGTAGGGTCCCCAATTTCTTCCAATTTGCCTGACCCGTTCGATTCACTTGCGTCCAATTATCGAATTCGGATTGAGCTCCAGTTTAAGTTCAACGCCTCATCAGGGATCTACGGAAATGCTGAGGCGCGCGTGCTCTATAGAGCTCTAATGATGCGACTCCCTCAGCGCCTAGAGTTAGATGTTATTGGTCAGAGCCGGTCGTGGCGGACCCTCTCTCTTAAAGTTGAAGCGGATCGTCACAACGCTCTAATTGATCTGTGCCACAATACCTTAAGTAAGCTAGTTGGGGGTGCGAATACCTTCCCCGAACACGGTGATATCATAGCAAAGATCAGTGCTGGCTTAACTCCAGCTCGGTGGGTTGAGGCGACACAACATTTTTCCTTGGTTTTCGCAGGTAGATGCATTGCCAACCCGCGGCTAGATGCATGGTTACGATCTCTCCAGGAACGTGTCGAGTACCTGCGTAAATGGATTTCTGACAGAGGGCCACTACGCCTCTGGCTCGGCGTCTTGTTTTCACCGCAATCATATTTGCAAGGCGCTCTTCTCGATGTAACTCGAGATCGTAGTAGCCGCTTTGAATCCATGTCTTTTGTTGCAGCGCCCTTTCTTGCTACCGATGATGTTGCAATTTCTCCCGGTTCAATTCTAGCCGAGGGCTTCTTACTGTTTCATGTATCGCGGCGCTTGGCTTCCGAGGTTCTCGTTACCAATAAAAATGCACCATTTTTCCATAATTCTGGAGTCGCACCCTTACTGCTCCTTTCGCCAGGCCCACGGAGATCGTCTAATTTATCACTGAAAGAACAGCCCGATTTGAATAAGGCTGTCGAGTGTCCTGTGTATAGCTACAGACAGAGTGTATTCATTCGCCTGCTCACCGCACACCTACCCGCTGCGCTTGGACCTGAAGTATGCTCCGAGCGCACAGCATACTTGCTTTGTTGAGCTCAGGTTCTCACACCCGCCAATTCAAAAGTGAACAAAATCAGCTCCAATCTCAATCCAGACAGCAGAATTTCGAACAGAAGAGAGCTAACAGTTCACATATGTAGCGGGAATTGCCCCTTCAAGGTATACTTCTCTTACTAGCTTGAGGTTCACAGTGCAGTGGATATATGCCAGCTTAGTTGCTCACTTGTATCTTTTGTACGAGGATACGCGGATGCGGTATCCTCTTCTTTCTTTCTCTTGCACACTTTTAGTGACCGAGGAGTCTGGGGGTTGCACAGGCAGCTCACCGCTTAGTGTTGCTAGATCCCCGCCGGTTGGCAGGGCAGTGTAAATATCTACCTTTCTAGTCTACAGTGAAGGCGCTTACATTCCTTTACAGTTGGTCCCACCTGCCGGAACAAGCTGGCGAGCTCGGGAAGCAGTAGGACGATTTGCCTGGCTGAATGAACAACAGATGGTAGGTGGACTGTTACCGACAGGAGCAGAGCCTTTACGTGTGGATCCAGAACGTCTTGCCCCTCCTACAGTGAAGGCGCTTACATTCCTCTACACATAGATTTTTTTGATAGTCTTTGGTAATCTTGTATCCCAGGCTGCTTTATCTCCCTTGACCTCACTCTTCACCCAGACCTGGGGTTCCCCGGTCTTCTTCTTTTGACTGCAAAGTATTTATCCTGGAGTCTACCTCAAGTTACCCCTGACCTTATCTCAAGATATGACAACCAGCCCAATACGCCACTCTGCCTAGATACCCCGCATTGAAGCAAATACTCAACGTGGGGTGTCCTGGGTGTCTTCCCTCTTAGAATTAACATATCCCGCCGGCGGGATATGTTTAACGCCGCGGCTTCAACCTACTGTCACCGGATGCTTGCGCTTGGGGGACTTCTGTCGACGCTTCAAGCCAGCCATGGCCATCTTAAGCCGCAACTTGTCCTTGAGAATATCCCTGCCATCTGCGACCAGGTGTGCAAACCTGAGTGCATATAGACACACATGAAGGGTGGAATGCTTGTATCCATAGGAGAATCTTCCTCCTGAGAGCACCTTAGCTTCCTCTGTTAATACTGCGTAGATTTCCGAATCGGCGAACCGCTTTAATAACGCACCACATATTTTCTTCCGAGCCCCAGGGCCTCAGTTATTTTCTGCTGCTAGTGCTATATAGGGACATGAACCAGCAGACTAGTTTGGGCTGGATGATGATAGGCGGTCTGAACTCACCAGGTCGCTACCACGACCGGGAACATATAGTATCGCCGTAAATGTAATCCCCCATCACTAGAGCTCAAGCCCCCTGCACCCCCTGCACCACCACAAGGCCGGATTCGGGCGGGGCTGGCCTGTTGGGCGGATTACCCTGGCCGGCGTATTATGCTCGTCTCTCTAGCTAGTCTCAAAAGAGCAAGCTCGATAAAACGAGACTGGCATTAAAAAGCAAACCCAGCCGGAACCACAATATGCACGCATTCGTATTTCCCCACATAGTGTAGACTTTTGATTTTCTTTGCCGTCTAGGTTCGGTGGTCTTTGTTGTTTGTAGTCAGGTTTGGGAAAGAGCCCCCCCCGCGTGACTTGTATTCAGTTGCGTCTTGTGTCGCACCCAGGGGAGTAGCCCAGGCCCGATCGGGACGCGCAAATTTGCCCGTGGCAGATAGCATTGGTCGACTGCGGCTCGAAGCCCGAGTTTGGGCAGTCTGAATTTTCGATCCTCGCTTCGCTTGTCTTTGTGTCAGTGCGTTCGTGCCATGGCTTGATTTTTGTTCTCCGAGCGAATCGACGTGATCGATCTGATTTTTCATTGGGATATTATTGTCTCGGCAATCCACGCAGCATATCGTTTCTACATTGGCTGAAGCCAACTGACCCCCAGAAGTGTGCTGTGCGTCCGGAGTATTTTTTGAAACACCCCATCGACCAACCCCAAGCGCCTCTACCTTTCCTCCGGCGTGGACATAGACGTGCCGAACACGTTCAGACCTTTCCAGTGCTTCAGCGAGTATCCTGACTCCGTGATGGGTGATCATGTTGCCACGCAGGTCGATGCTGCTAAGGTTCGATTTGCCAGCTAGCACCGATGCCAGTGCGTGAGCCCCGTCATCTGTGATCATATTATCTCGAAGAGACACTTCCCTTATCGATGTGTCGCTCCGGAGTAGTGCGGCAATAGCATGGAGCTCTTCGTCAGATATCGAGGATTCTGGTAGCTGAATCGTACCAAGCTCCGATGAAGTGTGCACTTCACTCTCACGACTCAGGTCGGTCTGCTTAACTGCATGAACATACCGGAGAAGTGTTCGTCTTTTTGCCTCCTCCTCTGATTCAAGTTTTTCTTGCATCAGTGCGCATTTGTGAACAAGATGTTCTATACGCTGATCCCTACCTGCAATTTCGCTTTGCAAGATATCTCTGTTCTCTTCTTGAACCATCATCATACCATAAGATCTGCCCATATGTTCAATAAGCATTTCCTTCATACCCGGCGAGTTCTGCGCACGCTTGAGGAATTTGTTTGCGTCGTGCGCTTCAAGCCACGCCCGAAAGTGCGGGGTCTTCCCCTTCAGTAGTACCATGTTTGACGAAGTCGTCGAATCAAGTATAAAGCGACTATGTGCTTCAATTAAGTGCTCCTCGCTTTTGATCTGAAAAGAATCACTCTGTTTGTTTACACCAACCTCTGTAGCATTATCTTCTTGATACTTCCGCGTTATTGCATCGAGACGTGTTTTCATTGTTTCCAGCTCTTCTTGCTTAATTCGACTGGCTTGTGTGATGATGCGATTTGACTCGTTAGCATCATCTAATTTGACTTGCAGCTTGGACAGATGATCATTTGAGGACTTGAGTTGGACCTCAAGCTTCCGCATCTCCTCCGTTCTGACCACCTTGGCCTCTTCGTCAGTCTGCATCTTGTTCAAGAGAAAGCCAAGGCGCCCACTGAAAGTTTTCACTTTTTCAACTGCCGCCCCCTTTTCTTCACGTTCTTCGAGCTTCAGCCGGACCTCCTCGCGGCACCGGGAGGCGAGGACTGAGTTGTGCTTTTTAATCGCTCGCAGCTGGTCTTGAAGAATCTTCTTGTCTAACTCTGCCTTCACACGACCCCGGCCTTCCTTTGTAGCTTCCTTGAGAAGACGTGCGTTCTTCTTGGATAGTGCTACAGTCTCTGCTTCCTTCTTTGTGAGCTCCTCCATAGCACGAGTTTTGCTTAGTTCGGCAAGTTTTAAGCGCTCCAGAAGCTGAAACACCTTTTCTGCCATCTCACGCAGCTGCTCACCGCTGTCCCGTGCTTCAGATTCCATCCGCAGCCGCTCGCTGTCTGCACGATTTGAACGATTCCGAACTTCTTTTATTTCCTCCATCAAGTTATTCAAATCTGCCGTCAAATTGCGATTGCTTTCTTCCTTCATTCGTCGATTGCGAGTTTCAACTTGGAGATGAGTATCCAACTCCACACTTTTTGCATGCAGCTGGCGTAACTTATCTTCCATACTATTGACTTGATCCTCGGCTAGCCTCTTGACTCGATCCTGTGCTTGAAGCTTTTCAAGTAGCTGATATTGTTTTTCCTTGCGGACACGCAGTTGTTCATGCAGAGCCTCGAGTTCCACTTGCGCTTTAAGTTTTAGCTCCTGGTTCTGTTGCTTTAGCTGCTCGATTTCCGTTCGGAGGACGCGTACTTCATCTGCACGGAGTTGACCCTCGTGTGCTGCTCGATTCGCCATTTCTTCGTGTGTCTTGGCTGTGGCTAGGAGCGTTCCGTACTTAGCTTTCAATAGTTCCAATTCGCTACTGTAATTTTGATTTTCTGCACTCAATTTTGCGCTTTGCGCCTCTTCCGTTTCCAGCAGCCGCAGTAATTCGGAATTCTGATCTGTAATTACTCGTAGCTGTTTGTCCTTCTCTACTGTTTCGGTTTTCATGGATGCTAGTTGAGCATCTGCGGTTCGAGCCCGACTAAGAAGACGAAAATTCTCATCACGCAATATTCGATTGTCGTTCTCGGCTGCAATTTTCTCCAGTTGAATGGCATTTGCATCCTCCTCGACGCTGTCCAAATTGCGTAGAAGTTGCACATTCTGATCATTCAGCATTCGCAATTGTTGCTCTTTCATCGCCAAGGCATCGTTGGCCCGGGTCTCGCGTGATTTTTGTAATTCATCAATTGTCTTAGGCGGCAGGCGATGCGTCTCCATCGTGAAGGGGATAGCGCGCGGATCAAGGCGATATATGTGCAGGTGATAGCCGCCAGGATATTAAGGAATGATACAAGATATAGAATGATATAGTTGGATTAGGAGCTGGGTGTGCCTTCAACGTGGGCTCCACCAAGCTCGGGGACTAGGAGAATAGGAGATGCGAGGTGGAGGAATGCGAGGTGCATCTTCTGGCTCGCTCCTCTGTGTCCTGAATACCCTCAAGGATTATTTCCTGACTCATCTTCAACTTACCCTCAAGGTCTACTTCCTTCCTTCCACTCCAGGGACCTTGGCCTACTGAGCCTACTGGCCCATAGGGACCCTGGCTGGCCTATCCCACGGAGGAGGCTCTCTTCCTTTTCCCTTTCCTATCCCAAAGTACTGAGATCCTCCCTCCCTGGCGCTCGCTAACGCCAGCATCCAGCCCAGTGGTAGGTTTCTCTGATGCCGACTGGCTCCCTAAAGCTCAGGATGGAGAGTCAATGAAGAGTACTTCAGGTCTCTGTTTCTATTGCTTTGGAAACTTAGTACAATGGTCCTCCAAACGTCAGACAGTCACTGCAGGGAGCACAATGCAAGCCGAACTCATAGCTGCCTCAAGTGGAGCGGATAGTGGAGTCTGGTATTACACTCTGCAAGTGGACTTCCCAATCCTCTTTGGTATTCAAGAGGCGCAAGCAGTCCCATTACTCATTGATAACAAAGCTGCCCTTAGTGTAGCGATTGACTGACGTCATAGCGACG
>Ga0099799_10161_pt1 | contig 20538 bp, 16 predicted proteins | sample Uncmet6_SortLC_1_FD_89033 | JGI IMG/M metagenome (GOLD analysis project Ga0099799, IMG submission 89033) | Marine eukaryotic communities from CALCOFI LINE 67, Pacific Ocean - CN11_C50_N6_SortLC_1 | ecosystem: Environmental > Aquatic > Marine > Oceanic | place: Pacific Ocean: Monterey Bay...
GTCAAGGATTTGAACGATGGAGAAAAAAAGAAGAAGAAATCGCGGAAGAAAAAGATCCGTTCGAGACAAAAGAACATTCGTAAAGATACCCGCAGGTTCAAGCCATCACATCTCATTATCGGAAGCTCCGGCTACGCTGGTCTGCCCCTGACAGCTGAAACTCGAGAGGCAATGAACATGCCGGAGAGCAAAACCCGCCAGAGGGCACAGCGCAGTGCGGAGATGGGAGAAGATCAAAGTGACCACATTGATGGCGGTGCAAGATCAAATTCTTCAACGCTTGCTGACGACAAAGGCTTGGGTTTGGCAGTAGATGACATGTTGGACGATATTGGTGTAGCAACTGATGCCACAAACAATTCGACGAATCATAAAAAAAAAGCTGACGAAGAGATCAAAAAGAAGAAAAAGCAGTCGAAGTATAAGAACCTTAGGTAAATCTTAGTCTCTGTTCAAGTAAGTAAGTTCGAACTTAAAATTAATATTTCGAATGTAAGGGTAACATGCTGTTCTAATTTCAAAATCAGTACAGTTTCTCTTTCTTCAGTCTTCGTTTCAGCAAATACGTAGAGGCAACGAACACAGCAGCAACAACGACGCCGACACCGAGAGCCCAATCTCCTGGTCTACTTCCGGCGTCTTGGTATACACGAACTGCCACAGACGAAGACCAATTAGGCTCTGTGAACACAGGTGTCGCGCCCTCATCGTCCTCGTCAAATTCAAAAAAACCTGTCATATTACCAGCCACTGGTGCGAGAGCTTCGTCAAGTGCTAAGTGGTAATGAGCACGAGTACAAACGCATACGCCGCCACCAGTGCAAACTGCCTCGTCACCTGTTGACAAACAGTACGAAACATTTGCGCAGTCCTTCGTTTTTTTGCATTGTGTTGGCTCGGGCACAGTTCCGTCAGAAGACGAACTTCCTCTGCCAAGGAAATCATTTAGTAGTCCGCTGATGCTCATTTCCAGGACCGTAGGCTGGATTAGAAATGTATCCGAATCCTTTGCACCGTACTCTTTATCGCCCGCGTAGGCACCATATAATTCTTGACCCAAATAAACAAAGCCTTGACTATTGTAATAGTTGTAGACACTGGGATAGTAGGTAGGAGGAGTTCCTAGCAAAGTCCCTATACCAAGCGACACTCCAGTTGCATCATCAGTTGTCTGGCTCTCGGTGCCGGCAAATTTCAAAAATACATCACAGTTGCCATCCACAAGGAGACAGTTGGCAAGATCGAGTAGCGTCTGATCGTCTGCTTTCAGCTCGGGCACAATGTTGACAGCATACTGGGCAGCGTTCTCGGCGTCGCCATTTCCGCCGTCGTAGGCAGAAGCGATGGCGGCCCTCGCTAGGACGGTCGCGGCCATTGCAACAGCATCCATGTTAATGCTGCGAGTTGTATTTGAATCCAAGTTCGAGTGATAGCGCGATTCATCGACAAACGCATCGTCGTACCCGGCAAGAACGGCGCCACCAACTGCTCCTTCTGAGAGCGCGACGAGGGACTGTAGGGGGGATGGAGGAATTGGAGTTCCGCCATTGTCATCGGCTTCGGCAGAGGACGCCTCCACGGTCCACGAATCCGAGCTTAACTGCGCCAAAACATTGGCGTAGAAGCCGCCGTCGTCTTCCGATTCAGCACCGTGCACGTAAAAGGTTTGTTGAGAAGCGAGGACCCCGACTTGATCGACGGCAATCATGCCAGCAATATTTCCGAGTTCTTGAAAATCCAGATCGGTACGAAGCGGGTTCAGGCATCCCATTTTGCTACCCGCATCAGCATTCTTCGAAATAGCAGGAACGCTTCGACCCTCATCGCATTGAAAGCCGGGGTAAGCAACGTCGCGGAGGAACCTTCTCGAACCTATGTATCCGTACGATTCTGCCTGAAAAAAGCCAAAGATGATCCGATTGGAAAATCCATCAAGTGTCTCATCAGTGACGGACGAGCCCAAGAGTTTTGCAGCCATAAGCAGGGAGAGGATATTAGTAGCGGCGGTATTGGCTCCGAAGGAAGCATCGACGTCGCCGTGGAACATGTTTGTGGCGTCAATTGAGGTCGCCATGAGGACGACCGGGCGCTTGCCGTCGTTGGCATCTTCAGCACGGCGTCTGGTGGATCTCACTTCTGGACTACCAGCTGTCGCCCAAACGCTAGCCCCGCCAAGCGGCTGACATTTAGGATTCCATTCGCCATCGAGATCTTTCCATCTAAGACAGGCTTCGGAGTTCATGTCTGCTTGGCCCATGTAGTATTTGAACTCAGATACGATGGCCGGGTACAGATCATCATCTCCGACGTTTTCTCCCGCTAGAATTTGTTCCAAGACTTTAGCCTGATCGATGGACGTGCTGTAGAGGTCGGCCGCCACAGGCTCGGAACCCACATACGCAACTGGCAGGCCATAGTAATCCACATTGATGTGCCCATCTCCGTTGGGGTTCCAAGGGTAAGTTCCACCAACCGCGATCTTCTCCGACGGAGACCCCTCCCCCTGCGGACTTTGCGGGGCAGGGGAGTAGTATGATACTGAGTCAGGGTTCGCTCCTGCAGTTGCATTGATTACGAGGATGCCACGGAGAACACCGAAGCCCTCCTCATCGTTGTCATTCTTGTCTCCATCTGTGCTTCCAGCTCCCTGCAGCGACGCTGTTTCGGCAAAGCTTTGGACCATGGCGACATTGTCAGCTGTGAACTCGTTTTCATCCATGAGGACTACATAGGGGGGTAGCCTCCCTACATTAGCACTATAGTTGTCGTCCGCATTGTCGCCCGAAACCACGGCAGACCAGTGCACGATCCTTCCACCCTGCGCTGATTTGCTCAGGGTGCTACAGCCCGTCCGCCCGTTTCTGTAAAAGAGCGAGACGCAAGGAATATGCGACAGCCGATCAAAAGAATTGAAGGGCTCCGTGAGAGAAGACGACGAGAAGGAGTGGCCGGGTCGAGGTAAACCTCCAACAAGGCAAAGCACCAGGGCAAGGAGGGTCCGAGTCGGAGTCGTCGTCATTGTGTCAATTTGTGTCGGATGCTACAAAAAAGAGGAATTACGGCCGCCAACAGTCAATCGACAGTGAGCTGAATATTCAAGCGTGATCAAGAACACGAATGCTGTTGTATGAGATGCGTCACGGAGTAATGCTTGTGCTCCCAGTTCGCTTCTCTCTTTCCATTACAGTACCAGCTCTTATGCTGTTTGTTGCCGTTGCGATTGCGATCGGGCGGTCGTTATTAATTATTTCAAGCACGATACGATTTAAGAAGATAAACTACTCTCGTACCTTTATTATTAGTGTAGCTACTAGAGTACTAGCTAGAGTATGTGTGTGTAATTTGCCACCGGGTTCCCGTCGCCTGTGCCAGCTCAAGATGATTCAATACTATGCATACTCTCTAGCTAGTAGCTATCATGCACCACGTAGTATCCATAGTACTCTACTAGAGTACTCTCTAGTACGAGAGTACTAGGGAGTACTAGAGTACGAGCTCGTAGTAGTATTACACCACGTATCCATAATACGAGCGTATGGATATTATGCATAGTACACACGTGTAATAGATACTATACGTGTGTACAGGATCTTTTTTTTTGTCCAGCCCAAGGCCAACACAGAACAAACACTGTTTGTATTCGTTGCTCAATCGTTGTTCCCTCATCTACTGGTACCAGATCCTCGAGTGAACCCAACATGCGTGAGCCCGTGGTGGTCCAAGGCACCATCACGAACCCGTGGGATGGGGAGACTATCGAGATGGGTAATGGCAATAATAGCATCCCCCCCCCCCAAGGGCGAGAAGCAGGAGACCCGCTGCCGTGACTTTTGGGCTGCAATTCTCCTCTACATCAACGTTGCTGCCATCGCCGCCATCGCCGGCACCTTGGGCCAGACCGCCTTCGGGAACATAAAAAATAGCGACACTTCCGGCATTGACTTCACCGGCTACGCAAACGCCACCGCCGTGACCGGCGTCGTTTCCCTCGTCTTCGCGTGCCTGTCGTTCTTAGTCCTGTTGGCAATACCTAGTACCCTGATCAAATTCTCCCTTATCTTCTCGATCGCGATTGCTTTCGCCTTCGTTGTGGCTGCCTTCTTCTACCACTTTTGGATAGCCGCAGGAATTTCTGTAGTCTTCCTCTTACTTACATTGTGCTACATCAGAGCTGTTTGGTCGCGCATCCCCTTCGCCACGGTGCGTTCTTTTCGAGTTCTTGTTGGGGGCTTAAATCGTCCATGTACCATGCATTTGTTTTCGATGCTTTCGCTTGGCTTCGATGTGCTCTCTCTCTCACATAAACTCACTGCATTAGCTGCTGCGCATTGTGCTTTCGCGTCCGTGGCGATAATTTGACTTGATTTAATTATGCGCAGGTCAATTTGGTCACAGCCATAAGGGCTGTCAAGAAAAACTGCGGAGTCGTCTTCTTCTCATACCTCTTCGTCTTGGTCGCCGCCGGCTGGTCCACCATCTGGATTATTGCCTTCGCCGGTATAACGGACCATACCGTGGAATGCCGGGAGGAAGATGGCGCAATGGTTTGCGACAATGTCAACGGCGGGATCTACATTGGCATGTTCCTCTCGTTTTTCTTTACTCATCAGGTCATCCAAAACACCATCCACGTCGTCATCGCCGGGGTCGTGGGTACTTGGTGGTTCGCCCCCGATGATGCCAGCTCGTGCTGCTCTGCAGGCATCTTCGGTAGCATCAAGCGGGCACTCACCACTTCGTTCGGAAGCATTTGCCTTGGCAGTCTTCTAGTCGCCATCATCCAGGCCCTCCGCGCTCTTGCCGATAGTAACCGAAGAGATGGCGAGCCCAATATGTTATTATGTCTCGTTTCGTGCATTCTTGGTTGCTTGGAAGGCATGCTGGAATATTTCAACAAGTGGGCTTTCATTTACGTAGGTGTATACGGATACGGATATATTGAAGCAGGAGAGAGTGTGATTCAGCTGTTCAAGAGCCGTGGATGGGAGGCTGTAATTGCTGACAATCTTGTTGGTAGCGTTCTTAATATTGTCAGTGCTATCTCAGGCTTGCTTGCCGGTGCCGTCGGTGTCATTCTTGCGACAACAACTGATTGGTTCGATGCTGATGACGGCGTGGATGGAAGGATCACTAGTTTCGTTCTGGGTTTTATAATTGGACTTGTCCTTACGAGCATTGCCTTGAGTAGCATTGCTAGCGGCGTCAACACCGTGATTGTCCTCTTCGCGGAGGCCCCTGCTGAGTTTGAGCAGCACCATCCTAAGCTCTCTCGCAAGATGCGCAGGGCTTGGAAACTTGTCTATCCAGGCATCAACATTGGTTGAGTCGGTTTGTTGGTTCCGTCCAGGTGCTATGTTGTGGCACAGATTTGCTTTGCGATTGCGAGCAAAACGTTTTCTGTTTCTTCTTCTAAGCATTGGCGTATTCGGTGTCGCAAACTCCGGTACCACCGCCCGACCATGCTTGCTACGTTACTCATGTAGGTGATGTAAACTCCTTGTGAACAATGTATTGAAATTCGATGCGTCTATTTTTTTAGATATTCTTGCCAACTAGCCGTAGTCCTCGTCGTCCTCAATTATTTTGCCGATCTTGGCTGAATGAGAAGCAGCACTCAGCTCCAACGACATATGAATTGCATGTGTAAGATTGCTTTCCTCGAAAGCCTTCCCCTCTGATTTGCCACCGATCGCTACGGATCCTCCCTGTAGAGAACTCATCCCTTCGACAGAGAAATCACCTCCGTTCGCTCCCTTTTTCGACGATTCTCTCCCACCCCCCCTTTTTGTGACGGGCAGTGAACGAATTCGCTTTCGATAGGTTGCTCCGTAAGATGGTACCCGCTTCAGATTGTTCTCCAACGTGCCAACCAAAAAGTCAAAACCACGTATTCGGTCCGTATTTACACAGGTATCAAGCTGCTCCAGAGTTATTGAACTTGGGTCAGGCGCCTTCCGTTTGGCGGGCCTCTCCAATCTTTCAGCAGATTCGTAGTCGTGCTTAATATGCCTCGTCCCAGTGTCCCTTGAATTGGCCTTCTCAGTCTGCGAAGCTTCCATGCCATCGGAAGCTTCAGCGAGTTCCCTCAAGAAGACCGCCGAACACGCACCTATCAGCCGAACGGCCTTACCAGACAGCCGTCCGACTCCCTCATCCCGCAAGAGTTGCGCCTTGATTTTGGCGACTGGGAATACCGAAGAAAGATCGCAATCCTCCATACCTTTCTTTCTGGCGATGGGAGAAGGAGTTGTATCTCTTTATATTGTGCTCCCCGCCGCTCCGGCTGAAATACATAGATACATACACGACGGAAATAAATAATAATAATAATAATAATAATATATACTGCTTTAAATTATTTTGAAGATTCAATATTATACATATATATGTATGTACTACGAGTCGTAGCTGTTTTATTTCTAGTACCTCAAGCTAACTGGTGCACATCCATGTAGGCCCAAAAATCATAAGCGAGTCGTCGAGGAGTCTGAGTTATGAGTAAGAGAGTGATTCTTGGGATCCGCATCGCTGGTGCTGACTGAAATGATAATGTCTAAAAAGGAAGAAATTTATGAATTGTGCTCAGAGATTGGCACACTCTGTAGGCCAAGCCTCGCGCCAGGCAGCACGCATTTCTTGGCTCAGCTGCGGGTGATTCGCCTCGAACTCCGCCGGCGATTCTGCGAAACAGACAATACAGGTCTTGACTGCACTACCAACAACACTCATCAGGATGCTCGTCAAAATAAACCCGACGAGGAAGCCAACGAAGAAACTGGCAGACCCGACATCTCCCTCATCGAGGCCGATATCAGCAAATATATTCTTATCCAGAGTCGAAATGATGAGTCCGACGAGTCCGGTCAGCAGACCGATTCCAATGCTCATCATAAACAAAACGTTCTCTGCCAGGTCATCAGAAATGATGCTGCTCCAACCCTTGTGCTGAAAGAGAGTGATCACATTCCTCCCGGCATCAAGGTAGCTGTAGCCATATAGACCTACATAGGTGTAGGCCCATGAGTTCAAATACTCGATAATGGACTGGACGCACGCCAACAAGCACTCAATGAGGCAAACTAGGATGTTGAAGTCTTCGTTTTCGCGGAGCATGTGCTGCAAGTGGCGGAGCGCCTGAATGAGGGCGACAAGGAGGGAGCCAAAACAGATGCTGCCGAAGCTGTGCGTAGTAGCCCTCGAGAAAGAGTCCTTGATCGCAGGGCTCCAGAACGAAGATGCCTCGTCTGGGACGAACCACCAAGTTCCAACGACCCCGGCGACGGTCACATGGACGGTGTTTTGGATGACTTGGTGAGTCCAGTAGTACGACACGAGGAAGAGAAAAATAATTCCAGATCCGACTCCATTCAGAGCGCCGCCGGCAGCCACGCTCCACCAGATGGACCAACAGAGCGCTACTGCTAGAAAAAAATAGGCCACCACGGAAAGGCCCATGTTAGCCTTGACGGCACTCAAGGCAGTGTTGAGGTTGGCAGCCGCGAAGGGAATGCGAGACCTAACGAAATACGCGTAGCAGCAGCCCACCGCAAAGGAGATAAATCCCATTACGGCCATGAGGACTTGTCCGGACAGCGCGCCTATGATTCCAACTGCGAGGGAGAGACTGACGGAGAAGAAGAGGGCCGCCTTGACGAGCTCTTGCGAAAATTTCATCATGAATCCAAGAGCGACGGAAGCGAGAGCGAGAGCGAAGGCGCCGCAAATACAAACGGAGTAGACGATTCCAGTGTAATTATATTGCTGCCTCTCCTGGCCGCCTTCGATGCCAGAGTAGGCAACTAAGAAGTAAGCCATGACACCCAAATGAGCGACGAAGGCAACAGCGAACGGAACGTCGTTAAACTTCTTAGGCTGCATCTCGCCCTTCTCTCCGTTGAAGTCGTTCGGTGAACCGTTCAGAGGTTCGCCCAGAGATGACGCAAACTCTTGGTCGCCTGAGCTGTATATGCCATCAGAAGGGTGGGAAGTCTGCTGGTAATGGGGGCTGGGGTGCCCCTGCACGACGGGAGGCGCTCCCATTGTTAGTATTTTGGCGTTCGGTCGTTTGACGTTATGCTCTTTGTTCTATCTTGTAGAACCACGCGGCCGTCGGTCTCTTCCTCTGCATATGCATACCACTAATAGCTAGCTAGTATTATTATTACGTGGTGTTGCTGCTTCTGCCACGAATGAAAATTTGAACCCTGCAATGCTTACTATTGTATCGTACTCTAGCTAATAGTAGCTTGAGTATCATACATTACGACCACAAACAACTACTTCTACTAGCTAGTATGCATAGCTAGTATACTAGCTAGAGTAGTACAGTATGCAATATGCATACTCTCGTACTACTAATAGAGAGTACCAGCACGTAATATGGATACGAGCTCGTATTAGTACATAATACTATAGTATGCGTACTACTATGCATATGCAAAAGTAGAACTACGAGCTCGTTGTAGCCCTCCTCAACTACTACCCGCGTACGAGCTCTTAGTAGCTATGCGTACTATGTATTATGCATACTAGCTCGTAATAACACTGTGCGCAACACTAGCTAGTATGCATACTGTACAACGAGCTCGTACTAGAGTACGTAGTATTCATACTAGCTGCGCTAACGCAGTATGCATAATATGCATACGAGCGTACATTAGTACTACTACTAGAGTAGCTACTACTAGAAAGGAGTATGGATACTTTATGCCATAATATGCATCTATAGTAGCTAGTAGTATTAGTATGCATACTACTACAGTATGCATACTAGCTACTAGCTAGAGTACATCTATGTACTAGAGTAGTACTTCGAGAGTAGTATGTATATAGAGTAATTATTTTACGGATACGCGCGTATGGAAGTACGAGTCGTAACCCACAACTTGGGACGCTTACTAGCTAGTAGGTTCACATCATGATCAACGACCACGATCAACGATCAACTGCTAGAGTAGTGCATACGATAACTAAATACGAGCCGTATACTCTAGAATAACCGATCAACTAACTGAACTACGAGACTTTCATTCTTTTTTTCTTTTTCCGTCCATTTGCCAATCGTCATCCTCCGGCTAACCCATAGTATAAGCAAATGCATCATCCCATGTTCCGGATGCCATGATTCGAAACGCACATGCCTTTAGCAGAGCGAAATATGGTGCTTAACCGCAGGCATTATCGACGTGCTGGAGACGTATCAGCATCTGGAAACGGTCTTCTCCCGCTGAATGCCGCCGCCGGCAATGGAGAACCCGTGAGTAAACGCAGTCTTGGCGTGTTCTCCAACATTGTTCTTCTAACTCGCAGCATGCCAATGGGGGCTCTCGCCTTCCTGGTCATTAGCTGCCTTGCCGTAGTTTATGTTGCCGCGATCCGACCACTGTCAATCCTCCTCTTCGGTCCGAAAGGGTCTCCAATTGGAGGTCTTCTCGGCATATTTGTCGACTCGCAGTTGCGACAGTATCTTTTCAGAAAAGCGGCGACAGACTGGGAGCAAGAACTGAGAGCACATGGGATAAGACTACCGCCTCCACCGCCCACCTCCTCAAATGCCAAGCTTAAAACCTTGCCAAATTTTGCGCTTGGTTCAATCCTGCTGCAGATGGGAAAAGGACGCGAGGTAGTAGATTTGTCTTCAACTGCGTCAAGTTTTGCCCGTGTTCGGGTTGATGTTACAGATATCGGCAGCCCTCCTGAAGCAATAAGATGGGTTCCCAAAGTTTCGATCCAAGACCACATGAGAGAGAGAAGCCCATCCTGCGAACCAAATTGGTTCTGCTTCCGATGTTTAAAGGCACCAAACCTAGGTACCTACGAGAGGTGTTCTTTTCTCTGTGGGACATGTTCGAGGGAATTAATTTGTACGTCACCTCGTCTCCCAGCACAGTCTTATTACAGCGTAGAACTCAGGCTTGCAAAAGAAGTCGGAGGGTCGCCGACGGCAGGCCTTATCCCTCGGATAATACATCAAACTTGGTTTGAAGACCTTTCGCCGATGAAGCATCCACAGCTGGTGCGTCTTCAGAATTCCTGGAAGAATTCTGGGTGGGACTATCGATTCTACGACGATAAGGCGGTGGAGGAATACGTTGATGATCATTTTCCTCCGCCATTCCTCAGCGCATTTCAATCTATTGTTCCCGGAGCCTATAAGGCAGACTTTTTCCGTTATCTCGTTCTAATGAAAGATGGTGGCATATATGCTGATATTGACGTTATGCTCGATGCAAACCTTGACAACTTTATATCCCCAACGATGGGCTTCTTCGTGCCACGTGATACCGTTGGGGAGCAAGTTCGCGAAAACTTTTGCCTTTGGAATGGGTTCATTGGGGCTGCTCCTGGTCATCCATTTATGATCAAAACAGTAGAAAGAATGATGAATCTCGTCCTCAATCGCGCTGACTTGTATGACATGGAGCAACATATATGTCGCAATGAAAGGCACCAGGGTCAGACCTGGAAGTCTCGGATAGAACCTAACCTACTTCTCACAGGTCCGTGCGCCTTAGGTGTGTCTGTGAATGAAGTGATGAGCAAAGATCCAGTCGCAAACTTTGGAGTTGGCTGGGTACAGAAAGATGCGGGAACTGCGGGGGGAAAGATACCTGGCGAAGTAATGGTTTTGGCTTTGGACAAAAACGATCTTGGAGCACTCCGCATGACAGATGTCGAGCGTAATACGATCGTTGCGTCCACTGATATGCCCGGCCTCACAAAGACTCCTTTAAATGTCAGATCTACAACCGCAGGATCGCGGGCGGTTGGAAATCAAAGACCGCCGCACTATAGCTTTGCAGGCAAGGGGGACCACATTTGGGGAACAAAGTTTGTATATTCTGATGCTCTAGCAGCAAACATGAAGTTTGAAATGTTAGTTGTCGAGGAATTCACTAATGGATACTAGCTAGCTAATAATATTGTTGTCACCACTGCCAACACTACTTTTCGCTAGGAGGTATTCCGTGACCTCAACATTTCCAGGGGTCTCGAAGTCGAGGAACTGATGCACGGCTCTCCGAAGACCTGGGTTGCAAATGTAGTGAGCTGAATGTATCATAGCGGGATCAAATCCGCGTGCTCGCTTGTAGTCGCCCCCCCCCTGCGCCGGGCTCCATCTTACGAAGCCCGTTTTCGATGCAATGTTCGATGGCAGCCCAGTAGCATGTTTCAAAGTGAAGATTTTTTATTTCTCTTCCTGGGAGACAACCCCAATATCGGCCATAAAAGATGCCATTGTTAATTATGTTGAAGGTACCTGCGAAGACGTCCTTCGCTGATAGCTCGTCCCCCGATTCGCATGAACGAACGCACAAGAAGCAAAGATTGCGACAGAAGTCGCTTTGCGCAAGCATTTGAAAGAATTCCAAAGTCAAATATTGTCGCCCAAATATCATTTTTTTGACAGTTGACATGTAAACCTCGTACATGCGTTCTACAAGGCCATCCACCATGAGAATATCGTTGCCAACAACGGCATCGATACGGATGCTTTCCTCATCCAAGACCGTACGTTCCCTTCTAATTGTTATTCGTCTTTTCGATTTGAAAGCATCTAGATAATCTTCGAAGGAATCATAGGGTTTCCCATTCCTCTTATTTTTGTTCGTCCAATGGTACTGCATCGAGGTACGACGTAGGTAATCATCTTTGTCGCTGTAGGTCAGCAAATCAAGCATGCTTTTGACCTTAGTTTCGAGGCGAGCATTGCGTTCTTCCTCCGATGTCGAACTCTTTCGTGCGTCCATTAGTGCGCCAGCAATGTCTGTCGCCTCTTTATCAGTGATGAAATTCAAATGAACCGAAGAGAGGTTATTTGAAGTCGAAATTTGTCTCAAGAACTTTCCGACAAGAACCCGAAGGTCCGCTATTTCCTCCTCCTTCCAGTTTTTGCGAATGTCCGGATGCAATAAGATTCTTTCGCCTGTGGCTGGGGTGAAGGGTACCCCAACCAAGAGCTTGGGATAATATTGGATATCGTTCGAGTGTGCCGCTTCAGCCCAACCACTGTCAAATATGAATTCCCCCTGGGAATGGCCTTTTATATATATTGGAACATAGACGGAACACGTTCCGTCAATTTTAACAGACAAATGTTGCGGTACCCACCCTGTCGCGGGAGAAGCGCATCCAGACTCCTCAAGGCATCGGAGCCAGGCATGTTCCATGAAGGGCGAGGACGAGCCGTCAGGAGCCAAGCACAAATCCCAGTCATGCGCTGATATAGAGGAGATAGAATTATGAACCTCGAATTCAAATCCAATTTTCGAAGATACTTCATGCAGCGATGACGTTGAAGCTATTGAGGAACGGGCCCGCTTTCCTAAGTTTATTTGGTCCTTGAAGCGATGTTGACTGGCACTAGGAGAGAAAGCAAACACTGCGGGGCATACGGAAGCTCCAGCCAACGTAATTGCTAGGTTTCGCTTGCGTCTTCTTGAGCAACAGCGGCTAGCATGAGGAGGGGCCGCCATTGTCATCGAGCAGTCGACGTGGCGGAGCGCCTCGGTCGGATGGGAATATTGTGTACATGATCTACGATCGTATGTAGATAATCAGTGCGCACGCTCGCGTCACGCATCACGCATTACGATCAACGATCGACGATCGACGATGCGGACAGTTACTAATATAATAGACTAGAGTACGAGCTCGTATGCATAGAGTATGAATACTCTATGCATACGAGAGTAGTACTAGTAGTATGCATAATACTCGAGTTCAGTATGGATATTACGACTCGCATGCATATTATATTATTATTATTATTATACTAGCTCTAGAGTATGATGGATACAGCTGTATGCATACTAGCTAATAGTAGTAATAGAGTATGTGTGCATAATATATATATTGATATAGGCACTAGTAATATGTGAATTAATAAATAGGCACTAGATAATAGGTTATGAGTTATAATATGTTACGAGTCGTACGGTGTTAGTTAGTTGGACTCATAGCCCTCTTCCCATTGGTGCTTCTATCCATCCTCACCATGGCATCAACCTCAAGAATCCTAAGAGCGGCGTCGCGGGTCGCCAATCCTCGGCCGGCATGCGTCATGGGCAGCATCTCAGGTATCAGCCGCACCGGTCACCATAAAGCAGCCGTCTCCTCCGCCGTATCTCCTCTCATCCTCTCGATGCCGGCCGTCCCTGTGTCGGCGCTTCTCGAAACTGCGCAGCTTGGACAGTCGCAAAGCCGTACCATGGCGACGAAGAGACGAAAGCATAGAGATAAGAAGAAGAAGCGGCGATCAGAGCTAGCCGAGATGGGCATTAAGACCGACCCTCCAAGTTGGCACAAGCTGAGGGATATGCCAATCATCAACGCTGTATCCAACGAGGAGCGAACACGAGAATCACGCGAGTATGATAAAAGGTCATCGGCAGAAATGAAAGGAAAGATTGATTCTCAGAAAGAGATTCTCCGGTACGATTTTACAGGCTTGAAGATGAGCGACCGGGTGCGGAAGCTTTTCGATCTTACGAACGGTAATCAAAAGGAGGTCGTCAAAGCTCAAAAGAAAAGGGGGATGGAGCTCTTCCAGGTTAGAGAGGGCGACACTGGATCGAGCGCAGTGCAAGGTGAGCAGTTTGTTCTAAGATGTTCGCGATTGATCTGTGTCCTTAGTGGTGGATATTTTTGTCGAGCAGTTTGCGCGTGTTTATCTTTGATCTGGTCTGGGTTCTCATCCTTCTTATGTACGAATGCGACTCATATCTTTCGATGATTTTATTCGCCTCATCCCTCCAAATCAATTAGTCATCGCTCTGACCACGCGGATTCAGCAGCTTCAGACGCATATGGTGCAACATAAGAAGGACAAGCATTCAAAGCGTGGCCTCGATGCTCTGTATGTTCGTAGGAGGAAGTTGCTCGACTACATGGAGAGGACGGCCTTCGACTCATACCGAAAGGTGGTTAAGACCCTAGGCCTGATTCGGTAGAATTCGAATTGCAGGACCTCGAAGTGATAAAAGTAATCGAAACCTTAAAATGCTATTTAAGAAATGAGTAGTTCACTTTGCTTCTTTCGGCGGTATCGTTCCAATGTCGGTCGTATTTATTGTGCTTCTTGCGTCGTGGAGGAAATTGAGCGCCTCTGCTGTGGCATGTTCGTTGCTACATGGTAGTATTTACTAGCTAGGAAGTTTCTGCGTATATGATCCTGCACAGTCTGGCCGTCGCCAAATGCCAAACCAACCTCTGCTCATCCATTATTATTATTTATTTCATTTCATTTCCATTTCAAAGAACAAACAAAATAAATAATCAATCATCATTAAAACAAATTCACGACTATGGCGGAAGAAAGTGGCGGAGCGCCTTCCGGCGGCTCACTTCTTGACCCGACTGATACATTTGCCACGCTTTGTACCACTATCGGCCTTGATATCCGTCTGAGGAAGGCCCTCAGTCGCCTCGGATATGTCCGTCCCACCCTCGTCCAATCGCGTTCTCTTCCTCTCGCCATTACATCCGGCCGAGATTTGCTAGTCCGGGCGAGGACCGGCAGCGGCAAGACATTAGCATACTGCCTCCCCCTTCTGCAAAAGATTCTTTCCATCAAGTTGGCCGCAACTGGAGGAGATGTGGATTTGGAACACGATTCAGATCAGTTTGTCCGAGCCGTTGTCCTGGTCCCTACGCGCGAGCTTTGCAGCCAGGTCCACCAGACACTGTTGCAGCTCACATACTACTGCGATGAAGTCGTGTCAGTTGCTGTACTTTTTGGCGGAGGGGCCGTCGCTGGGAAAAAGGAGAGTCGGAAGGAGCTCGCTAAGCAGGAGGCCATGTTGAGAGATCGACCGGACGTGATCGTGTCCACGCCCGCGGGGCTTCTCGCTCATATTCGTTCTGGTGCCCTGGTATTGAAAGCGTCAGTCCAGTCCCTTGTGGTCGACGAGGCAGATCTGGTTCTTTCCTATGGTAGGTCAATGAAGTTGATCACTGTTGCATTCTATCCTTTGCTGAGTCATTAGCATGTCCGCTTGTCCCACTGCTCTTACCCATCATATATTTACTTCGATCACTCCCTTACTTCTACTTACTTCAGGTTATGCCGGCGACATTGCCGAAATTGTCAAGGCACTCCCCAAAATCTGTCAGGGATTTCTGATGTCTGCGACGCTCTCGCCAGAGCTCAATTCTCTGAAGCGCGTTGTCCTTCACTCCCCTGCTGTCCTTAAACTTGAAGAGGCGGACGAGCGAAAGGCGGGAAAGGAAGGCAAGCTGTCTCAGTTCTACTTGCTCCTTCCCCGCAAGGACAAATTCTTGGTAACTTATGTTTTTTTGAAGCTTGGTCTCCTGAAGGGAAAGGGTCTTTTCTTTGTCAACAAAACAGAGGGTGGGTATCGGCTAAAACTATTTCTCGAACAGTTTCACATTCGGAGCGCCGTTCTGAATGCCGAGCTCCCGCTTCGGAGTCGACTCAACATAATCGAGCAGTTCAACGCTGGAAATTTTGATTACCTTATTGCTACCGATGAGAGTACTGATACAGGATCAAATGGAAGGAAGGATACCGAAGATGAAAATGAGGAAGGAACAGAAAGTCAGGATGATACGATGGATAGGGACAGCGAAGGTGACAGCGAAGATGACAGCGACCGCAAAAGCAGGAAGAAGGGTGAGGACATCAAAAAGGCGAAAATCGCGAAAAGACAAGCGGCCAAGGGCAAAAAGAAGGATTCGGAATACGGAGTTGCTCGTGGTCTTGATTTCCGTGGCGTGTCATTCGTCGTCAACTTTGACCTTCCTCTCGACAACAATTCCTACACTCATCGCATTGGACGCACGGCGAGAGGAGGTGCCAAGGGCGTGGCTTTGTCTTTTGTCGAGATGGAGAACAAAGGTCAGAACGAAATTCTCGACGTCATTCAGCAGACTCAGACCCCGCTATCGCTCGCTGCTCCGATCGCTCCTGTAGACGACAACCTTAGAGCGGCTGACGGTGGAGGAGAAGGTAGCGAGGATATACCAACGGAGCAGGTCCAGCTGCAGCCGACCCCTCTGGACTTTGACATCCGTGAAGTCGAGGGATTTCGCTATCGGGTAGAAGATGTCAGCAGGGCCGTCACCAAGACTGCCGTCAGAGAAACTCGCGCGGCCGAGCTGCGAGCTGAAATTATGAACTCGGAACGGCTCCAGAACCACTTTGCTGACAACCCGGCTGATCTTCAGCTGCTCCGTCATGACCGCGTGGCGACGCATGTGTCCAAGGTGCAGGATCACCTCAAACATGTTCCCAAGTATATGTTGCCAAGAGGGATGCAGGTTGCAGAGATGAATAAACGGAAGAGGAAACGCCGGTCTAGGTCAAATACGACTGGCACCCGGCGGACGGACAATGATCCTCTCCAATCTTACGAAGATGGAGGAGTTTCCATTGATGACGTTGCCGATGGCGAAGCTCCCATTAAGAAGCAAAATGCCGATGTTGAGCGCAAGGTCCTCATGAATACCTCTGATGGCACTGGTAAGAGCACAGCTGGGCGGAACTCCTGGAAAGAGAAGCACGGCCGTGGTAAATTCAGCCGGCGATTCCAAAAGAAGCACGGCGACAAAGGCAAGGCTGGGTGGTGATTGGGAGTACTTGCACGTTTTGCGTAGCAGGAGCTGGAGTCGATGGAAATATTACAGGAAGTCTGCCTAATTATAGAATAGATCTATAGCGTTAACATCAAATTCATATCGTGAGAGAAGAAACAGAAAACGTTTTGCTCGCAATCGCAAAGCAAATCTGTGCCAAAACATAGCACCTGGACGGAACCAACAAACCGACTCAACCAATGTTGATGCCTGGATAGCTGGACTGCCACGTATCACGCATTTTGCGAGAGAGCTCAGGATGGTGCTGCTCAAACTCAGCAGGGGCCTCCGCGAAGAGGACAATCACGGCGTTAACGCCGCTAGCAATGCTACTCAAGGCAATGCTCGTAAGGACAAGACCAATGATCAAACCCAGAACGAAACTAGTGATCCTCCCGTCCGATCCGTCATTAGCATCGAACCAATCAGTTGTTGTCGCAAGAATGACACCGACGGCACCAGCAAGCAAGCCTACGACAAGACTGAGTGTGGCCAGGGCGCGACCGACCAGGTCGTCAGCAATGAGAGCCGACCATCCACGGCTCTTGAACAGCTGAATCACATTCTTTCCAGCGTCCATATATCCATAACCGTATAGGCCTACGTAAATGAAGGCCCACTTGTTGAAATATTCCAGGATACCTTCCAAGCAACCAAGAATGCACGAAACGAGACAAGATAACATATTGGGCTCGCCATCATTGTTACTATCGGCAAGAGCGCGGAGGGCCTGGATGATGGCGACTAGAAGACTGCCAAGGCAAATGCTTCCGAACGAAGTGGTGAGTGCCCGCTTGATGCTACCGAAGATGCCTGCAGAGCAGCACGAGCTGGCATCATCGGGGGCGAACCACCAAGTACCCACGACCCCGGCGATGACGACGTGGATGGTGTTTTGGATGACCTGATGAGTAAAGAAATACGAGAGCAACATCGCAAAATAGATCCCTCCGTTGACCCCCTGGCAAACTGTTTCACCATTTTCCTCCGCACATTCAACGCTGTCTTCCGTGACGCCGGCGAAGGCAATAATCCAGAGGATGCTCCAACCTGCGGCCATGGCGACGGAGAGGTACGAGAAGAAGACGACTCCGCAGTTTTTCTTGACAGCCGTCGTGGCTGTGATTAAATTGATCTGCTCATCATTAAATCAAGTCCAACAGTCACGGGCGCGAATTAAAAGTGTACCGAGGAGAAAATACAGTGTGAGAGAAAGGCCAGAGGAACAAAGCGAAAACGTCAACAACAAATGCATGGTACATGGAAGATTCAAGCCCCCAACATAAACACGAATGAACGCACCGTGGCGAAGGGGATGCGCGACCAAATAGCTTTCACGTAGCACAAGGTAATAAGGAGGAAGACTACAGCAAGTCCTGCGGCTGTCCACACTTGATAGTAAATGCAAGCCGCGGCAATGGCTACCTGACCACCGATCGAGAAGAAGAGGGAAAATTTAATAATGAACTGGGGTATCGCCAACAGGACTAAGAACGACAGGCCCGCGAAGACGAGGGAAACGACGCCGGTCACGGCGGTGGCGTTTGCGTAGCCGGAGAGGTCAACTTCGGAACCTTCACTGACGACGTCGTCACTGACGACGTCGGAAAAGACCCCCTCAATGGCTGTCTTGCCCAAGGTGGCGGCGACGCCGGCCATGGCGGCCACGTTGATGTAGAGGAGGACTGCGGCCCAAGCATCGCGGCAGCGGGACTCCTGCTTCTCTCCCTTTGTGAAGTCGTCGACCGGACTCCCGTGGTCGTCGACCGGACTACCGTGGTCGTATGGGCTGGCAACGGCGGTGCCTTGAACGATTACGGGCGAGGACATGTTGGGGGTGATTCGAGGATCTGGTACCAGAGTAGGGGAGAGATTGGCGACGAGAAGTGAAATAATCAGATACTCGTACTGTACACGAGCACCCGGTGTTTGGCTCGTGCTCGCTGCTTGGTGCTACTAGCTACTCTAGTACTCTCAGTAGTATCCTTCGCGGCATTGGTAGGTAATGTCGCTACTGCTGGTACTCTCGTAGTACGTATGATACAGTAGGGTGTCAATCAAATCTTGAGTGTTAATTTTATGTTGAATCTACCGCGGAACTCGAGCCCAGAGTATATGAAACGAAGATGCAGCAAAGATCTCGTTCTGTGCAAAGTGATCTTTCTCGTCCATCCTTACAAACGTGCGAGACAAGCACTTGGGACAGGCTTGCTCGCCACTTCAATTTGCTGGCTGCATTTAATTAATATTAATACTAGCTAGTAGCTAGATATCTAGATTGTCGAAATCTCTCCTCTACGGAGTACTGCAGTATTAATACGCTCGATTTTTGGTTCAAAAAAAAAAAAAGTCAAGCTTCAAGTTCTCCATACATCATACGACTCGTACTTAACGTACGAGCTCGAAATATATATATATATATATAATATTTCTAGCTAGTAGTATTATGAATAGATGCAATACGTACATCACCGTCCTTGAATAAATTGACATTGGACCGATTGCGTAGAAAAAATTATAAATTAATTAATAAATAGTAGACCAACAACGCAACCGGTCCCAGAAGAAGAAGAGAGAGCGCAGCGTCATGGCCGCCCGAAAGTCCTGCACGCACATGACGTGGGCGCAAGCCAAGTCCAAGTCCGGTGGTGGCGACCATGACAGGTCCAGGAAGAAGAAGACCATCATCCAGGTCACGCACGGTCAGGCCCTGACGGCCAAGATTGTTCGCAAGCACAGTGCTCCGCCGGAGTTCACCCAGACCGAGCTGAGGCGGGCCAGGAAGCAGGAGGAGAAGGCCCTGGCACTGGCGGATAAGATTTCCGGGGAGCGGGAGGCGGAGAGGAGGGAGAGGGAGAGCCGTACGGTCTGTCCCTTGGATGTTGCGTTGGGCCAGGTGGAGGGGGAGGCTCTGAGGAGGCAGAAGAGGCAGACGTCGGCCGACACTGATGCTGCTGGGGATGGCGGCAGAGGCATGAGCAGGAGCGAAATAGCACAGTGCAGGGAGATGCAACTGGACGAGATAGAGGCTCTCGATGCCATCTACGCGGGAAGCGACGAGTATCGTCTTCGAGACGATGCAAATGTGGAACTGCTGCGATCCAACATGGACGCCTGGCAAGAGACCGGCGACGAGGCGGTTCTGGATGACATCGTGCAGCATCCGCCGCTGGCCTTCACCCTGCGGCTGAGCATCGAGGACGAGAACGATGTCCTGAACGCTGGCAGCGCGGGGATTGGCGATCCAGTCGCCACCGCCCTTCTGGAGGTGGTCCTGCCAGCGGCGTATCCTGAGGCGGCCCTGCCCCGATTGGCGATCGCATACTTCGCCGTGACGGACCGCGCGGCCCAGATCAGCGCCGACAAGGCGCTGGAATCGCTGGTCCATCTGGAGGAGGAGCGGCTAGTGCAAGAGCTCCGTGAGGAGGCTAGGCGGATGGTTCCTATGCCCTGCGTCTACGAGCTTGCCACCACCTGGCTCACGGAGCATGTGTTTCAGTTTTGCAGGCTGCGAACGCATGCTCAGATTGGCTAGGTTTCCCCCCCAGCGCATTGGCCGGATTCTGCATTCAACTGCACCGGAAATTAGGCATTCCGCATCGTCGCCCGCGTGTTTGTGACCGATTCTCTCTCCTTTGGCAGTTCTAGGCATGCCTCTATTTCTCCCACAAAACTAACGTAAAGTCAGTTGCTATGCATAATGCAGAGCATACGGTGTATTGAAGTACAGAAGCATTTCCCAATGGTTCGAACATCCATGCAAATTTTTCAAAAAATAATGTACGAGCTCGGTAGAAGATACTAGCTAGGAGCTCGTATATAGCAATTTTGTACATCATGTAGGCATTCCAAGTATTCCCATACTAGCTAGCTAGTATAAAATATATAAATAGTACTAGAAGTCCGTACTCTCTTATTACGATCGTACTATGGATAAATACT
>Ga0099799_10162_pt1 | contig 20283 bp, 16 predicted proteins | sample Uncmet6_SortLC_1_FD_89033 | JGI IMG/M metagenome (GOLD analysis project Ga0099799, IMG submission 89033) | Marine eukaryotic communities from CALCOFI LINE 67, Pacific Ocean - CN11_C50_N6_SortLC_1 | ecosystem: Environmental > Aquatic > Marine > Oceanic | place: Pacific Ocean: Monterey Bay...
CTATATGGGCTCGTGGTCATTCGCCATCTCGGCAGCCTAGTCAGCTGGTGGAGTACGCCGGCTAACAGCAATGTATGTATCTTTATTTCTTTCTTTATTCTCTCGAAACTGCAAGTGACCTAAGTTCTCCTCGGCTTCTCAAACAGCAAAATTTGCCTCCTTCAATATATAATGCGTAAAGCAGTAGGGGCAGCCATTTGAAAGGCCTGGCGCACTCTGCCTTGGGAGTAATTAATCTAGCTTGGTGGCCAAGTAGATCGGCTTATTCTTTTTTGCATTAATGTTACTGATTGCGCTTTGTGAAGTATTCACGAAGTGACATGCCGCTCCGTGGCCGGGGCTGCTGCGTATAACTTGAAGGCCTGGGAATTTGACTAGCTTTATTGGCTGGCGCGTGGGGAGTTGATTCAACAAGGAGATTATTTTGTGCAGTCTCACTGTCAAATGGGAGGTGTTCTTGATGTACTTGACGGTCTTCATTTATGATGCTGTGAGAACTCATTTCATTAGCTACGTTTGTGGTCCACAACATAGTGGGCTTAGTAGCTCGACGTTGAAAGACGGTGTGGTCCGCATCGGACTCATGTTCGAGCCTACAAGATGTTCGCATGTAAACTTTACAACAACTATGCACAAGGTGTACTCGTCTCGATATTTCTTTTCACCATAGGCTATATCTGCCAATGCATTTTGATGCTTCTTTGCTTTGTTGATAGAATGGAGCGCAGATGTTCGCGAAGGGGCCTCTGCGTCGCGCTTCTTGCGGTGCTCAAATGCGTTTTTACGAAAGTCCATTAAATTTTGAAGAGCGTCCCCTAGGCGACAGCGTTGAGCTTTTAAGATCAAACATTTAAATTTGCCCTAGACAGCACGGTGCATCAAGCGAGCTTTCCGGCATTCCTTTGTTTCACCATCTGCCATACCTGCGAGCTGAACTTGCCGCGTCTCCAGGAGCCTGGAGGCAAGTGCATCGAGGTCCCGGTCAAAGCTGTCATTCTCAGTGCGCCATGTTTCATTTTGTTCGACCTATCAGCATACTTTTGTTCTTATCACAAGAACGCGGTAGTCATCACCTTTTGTAAAGCTTCATTCAACGATGGCGTCATGACGAGGTTTTTACTTTGAGAAACGAGAAGAGCAGCATAGGTATCGCGCGCACTGTAGACTGCGTGCTCGTAGCGAGTGCGCATCTGACCATGGTTAAGACGGGCAACTGTCTCCGCCTGGTGTTCACGGAATCTTGCCTGTGTGACACGCACTGAACCCATGTCCAGTAACGAGGACACAAGTTCTACAGCTTCACTCCGCTTACGTCGAGCCGCCACAATTCGTGCAACGTCAGCTTCAGAGTAAGAAGCCACAGTCCCTGACATATTATGCCAATCGAACTCAGGTTTTTGATCGAAAGTCTCGTAAGATCGGAACTGATCTGTATTTTGTGGTTGAGAGCCAGACCGGACACTTGCTGGGTGTCCAAAAACAGCTTCTCGCATTTTCGCCTTTCTGATATCTATCTCGGAGGCCGATGGTATTTTTTGGCGCTCTGCCCGCATTAGATTTAACCACCTATATCATTTTGCTGGAAACACATGACATAGGGTGCTCGTGCGATATCATTGGGTACGACTGCGATACAAGAAAACACAAAAAGTGGTTAATTTCCAACAAACTTACTCTCTAAGCTCAATCTCTGTGAACCTGTGAGCGCTGATGAATTGATTAAATGGAATTGCCGACACAGAAATTATCAACCGGTGATTTGAAATGACATTCATGCGCCAGAGACGTTCATTTCGTCCAATACGGAGCATCAGCGCTTTTGTTGTCTCAAATTCACCAAATGCGTAAGCGTGTTTGTACTTACCAACACTTACTATTTCACATACCTGAAGGCATACATCTTGTTTGCAGGCGATCAGTTTCTGCACCTTGTATTGTGGCGCGCCATGAGTACCTGGAGCCTTGCCTAAAATATTGCGCAAATAAGCTAGTGTGCCAACTGAAACACTCTGCAACCCACCCACACCAAGTCGAACAAAACAGCCAATCACTGCCTTTTCGAAGAATGGCTCTTCCACCCACTTCTCTAGTAAGCTACGTGGAAGGCGCAGCTTGCCCAGCGTCTGGCAACTGCGATGTATATCATCGTCCACGGGGCGACTAGTAGAGTCTCGTCCATCAAAACGAGATTCCTTGTACCCGGCCAGCTGACTAGACATCCCTGGAAAATTTTCATTCAGTGATGCTTTGGATATAGGATTTGCTTTGAAGGTCTTCGGGGAAGGATATTCGCCCTCGTTGTATATCTCTTCACTGCGTTCAAAGGAGCGGGGGGCTTTGGAGGGCTGTTCAAGCATGAGCCTAGATTTGGAATAACGAGTTTGCTAAGTCCCCCAAAGCACAGAAAGCTACCTCTCACGAGCTTGTGATCGCCTAAAGAGTTTGTCTGATGGTCGACAAAATAAGATGAGTCGCACTTATCTGCATGTTGCTGAGATGCTGCACGTGAGGCATTCCGAGTTGATGCACTGGCTTTATTATCATCAAGCGAAAGCAATTTGAGCTGTTGTGCCCTGCGTTGCTCGGTTTCCTTGCGGCGTTCGTACTCCTCAGCTTCCTCGATTTCTTGTTCGATTGCAGTCTTATGGCGTTTGCTCGAAATCGAGCCTGTGACTGAGTCCTGACAATGCTTCGGCGTTAGAGCTCCTCCACCATGTCCTCGTTTCGACATCTAAACGAGCTGATTATCAACTATTATGGCATGCTCTCGGCCAAGGCCTACCTTAAATAAGAGTAAATGATTAGCCGTGTGCGGGTTGGGGCGGCGCCTAACGTAAAGAGGCTGTTCGCGAGCGAAAGGAGGTCTAGGATCGTGTATGGGCGGCTTGTGTGAGGAGGAGTGCGCGTGTGTGGGACGTCGTGCGCTACACCCAGGCGCATAGGAGCACGCAAATCGAGGGCGCACCGTGAGGAGGAGCGTCAGGATATCGGTCCTAGATTTAAACTGCGTCGTAGACCAACTTAACTGGTCTACCGCTTCACAGCGCGTCAGATTAATGCCGCAACGTGCCAAGGTTGTAATCTTTGCGTGCGCACAGCCACGCCCTCTAACTTTCTTGTGTCCGGGCCGCGCGCGAGAGCTCCGGGCCTGGGGCCCGGGACGCATCATGATAAAGACAACAGGTGTAATATTATACCTGACCTCGGCAAGGGCGTCATCGGGGGCAAGCGAAAACGCTCGTTTCGCCATCGTGGCGCGGTCGGAGTGGCCTCGGCGGAAAATCGCGCCGGCTAGCCGAGTTTTTGTGCGCGCAATGATATCGAGTTTCCCTTGGCGCTTCAGCGAACTTGGGAGGCGCCTCGGAGGTCTAGATGGATGCAAAGTTTACTAGTAACTACCTCCCGGGTAGTAAACTTGAACTTGAACTTGAATGTATACTCTTTCTCTGAATAAATACATCTACTAAAGCATAATTAATTAACCAATCATACTTTTCAAGTTTATTCCCGAATCGATTTTAAAAAGCCCAAAAGTCACCCTGAAAGGGAGGGGGGGGGCGAAGCACAGTTGGCAATGGGAATATCGCTTAAGTCGTCGCCGACAGGCGGATGCGGCTCTTTAATCCGGGGACCTGGCGATGGAAAGCCCGGATTTCGCTATAGAGCATTTTCTGCAAGCTCTTTTTATCGAGCTTTATCTTTTCGACATCATCAATTTTGACCTGGAATTCGGCATCTTGCTCCAGCCCAAGCTCACGAAATTCCTCTACATACTTGTGTTCTAGGGCCTTGCGAATTGACATTCTCTTTCTTGGATTAAACACGAGCATTGAGGCAAGGAGGTTGAGAGCATCATCATTCGTAGTGGGGAACCTGGATCGTAGGCTTTGGGCTTTAAATCCAGGGAGTTCGAGCATGAACTTCATTGCATTTTGGTTGGAAACGAACCAAAGATCATCTTTTGGTGGGCGGCCCAGCAACTTAACTATGAGTTTGAGCTGGTGAATATAGTCATTTCCTGGAAAGATAGGCTGGAGAAGGAGCATCTCGCTGAATATGCATCCAATCGACCACATGTCAATAGCTTGGTCATAGGCATGGAATCCGAGCATAATCTCTGGAGCACGGTACCATCTTGTCACAACGTACTCAGTGTATTCCTGCTCCGCAGCTGGCATAGCCCCCCCACTTGAGGGTGTATCATCAATTTTATCCTTCTGGCCCATGGTGCCACGGGCCAATCCGAAGTCACAAATCTGCAGGCTGCATGTCTGGATATCAATGAGTAGATTTGACGGCTTGAGGTCCCGGTGGAGCACAGATGCTGAATTTATATAGTTCATTCCTGCAAGTAGTTGGTAGAGAAGATATTGCATTTGCTCCCCTGTCAGCTTAGTCTTTGAGTAGAGAATTTTCTGAAGGTCAGTTGACATAAGCTCGGTGACAATGTACAAGTCCTCAAAATCTTCGATGTAAGGTGGCTCCATGATGTCGTAAAGCTTGACCACATTCGGATGATTAAATTGACGCATGAGACGAACCTCCCTGAGCATGCGCTTTGCATCTATCATGTCTTCAAATGCATTGGCCACTTTTTTAATGGCCACTTTCTTGCCAGAATCAACCTAAGCGGGACATAGTATCAATATGAGCGCCAAGGACTCGACTTGTATTAACATCTTGTGCCGCAACCACAAATCCGTATGCGCCTGAACCAACTTTACGGTGCAGCTCATACCTTTGAAGCAGTGGACAATGATGGTTATATCGCTGCATCGCTTTTTGGACACAATTTCCCCCTGGGAAGAATTTGGTAGGTGCTTTGAGTCCACAAACCAATCAGTTCCAGAAAACTACAAATTTATCATTTACTTCACTGAAGGACAATGAGTGACATACATGAACCATATTTTGTGCTATGGCTGTTGAAATACAGTCGCGCAGTGCTGTCATCCACATTTCTCGATCCTCATTGTTATCTGCGGCAACTTTGAGTGCGCGGCCTAAAGAACAGTTTGAATCGCCGCTGTAGTCTCAAGTCCACCTTTGAGTATCACTTGGAATGCATGCGCTCTACCGAGCAGTGTATCGACCTTAGTGTCAGGTGCCAGCTCGAGCGTTGCGCGCGCGTCTTCTTCGTGGGATTTCCCGTCTCTGAAATATGCCAGCTGCGCCAACCTTGTGCCTTGTTGATACAGGACGAAGTATCGTTTTTGCCATCTCATTCCGCCTTTTTTGTGCATAAAGCCTTGGCATTTTATATTTTCCTTTAAGCCCAGTGACATTTCCCCTCCACAAAAAACTGTGGACCTACCGTAGGTAGGGCACTGTGGTATCATCAAATAAATAAGAAAACACAGATACCTCGTGGAAAGACCTTGTGGACCGGCAAGCGAAGCACGGCACCTTGTGGACCGACCCCGGCCGAGATAGCTCGGGTGGTACTTTAGTGAAAGAATTTAGAGGAGGGTGCATTGACTCGGACAAGGTAAGTAACTTGAAACTTGAAGAACTCAGGCTCAGGCTTGAAACCCGGGCTGGCGCGACTTGAACTTGCGGCCAGTATCAGTCACGCTGCCAGTGAACTTGAAGGCCGAGGCTCCGCCGGCGAGTCAGGCTCAGCGACTCGGGCCGCACGTGACTCGCCGCCGGAGCCGGAGCCTGAGACTTCCGAGTCCCTCGGGGCCCGCCGGCGGTCCCACTGGTAGCCTGAGGCTCAAGTCCGCAATCAGGACTCAGGCTCGGATCATTCAAGTTGTACGTGCCAAATCCATGTATTTGTATGCCCCTGGGCCTCGTAGATGGGCCTCGTCGAGTTTTGAAATGTCTACGTTACTATTGAAAGTTTTGCTTCAAGTTCGTATGAATATGGTGTGTGTATGAATATAAGTGAGAAAGGTATAGGATGGGCCCGGGGGTAGAGCCCGGGGGATTATTTCGGCGCCCTGTAAATCGCAAAGTCAAAACTTGAAAGTTTTCTCTTCTAGTCAAACTTCGGGGGGTCTACTCAGTAACTTCGGGGGGTCCGAGTCGCTAAGCTACCAGCCTGAAATCATGATGCGGGACATCGTATATAACTCGCGAGTGTCCTCCTCAACTGGGAGTCCATCCGCAACTTAGATGTGCAATTCGAAGACTCCAGTCACTCGACGTTTACGTAAATATTGCCTCTTGAGAGCCCTGGAATGGAAAGTCCAACAGGAGCTAAAAGTTAGGTTCCCAATTGGCACTTTGGTACTGTCGCCTAATGTGATAGAAACTAAAGAACTTCTGAGATGAAATCCTCCCTGATCCAAACGGATAAAGTACAGAAAGGGAGCCTGCAACGCGACCTTAAACTCCACATCATTGTCTCTCAGCAAGCATTGTTGCAACGATATGCGTACTCAACCCAGTACCTGGAGCCAATTTTTTGCGCGGTTCGTTGATTTTGCAAAGCATAGATTGATTTCGTCTTGTACCCCAAAGGTGTTCAATTAGCTTAGGGGCGTCGCTTAAAGTATCGATAGTCAGGCTCTGGCGGGATCCAAAAATGTTGAGTCCACCGGCATGCCGCAAAGCATGATGCACGTGCAAAACACGGTAAAGACTCTTCATGCGAGGTCGCTGCCTGGGGAGAATGTGATACTTCAAGCACATTTCGAATTCATTGCACAATGCATCTGATGTGATAGCTAGAGCCGTAGGTTCGGTAAGGAGGAGGATTCGGGACAGACAACCTGACTCGACTTTTGGTGTCAGGTTCTGACGCTCGCCTGGGGCTGGCTGCCTCTTGCATTGTAGCCATGTCAACCAGAAAGTTCTAGCTCTATGTGCCTGCACTGTATCGTGATTCTTTGCGTGTAAGTCTACTTCGCGTGTAACTCTACACAGCTGCACACATAATTTGAGGCAGCACCATTGTATTGTATGCAGCTTCGGACTATAACCCGAAGGTCCCTTTCAAAGGCTGCAAGAGAATCATATGGCTGGCTCCTGTTGCCAATCTTTGATCTCATCGAGCTTAGATCCATAGCTTCTTGCACAATGGATGAATAGCCAGGTGCCTAACATGATTTTTTTCTGGATACGAACTCAAACGACGCGCCTTTTCATCGTCAGTCGGGGATGCATAGAACTTGGGCGTGTCCACCTTTTGTATGCAACTTAGCCATTCTTCGAGGATGGCTGTTCTTCCTCCATGTGCTGTATCATCAAAGTTGCTTGCCGTGTCTGTTTTTGCAGTTTGTCTTAAATAACGACTCAGAGTGGCATCGTCCCAAGTGCCTTGCATCCCCACGGAATCCAGGATTGCTGCAACGCCCCTTGCCCTCCTGGCCGATACGTGCTTAGATCTGAGGACGACATCAAGGTAAAGTGCGCATAAAGCCGATAAGTGTCCGCGAGCCATATCGTATCTCACGCCCCGCCACACTATATAGCAAAATGAGTGGAAGAGCGATTCATCATGTTCCACAAGCCCACATAATGCACTATAGAGTAGTGGATCCAATTCGTGCCGAGCTGCAGACCCGGTCTTATATGGACTTCCAGAGGCTACGTCTAACAGCCCCTTGTAGACAAACGGCGCAATTTTCAAGAACCAGCGGTCTAGTAGCGGGGCCAGCATGAAACAAAAATGAGTTGGGAAACTCACGCAGCACCTATAAATAAATCAATTGCAGTAGGAGGACATCGGTACTGGTACGCAGACACAACTTCCACGATACGACTCTTGGTAGCCTTCTAAAGGCGTCTTCTGGACAGGTATGGATTGCAATTGCAATTTCACGAGACAAGGGACCCGGCCAAGATTCTAGTAATGCTAGGGTGATTTTTTTAAGTTCTGGCAGGGATGAAAATCTCCACGTCGCCTCAAGCAAAGCAATGCGAATTTGGCAGGGTATATTTGAAATTACTGTCTCAAGCAGACAGCACAAAACATTCACAACAGCTTTGTGCGCAACACAAAAGCCGTACCCCCCGAGGTTCGACAGGATTTTTAACGCTTCAAACTCTGGCAGTTCATCTCCAATGACCTCACTAAACGTATTCTCTCGCCATGATGCTACAGCTTCGAGAGGTCTTGTCGATGCCTATACATTAACGGTGATATGAATATGCTCTATTACACTCCAAGCTACTACCAAAGCTATCATCATTTTTCCGCGCCCGCTCGCAAACCACGTCTCCATTTTTTAATCTCTCGGATCAGGTTTATCTCCGGATTAGGTACCTGCAGTCCATAAATCCCCCTCCCCAATCCCCGAGGCCCCCATAGATCTAGAGGCGCGCATAGTGACTGACCGACTACGGTGCAAATGTGCCGACGGTATGTATGTACATCATGGTGCCTGCCTCAGGCTGAGATTTCTCATCCCGGCCGCTGCCAGTGTGTATTACAGCATCATGGGACCCCTTTGGCCGCCATACCCCAAGCAAACAGGCGCCGTCCCGCTAGTCCGGATTTGCTCGGCGCCACCGTGACGGGTTGCATTGCGTGGCGCGGCGACCCCGGGGCGTCTAGTCACAAGCGGACTTGGAAACCCGTCCGATCGGCGTAGTCGCGTGGCCATACGCCAGGCTGGGGTCAAAAGGGGTCAAACGGGTCGTCGGACCTAGCGGACTTCAGGAGTTCCTGGCGGCGATTGCTAGCGCTCGGCCCTCAGGACTTGGAGTTTTAGCATGATTTAATTCAATATTGCTTCAATGAGCATACTCGAATTGAGTCTGGGGAAGCTCAGTTCGAAAGTGGTTAATTTGCTGTTGCGGTTGACTCTAAGCAAACTGCTCGCGGGATTCCTGCAGGACCAGCTGCAGGTGCACCGCGTGCCCCATTTGGTATATTCATGGAACACTAATCGCAGCAGGCAGTCGAGATCAGAAATGGAACTTTAATCGTTCAAGGCGTGGCACTTGAAGTTGAAGCTGCGAGCGCACTAGTTCCGCAAGAGACAGAGTTCATACCTAAAGTCGCCAAAAGTTACGCTGTAGGCCCGGGTACAGAGTGGTCGAATGCGAAGTGGCATCTATTGTGCTACGCACCGCGTCTTGATGCTGAGCACAAGACAGATAGATCATGATCACAGGAGCTTACCGCTGCAAGCTTGACTTCATGGCGTTGGGACGGCTTCATTTTGCGATTCTTGGGTGTCCGCTCTATAGTTACGCTGCACCAATCAGCGTTTCATGTATAAGGCGTCTGAGTTCATGTCATTACTCTGTTGCAGGGCACCACGCGGGGAAGAAGAGTGCCAGCATGGCGTCATGGGGAATCGGCCTTCTGGGAATCTGGCCCTTAGCTTCAATGCTCTTGGACAGTGGATGCATCAAATAGCCCAACACACAGCAATAGAATTGGACAATGTTACAGCAAAGATGATGCACCATGACACACTAATCGGAAGCCTTGTCCTTGTACAGGCACAATTTCGCAACCCTGCTAAAGATCAGCAAGCAGTTGTAAGCTGGGGTCCCCTGTGGCTATTGCTTGGTCACGACGAATTGGTTTGTTCAACAGATGGTGGTGGTGCGCTTGTACTTGACCAACTCGGAAGCCTAGAGATTCAGGTGCGCATTGCGGGTGTCTCTGTTGTTGCGCCACTTTCTTCTTTGAGAGCTATTGAAATATTGCTTAATGTCTTACAACGGAACAAACAGCGCAAGCCTCATGGATTGATGGAGGCCCCTGTGCTGCATGAAAAGCTGGCAAGCAAGGTTGCTGAAGAAAACAAAAATGTATCTTTCGATGAATCGAAGTGCAGTATGCGAACGATAGCAGCTGCACAGGAGTCTTGGTCGCCGCAACATGACTTTCCATGCTGTAATATTGCATCAATTCGTGTTACCGTCTTGAGCGATGTGCTAGTCGCGACCGAAGACTGTACTAAAAGATCCAGTTTGATTCTCCAAGGGCTGCACATTGCATGCGTGCCGCAATCAATCGTCATCGAGACAAGCACACTCGAGCTGCAAACTACTGCGATGCAGGGGATATTTCGAGAGTTGAAGGTGCGCTTTGAGCACGCGAACATGGGAAAATGGCAAGCGACACTAGAGGATGGGGTAATCTACATGTGTGACGCGGTTGGCTGCGCAGTGTGGTGTGAACGTTGCTTGCAGGCATTAAATGGGCTTTTGGCGGTGAGCCCTATTGGTGGCAACCGCGTAGACACATCATGTTTTGAGCTCGACAATTGGGGCTCCGCATCTGTGCCATCTCTCGTGTTCAACTGGACGCTAAATACAGGCCATTACATTTCGATTTCGCTTCAGGGGTGTCTCTTGTCGATGGCAGAATATAATGCTGGTGTACGTTCTATTGAGGTTTTGGAATGCCAAATTCAAGTTGATGGCTCATGCGTTGTTGCCTTCGAGACGGATGCAAATGATGCACAATCATGCAAAGTTGAGTCGCAAGATGGCGCCTGCTGGACCAGACTCCCGACTAAAGATAAAAAAAAGAAGATGTTCCCCGTAGAAACAAAACCCACAGCGCACTTCAATGTCGATATTCCCCGTGTACAATTCAACGCATCAATCAGGAATATCTCTGTCGTTTCAAGCGCGCTAAGAGAGCTCATTAGTGTCTTAGGGAGTGATACATCTGGATCTTCGTTGTATGATTTGGGTGTGGGAGTGCTTGACGTCTACCTAAGTGATCATGGCATGTCATCACTAGGAGATGTGGGTTCCAATGACCATCGAAAGAAGCTCACACGGTCAAAGCGTGATAATTTTGCGCTTCTCGCTATGCGAAGAGCTATACTTGTTACGCACGGGCGTCTAAATTGGTTCCAGGCATCTGCAGCCCGTATCAGCTACGGCTTCAGGAGTCTGCTCCAGGTGCTCCCAAGAGTCGCTGTGACAGGATACTCCAATGATGCGTTTACAGTGGTGTCTGATGGTGGCAAAGACACAGCTGAGGGTCTTGCCCCCTCAATCATCGGCAAGTACAGGATTTCTCGCCTTGCGACTGTCTTTACATCAGTGCAAGGATTGTCGTTGCTCACGTCCAGAGTCCCAGCAGGCCTGCCGTATTTTTTTAATGCGGTTCAAAGCAGCTTGTTGGGTTGGTCGGTACCTGGTATCGATCTTCAAAGTTCACCTTCGTTTGGGGCGGCCATTCAGTGCTATGTCAAGTTACACAACACAGGGGTTGAATGTTTGTCTCCAGATCCCTTAAATTACAGATTTCGTGCGATTGCGACCATCCAAGGTGCCCGTTTGGCCTTGACGCTTACGAATGGATTGATCGCCTCGGTCACAGTTACAGGCACCACACTCTTTCTACAAAACGTATGTGATTATCCGGGCTTAATTATTGGTATCAATGATGATGGGCCACGTGATATTGCAGATGAGTTTTACAGTCGTGGTTATGCGCAACTAGCAACGGCAGATATTTTTGACTTAACTTTCAGCAGAACTCAATCGCTTTCAGGTAGTCTAATCAGACTAGATATAAGTGGCGGTACGATTCGTACCTACTGTTGCTCAGACTCACTCAAAACGCTGATTGACTTACTTATCGTCTTCAAGAAGCATATACTCCGTGGCTTTCTTGAACAAGATACATCCGATTCTGTTTTGTCTGACGATCCTATCAAATCTAGCGTCGTGGACGCGATGTCTGCGTGTTATGTTAACGTGGTATCAGATAGCGATACTGCCTCATACAGCATTAATAATTTTAGTAACCAGAGTCTTCCGAAGGGGCTTTCAAAACCCGCACTTGTCAAGTACTCAGATATTGAGGTAGCTTGGTATGATGGGATACCTCCAGCTCTCTTGGCGGGTCACATCCCTGTGCCGATTGACATCGCAGATAATTTTGGCATAGCGACATTTGCGTGGAAAATGGTTCGTGCAGAAGTATCTGTAAAAACCGTGCACATGCGCCTGTTTGCAGGATGCGACTGGGACAACAAGGCAGGTACTACTATGCAGCGCCGGCGAGATGCTAGCCAGGTGACTGAAATAATTTTTTGGAAAATGCACCAAAGGGCATTCATCATTGATTCGCAACTCCAATGCGACATGTACATCAGGGATGCTATTGCCTCAGAGTCAATTTCGTCATTAAAGGATCGTAGGCTTAAACCTCTTCTGCTGCATTGGTGGTCAGATACAAGCCACCCCCGAGGAAATTATGAAGGACTTTTAAAACTTGATGCCTGTTTGCAAGGACACGACGTTGCGCTAAAAGTCAAAGTACTACCACTCAGATGTCATCTAGACGCTTTATTTGTTCGGTTTATTGACTCTTTTTTTGGTTGCATAAAAGTAGTAGAATCACGTGGTAGTGGCCCTGTGCGACAGCAATGTGAACATAATTGCGCGGCTCAAGTCGAGGCTGAAACCAGGCAATCGCGATGCTTTATTGATTTTTCGTCACTCTCAATAAAACTCGACTTCAAGCCCCGGGGTGCTGATCCAGCACAATTGCAGCAAGGCGCCCTGGGCGAATTTCTACAAGTTTTCCATCTTGAACAAGTACAAGTCGGAACTCGGCATTGTCGTGTCGTTGCACGAACCCCAGCACTTGCCTGGGTAGCTATTCGGCGCATGTGGTCAAGTGAGCTCTCAAATGAACGGTTACACAACTTTTTTTGTGGTGTTTCTCTTGTCCGCCCACTCCATGCAGTAGGTGTTTCACTTTTTAATACAATTCATCGACCACTTGAAGCTGGGTCATGTAGCGAACAGTGGCGATCACTGAAGCGTGAGTCGATCACATGTGGCCGTGTCCTTGCGTGCGAGTCTGCACGAGCGGGCCGTTTTCTTATATCTCAAGTTGCGGTAATTCTTGATGATACTGCGGATGCTATTAATAGTAATGGTGCCAGAGATCCACCTCATTTCATTAGGCGTTTGCCCGATTCCCCCAGCCTTGATGTAAATCGAGATAACATGCAAATCTGCATCGAGACTCTCCGAAGTGCATGTTGTGAAGGTCTTGGTGGCGCGCGTGACGCTTTTAACACTGCGCTTTTGTGCTCTTCACCCTCTAATATTGCCAGGGGCATACCTGTTGCGATTCTACGTCCCGTCGCGGGTGCATCCCGTGGGATTGCAATTGTGCTCTTTGGGGTTGAACATGCCACTTCACCTCCCCAGGCTAAGGGCAACAGCCGAGTTCACCTAATATGATTACACTAGGCTGGCTCCAGGATCCCGAGGTGAGCGCGGCGCGAGCGGCAGTGATGGCACGGGCTGTCGCGCTCTCTAGTCACGCTCCAGGGGTGTGAGTTTGTTTAGCAGCATTTAACAAACAAGCAAGTCACCTCGTATCTTCGGACGCCAACTCACATACTAGTCCGGCTCGGCCTACTCAGCCTCGTTCGTTGTCGTGTGGGTTTTGGGGGCGCTCTACGGCTAGCGCGGAGGCGCATTTGTGCCGCCAGCGCATGTGGAGGTCCTAGGAACTTGTCCGCGCCTAGCGTAAAGAGCGCGCGTTGAAAGCTAGCCGCCTCGGCGGTCTGCGAGTGCCCCAAAGCTGGAGCTCTGCGAAGGCCCGATGAACTAAATAAAACGGCAACTCCGACCCGAGTCCCAAGCGGATGGCAACTTCGAAGTCTGATGACTAGCCCATAACATAGTGTGCGAGTACCACTGTGGCATGAGCCCTGATCTTAACTACGAGCTTGTATGGGCCCGGGGGTCGGTAAAAGGGTACTACCAATTTATAGCGGGCCCTGCCTTCGACTTACGCGAACTTACGTGTCTACGTGTCGGCGGCGGCCCGGTTAAAAAATCAAAGAAGGGCTGTTGCCTTTCTTCAAAAATGGACTACGTCGAGACTAGAGATGCGCTACTTGATTTTTTGATAAGCTTTCGCGACACCTCTGCCACTGGAAATCAGAACAAATACGCACGGGCTCTGCAATCGATCAATCTACGACAGAGCCGTGTGTTGGTGATTGAATTAGATGACATACTCGCTCACTCGAAGGACGATGCACTTTCCCGTGTCTGTACTTGTCACATTTCAACACTCGCTTGCTTCCACTGTTCTATATTCAGGGTCTTGCAAATCAAATCATTGGAAATGCTGCACGTTATTTGACAATGTTTGAAGGAATCACCACTGAAATGCTAAGTAAAATGGATGGTCACCCATTCGCTAAGGCCGATGTGTTGGATGAGCTTCAGCAACAACGCAAACATCAGATGAGTAAGCAGCAAAGTCCTGATGCGAAGGCGGATGAGTTCCCGCTTGCGCTATTACGTAGGCACGAGACGCGTTTACTCCCGCCTGCCAATAAGCCAGTCGGTCCATTGCGGGGGCTGCGTGCGCCAGACATAGGGAGCTTGGTCAAAGTTCGTGGTATTGTGACACGCACATCTGACGTCAAACCTCTACTCGAGGTGATTACATATACTTGCGAAACTTGCGGGCGTGAGATTTACCATGACGTCTCCAATAGAAAAGACTATCTGCCACTCTTAAACTGCACAAATGAGCAATGCGGTGCAACTGGAATGGGTGGTCGACTGTTTGCTCAAACCCGCGGGTCCAAGTTCATTAAATATCAAGAATTAAGACTGCAAGAACTTCCTATGCACGTGCCCGTGGGTCACGTTCCACGGTCTATCTCCGCACACTGCCGTGGTGAGTTAACACGGCAATGTGCGCCCGGCGACATTGTGACTATTTGTGGCATCTTCCTTCCCCAGAAGCTCACGAATCTCCATGGTGGGAGATCCAGTCTGATTTCTGATACATTCTTGGACGCGATGTCTGTTGATAAAGACAAGAAAAGCTATGGGGAAATAGAGGGAAATCCAAGCGTTGATTTGTTGATCGACGAAATAGCTGATTCGCCAGATTCATACTCTCGGCTTGCTCGCTCAATCGCCCCCGAAATATTCGGTCACGATGATGTCAAGAGAGCTTTATTATTGCAGCTAGTAGGCGGTGTTACTCGCATTTTAGGTGATGGCGTACGGCTTCGCGGCGACATCAATATTTGCCTCATGGGCGACCCAGGTGTTGCAAAATCTCAACTGCTCAAGTCAATGGCATCAACTAGTCCACGGGGGGTCTATACGACAGGTAAAGGCTCATCAGGAGTTGGACTAACTGCAGCGATTGTACGTGATGCTACAACCTCCGAAATGTCACTTGAGGGTGGGGCTCTTGTCCTTGCTGACTGTGGAATATGTTGCATAGATGAGTTCGACAAAATGGACGAACAGGATCGAACGGCCATTCACGAGGTCATGGAGCAACAAACAGTCTCCATTGCTAAGGCAGGAATTACAACAACACTGAATGCGAGGACAGCGGTGTTAGCAGCCGCAAATCCTCTCTATGGCCGATATAATAAAAAGAGGAACATATCTGAGAACATCAATCTACCAAACAGTCTCTTATCGCGGTTTGATTTGTTGTTCTTGCTCCTTGACAAGCCGGAGGTAGAAGCTGACGTTGCTCTGGCACGTCACGTGACACATGTACATCGCTTTCTGTGCAACCCTGAACTCGATTTTGAGCCATACGACTCCTCTTTCATTCGGCAGTACGTAGCTCAAGCACGACAGTTTGAACCACTTATTCCTGCCAAGCTCAGCAACACAATTGTCGACTCATATGTTGACAGGCGCCAAGCTGCCGCTCAAGACGGTCAAGTTGCTGCTACACCACGTCAGCTTCTTTCTATCCTGCGTCTTTCGCAGGCCCTGGCACGACTGCGTTTTGATGATGTTGTCAACCAGGATGACATCAGTGAGGCAAGCCGCCTCACTGACATTTCAAAAGCTTCGCTTGATCACCATGGCGTTTCAAATCAAGTTACTGATCCAAAGTCCAAGGCATTCAGTGTCCTATGTGACTATGCCAGTCAATTAGGCACACAAAGTCTGAGCTTCCAAAAAATAAAAGACGTGGCGATAAAGAATGCCATACGAGAGCACGACTTGCTAGCTATGCTGCAAGAGTATGAAGACCTAGGAGTTCTTTACATGAGCGCCGATCATACACGAATTGACTTTTGCTGACACATTCATGCACAAATGAATGTGTTATATATATCGTAGTCTAGGCCCGAGTGTAGAGAATAGGTCTCCGACACGTCCAATTTTTTTTCTAGAGGTGACGACACCACCGGAAGCGACAAGCAAGCTGAGCGGGGCAACGCGGGCTGTGTAGACCGCTAAGCGGAGATGTGGCGGTCCGACAGAAAGTAGGTGGTAGAGACCGGCAACTAAGAAGGAAGGAACAAATTTTCAGCCTGATTATTCACAAGGCTTTTTAGTACACAACACAACAGCCAACACACATAACACCAACAGCACAATACAACAACAGACACAACAGCGCGCGCGCCGCGCGCAGAGTAGTATGGGGATTTTATACTTATGTCCCATCCTGACTCGGACGGATCAGCCATATTAGGCCCATAAATGCATACAAAATCAATCCTCTTAAGTTTATTTCTCGATCGTCACCCTCCGAGCCCGGTCCAGCAGCTCCCCTCCCTTCCCCTCCTGCTATGCTTACGCCAAAGTTACGGGTAAAAAAGCGACCGACGTCGTGCCTTGACTGCCACGGTGACCGCATTTCAACCCGCATCGAGTTTCATGACCGCAAGAAACTCTAATCGATCTGTCGGAACGGCCTCGCGCTTTGCCTGTGTCGTATACTTCAAGTTGGGGCAGGTGCATACTAGTATCATCTCGGGCTGCTCGAGCGCCTGGACTCGGAAATGCACGCTGGTACTCTCAGGCTGCTTTTCAGTACTAAAAAAAGGACGCGCCGATATCCCGTTTCGGCCGACCCGTGTAGCTGCACATTGGCAGGCATGCACGGCGCGGCCTTGCGTACTCGAGATGATAGAGCCAAGAATATCAGTGAATCTCAGTGAGATACCTACGGTACCGTAGGTACTGTGCTACACGGTAACGTAATATTGCGCACGATTGAGTCGAGTATGCAAGAGCTGTTGCCGCCTCTAGATGCGCAAGTCGAAAAGCTGTTGGCCCGTATTGATGCGCTAAAGGACGAGGTCAAGTTCGCCGAGGCCGAACTGTTTGCGTTTCGACGGGCCCAGACGCAAACAAAGGGGCATCCTGCAAAGGCTGAGACAGATATATTGCAGATGCCTGCAGATGGACCGGGGGGAACACGAGACTATTACCCTGACAAACACTTGACCAGCTCCTCTGGTTTCAAACATGTTTCAGAGGTCGGCCAAGCCCTGTCCAAGCTGAAAACGATCCATGGCTTAAGGAAAGACGAAAAAGATGTAGGATCTCGAGGCCTGCAACAAGCAGTGATACGCGGAATCATGTACCGAGGGAGATATCTAAGATGTGCTTCGGAGCTGCAGAACCTCCAAGAAAATCTGATCCACTATCTCTTGCAGCCAACACGGCACGAAATCTTAAGACAAAGGAGATTTGATGATATTATACTTGCACATAATGCAGAGCTTGCCATGTGGCACGCGCATCGTTGTCTCGAGGCTTGGCGCAATGAGGCATTGATGCGTCGCAAGTACGCTGAATTTATCCGCACAACTAGCCTCGCTGTGATTACGAGGCGCTGCAAGGTGTTCCTACACATTATAGTGCGTGCATGGCGCAGGGAATGCATTGGACCACGATCTCGGCGAAATAGCCAGCAGCGGCGCCTTAAACTACTGAGAGAAGCTCGCAATGAAATCCAAGAGCGAGAGCGCCGCCAAATGGTGAATGATAAAAAAACTCGTTTCTCGGAGCAGCTGCTTATTACAAATGAGATGGTGAAATGCAAGGTGAGCCAGGACATATACCGCAAGACACTGAAGAGGCGGGTTTGGTGGTGTCTCTATCACCACTTCCTCGCCCTCCGCGAGGTGGTCAAGATGGAAGCAAATGCGCTTGCGCTTGCAATTAAGTTTAACAACTGTATTATATATAGACGCGTTTTCATCCCGTGGACAGATTACTTGCACGCATCACCAAACACAGGGTTGGAAAGAGCGCGCTGGCCACGACCGAGATGTTACCAGCCATTGTACTCACAGGTACTAGTCGACCGTTTTGTCCGCCGGCATTCCCGCAGAAACTTTGTTCTACCCTTCTGGACTTACTGGCGCCAATATCATAGCGCGAGGAAAGCAGAGCGCGTACTTTCAAAACACAACAACAGTCGCATTAGTCTTAGTCTTTGGAATTACTGGCGAAAAGCTACAGTACGCCGTATTGAACTAAGGTCCATGGCGGTCAGGTTCTGGCGTGAGACCGGTCGACAGCTCCTTGTAAGGCCTTTACGCGCATGGTATGTTCACACTCACATGAATCGCGTGCGTCGTAGCCACCAGGACCGTTTAGCACTGACACATGCGCGTTCACATGCACGTCGAATCTGTCAAAAACTCTTCCGCGCTTGGCATCATCAAGCTGTTTATGGTCGTGTCGAGGGCCTGTACACGCGGACTGAACTTGTACGCTGCCTTGCAGAGCTCCGTGGCCATAGCCGAAGGCTCGAGATGCGCGCTGAGCAGCACTCGTCGGCTTGTGAAGAAGCGATTCATTATAATCTTGATGCAAGCGATCGAGCGCGACTTGCAGCCACGCGTCTAAAGAAATGCAGCAATGGCGCAACCCGCAAAACACTAGCCATCCATCGCGCGGAAACCGAAATAAATCGGATTGGTTCTGTAATCGAATGCATTGCAAAGCTACAACCTGTCGCCGTGCGCCAAGCCATGGTATGTTCTCTTTACCAACAGAGCACACGCAATGTGGCTAGTGAAGTCGTGAACTTGGATTCAGTACCTAGGCTTCCCTTCAAATCCGAGTCATCTTTGCATGAACTTGTTCATGATGGGCTCAAGGTAACCAGATGGCCACCTGCGGATATAATACCTCGATCAAAGCTTCACCGTGCACATTCATCATCCAAGAACTTTGTGGGCAAGCAGTCCAGTGCCACCGCTGATGTCGAGCCAGAAGTATGCATGTTACGCGCTCGATTCATCCTTGACCAACCTGCCGCCGATTTTCGGGAAAATTCACATTTTCGTGGAAGGGAGCTATATGATTCTAACTATCAGGGTAGCAGCGTCGATAAGTTACTCAAAATTGCCAGGGATCTCCAGGAGGGCTTGGAGTTGTGGGACTTCCTAGTTTATGGGGATGCCTCCAACCTCAGTGGGAAACACTTAGATGCCTGGAAGGACACTGGGGCTGCGCCTGGTGATATTTGATGCGGGCCGAGCCAATACGTTGTCGTTGTCGGGCCCCCATGCGCAACCGACGTCCACCGCAACTGGTAGGTGGAGTGGCAGATTTTGTTCGTAAGTTAATCATCGGGCATTCAAGCAACACTGGCAGTTTTAATATTAAAAGATTTAATTGGCACGGAAATGCTAAAACCGCTTCTGAGGTCTTAGTTACATACCAAGATAGAGATTTTGTCGTCCGTGGTGGTGGCACTGGAGCTTCGAACGTCGATTTGACACCATATTTTAACGGTGCGCCTGACTGAATTAATTCCGAGGAGCTATACTAGCTAGCCTATAGAACAGTACTAGTAGTGCGGCCTCTAAACAAACAAAACAACTCCATGAGGTGAATTTAGGCTGAATTACCCTGCGACACTTCATGTTCCGCCGCTTTTGCGCCGTTGATTGTGCTTTTGCGCAATCTGCCGTACAGCGCGCCGACCGAATAACGGGCGCAAGTTCCGTATGCTAAAATAATGGGCTGTGCAAAGTTTGGTACCGTGCGGGCAGCCTCGCGCCGAGAAATCGGCTGCGACGCGGTGCGACGGACGGTCAGATAAAACCCGCCCCAAACCATATCGCAAACCTAGTATAAATGGACCCGTAATTTTCCAACCTTCCTATCGTCCCCCAGTCGCTGCGTCCCAATAAGACCCATCATCCATGCGTCCCAATTAAGATGAATTACCCTGCGAATCTTATACTGCGTGTGCAATGGAAATACACGCCCAGTTCTATTTCCCCCTGCATCGCAACGTGGAGACTTCGAAATTCATAGGGGATAAGCCTCAGGTGCTGAATGTTTTCTGGCGCAATGAGCGTACAGCCACGCGCCGGCCGGATGGCGGCAAATTTTTGCTGAGCACCTCAAAGCAGACTGTGCAAAATGGGCTGTGCGAAAGTTTCCCGCCATCCGGTCGGCAAAAACGGGTTCTGCGCGTTTGCTAAAAAATGGGCTGTGGGAAGTTTGGTACCATGCGGGCACACTCGTGCTGAGAGAGCAGCTACGACGCAGTGCGATGCTCCGAGATAAAACCGTGACTCGTGCCCGGGAAAAAATATATGCTAGGATGTGGGGCACATCAACGTA
>Ga0099799_10163_pt1 | contig 20276 bp, 14 predicted proteins | sample Uncmet6_SortLC_1_FD_89033 | JGI IMG/M metagenome (GOLD analysis project Ga0099799, IMG submission 89033) | Marine eukaryotic communities from CALCOFI LINE 67, Pacific Ocean - CN11_C50_N6_SortLC_1 | ecosystem: Environmental > Aquatic > Marine > Oceanic | place: Pacific Ocean: Monterey Bay...
TTGAATGAAGAGGAGTGGGCGGTGGACGGCATCGAGTTTCTTCGCCACGCGGTGGGAACTTTTTGTATTACTAAAGCGAAAGGGCGACAGCAGCATTCTCGGACAATTCAAATGAGATGGAATTCGTAGTCTCTTGTGTATTTTACGCGGAGGTTTGCCTAACCGAGCATGTTTCAGTTGAATTACCCTGATCTTTTGCTACTCGTGTAAATTGAACTCGTGGCGAATGAATGGCATGGGGTGCAATCTCTATAATATTCTTAACTTACAGTACTACTTAGCTGGTAGATACTTGCCAGGCGACAAGATATAATGCGGATCAAACAATTGTTTGATCGCTCTCATTTTGGAGACTGCGGTGGGAGACTTTGCGAGTGTTCCGAGGTACTCGTTTTTGCACTGACCCAAGCCATGCTCGGCGGATATAGATCCCTTCCGCCGAACCACAGATTCGAAGAGATACGGTTCGATCAGGGACACTATTTCGGGATCTTCCTCGAACATGCCTGGTGTTGTGACGTTAAAGTGAAGATTCGAATCAATCACATGCCCCCAGTTCACAACAAGCGCATCCGGCCGGGCTGGTCCCAGTCGGCTCTTCATCTCCTCCACAATCTCATAATAATCTGAAACCGGTATTGAAATGTCGTACTTGTAGACCCGCCCCTCAGAGGCGACAGCGGGGTTACAGGCCTCCCTTATGGCCCACATCTCTTCCACCTGTTGGATGTCTTGAGAGAGAATGCCATCGACCACATCTAGAGTGCTCATAGCGCGCTCGAGGAAAGTTGCCATCTTTTCAGAATCGTGCTCTCCATTGGAGCCTTGTGTTTCTACTAGTACATAAAAAGGATATAAGGTAGATCCATCCATGCTGATCGGGATTGCCCGCGATTTACTCACCAGATCCAATATGGCTCGATCCATGAACTCGAAGGCGGCCAGACACTCTCCCAGCTCAGCTTTTGCGAGCCGGAGTGTCCGTCGGACCGCATCGAAGTTTTCCAGGGCTAGAAATGCCGTGTTTCGCGAAGAGGGCAAACGGGGGCAGCTCAAGTTGATCTTCGATATTATTCCCAGGCTCCCTTCCGCGCCAATGAAGAGTTGTTTCAGGTCGTAACCGGTATTGTCCTTGCGGTTTGTATTAGTCAAGTCCAAAACCGTCCCATCTGCCAACACGACCTCGAGGCCGAGGACGTTGCCTTTGAGCGACCCGAAGCGGTAGAAATACTGGCCACCGGCGTTGGTCGAGACGTTCCCCCCGATCATGCAGCTCCCCTTAGCCCCAAGGTCGATAGGGACCAGATGGTCTCTGTCAGCTGTGTAATTGTGAAGGTCTGATAGGATGCAGCCCGCATCGCAGGTCAGTATTCCGCTGGTCCGGTCCAGACCGTGAATCTGGTTCATCCGCGCGACCGAGACGATGATCTCGTCCGCGACGGGAACAGATCCACCGACCAGGCCGGTGTTTCCGGCCTGAGGGACGACACCAAGGCGCTCGACGTGGCAATACGAGAGAATACGTGAGAGCTCAGCAGTGGTCCGGGGTCGAAGGAGTACAGTCGACCGTCCGTGATATTCTCTCTTCCAATCGACGTTGTGCCTTGCAAGGAGGTCGGGATCGTCCTCGGCGGTTACAATGGTGCCCTCGTCGACCAACGCTGCGAGTGCCGAACAATCCGAGACGGTCGGGCTCCGCAGCTTCTCTAGTAGGGAAGAACTGTTTCGTGTCACGCTGCGCGGTGTTCTGGGGGGTAAAGAACACACAGGTGTAACCAATCTCCAAATCATGGTCGCTGTCTGTTTTTGAGATTAGAAATTTTATGTCAGAAGTGGATAAAACAGACGATGAAAAGGTATTATTTCCCATTATTTATTATTTGGATTGGAACCCTAGTAGTAGCTAGACTGGTACTTTGCATACGAGAGTAGTAGATCTACCTGTGTTAGGCTAGTAGGAATGTGGTTGAGGCGAGCTGTTTCTAACTACCTCTTCCAATGCACAATTCTCGAGCCCCGGCACTCTGCCTCGCCGGTCCCGTCCTTTACCTCCGTCGAGCCAGTGCCGGCGCCGTCCAATTGAGCCGACCTGGCGGACGGAAGTCTCTGCCACTTCTTGATATCCCTCCCACCATTCGCGGCAATCTTCCTCTCCCTGCCCGAGAGCCACTCTTCGAACTTGGCGTCGGTCATAGAGATGCAGATGGAGATGGCCCCTGGACCAGAACCAATGTCGGCGAGGCGGCACAGCCTTGGCCTGACCCTGCCTTCAAGGGAGTATCCCAGCAGGGAGGGCTGCCTGAGCAGGGTCTCCCTGAGCGCTGCCCGGTCCCCGTCAAAAGCCTCCAGCAGGTGCTCCGCCTTGGGACGGAGATTTGGTTCAACCCCGCACAGGAGCAGGGTGGGCATCCCAGAGACCACATCTCGAACTTCGCCGGCATCAAGCTCGAAGGCGTCCCTCAGGAAAACTATGTTGGACCGCACCCTCTCCTCCGACAGGCCGAAGACCTGCGGCGCTTGGAATATCACCCGCTTGGCCTGCTCGGCATCCAAGTCGTGTTCGTAGCGGAGGAGTCCCACTGTGTGCTTGATCTTGCGGAGCGAGTTGGAGTAGAGCCTGGGGTACTTCAGAAGTATGCTTCGGATGCATACGGGACTAAATTCGAGATCGGACAACAGGTAGAGCGCCGTAGGGAGGAGGGTGCCCTCGAGGCCGTGATCGAGGAATCGAGGATTCGCCACAAGCAGCTTTCTGACGTGCTCGGGCTCCATCCTGAGCCTCATGACAAGGAACGAGATGAGCTTCTCCCTGAGATTGCGTTCTACGCTGTACATGAGGATTTTGGGATTTGCCGAGACAATTGCGCGAAGATCTTCCATCGGGATCTCCATCTCGTCCCTCAGGAACTCCAGCCTTGGCACTAGGCCCGTGTCTACCCCGGCGCACATCAGCCGAGGCTCGTCGACGACGAGCCTCCGAGTTCCGTCGACGCCGTAACCCATGACCTCGGAGAAGAATTCGATCTTCCTGAGCAGATTGTTCGGACTGTACGCCAGTATGGCTGGACACCGAAGGGTCATGATTCTCAGGTCGGCCTTGCTGACATCGAGGGCGCGAACGAGCAGGATGATGGTGGGGGACAGGTTCTTGTCTGCCGACTTCGTGAGAAGGGCCGGATACCTCCCCAGGATGGCCCTAACGTCCTCGTCGCTAAGGTTCATGTTCCTCTGGAGCACTGCCACCTTCCTCCGGAGGTTGTCGGCCGTCATCCCCAGGATGGAGCCTGCTTCGAAGGTCACCCTCCACATCTCGTCGTCAGTGAGGCCTATGTGGTTCTGTAGATAGAAGTAGGCGATGTCTGCCGAGGGCTGGGAGATTTCGAAATCTAAGATGGGGATGGTCGCCGAAGATGCGACTGTGACGTCCCCGATGTCAGGGAGGTCCAGCCGCGCCGCGACACCGGGGAGGAGGTCGACGATATCCCCGTCGTCAGCATCGCCGTCCTCCAGGCCCTCCCCAAGGCCCTCCCTGTAAGCGGAGGGGTACGCGAGCGGGTCAGCCCCGCGCCCCCCCTGCGCTGCCCAGCCCGCATCTTCGCTGCCCCCGTCGCCCACTGGCGGGGCAGGCGGGAGAGCCGCGAACGGAGGGGCAGACGACACCCTGCGGCTGCGAAGAAGAGGGCTGAACGGCGATTGCAGCGGGACGAAAGCAGGAGAAAGTAGCGCCGGGGTTGAGTTGGCGACGGGGGCGGTGGGAGGGGCAGGCAGGACTCCCATCGCCGCCCATGCCCGGTCGGGGGGGTCGTTGCTGTTCGAAGTTTTTGAAAACAGACGTGATGTTATTATTTTTTACTACTCTATTAGTACGACCCCGTGCGGTATACTAATAAATTATTTTTTTTAGTGTTTATTTTACTCTAGTACTACTACTCTAGAGGGGAGTACTACTAGAAGAGTACTAGCTAGAGTATCCATACTAGTTAGCTAGAGTAGTAGTAGTACTCTAGTAGGAGTATATTACGAGCTCGTCATCTTTGAACCCTATATCTTATATATATATATACTACGAGCTCGTATGCATACTACGAGTCGTACTACTCTCTAGTAGTAATAATCAAATTTTTATCAAGTCGATTTTTAACCCTATACTAGCTAATGGATAGTGTAATATGCATACTACAGTACCATCGGAAAGCTCTTTCCAAGGGAGTCATATATGCATACTCTAGTACTCTGGGGAGTATTAAGTATCATTGGTGCAGCAGCCCAACCCTAATAAAAAAATGGTAGCGCCAAACAAGCAAAGAAAGATATTATGCGCTGTACCCTCCCTCCGAGGCCCGAGGTCCGTCCGAGGACGGCCAACACCTGATATGTTCGTCTGTCCCCTGCCATACAGGGAACGCCCCCAGCTGCATCCTCCGCCTAGGCGATACGTCAACAAACAGCAGCACTGAAAGGAAGTCAGAGACAGAAAGAGGGAGAGACGTCCACGGGCGGATCGATCTATTCTTCGCCGAACCGCAGCCGCGCCTTACGACAAAGACGGAAGACGCAACGGCAGCAGTGCATCCGTCCACGTCCGCGATGCAGACCTCTCCGCCTGCTTTTCCCCGGGCAACCGCCAGCTCCTCGCCCGCCTTATTTATCTCCGCCCCCTACCTCGAGCCGCTCTACGACCCTCCCCCCACCAGCTTCGTCCTGTCGGCGGCGCTCCTTCTGCTGCAGCACCCAACTCAAAGCTTGGGAAATGTCGGCATTGGCGGCAACGACGGAGGCCACAGCGAGGGGGGCGGGGGGGGGGGGTCACGCCTACCTCCTCCCCACCTCGTATCTGCGCCGGTGGGTCCGATGGGCGGCCAATCAGCCTGTCCCGTCCCTTGAGGCCGGGAGGGTGCGGACGGCCCTACGTGTGGCCGCCAGCATGTACGGGATCGGCGGCCTCGGCGCGTCCGGGGCTATGAAGGACGGTGGCCGCAAGGCGGGGAGATCGCCGTCGCCCCAGTCCGTCGCTAGGCACGGAAAGGGCGGCGGTCCGGCCCCGCCGCTGCCGGGACCTATCGACGCCACTGAGCTCTCTATCTCCGATGGCTTGGCCTGCCGCAGAAGGCGCCCGCTCGTGGTCCGACCCGGGCTCGCTGTCGGCGACGGCTGCACCGCGGTGCCGGAGCGCTTCTACAAACTGATCCGATCTGTCCACGGCGTTCTTTGCGACGGCGGTGGCGACGGTAGCAAGGGCAGCGACGCCGAACGGTCCGTTGCCTTTCGGGGCGGGGACCGTGTCGAGGGATATAATCCCGCCGTCGTCATCCACCACCACGTCTTCTCATATCAAGGCGACGATAGAGGGGGCCCTCCCCGCCCGATCGAGTTCCGGAGGAAGATCCTGCCCTCGTCCGCCGTGGAGGTAGACACCGGACCGGTCGAGATGGGAGCTGCAGCGGGTCGCTGTTTCGTCGAGACTTACCCCGTCAGAATCGATTACAGCGTCGTGGCAGAGGGAGCGGGGGGGGGGGGGGGGGGGGGAGCTCCCCCCTTCTGATGGCTTCTTTCTTGTCTCCCGTGAGGTGCCCGCCCGCCACGCTCTCCTTGCTGTCCTTCGGTCTGCCCTGTCCTCCCATAGCGCAGCAACCAAGCGGATCTGGTATCCCGCTTCTGCTAGAAGAGCAACCAGGACGGGAGACGGGTACGATCTTGTCGACCTTGAGGGGCTCGTGTCGCCGTCGAAGGCGGCGGAATTGGGGCCAGACGAGAAGGCCCAACAAGACGCAAGAGGGAGCCCAGGGCTGCTCCGAAGGGACACACCTATTGCATCCGCCGCGATGACCCTCATGACCCTTGGCAAATGGATCCGGGAATGCACCGGGGCCCCTTCTCCGAAGGAGTCGCCGCCTTCTGAAAAGTGCCTCGCCATCCACCTTCTCCTCGAGACCAAGTCAGGGCCTGCGGCCGCCTGGCCACGGGAGGCGCTCGAGCTAGTGGCCCGCCTTCAGCCTGGGGACTTTGTCGATGCTAGCGACAATTCCGGTTCCTGGTACGAGGCACAGGTCCACGAGGTCCTTGAAGACCGGGTCAAGGTGCACTTCTTTGGCTGGGCATCGAGGTGGGACGGGTGGATCTGCCGCCGCCGCCCAGGGGAGGGTGCGGGGACCCCCGACGGCTGTATGCAGAATGCGTCCTCTCCCGCCCCACTCCATTCTCGCAGCCGGAAATGGAGGGAATTCATAGTGCCGGAAGAAGAGGTCGAGGTTAGAGAGGTCGGCAGTCGGCCCGATAGGCCGAGATGGTTCAGAGGCGTGGTGAAGAACGTGGCGCCTGACGGCATAGTCATGCCGACGGGTGGTGGCGCTGAGCTTGAGACCTTCGAGGCGAAGTTCACAGGCGATGGGGCTGGCAGCGAACCGACCAAGCGCCCCCTCCTTCTGCTCCAGCGCAAGAATCAGGTACTTGTGGAGGTTTCGCAAGAAAGGCTCAACTGGACAGGTTCGTTACCTATTTCGTCAGATTTTCCTAATGCAGCAGATGCGTCGGATATCCCTCTGTCGGAACCTCCGTATCTTCGATGGATATACGTATACGGCGAAGAAATTTGCCGTCTGGGGACTCATATCGAAGTTTTGCATGGTGACCAAGGAAACAAGCCTGCGACCGTAACCTACGCTCATCCACCAAGCAAGGCTCCAGTGACAGTGATGAAAAGTTTCAACGACGTGCACGGCCAGGGATTTATCCGGGAGTCCATACGCGGCGTACCACCTGCTTCTGGGTGCGTGGGTCTGCAAAACCTTGGCAATTCTTGCTTCATGAACTCGATCCTACAGATTCTCAACCAGGTCGATTTCCTTACCAAATTCTTCATTAACGGCGATTGGAAGGACGATCTAAATATGACTAATCCCTTGGGAAGTGGTGGGCTTGTCGCTAGTGCGTACGCATCATTCTTGTCTGATCTTTGGTCCAGCAAATACTGTGTTCTCGCTCCCCGCACCCTCAGAAAGTGTATTGGTGCTTTTGCGCCCCAGTTCAACAACCTGCATCAGCACGATTCGCAGGAATTCTGTAACCTTCTCATGGACGGCATTCACGAAGACCTTAACCGAGTCCTCAAAAAGCCTTATGTGGAGAACTTGGAGGCAAAAGGGTTGCCAGAAATGGAAGCCGCCGTTGAAACTTGGAGGAAGCATCTAATGCGACACGACAGCATCATTGTCGATCACTGCCAGGGTCTTTACCGCTCACACGTCACGTGCCCAAAGTGTGGGCATGAGAGTGTCACGTATGATGTCTACTCTACTGTTACCATCCCCCTCGCGAGCAGTAAGGGAGGAAAGCCAGTGCCTTTGATGGATTGTCTTGAGAGGCTTACCATGGGAGAGCAGCTCGATGAAGACAACACATGGTACTGCAGTGGCTGCAAGACTCATGTCTGTGCCCTGAAGATGATCGCTCTCTGGAGCTGCCCGGATGTGTTAATCTTGCAAATTAAGCGGTTCAAGTACAAACATTGTAACGCCAATAAAGGCGTTGTGAGAACGAAAGTTGACGATATTGTTGCTTTCCCTGTCGAAACTCTCGACCTCTCTGACCAAATGCTGGGGCCTGTGGATGAAGATGCTCCGCCTATCTACGAGCTCTTTGGCGTGAGCGAGCACGTTGGAGAGACTGCAAATTCGGGCCACTATACTGCCAGCGTTCGAAATAAGGAAAATCATCGCCAGTGGTATAAATTCAACGATTCGCACGTCGGCTATACTACACCGGATGCGACCGTCACTGGAGGAGCATACCTACTATTCTACCAGCGCAAGAAGGGACGCAGCCGATGGGGTGGAATGGAGAAGACAATGAATAATTTAGGTGTCAACCCGCATGGTGCGAATGAGACGGATGTCGATGGATTCACTCAAGTTAAACCGAAGAACAGGAAATCGAAGATGGTTAGGAAAGAGAGCTAGCTTTGCTGTCGTTTTCAAATCCCGCATATACTCTAGAGTATGTAATAATTATATTATACTATGATACTAGCTAGTAATATTATTATTATTATTATTATTACAGGTCGTACTTAGTACTCGTAATTATTATTATTATGTATAATACGAGGGTATATATATATGTGTGTGTTTTGTGTGTATTATGTACGAGCTCGTATGCATACTATGCTCGAAGTACTTACGAGCTCGTAGTAGATATAATTCGCGGTAGTATACTAGCTAGTACATACTACTCTCGTAGTATACTCGTACAATATAGCGTAAATATACTCTAGGAGTACTCGTACTCGTACTCGTACTAGCCCGTATGCATACTCTAGTACTACGAGCTCGTTCCCATCAAACCGATCCAAATCGTTCGATCCACATTCGATTCTGGGAGGGGGGGAAAAACGTTGGTAATCTCGTTCATCACCACCAGCCTCCTCGGGTCTGCCCCTCCACCGAGTTGCAGGAAAACACATCCGCTAATGGACCCGACTAAAGGGATGGCCGCCGTCGCCGCCCGCATCCGGGAGAGGGCGCTAGCGCTCCGCTCCTCCCGCGCCGAGCTGGAAACGGCCCGGATCGAGATGGCCCGGATCGAATCTGAGGCCTCCGCAGAGGTCAGCAAGAACTCATCCTGCAGGGCCGTGCTGCTGCAATCCCTTCAGTCCCGGAATGCCACTGAGCTCGACGCCCTGCGTGCAGACGACGCCTCCTCGGCGTTGGAGGATGAGATCAGAAGGCTTCGGGCCGAGGCAACCGGGATCTTAGAGCTAGTAAGGGCGAGGAGGATGCGCTGGGCTAAATTCGAGGCCGGGGTGTGCGCTCGTCACGTTGTCGAGGTTGGAATGATCAAGCTGGCCGCAGATGCCATGGTAGGCCGATGGGAGGGCAGCCAGAGGAGGAGGGAGAGCTATCTTGACCAGCTGTCCCAGTCCGCCGAGGCGCTCCGCGACGAGGCCGACTCTATGGCGGATGAAGAGGGGCGTCTCCGGGAAAGTATGGAGAAAATGGACAAGGAGGAGGGGAGGGACGATGAGGAGATGACTGCCCTAGACATGCAGATCAGGACCATTCTGAGGAAGAAGACTTCCCTCAGGGCTGCCCTGAGGGAGGCCAAGGATCGTCACCTCGAGGCCAACGAGTACATGCTCAGTATGGAGAGGGAGATGAGTCGCTACATTGACAGTGGATGTTAGAGACTTCATAGCAACTATTATGGAGAGGGAGATTAGTCGCTACATTGACAGTGGATGATAGAGACTTCATAGCAACTATTATCTTTGACTCAAAATGTTATTTTTGCAAAATCTAAACTGAAGAAGTGCAGAGGCGGATTGAAAATTCAAAAAAGCCCCTACGTTCGGGTGTTTATCGACACGCGACTCGCGACGCCGCTAATTGTTGTTTGCGACTGAGTCAGCGGCACACTGATGTCATAGTTAATAATAATATGTAGCTATCTAGTTACGAGCTAACACGACCTACCAACCTAATGAATGTGCTGAATGAGCGAGAAGCGAGAACGCAAAACATGCCCACGTTCGGCGCAGTCACCGAAGCATCGACCAGTGACCCTGACCGATTCCCTCTCTGTCCTTGTTGCTGGAGGCGCCTCTAAACACATTGAACTGACCGGTCCGAGATGGCTCTAGATCAGATGAATTCCAACGCAAAGAAGACCACCACCACGATGCAGGGCCGCTGGGCGTCCGTCGCCGCGTCTCTGCTCCTGGCCTGTGCGGTCCAGCGGCAGCTGCGGGTGGACGCCTTCGTCCCAGCCGCTCGCGTTGGTGCCAACAGCCATGGCCTCACTGTCGCTCCGCCGTTCGGTGTACATCCTATGTGGTCCTTCCCGCTCTATGAGACCGCCAAAGATGCTGAGGGTGCTGCTGACGACGACGTTGCCAGTAGCGGGGAAGAATCAACCTCCGCCGAGGAGGAGGAGATTGCTGTCGAAGACAAGGGGGAGGAGAAGGAGGAATTCCGATCCGCGGCAACAGAATGGGCGTCGCAGCAGAAAGGAGAGTTAGCTGCCCAGAAGAAGAAGAATTACGTCGTTGTCGGAGGCGGCTGGGGCGGTTGGGGCGCCGCCAAGGCGCTTTGCGAGGCGGGAATCGATGCCGACGTTACTCTCATTGACGCCCTGCCGGATCCTACCGGCGCCACCCCCTACCTTTCCAAGACTGGAAAGCCCGTCGAGGCCGGTACCCGCGGTTTCTGGAAAGACTACCCTAACATTAATGCCATGTGCGCTGAGCTAGGAATCGCCGAAGACGATGTTTTCACCCCCTACACCAACTCGTCCTTCTACTCGCCCGATGGGCTCGAGGCAACGGCGCCCGTGTTCTCTGAGGCCACTCTTCCCTTCCTTGATATGCCCTTCCCCCAGCTCCCCTCCCCCTTCGGACAGGTGCTGGCCACTTTCCCTCTCTTCGAGCGCATCCCCCTGTCCGACAGGGCCAGCATGGCCGGACTCCTCCTGGCAACCATCGACTGCTTAGGCGGTGACGAGTCCGTGCAGGAGGAATACGACCGGATGACGGCGCACGAGCTCTTCGTTCGCTTTGGCCTCTCCAAGCGCCTTGTCGAGGACTTTGTCAAACCGACTCTTCTTGTTGGGCTCTTTAAACCGCCCGAGGAGCTGAGCGCCCTAGTGGTCATGGAGCTGCTCTACTACTACGCCCTGGCTCACCAGGACTCTTTCGACGTCCGGTGGATCAAGAACGGGACCGTTGCGGACTCCCTCATCCTCCCCCTGTCCGAGAAGCTGCAGAGGGTGAACGGCCTGAAGGTTAAGGGTGGGTGCCGCGTTGGGGAGATCTCGATCGATGAGAGTCACGAGGACGGAAGCAATGCAAAGCGCGCCACGAAGGTGACGTACCAAGACGCGTCCGGCGAGACCGTAACCATGTCCGACGTCGACGGCGTGATCCTCGCCCTAGGGTGCAAGGGCATGGAAAGTGTAGTAAGGTCGAGCCCGGGACTGGCCAGTTTTCCCGAGTTCTCCTCTGCCGCGAGTCTGCGGGGAATTGATGTCATTTCCTGCAGAATCTGGCTGGACAGAATTGTTCCCACGAGGACGCCTGCTAACGTCTTCTCCCGCTTCGAGGCCCTCCGCGGGGCCGGCGGGACCTTCTTCATGCTTGATCAGCTGCAAGGGGAGGACAATGATCATCTCTGGGGAGGGGCTTCGCCATCGGAGGAGGAGGCAGAGCAGCGCGGATCGGTTGTTGCGTGCGACTTTTACAATGCCGGCAGCCTCCTACCCCTTAGCGACGAGGACATCGTCCGAACCCTCACCAACGAGCTCCTTCCCAGCGCTGTCACTGAGTTCGCCGACGCCAAGGTTGTGGACTCTTGGGTTGGCAAGTATCCAGGGGTTGTGAGCTGGTTCTCTCCCGGATCGTATGATAAGCGCCCCCCCCCTCGAGGGCGCCGGTTCCTCCCTTCCCAACGTGAAGTGCGCCGGGGATTGGGTGAAGATGGGAGAGCGGGAGCACGGCGCCAAGGGGTTGTGCCAGGAGCGCGCGTACGTAAGCGGATCTGAGGCCGCCAACTCGCTCCTGAGGGCCACGACAGACTCATTCGTTGCGGCCCAGGTTTTGCCCGTGCGGGACGACGAAGCTCAGTTCAAGCTGGGGGTGGAGATCAACAATAAGGTGATGCAGGTCTTACCGCGGTTTTGGACTAGATAGATTAAGATAGAATCGCTTTCTGGAGAGAGTGAGTTTGCCTATATCCATGTACCGTCCTGCCTGCCTGGGCTGTTTCGTGGCATCCATGCGTGACCGTCATATTATCCAAGGAACGAAATGGAGCGAGAAGAGCAGACCAAAAAACTCGGTTCCCCAGATGAGAGGTGCGAGCACACCCCAAACCGGCCACGTGGCCCTTATGAGCAAGCTGCCCCCTACGGCAGAGGAGAGGGCAAGGGCCGGAACAGCGCGTGGACAGTACACGTCCCACGCACTGGAATCCTTCAGGCCCCGCACCCTGGGCAGATATGCGGACAGGTACAGGACGAGGACGGCGCTGATCCCGAGGCACACCGCGGCGCCCCGCAGCACGGGGACGATGATCCGCTCGTCGGTGAAGAGGATCTGGGGCAGGTGGGTAAGTTTGGCCACACCGGAAGCGATGGCAATCCAGACAACTGGTGGCATGGTAGGTGGCGGCGGTGGGGGGGAGGGGGCATGGGGCAACGAAACGAATGAGCACGGGGCAGTATTTCCGATGGTGGGGGACCACGCACTCAGTATCGATGCGCGCGCAATATACATGACATGAACTGCACGCCAGAATAAGGATTTGTAAATCCGTGCTACTCACGCGCGTACATCTTCTCGAGACCCCTCTCTGCGGTCGGCCGGCTCCTGGACAGCGATGCGGAGGCAGAGGCAGAGGCAGAGGCAGAGGCAGAGGCAGAGGTGGGCGTATCCTCTCCTGGAACCCTCCGGTACGGCCTCGGCATGATGATTCTCTTCGTGGACAGTAAGACCTGCACGGAGATACTGAGACGCAGAGCGACTGCGGTGGAGAGGTTTCCATCCGGACATTTATTTACTAATACTACGACTCGTACTCTAGGAGTAGTATGCATACTCTAGCTAGTATGCATACTACTGTATGCATACTCTAGAAGTCTAGCTATGCATAGTACTACAGCTAGTTGTAGTATACTACTACAACTAGAGTACTAGAGTAGGGAGTAATACGAGTCGTATGCTGATGTTTCGTCGAAGCAGCAGCACGGAACATCCCTTTATCAGGGCTAGGTTTTATGTTGCATCTCTGGCGCGCCGGCGCGAACCGATCCTTTCGCCACCAAACTGAACTGGCATCCCCCGCATCATCGCATCATGATGTATCATGTACTAGCTAGTATGTATGTATGTTGTATGCTACGAGCTCGTATCATCCATACATACTCTAAAGTAGTTCGAACATCTGCTGTGGTCCATCGCCATCGGTACCTTCGAGGACGCGGAAGAACACTGGACATAGAGTGGATCCGCCCGGCAATCGTCTAGATAGGGTTCGACGCGGTCTTTGCGGGAGAACCGACCGTTTGATTGACGCGTAAGCAGCTTTGCAGCCTTGCAGCTAGCGACTCAGAGAGGGCAGGGCGCCGCAGGGAGGCAAGGGGTTGATCGATCCGCGCGCTCCACAAAACCGTCTGGCCTTGCTCGCTCGTTTTGGATACTTTTATCTACGAGGCCGGATAAGATCCATTCAGACCGCTCCAGTATCCAGACGCCAGCAGTACTTTAGTAACCGCTCACTCTTTTCAAACCCTGCGGCGAGGCCACCACCACCGCCGCCATCATGGACATCCGCTCCTTCTTCGGCGGGGGGGACGTTAAGACCAAGAAGAAGAGCGTCCCGCCGCCCCACCTCCGCGGTCAGAAAGACGGGCGGGGGGGGGGGAGGCTCTGGGACCGGCGCGGGGAAATCCAAGGGCTCCTCAAAGAAAGCCGGCGCAGGTGGCGGGAAGACGAAGGAGCAGGAGGAGAGAGAGACGGCGGGGAGGAAAAAAAAGAAGATCATCGTCGTCGATTCCGCGTCGGAAACCGAGGACGAGACCCCCGTCCCAAGCCCCGGCCCCAAGGTCGGGGCTGCAAGGGACCTGCCTGTCCCGCGGGCGGGCGGCGGCGAAGATTCTGATGCCACGGACGACGGAGGCGTGCAGGAGATCGTCAGGGTCGTCACGACGCCCGACCGTCGCCGGATCAGGGAGGAGGAGGCCGGAGATGACGAGCGCGGGGAGGCCCCCTCCTCCACGTCTAAAAATGACTGGGAGAGGGCCCTCAACTTCAACCCCGGCTCCGGAAAGAGGGACGAGGAGGGGAAGGCGGCGGGAGGGGGAGGGACGAAGCGCAAGACTCCTGAGGGCAGGGGGGGGCGGGAGATGGGCAGGCCGAGGAAGATAGAGATGGCAGCATCGGACTATTTCGGAGGGGCGGCGATCGCCAAGGGGGATAAAAACCTGCGCAGCAAGGCTGCGGAGGACAATTGCTCCCCGCGCGACGGGGAGGACGAGGGCGGCAGGGGGGACGGTGGGAGCCGCCCCGCCGCCAGAGCAGACCGTGGCCCCTGCTCCCCACGAAAGAAGAAGCGAGCGTCGAGGACAGTGGACGACGACGATGATGACGGTGACTTTGAGCCGACCAGGTCTGACGACGACAGCGAAGATGATTTCTTGCCTTCCGCCGCAAAGGAGGTCAAGAAGAAGCCCCCAACGCCCGCGAAGAAAATGAAGCGTGAGAAGGATGGTGGGGAGAGGTCCGCTGCGACCGCAAATGCCAAGACAGAAGCAACGCCAAAGAAGAGGTCTCCCACCAAGAAGACGACTACTTCCTCCTCTAGGAAGCAGAAGACGGGGGCGCCTGTCAAGCCTACTGAGCGTGTGGAGTCATACCCCTCGGACTTGGTCGCCTCCCCGCAGCTGCTCGATGGCCTCACCTTCGTCTTCACGGGTGTCCTTTCAAACCTCCACCGGGAGGCGGGGGAGGATTATGTGAAGATCCTAGGTGGGCGCGTCACTACAGCGGTGTCGGGACAGACTGACTATCTCGTCTGTGGCGATGTGCTGGAGGATGGGCGTGACGTCACCGAAGGAAGCAAGTACAGGAAAGCGACGGAACTGGGCGAGGAGAAGGTCGTACTTCTCAGGGGAGAGGGCGAACTGTACGGTCTGGTCAAGCTGCTGGACGGTCGGGTAGGGGGCAGGCAGCCCAAGGGCGGATCTTCTGCGCCAACGGCAGCTGCGTCGTCCGCCACGTCGGCTCCTGCTGCGAAGCCGAATGCGCAAGGAGCGAATAATCCTTACACGAAACCTGTCAATCCCTACGCCGCTCCTTCGAACCCTTACGCCAATCCCTACACCAAGAAAGCTGCAGTTCCTAACCCGTACGCTACGGGTGCCGCGACGGCCAACCCCTATGCAAAGCCCAATCCATACGCCAAAGCCGCCTCGTCTTCATCCGCCAGTTCCATCCCATCGGCGTCACCAGATTCAGCTTCCAGTGACCCAAACGCTCTTTGGGCTGACAAATACGCACCCAAGTCCAGTCATGAAATTCTTGGAAACGCTGATAGCGTTAAGAAGCTCCAGCGGTGGCTCTCGACGTGGGAAAGCACATTCAACAAAGGAAAATCTCGTGGAAAGACCATGGGCAAGGCAGCCCTCCTCTCCGGGCCTCCAGGAATAGGGAAGACGACGACAGCTAATCTAATTGCGATGGAAGCTGGCCGCCACGTCCTTGAGTTGAACGCTTCGGATACACGCTCAAAGAAGAGTTTGACTGAGAATCTTGGCGATGTCACTGGCAGCCACGTCATCAGTTTCGCACCGAGGCCGAAAGGTGGGAAGGGGGAGAAAAAGAAACGATGCATTATTATGGACGAGGTCGATGGCATGGGAGCTGGCGACCGATCCGGAATGGCAGAGCTCATAAAAATGATCAAGTCGAGTCAGGTACCCATTATATGCATCTGCAATGATCGCCAGAGCCCGAAGGTCAAAAGTCTGGCAGGCTACTGCCTCGACCTTCGCTATCGCCGTCCCGTCAAGACCACCATAGCCCGCAGAGCAGTCGAGGTCGGAAGAATGGAGAACATGGTTGTTGAGCTTAACGCCGCTGAGGCTATTGCTGAATCTTGCGGAAATGATGTACGGCAGGTGCTCAATTGCCTCCAAATGTGGTCAAAGAAGAAGCGTGACGGTCCAGGTGCAACCTCCAACATGACCTACAAGGACCTCAAGGATAGGCAGAACTCGATCAACAAGGACGAGATCTTGCGCGTGAGCTTGTTTGATGCGACCAAGAAACTCATTCAGGGACCAACAGGACTGTCGGATGCTGACGAGAAGACCAGGAGAGATAGTCTCTTCAGTAGGAGTGACGCTTTCTTCTCTGATTATAGTCTTATGGGTCTCATGGTGCATCAGAACTACCCCAAAGTGATGGTCTCTCAATTCCAGGAAACAAGGAGGAGCGGCGATACGGCTTCAGAGCTCTCTGTTCTCGAGCGCATGTTTAAAGCCACGCAATCGATGTCAGACTATAGTCTTGCCGAACACGCCGTACGAAGCGGAGATCAGAACTGGGGTCTTCTCCCCCTTTGTTCCATGATGTGTGTCCAGACGGGACATCATGCTGGTGGCCCTAATGGTGGATTTTTCCCCAGCTTTCCCGAGTTTGCGGGCTGGCTGGGGAAAAACTCTTCGCGAAACAAGAAGATGCGGCTCCTCCAAGAACTAGGCCATCACATGAATTATCGTGTATCGGCTGATACCACAGAGCTCCGCATCGGCTACGTCCCAGCTCTTCGTGAGTGTTTCCTAGACCTTATGCTGCACAAGGATGGACCGAAGGCAGACGAAGTCATCACTGTGATGGACGAATATGGTCTTGATCGGGACGATCTATTCGAGAAGCTCGAAGAAATTACGCTTGATCGGAAGGCGCGCAAATTTGCCAACCTTGATAGCAAAACCAAGGCGGCCTTCACTAGGGAGTACAACAAGAGGTCGCACAAAAGCCAGGCCCTAGTCATGGAGCAGGGGGGCGGCAAGGCCAAGAAAAGTAGCGCGGGAGTGAAAGCAGTGGTGGATCCAGATGCCATCGATGAGGATATCTCTAGTGAGCCTGAAGAAGATGAGGATGAAATGGATGCGGAGGCAATCAAAAAGCTCTTCAAGCGCGCCAAAAAGAGGAAATCAAACGACGGAAAAGGAAAAGGCAGCAAGAATAAGAAGAAATAGGGGCATATTGCAGTCATTATTATAGATGGTGAAAGCAGTCTTATCAAATCAACCACAAGTACCTGCCAACCTTGAAAGGTGAAATCCAGGTCACCTGCAAGCTCGAGCGAGCTCCACAACTCGTACCGTAATCCGTTCCCCAACACAATAGACCCCAAATTAACATGTAAATTACAAAGGCTCGTTCCGGTTCCATCTTATTTGGGAACGAAACCTGTTCTCTCAAATAGACAACAATTCTCTCCTCTCCTCCATCAGCCTCAGCTCCTCGAGCTCATATTTAACTTCGTCCAAATGGTGCCCTAGCTTCTTATTGCCGCTGCGATCGGCGACGCTAATTTCCTCCTTGAGGGATTGGATGAACTCCTCTATCGGCACCTCCTCCTGCTCCTCCTGACCCTCCTGCTCCTCTTTCCCCTCCCTGGCCTGAGCCATCTCCCTTGCCTCCTTCCCCGATATGAGTAGGCTCCGGATAGTAACAACGGAAATTGCTGCGAGAGCAGCTCGGCCGGCACCGCTCATGTTATCGCTGGATTCAGGGATTGAAGCGAGCTTCTCCCCTACCGACTCGATGAAGTCTGGGGAAACCGGTGGCAGCGGGGCAAGGCGAGGGGGGGGGGGGAGGTGGCAGCTGCGGGAACTGTCGCTGGTGGGGCCTGTTGCGGATTTTGAGCATTGAGAGCGGATGGGATGTCCTGGGAATTGTCGTCCGGGCTTGACAAGCCCGTCGACATGCCTCTCCGGCCTAGGGAGCGGCCACTGGCAGCGAGGCCAAACCGAAAATTGAGGCGCCTTGGACTGGAGGGGACGAAGCCGAGGGAAGTGGAGGGTGGAGCGCTCGAGGCTAGGCAAAGAACTGTGGCGAGAGCAGCCAGGGCCAACACCGATGGGGCATCGACGATCCTCATGACAGGTGGGTCAATGAAGTCGGTTGAAGTGTGTATAAAAACAGAGCCGCCAGGAATCCTCTCAAGGACAACTTGCGTTGTCTTGGTATTTGCTAGCTATTCCTGGGAAGAATCCTTTTGTTGACGGAAAAATGATAATCCCTCGCAACGACTCCATTTTACGAGCGTAGTACGATTATTACGAGAGAAGGGACAGGGAAACTGATGACGCAGCATTTTCCGGTTGGCTGCTTGCGTCGCTCGAAATATACCCTAACCCTTATTGAATTTTCAAAGTCAACAACAACTCTTCTCGTTTCGCGATCGAAAACTAACCACGACTCCTCCTTCCCTCCTTTCGAAGCACAGCTCCCCCAGCACATTCGAACATCAACGAAGCAACAATCTGTTCGAAAGAAGCAATAATGTCCAGCTCAAGCATCTCCGAGTCGTCCTTTTCTTCAATAGAAGTCAATATGAGCCTTGTGGAAAGCCCTGATGTGGAAGAGGAGTTCGATGTCCAACAGAGTCGACAACAGGCGGCGGTGGCGGTAAGGCCGGCGTCTGCGACCGATGTGGCGTCGCTGGCACCATCGTCCCTTCTTTCCCTGGGGGGTCGTCGAGGTTGCAGGCACTTGCCGATGCAGGCAGCTAGTACTCATCGGTCGGTGGAAAGAGGTAGCGATGGCCACTCCAACTCTTCTGCCATGAGCGCCGTTCTCGCACCCTTCGAGGCGGGGATGGCGCCAGAGAGTGTCCGCCTAGCCCTCCACGAGGCCGAGGCTATGACTCGCGAGCTGGAGGATGTCTTAGAGGATGTCCAGATGATGTCAGTCGAGAATGCAATCCTCATGGACACGCTCGCCGTGGTCGGAGTCGATATGGCCTCCCTCTAGCTAGTTCATTCCGGCAACGGCTGCGTACGGCGAGTTGAGCCATGCTTTCATTTATTTGAGGTCCGACTACACACACTTTTCCCATTCTAGCTTCGTTTCGAAGTGTATCAAAGGGCTGTGAAAGTAGGATCGTCTATCATAAATAAAGGCAAGGCAAGCTCATCTTACTCCTTCAACATATAGACAGTGATCTATTTCATGATCATGTTCCTTACTCCTCCATATATAATTTACAAGCTAGCAGATGGAAGTAAAACATTCTGAGTAACTGTTTGTCGTCAGAAAAACGTGTATGTCGCTCACATACCCCTCGACGAATGTGACCCTGCTTTCTCTTTTCCTCTTTCCTTCTTCTCCGATCACTCTCTCCGGGTCGTCGTCGTCCCCGTCTCTGATCGTAGCTTTCGACACCTGCCGCACCCGCACAGATTCCAGAAGCCGCAACAACCACACCTGCCGCACAAAATCTAAATTCAGAACGCGTACTTTCACTTCCACCTGCCGGTTGGGACGATTTCGAAAGGGTGGATAGGTGGAAAAGAGATGAGCTTGTGGCGATCAATAGAGCACTTGGTGGGAGAAGTGACCGGTCAAGTAGATAAATATACGAGCAATCATAAAAAAAACTCTAAATAATAGAATAAATAATACTCGTAGAATATTAGGACATTAGGGATCATTCAAAAACGAAATTTTACTTTGAAAGCAAGTCGGCGTAACGCATCCGAAATATACTACGAGTCGTACTCTAGAGTACTATGCATAGAGTATGCATAGGGTATGCATAGAGATTACGAGCTCGTACTAGAGTACTCTAGAGTAGTGAGACTACGCTCTCGTAGAGTACGTGGTATGCATAATATGCATACTTGACTTGTACATGATTGAAACCAACTGGTCAAATTGTCTAACCCTCATTTCACTCGATTTTGGACCATATCAATATGTAAGTTGAACATAGGGCTAATACAAACTACCCATTGCAGTCGAACATCTGAGCTGCATGGCTAATAGTATCGATTATGGCCTCTTTCTTCTTTGAAATCCGCAGGCGTCTATTTTTCTTCCGCCATCGTACAAATAAGAAGTTGATGAAGCCTAAGTCCCTTTCGCCCGAGCTTCCTGTCTCAGCAAATTCTGGCCGTGAAGATGAGGTCTTCAGCGACGGGATAGAAAGGGCAAAAGATGACTCTGCAAGCATTGTTGAGACGTAGAATTGTAATGGGAGCATCGAATCTCGTTACGATGATGACATTCTTGATTTCCGATTCGATTCCAAGGACAATGAAGAGAAAGGGCGAAGAGACGATGCTGATCGACTCTGCAATGAGACCTATGAGGCTCCTGACAAGAATGTAGAACTATCCAATGATGCCATTCAAAAATTACGACACCAACGGAAGTATTGGTGGATCTAAGCTCCTACCCGGTATCAAACTTAATATCGAAGCTCAGGATTCAAATTCTGCTGATTTCTTCCTCAACGATTACATGGACGGCAATATCGTCAGGTCCAAGCTCGGTTCGTCTGATATCAAGAAAAACATCCACGTCAATGCACATGGGGGAAATGATTCCACGGGAAATGATGAAAACGGACTGGTTGACAAGCAACTCATCGAGAGTAATGGAAAACTGGCCGCGGAATCTGAAGCTGAACACGATGCTTCGGTCACTATTCCTATTGACAAGGACAGTTTGAACAACGGTCGAGGACTCTTTTCAATCTTTACCGGCGCAATAT
>Ga0099799_10165_pt1 | contig 20101 bp, 14 predicted proteins | sample Uncmet6_SortLC_1_FD_89033 | JGI IMG/M metagenome (GOLD analysis project Ga0099799, IMG submission 89033) | Marine eukaryotic communities from CALCOFI LINE 67, Pacific Ocean - CN11_C50_N6_SortLC_1 | ecosystem: Environmental > Aquatic > Marine > Oceanic | place: Pacific Ocean: Monterey Bay...
ATGTGCAATATTGCGTCGATGGGTTGACTGTAGTGAGACACAAAGCTTCTGAAGTATCAGGTAGTCGCGTCTTTCTATATAGCGTCTCCAAGAAGTTTGTAACAAGAGGGCAGCATCAACAACGATCCAAAAGCACTCCTGTATCAGGTGCCTGCGAACATGAGCTTGCATTTTGATAATTCCCGCCACTACTATTTGAAAATCCTTTCGATTCTGATAACGCCTCCAATTCTTGGAAATGGTGGTAGATGCCGCGACTATACTTCGATGTCTTCGTATTTGAATAAAGCAGCGAATGTGTGACTGAGCAAGGATAACGTCAGCAAGAGCATCCATGTACTGCAGGTATGTACGACGTCCTCTGACACATGCCTGAAACTTCACAACCCCGTCGGAAGCCGATTGGGAAGGTAGAGAGAGGAAGAGATTGGATTTCGTGTTGCGAACGGTTGCATCGGCACTCGTCCTCTATCTTTTGTTTTGCTAAATGGATCTTGCATTCATATAGAAAATATATCTATCTGTACCATCGCCATATTTATTTTGAATTCGGTATTGCTGGCGAGGGCGGCCAGGGCCGACCTTCCATGGGGCTGCTGACCGGAAAGCATCGTTATCAACTTCGTCGAAGCACTATATTCCATATATATATATATATATTCTTGATAGTGATGCATATGGCTGTAGTCAGCAGATAGGCTGTTTTAATAAAACAATTATGAACACTTGAGTAAATAAGAGCTGCTATATTACTTACTACACGATCGCATCGACACGCATGATCTTTGCTAAACCTTACTCCATGTTCTTCTTGGTAAAGTCCACCAAGACAGTGTGGACGGCGCTTTTTCCGGTTTCTTCCTTACAGATAGTCATATCCGGGTTGAAAGTGACTTTCGGGGCGTCAGCGGGATAGTTACCATCGGGGGAAACAAACCTCGAGCGGAGGGGGAGGGTTGCGCATGAACAGGCTACCTCCAGGCATGTATGGTATGCAGTACGGATCAGGATGGGTGTTGCCGAACAGCTCGTTCTGCCCCTCCTTGAGGAGGTGTGTGGCCTGGGCCGGGGAGCACCCACGGGACTCGTCAAAGCGAGCGCGAAGCTTCGTAGCCTCATCAAGAAAGATCTCGCGGTCGATCGCCCAGGACGACAGCGTCTTGAGGGCCTTGCGGTACAGACGACAAGCTTGGACGTTGGTTGACATTTGCGGAAGCCTCTGGCGGGTCTGATCCGCAGCTGATCGAAATACCTCGTTCATGGTCACTTCTAGGTCTTCAATATATAGGGGCAATAAACAAGCTCAATCGCAGAAGTGCGATCGCGACCTCAGTCTATTATGGGCGAATCAATTTTGGGTCGTCAGCGGCGAGAACGAGAGCAAGTTGCAGTTTTTTAGAGTGTAGTGTGTAGTGTGCAGTGTGCAGTGTGCAGTGTGCAGTGTGCAGTGTGCAGTGTGCAGTGTGCAGTGTGCAGTGTGCAGTGTGCAGTGTGCAGTGTGCAGTGAGCTGAGAGTTTCATTCATGGTGTATGTAGTTCATACTAGCTACTAGAGAGTAGGAGTACTTGCCATTATGCATATTATGCATACTTCTTTAGCTGTCATACTAGCTAGTAGTATGAATACTATGGATACGTACTAGAGTACTAGCTTTTCACATTATGCACAGTACGTAGATTAGTATTTCATGTACTTTTACTGTATGCATACTTCTCTAGCTAGTAGTACTCTAGTACTATAGTACTCTATGCAGTACTCAGTAGGAGCTCGTAAGTTAGTTGTATGCATACGGTATGCATATTATGCATACTACGAGTCGTACATTCCTAATATGCATACGTGGTGTACAACAAGTAAGTCTAGTGTGAGTGTTATGCACGGTACTCTACTCTATGCATAGTACGTACCGACACCAGCTCCATAGCCCTAGCCTTACTAGTAGCATAGCCACAACATGTCTGTCCTCCCATCCGTTTTAAGATTTTTCTTGGTCTCCAACATAATAATATAAAAAATAATATACTCGTAATATTATATACGAGCTCGTAATACTCGTAATACTTAGTATGAGTCAACGCTCGATCAGCTGCGAACGAACTTGCTCACCCCACAACACAAAATACAACCACTGATCGTCTCCCATTGCCTTAGCTTTTTCAATAGTTTGCCCGCAGGCCGGCAGAACGCGGCGTGAGCCCATGGACGCGCTTCCAGGACCATCTCCGACGCCATCGCATTCTTGCGTTGTGCATCGATACGGTAGGCGCCGGAAGCGTCCGGCCTCCCCTGATAGGGGGCGGCCATATTCGGCTTTCATATGCACCTGTGATTCTTTCGCATTGATATTCGCATACGCACTTATGCGTCCATCGGCGGCGGCCGGATTTGTTCAAGCGCCCATTCATGCCGGCACACTTCATTTATCGGCGTCACCGGTTGTCTCTGCGACGACAAGGTTCGGACGGAACCGACCTCGTCCGTCCGATGACGACGAGTCGATGATGAACTACTTGGCTCGGTCAGAGGCTAAACGTGGGCCAAGCTCGACCTCGACGGGATTCGGTCGGCCAAACCAGCGCTACCCACACGATCTCGCGCGTGGGCGAACGGACGGCATCGATCCCCCCGCCAAGAAATACATCGAGTATGACTGGTGTTCTGTTGACGAAATGAACAAGGACAGGATCAAGACTATGATTTCCGAACGGACCATGTCCACCGCTCTTTGCATAATTCCTCCCGACGCCGCTTGGGATACCATCCAGCGGGCTCGGTATAAAGCCCGCGACAACACATACCACCGATGGCCACCTGCAATTCGGCTGTTCCACCCCTTCGTCCCGCGGAGACAGCTCCCGAACGCGGCCACATCAATCGCTGATGTAATAGAAAAACACGGCATAGAACCCTTCGACATAACACTGAACAGTCTCCTCATACTGCCTCATTTTGAGATATTAGACGAGCAGCTTAACGCCGAGGCCGGAATGAATCGCAGGCAGACAGTGGAAGAGACTCGGATGTCGGCCGAGGAGGAAAGAAGGAAGGAATCGCAGGAACAGATCGAGGACGAGGCTCGCAGGTCAACCGATCAAAAGCTGCGGAGGAGGGGTCCGAAGCCTAAGCCTAAGGCGGCGGTGACGAAGAAAACTCAGATTGAAGCTGGCTCAGATCCAGCTTCGGTTTTAGCGTCAGCATCTACCTCAGATGATAGTACGAACTTAGGAAGCTCCCAAAGAGGTCTGTCCCCACAGGATCTGTTGAATAAACAGCGGCAGCAGAGGGAAGAATTTAACGGCCCTTGCGTCGTCTGCCTCGAACCCTGCAGGGAGTCGAGGAAGAAATTGGCCAATTTGAGAGAAATACTACGCCGAGAGTTGTTTTCGGCATACGATCCCTTTTCTGTGAGTTCTAGTGTTAGCTCTACGCAGCGATTGCCTCGGTCTGTGCAGGAGAAACACAAGAGGCTCTCCAAGGGCATCAAGGCAAAAGTCGAGGACGGTGCAACATTTCGCTCTGCACTCACGCTTGCACGCTTTACCTCAGTGACGAGCGCAGTCAAATTTGCCACGATGCTGCAGGAAACTTGGGAACCACTCACCTTCAGTATCACAGACCTATCGTTGATCAGTCGCACCGATCCTGAGGGCCCGCCCTCGGATATGTATGACAACAAAGACGCCGAGCTCAACATTCGCAGAATTCAGGGGACTGAGTTCGAGTCGGAGTCGGAAATCCTTTCTACAAAGGGTCGTTACGGCTGCGATGCATTGGTGGCACTTTTGGGTGCCGACGAATTCGCAGGGGAAAATATACGTGGAGATAAGGAGGTGCTCGATTTACTCTTTAGCGAAGCTGGGAAGGCTGGAGGTGCAGGTAAAGATATGGATTATGAAACGCTGCTCTCCACTTCCGAGGAAGAGGAAGACCTTCAGAGGCGCCAGGCCCGGGTGCGCTATGATGGCATCAATGTACTGAACGATTATCCTGACGAAAATGACGAGGTAGATTGGGATGAGCTACTCATGGACAATGACGAGTGGGATGAAGGAGCGACCGTCATAATTGGACGCACTCAATTTTTCACTGGAGAGGCCAGGCAATATGTTGGTATGCCAGCGATGAGTGCAACAGATGCGAAGGATCGAGTACATCTTGGAGATGGTGTTGGTGCAACAGTACGCCGTAAGGGAACGGTGCATAGAAAAGGTGAGCGATGGAATGAGGGTGATTTTGGTAGGAAAGAAGGGGATTGGACTGAGAAGAAGTGAAAAAAAGTGTAACACTGCATGGAACTGTTTGTACTTCACCTACGAGCTCGTAATCTACTCGTATTACATTATTATTATTACATATATATATATTATGCATAATATACGCTCGTTTATTATATTATTATGCATACTAACTACGAGCTCGTAGTACTCCTACTAAAGTAGTACGAGAGTATTTTTGCATTACTTCCATACATAGATGTTACACGATTAGCTACGCAATCGTTAGTAGCTACTTTCGTAATTCCTTTATGCATATCATGGAAGGTCCATGGTAGCTACGAGCTCGTTGTTGCAACAAATTTTTAGAGGTACAATGAACTGCAAAAGACAATATCCCGCTTGAGAAGTTTGCTACCTTCCTCAAATTTTGCCTGGAGTTCGTGATTACCAATTGCCTTTGCAGCGTTCGAAAGCTGCCGAATGAGCTCCTCAAGGCGGCGTAGGGTCCGTATGGTAGTTCCCTCGAATGTTCCAGTCAGTTTCTGCACGTCGACAAATTTCGCCCCCTTACACCATGCAAAGACAGCCTCCATCCTATTTTTGAGAAGCAATGAATTAAAAAAGATTGGAAGAATTAGAAATGCGCAAAAAAAGTAAAGTCGAAGGGAAAAACGTATGGACGTGAATCACTGCTCAGAGAGTATGGTCGCTATTTCATCCTCACAAAGATTAGGATTGCCCCTGTATCTCCTCCAGCGAGCTCCAGCGCCAAGGCGCCGCGGCTCAAACCAGTGGAAAGGAACAACGAATTGATGTCATAATCATAGCAGTGTAGTAAATGGGATTTCCGGTCTTGGGTGGCGACCACATACGAGCTCGTACTTACATTCCGGGATTGAATTTATTAACAAACTCATCCTCATCAACCTCAAGCTTGCAGGCAATCGATGCCTTTGCAACCGTTCGGGCACATTCTTGAAGTTTGTAAAATGGATTGGAAAGATAACTTTTGAGACCCTTGGTTGGATCATCTTCATCCTTGTTCCTTTCATCAAACGTCATACAAGAAAGGAGTGCCACGCTCTGCTCTACACCGAGATCGTTGAACACGCCGCTGAATACGAGTTCCACAACCACCAGCTCGCTCGCCGTGTTAATCTCGCAGGCTGTCCGACCCTTCATTTGTATTACGCCATTGGCATCCACATGGCCTAGCTGTCGTAGTACTCGCTTCATTTTGCGCAACTCATCTCGCATTATGATGCCCTTGCAAGAACGGGCTTCGTCTCGTATAGCGCGGGCACGCTCTTGAAGTTCGACCTTATGGCCGTAATCTTTCACCCAAGCGGTACGATCGTCATCATCATGTTTTGTCGACATACTATGTTGTACGATTCGCTCCTTCAAAGCTGTGGCTCTTCCGAGTAATTTTTCAAATTCTCCAGTCTTAATCTTGAGATCCTTGACAGGATCAAGAAGAGGTAGGCCCTCAGGAAAGCGGCGTAATACCTCGGAAAGAGACTTTTCGATACCAGTTCGTGCTTGCATTGGGGTAATGTCTTGTGGCATGAATATCCGAACGGCAGATATCCGTTCGATACCATCAAGGGAAATCGTAAAGACCCGCCAGGACTTGAGCTTCTCATCGGTCGCATCACCTCGTTTAGTAGGACGGCAATGTTGTGTGGAGCCTCTCCACAGCATCCCAGCATTAGTTAAATCCTCCTCAATGGAATCAGATTCAATTCCATTGCCTAAAGTCTCATCGAAGTGTCGATCAACACAAGGTAATAAAACATCAAGCGTGTGAAGAGCTCCGCCAGCGTCAACAGCAGCTTTCCCAGCGGAACCAGCACTACCCACACCCGCCTTCAGTTTGTAAGAAACCAGAACACCCCAACCAAAGTACTCACCGTCGATTGATACATCCAGTAAACGCCCTTTGCCTTTGACGAACGGCAGGATATGTTCAGGTCTCTGCACAATCTTCATCGTCTTTCTTTGCGCAATCTGAAGCTGACGTTCCATCTGAAAATATTCTCCTACTGTCTCTTCATCTGTTTTCGATCCTGAGCCAACAACGACCAAAGAGGCCTCCTCTTCGAGGGAATCTGCCTGGGCCTCGAGAGCAGGGGCTTCGCTCTCAACTTGATATTGTCGAAACGACGCACGCAAAATATACTCAGGATCAACATCCTCAACGCGAAGCATATTCAGAAGCATATTATACTTGATCCTGTAAGACGAATTGAGCGGGTCGGGGTCGCCATATAGAATCCCCTTGCACACTGCAGGCTCCATCTTCTCGTCGAGCATCTGTATTACGATTCCTCGGTCGTCCTTGCCACGACGGCCGGCTCTACCCGACATCTGAATGTACTCTCCCGATGTTACCCAGCGGAAGTCTGTTCCGTCCCATTTGCGAGTATTTGTGAACACAACTGTCTTGGCAGGCATATTTATACCGATACTGAAGGTTTCCGTTGCAAAAAGAGCCTTGATGAGGCCTTCTGAAAACAAAATTTCCACAATTTCCTTCAGAATTGGGAGGAGGCCACCGTGATGAATACCAATGCCGCGTTTGAGGAGAGGCAGGAGAGCCTCTACTTGCGGAAGGCGTCGATCATCCTCGGACAATGCTTCGATTGCGTTCTGGTAGACCTGACTGATGAGATCCTTCTCGATATCATCCGTGTAGTCCTCACGGTTCAGATCTAAGGCATATTTCTCACAATCCTTTTTCGAGAAAGAAAATATGATGACTGGGTTCAGATTACGCTCCATGATCAACTTGACGATCCGATGCAGATCCGAAGTCTGTCCCTTTCCTCCCTTGGGATTGCCGAAGCTGCTGCGCTTCCGCTTCCGCCCCCTAGCCCCCCCGTTGCCAGAGCTGAGGCTGGCTTCCCCCGCCCCGGCGTCAGTGTTCGACCCGGATTGCAGTGTTGCCATAGCCTTCTGGAAGTTGGACTCGCGAAATTTTCCCTTCTCATCTACAACAAGGTGGAGACCTTCGGCACCCTGGGGGAAGATGTAATGTTGCAGAGGGACGGGGCGGTAGTTGGTGTACACAACGTGGCAGGGCTGATGATGAATCTTGGCGATCCAATCAACAAATTGACGTGCGTTGGGAATAGTTGCGCTAAGGAAGACGAAACGGACCCTATGGGGGAGAAGCACGATGGACTCCTCCCACACCACTCCTCTCTCCTTATCGCGCATATAATGTACCTCGTCGTAGATGACCCACGCCACCTCGCGCATAACTTCCGATCCGCGATAGAGCATTGAGCGGAGGATCTCAGTCGTCATGACAAGGCAAGTTGCCTCCGGGTTAATGGTGATGTCTCCCGTCATGAGGCCTACGTCCTCGAACTCCTCGTTGAGGTCGCGGTACTTCTGGTTGGACAGTGCCTTGATGGGACTGGTGTATACAACGCGTTGGCCGTCGCGGAGTGATTTGGCAATTGCGTACTCGGCGACCGCAGTTTTTCCCGCCGATGTATGCGCAGCGACGAGAACAGACTCATTCTTTTCAATGTAATCGACGGCGGTCTGCTGGAAGGGATCCAGCTTAAAGGGGTAGACCTTGGCAGGTGGACGCTTCTCGGCAGTTTCGGCTCCCTCGGCGGCCGAAGGGTCAAGGAGATCAGGCACAGCAGAGTACGACCTGATGGATTTGTCGTGGCTGGTCCCGGTCGATATGGCCCGGGCCTCCCTCTCCGCACTGGCGGCGGAGGTATCGTTTATGCCGACCCCCTTTTCGCGGCCAATCTTCTTCCCCACCCCCCCGTTGCCGCCGCCGCGACCTGCTGCCCCATCGGCGGGAGTCGTCGAGGAGGAGACTGCCGACGTAGACGCCGCGGGGCGGTAGAGGGCAGCGGCGAAGGACGACGCGGTCGGCAAAACTTTTGCCACGGAAGGCGCACCACCATCGCCACCTGTGTAGTCCCCGTGGTCGTTCTCGTCCTTGTCCACGCCATCTTTAGAGTCGTTGTCGTCGCCGCTTTCGCCGCCGTCGAAGGCCCCGAAGAGGGCATCGAGGTCTTTATTGTCGCCTGACATGGGATATGGGATGTGGTTGAGTTGTGGAGGTCTCGTAGTAGCTAGAGGATATTGATGGGTGCTAAGTATGCCCTCGGTTAGGAGGAGGTCAAAGGAAATCGAAGCATGAAAGGTAATGAATAATAATAATACAGTAGATCGAGATAGAGGTCAGATAGATACTGTTGTGGCTGGTGGATGGCTGAGCTCTGAGCTGCTAAACAAACCCGGACGTATTCCTTTGGAAAGGGTGTGAGCGCCTAACGAGCTCTCTGCCTACGAGGCTCGTCGAACATGTACCTACGAATTCGTAGCTAGCTACGGTCTCTGTTAATGCTACATACTACTAGCTAGTAGCTTTTAGTAATGATTGCGATAATGGCCCATGACCAGACCAAAACGGTCCGAGAGACCCTGGCATGGAACCTCATTTATCCTTCCTGGTCTATGACCCTCGGTCTTATTCTTTCAGATTTTAATTCACAGATATATTCGAAATTGCTGAGCCGAAAAGTGTGGGGGGGTCGATCGAAACGTAAATATTATCTCGTGACACTGGCTCGGGTCACAGGGGGCCTCAGACGGTTTTCAGGCGAAAGTTATTTTTGATGTGAACATATTACGGGAGCATCTTCTAGTACGTAAGGAGGGAGCCCGAGTTCCTCCCCATCCCGATTGCAGGTGAGCTGGTGAGAGTACGGAAACAAACAAACAAATATAGTATTTTGGATAGAAGCGGGAAGTTTGACGAGGAGGAGGGACTTTCGCTGCTGAGGACGAATAGAGACCAGGAACAGGGGGCGCGTCAAGAGTTTTCAATCACATCGCAGACGAGAGGCAGCAATGTTAGCAAGAGGAGGATTGCTAGTAAGTGTTTGAAAAGTCCGAGAAGAAGTACTCTACTAGCTACGAGCTCGTAGTATGCATAGTAGTGAACTTTCAAATGGTGCGTACTACTACGGCTCCTAGAGGCCTAATAGCTAGCGTACGAGCTCGTATGTCTTTTGGAAGACGTCGATCCCTCATCCCCATCCTCCTTTTCTCTTTAGTTAATTATTTTATCTTCATTCGTGCAGGTAATCCTATAAATCCTCTCCTTATCCAACTACCCATCGCAAGCAAAATATAGCAAGAAAATGACCATTAAGAACGGTTCGCAAGATCACAGTATTCCAGTGGTCACGGCGACAGCGGTCCACGATTATGTCCTTCCATCGGCCCCCCCAGCGGAGGCCGAGATCGACATCGCCGGCAGCTCAGTCCCAATTGCAATTGCGACGGCCACCCCCATCTTCGCGTCTGATGGAGTTGCAACCACCACCAGCAGCGGGGGGCCAGCGTACCGAATGTCCACCACTACGACAACGACAACTTACATCCCTCCTCCTGCCGGCGTACCTGTCACGACGACGGCCCTGCCTCTCATGAACGTTGGTGTCGATCCCATGAAAATGCGGTGTCCGCACTGCCATCAGGACATGCTGACTAAGACTAAGCACCAGACGGATGCACATACAGTACTGGCGGTCGTACTCCTCATCATATTCTTCTGGCCACTATTCTGGCTACCATTCATTTGTCCAGCATGTAAGAAAAATGAGCACTACTGTGGACTGTGCGGGATGAAAGTAGGCGAGAATAGTTGCCAATGTTGTTCTTAACAACGTGCATTATCATAGCACTGTAAAAATATGTTAGCTCTATGGACAGGCGTGATAACTTAAAATCCGAAGAACTTGGTTAAATTGCCAAAGTCCATTCTTCACCATAGATAGCAAGCTCGGTGTCAACATTTGCCTCCGGCACCTTAACTCAATTCCTCTTCTTCCGATTCAGTTTCATCAAAAATCCACCAAGGAAGATCGGAAGCTGATCTCCTGTCAATGGACTTGAGGAGCTCCGATTTTATCTCCTTCTCACCAATTGATGCGGCAGAACTCCTCATGTGGCTCTTGAGGTCGCCTGGAAGCCAATTAAGATCCAAATCCAAAGCCTTGACCTGAGGTCGACCCGTTGGCGTACCAGTTTTAAGGGGTTGAAAATTTGATCCACGCATGAATATATTACGAAGTATATCACCACTTTCAGCACCTTGTTCTTGTCCAATCGATGGGCTTTTTAAAAGACCAGAGAGCTCCTCACCTCCGCCATTGTCATCGTCATCGACAACAATGAAGAAGCCCTCATGCCCGGACAACAGATCCATACCTTCCTGCCTATCGGCGTCGATAAAGTTGTTAAGATAATATCTCTGCAGAGAATTGATGCCGTCGTCCAAAGCGCCACGCTTTGTTCGTTTTCCTGTACGCGTAAAATCTCCTTTGAGAGCTGGCGTGCCAGCATACAGCCTGCTGATGGCATCTGCATTGTCAGCCCACAGCAATCGGTGGGATACTTCACCCCTGGACCAAGGAAGCTTCATTTGATTGCGCTTGTACGAACTATTATATTCCAGAGGTAAACTCCTCTTTCGTGACGAATTGTACGCAAGGCGCTCGCGTAACTGGTTAAACAAGACGTATCTTCCAAAGATACTCTGAACAACATTTGTCCGATCAAGGCAATCCATACAGTTGGTTCTTATTACACCATCTTGCACGCTGTGGATTTTCCATTTCTCCGTAAAGTTACTGTTTGGAGCCGCAGAAAAATACCCATGGTCTTCCAAAAGGGGGGTTACATCGTGGAGCAAGTTTTCTAGCCTATCCCATCGCCCACCCTTGCACTCCGCATGAAAATCAAACCACACATGCTGTACTGAATCTGGAGGGATGAGATGACTGTGGGTAGCTTTGGCATCCATATTGCTGTCATTTGAATATATGTCTAGGACTGCACTGAGGACGGAGTCGAAAGCTCTCCCGAGCCTGCCCTGGTCGCTCTTTTTGTCTATGAGATTGATAAACGAGAGCTTCACGGGCTGCTTTTTCGTAGATCTGGATGGGTTTGAGAGCGTGAGAATACGCAACCTGTCCACAGTGTAGAGACGAATCTGCTCGACCAGATGATTCCGAAGAGCTCTCCCCTGCGCTATAGGGTCGGTACCAATCAATACCCTAGGGGCATAAGTTTTTACATCTGCGGGGCTCGACCATCTAATAGGAATCGATCCTCTGGTCTGGACGTGGCTGTAGGCTTCACTTAAGCGCTCGTCATCTCGGAATCCTTCTATGAGAAGACATATTTGCTCACTCTCGGCATAGTTCGTGACCGCACCAGTTCCATCAGCACCGCGCCGTGTGAACCGAGTTCCGGCCCGATACTTTGAGCGACGGCTTATCAAAATTTCGTCATATGTCACTATCGACTTCTCGCCTTTTCGGCCCGCAGAAATGGGCACGCGACTTTGAATCCCCAAGAAGGCAGATGTAACAGGAAATGTTAAATTCAAGAGCGTTGAAAATGGACATTCGGCTCTATCAACGGAACCCCTCCCGTTTTCTCGTGCCGCCTTGAGCAGCGGTTCCAGGTGCACTTCATTCCAAAAGAAGCGCGGGTCTGGCCTTGCTAATTGGGTATCGCCTTCGACTTTAACATCACCTGCGATTTGAGGGTGCCACCATTGCGACAAAGATTGCTTGCGATTTTCTTTGGTGTCCAAAAATGATCTCTGCAAAGTCTGCGTAATGTCTTTGACACAGATCGTGGCATTACCTCCAAACCCATGATATGACGGGACAAAGTAGAGGTCGTGTTCTCGAAAGGACCGTCGAAGTAAGCGCAGCTGACGCTCCTCGCTTTTGCGTTGTAAGGCTGACATATCAGGTGCTTTACTGCCGCGCTTTCTTGGCACTCGTACAATCTCCATTGATATAATCCGGCGCAAATGGAGCAGCGGAGGTGATGTAGTGTTGATTGCGGCATTTGCTTGACCACTCCTGGCCGGGGGGGATCTATAAGCCTCTTCACTTTCGGTAATTAGCACAGCGTGAGGACCAGAAGGGAGGTTGTAGATTCCATAGAGACCCTCTATTGGGATCCACTTTGCAGTGGACGAGCTAGACTTTCCATTTGCCTCTCTTAGAGCTCTAAGTCGGCTTCGCCGTGTGTCCTTCAGAACGCTTTCCCCGCAAAACTTGGCTTCCAGCATTTGACCGTCGGGGCCCACTTCCTTCCGGACTGTCAATCCCACGACCCGATTGCTACAATTATCTTGGGAAAAGTACAGGGCATCTTCGGACAGTTTAACATGAAAGCTGCGCGCATTTCCATCTAGCTCACTTGAACCGCTCGCTTGCGCGCTTTGGTTCTCAGAATTATGCTGCATATCCCCAGAGAGAGCGGAGAAGGTTGCCTTCGTCGAAACCCGTGAATTTCCTTCGTTGGCAAAGACAGATCGGTTTCGAAAACTCTGCGAGCCAACGCCAGTGATCCTCGTACCAGGTCGCTTTCTTGACTTCACAAGGGTCGGTGTCGCCGCAGAGTCAATGGGCAGACCAACCGATGAGGACGCAGGAGAGTTGGCGCTTGATTTGATGCTTGTGGCAACAGTTTTGGAAATTTGGCTTTTCCCCTCGCACGACGGCAACAAAAGGCAGCGTGACTGTTGCGAAGATTGTTGCAAAAGCATAGATATGGTCAAGATGAAAAACAAAGAAGGGAGAACTCGCGAGTTTCGGCGGATGCATTTCGACGGCATGTTCAGTGGGAGCTCACGCATGTTGGATGGAGAGGTTTGGGGACAAAGGTGAAGACGGTTTGAGTGATCACTACTGATTGCTCCATGAAGGAAACATCCACGATATTGCTGGGGGTGCTCAGGCCGCTGGCGTCGTCTTGACCTATCGTGCGCTGGGACCATTTCTGGAGAGAAACACTGCGGAATCTAAATTCCGCGTCCCACAGAACTCTGAGAACTGAGACAAAGGGGTGGCGGCTGACGGCGGACGGCGGACGTCTGATTTATGATGTATGTATGTGTATTGTACGATATGGATCCGTACTAGAGCTAGAGTTGTAGTATGCATAATATGCATACTAGAGAGTATGTACTACTACTAGCTAGTAGAGCTAGTACCATCAATATCATCCACACTGTATACTACTAGAGAGTACTGTACGAGTCGTTGTATGCATAATATAATGCATGCATACGAGCTAGTATGTATGTATATTATATAATAATATACTAGCTAGTAATATAGTACGTGGTGTATTCATACTCTAGCTAGGAGTACATGCATGTATGTTTTGTTAGATTTCTGAGCAGCCAGAGGCAAGAGGGGAGAGGAGTCCAGGTCCCCCCCCTCTTATATACCAACCTGTTGGCGCGCCAACCTGTTATTAGCTAGCGCTCAATACGAAGAAACACAGTGGGGCACAACCCAACCCTAACCCCAACTCCACCCCCCTCTTATGCGTCACCTTGTTGTGCCCCACTGTGTTTCTTCGTATTGAGCGCTAGCTAATAACAGGTTGGCGCGCCAACAGGTTGGTATATAAGCAAGGGGGTCCACGTCAGGTGTTGAAATCATCATCATGATGTATGTACGAGTAGCTACTAGAGTACGTACAGCTACTAGGAGTACTAGAGAGCTGGCAAAGGCGATGGGATCCCGGAGGCCGATTACACAACAACAAAAAGAGATATAGCTACCATACGTAGGAACAGATCACATCTCACACAAATCCTTTACCTTCTGAGTGTTGAGTAGAGGGTAGAGGTGCCCCATTTCCAAATCTCACTGTGCACACCTACCCCAGCACACCCCGCTCTCCTCAGTTGCTCGTTTTTCCTGTACCCCGAGGAGATAGCGCCCCCCCAATTTGCTTGCCGATAGTTGGCTAGAGATCCTTGAAAATGAAGTTTTCTAACTTTATATTCATCGCCACGACGGCGTCGCCTGCGTTTGTAAGCGCCTTTTCTTGCTCGCAATGGAGGCAGGTCGTTGCTCCCCACAGTGCGTCATCTTTTCGTGTCGGACCTCTGTTTGATGGAGGGAATGACGACCAAGAAATTACCTCCCCGTCTTCTGCGGATTCTGTTCAGCGATCACCTGACGACGGCGCTGATCAAATGAAGGAGATCAACGAGGCCTTCGAGCCGGCCAAGGCGAGGGCTACTGGGGCCAGCGCCGGCGCTTTCGAATCATCCACGGTACCTGATACAGCAATTGCCATGGTCAAGGAAAGGGCCAAGGAAGAGATCAATGGGCTCAAGTTTCAGGTAGGAAAGATCGACGAGGAGAGAGTACGCCAGCTGGAGAGGAAGGAGGCGGAAATGAATCGACTAAAGTTCAGCTTGGTGGAACTGAAGGATCAAGTTGCTGACAGCGAGCGCAGAGCTAGGGAGGCCGAGAAGGAGATTGGGAGAATCCAGGAAGACGGGGAAAGTCTCAAGGAAGAGAATGATGGCATTTTAGCCAAGATAAAGGATCAGTTTCGACGAGAAAAGGAGGATTTGGCGAAGCAGCTTGATAAAACTTCCCTTGAGCTTGAACTGTCCAGCGCTAAAGGTAAAGAGGAGGTGTCTAACATCAAGGCTTCAGCACGAGAGCAAGAGGCAAAACTAATTGCAAAAGTTACATATTTGGGCACCAGGCTGTCCTCGGCCGAGAAAGCCTTGATCGTATCAACGGAAAAAATCACAAAGATGCGAGAGGATCACCGCGTTGAGCTACGGCGACAAAATGATGAGGCACGTCGTTTCCAGAAGGCAACTAATCGAGTATCGTCTCAAGACAAAAAAAAGCTTCGAAGAAAAGCTTGGGAGATGCAAACGGCACTGGACTCAGCAAAGATGGACCTTCAACAGGCTAAGAGAGAAATGGATGAAGCGCGGGCAGATGTTGCCGCTATGGAAGAGTTGTTGCGGAACAAAGAGGCTGCAACGCTAGCGGCAATTGCAGAGGCCAAGGCCGCGCTCGAAGTTAGAAAGGCTGAGACACGAAAGTACACAATTGATATCATAGCCAAAGTAAAAGGAGAAATGTACGAGGCCTTACGAAATGCAGGTCTGAAGTATGACAAGTTGGTTGCTTCGAATGCCAAAAAGTTGGAGGAGGCCAAGGAAGAGATTGAACGTATTCGAATGGAGACGACGGAGCGTATGAAAGAGGCAAAAAAAGCCAATGAACGAGAAATGTCTGCTCTGAAAGAAAGCAGTCGAATAGAAATGTTGAATGTTCGTGCTGATGCGGAGATTCGGGTGAACGAGATCAAGTTAAAGTTAGAGGCTGCAGAGGAGGATCTTGTCAGACAGGAAGTTCTCATCCAGAATTATGAGATGGAACGTAGCAGCTTCCGATCGCTGGGGAGACGATCCCTCAAGCTGGCGCGGATCCGTACTACCAAGCTGAAAGACCGCATGAAATCCCAGTTGGGCAAGTTGAAGAGAAGGTTGGCTCGGAGATAATTGTGTGGATTCCTCCTTTCCACCTAACGGTACATGGAGGAATTCCTATCGGCCAGCACAGTGTGAAGCTAAAGCAGCTTCGTAGTAGGCATTCCTACTACATCCCTGGTATTTCGGATCATTTTGCTTAGGTTTGCGATGTTTACATTAGAAATATTTTTGTACTACGCAGAGCTTTCAATAGTGCCAAACGGTATAGAACTTCAGCGCAAATTGGGCCGCAATTGCCGTCATAAGGACGATCCCCAAGGTGACTGGTCCGAGAAGGTCTTCGTAAGGGCCCGGATCTTTTACACGGATCATCTTAACCCTCGTGGCGTGCTGGAAAAGCGCATAAGACGTGAAAGCTAGGGCGATGGGGAGCAGCGCAACCCCATAGGCCTGTGCATACGGATCAGCATCGGCGTATTTCATAATGGTTGTTGCGCCACCGAACAGCCAAAGGGCGGAATGCAACCAGAGAAGGAGCGTCCGCTCATTGGCGAAGTAGGTTTTCGGATCTACTTTGATAGGGACCTTGCGTTGGAGCAGCAGACTTCCCACTGGGGAGTGTGTGCCGCTGTAGGAGGAATCATCGTCGTCCACACTGCTTCTCATTGGTTCCTCGCTTTCAGCAATCGCGCTCTTTGGTTTGCAGACGCGTCATATCAATGGTAGAGAGTGGGGCGGACAAAGGAAATGAGCACAACATGCAGACAGACTGGCTTTTGGCAACATTGCGACAAGGGATTATAGAAACATAATAATACTCTACAAGCAGTTGGCACTGGTGGTGTCACGTCCTTCTCACCATCACGGTTCTGGGACCAAAGTCGTCAGCAGACGCTCCCTTCGGCATCATATCCACCACCTCGTCTTTCTCGCCGTCGGCATAGTCGGAGGGGGAAGACACTAGAAAGGGCTCGGCACCGAACCCATCACTTGAAAGGGACGAGAGAGTCCGGTTAAGGAAGTAGTAGCTCGACGAGGTCATGCTGAGGAATGAAAAAAAAAACCATGATGATATCTTCCATACGGCTCATACATATACTCTAGTACTCTAGCTAGTACTTCTACGTAGTTCTAGTAGTAATATGAGCTCGTAAACATAATAAGAGCGCTCGTAGCTAAGTAGGTACGTAGCTAGTACTTGTTCCGCTGCCTGGTGTTTTTGGTGGTCAAATCTTTGAAAGGTCTCTGTTTATATATATATCGACCAAGAAGCGACGCCGTTGATATCATGACGTCCAAAAGCGAGACAACCCCGCTCGTTGGATCTACCGGCGAGAATCCGTCGTATTACTTCCTCCAACGGACAGAATCAATGATGAAGAGCACAGATAATATGGAGGCGGAGGGAGAGGTCGTCGAGATGCAACCGAATGGGGCGACGGGAGGCGAATTTGACAGCCGCCCTGTGAAGACCGGCGGGCGCGCGCGCACGCCCAAGAAGAAAGCTACGTTTTGGGGCGCAACCCTGAAGCCTCCCAGCGGGAGGATCGGACAAAGTGGAGGGGCGGCAAGGGGCGGGTCCCCTTCCAAGCGTATCTCCGGTGCCATCCTTCGCCAGAGACAGGGCGCCATCAAGGTCGAGCCTAAGGTGTTCTTCGCCAACGAGCGTACCTTCCTTGCATGGCTCCATTGCTCCGTGCTTCTGGCGGGCGCCTCAATTGCCGTGATGGCCTTCGCCGAGGCTGACGTGCTCAGTCAGCTGTACGGTGTAATCCTTCTTCCTGTGGCCATTGCCTTTCTAGCTTACTCAATGCTTCAATGTGAGTGTGCGGCAACAGCATCTTTTCCCTCTCTTGGTGCAAATATTTCGAACCGCTCTTCTGGTACGTGAAACGTGAAGTTGATGCCGCTCTTTTCATCAACTAAACAACATCCCGCTGTCCTCCGGTCCGCCATTCTTTTCTTCCCCTCCTACGTTCTGATTGCAGACGCACGGCGGTCATCCCTGATTCGTCGCAGGGCCCCGGGGCCATACGAGGACATTGTCGGCCCAACAGCTTTGGGCATCACCCTCATGATATCGATTTGCTCTCAATTTGCCGTTAAGCTTTATTCTATGGCACTACGGGGTAAATTGTGATCTAGATCACTGTACCATGATACATGTAAGTAATCCTCATTGATTGGTGATGATACTGATGATGATTCATTCATTCCTCTACTGTACATGAATTTTTGATAATTCCTAAATTTAAAATAGAAGATATGGGATTCCAAAAATGATTATCCATACTCTAGTACTAGCTAGTACGAGTCGTAGGAATTACTCGATGTACGTAATAAATAATAAATAAATGTACATAAAACGATTATACTACAGAGTATGTACTACTACTGTATGATGATGATGATGTAATCGGCCTCCGGGATCCCGCCTCCTTCCCAGACGCACCCACAAAATTGTCGGTCAGTTCAATCGGACCTCTCGTATTATATTACGACTCCTACTCTAGTACGTAGTGTGTGCGTTAGTTTCGTCAGACAGGATGCATACTAGCTAAGCCTAGTATTATTCATAGAGTAATACTAGAGTACGAGCTCGTATACTATTCTGGTCAGTTTTCCGGGTTCCTATCGAATTACCGTAAGTTTGTTCCAGCTCAAATTTGCACGTCGGACACGTCGTCCCTTGCATTTTGCATTCATACATTCTCACATTCTTACAACATTCTACATCAAAAAACAAAAAATAATAAATAAATGTATCTGATCTGTTCTCGGCCTTTGGTGTTCATTTCCTACCTTCAGTAATATGTCGGGCGACAGCGCTGCAAACCCAGCTGCTATGGAGCGTCTTCGATCGGTCCCCGACGGCCGCCTAGTGGCTGCAGTACTTTCGGTGTATGATCTTCCACACGATGTTCAGCCGTCTTCTGTGTCCCTGACCGTGCTCGGAACAACGGCGACGACAGGGCCTCCCTGTGCTCGTCACCGGGATCGAAATTCATTCAAGTTCGCGGATGGATCCAAGTCCTCTTCGCCATCTGCGAACGAGCTGGTCGTGTCTGCCCCACTCTCAGAATTATACCCTTCCGTCGCAAGGTTTACTTGTCACATGACGGGAAAGCCAGATATCGTCGCCAAATGTTCCCTTAGTCAGACTCTCAGAATCGGCGACCAGCAGTGGCTCATCCTCCAGCTCAGTGACCCGTCCTCGCCCGATGCGCCTGATAATGATGAGAAGGATTCCGTTCAACCTACGCTTCGCGTCAAGCTGCTACTGGTGGGATCCTACCGTCCTGAGATCAATGCCCTGATTTCGGCATCACAGTCCTGGTTCAGCACGGTCGATGGCATTGCTGACGCTGGAGGCTCGGCGATCTCTTCCGTCATGACCGAACTTCCAGAAAAAATTCCCGCAGTGAAGTATCTCCTCGTACCGACTGTTCCTCTTGCGGCAGTGTCTGTAGCTCTTGTGCCTTGCTTAATCGGGGCACTCGTGGTCGGTCTTCCCTTCTTCCTCCCATTGCTAGCGGTCGTTGCTGCCTTCGTTGCAACGGTCGGTGCGATTGGAGGAACCTTATTCATCTCGACTCGTACTGGCAGGGAACGGCTATCTCCTATGCTTTCTTCGGCGTATTCAGCCTTTCTACACACTGCAGCGGGCCAGCGCCTCGTCTACGACACCGGCCCAAGACCTTCGCCGAAGGCACTTGCGCAGGCTCTCCTCCCTAAGGATTTAATGGCTAAGCTCATCATTTGCCTCGCTATTGACTTCGTCGGAAGCGCATCCTATCTACTTCCTGGAGTGGGAGAGACATTTGACGTGGCATGGGCACCCATACAGTACGTGTTGATTGCGGCGATGTTCGATCATGTCGAGCGTGTCAGTCCAAACCTCAAATATGTCTCTTTCGTGGAAGAGATTCTCCCCTTCACAGACTTTATCCCAAGTGCTACCTATGGCTGGATCTGCGAGTTCGGCCCTATGATTGTGGGTGAGAGCGGAAGAAAGATTCAAGATTTAGCGGTGGTTATCAGGGGAGAACGAGAGGCTCTCGAAGAGACAGTAAGAGGGGCTAAGATTCATTCAGCGTGAAACTTGGCGTATGTGAGGGCGACTAAAAGAGCAAGTATACTGTAGAGGAGAGAAGAGCTTGGCTGTCCAGGGGATACTGTAGTTGGTATTATTAGACTTTATACAAAAGCAACGAAGATAATATGTCATTGGCTGGCTACACATACATATATCGATAGAATATCACCTTAAGATCAGATCGTAGATTATGTTGAATTGTGCTGGTTCCGTAGTCGAGCAGTCCAGTTGCGAAATGATGTTGGTCTAGCTGCCCCCCCTTCGCTTGACTGAGAAACATTCATATCTTCCGCCCTAGAACCATTCCTTCTGGCAGTTATTGAATTGGTTCGTGGAGGAACAGCACTTTCTGGAGTGTGCTCGGGTTGCCCAAACGTGCTGTTGGGCCCATCGGTCGAAGGAGACGGAGATCGAACCGGCATATTCCTATCCCTATGCATCACCACCTCACCATTCAT
>Ga0099799_10167_pt1 | contig 20057 bp, 15 predicted proteins | sample Uncmet6_SortLC_1_FD_89033 | JGI IMG/M metagenome (GOLD analysis project Ga0099799, IMG submission 89033) | Marine eukaryotic communities from CALCOFI LINE 67, Pacific Ocean - CN11_C50_N6_SortLC_1 | ecosystem: Environmental > Aquatic > Marine > Oceanic | place: Pacific Ocean: Monterey Bay...
GTTTGCCATCCACGGCCTGAATTTCGCTCGTTACTTCATACTGTTTCCGAAGATACTTTTTTCAGTCATGTCGCTTGTACACGAGAACGGCGGGAGGGTTAGAGATATTTGTTTGAACACTGTGGCAGTACTTTTTTTGTTAGAGGTGGATAACATGGCTTTTCTGCACGGGCTCGGCGAGCGGACCCGTATGGAGGCGGAGGAACACTCAGGGGTGCACGAACACGTGACCGAGCACGATCTGCAGACCATGGATGCCGTCAAGCTCGTCTGCGTCCTCGCGATCCCTTGTGCGGTTATGGGAGGCGTCTCTGGTGCGATTTCGGGTCTCGGAGGAGGCGATCCCGATGATCTGTGTTTCATACTCGCCCCTGTGCCGTCCATGGTGATAGTGTTCGTACAACGAGTGAAAGCGAACGGACACAGGGGAGTGTGCTCCGGGCTTGGCTGGGCAATCGTCGGGCCCGCTCCGCTGCCTTGCTTGGCTGGGATGGATTGTTCTACCAGATGATATACCTTCAAGCGACGGGAGAGGGAGCAACGATGCTTAGATAGCCGGCACGCAGGGGCACTTAGCGCAGTAATTTGTTTGTTTGAAATTGCTTAGCCTAGCGGGTAGCCACCGCGCCGACGCGGAACTGACCGAACGCCAGTACTTTTTTATCTAGCCTTCTATTAAGTCTCCGGCGTGGCCTTTCGAAGCTTGTCGTCGGCACTAACCCTGACAACCGCTGCCGGCGCTAAAAAACAAAAAGAATTGCTGGATTGATGCGCAGCGGCGGCGCTGCACGCCGAACCTGGGGCGAGCGCGCGTCATCGCATGCTGCCCAACGCAGATAATCGATCGATCTGAAGGCGCTGGGATCGGAGCGCTCGATGGCTGAGCTCAAGGTGAGCCCGGCAGCCGAGGACACAAAGGCAGCAGCAGAGGTGCCGCTGCTCGATCACGAGTCCAGGATTCGAACGCTAGAAACGACGGCCAGCGCGCCGACGCTGCACCGACTGGCCACGCGGGAACCGACGAGCTTTCACCAAGCAACTATCTATAATGGGCTGGTCCGACCGAACACGCCGGCGTGGCGCAAGTACGGGCTCCTGGCCGCGTCCATCGTCATAGTCTTTCTGCAGTGCTTTGTGGCCGGCGGCTTCAGCCGTGGGGTGACCATGAGTTCGTGTAGCGAAAACTCGGAATGCAGCGATGGCCTGTTCTGCGACGGGAGAATCTGCGATTGGTGCGAAGAAAGACATAGGTCATGTTGTCTACCCAACGCGACGGACACCTGCGCATTTCGTGATTGGAGTACGCGCGAGTATGGCGAAAAGGACAGAGAAGCCATGTGCCAAAAATGTACGACCAGCAAAGGATTTGAGACGTATAGGGAAGTTCAGAGGGACCGGATCGACTCCATGCAGATTCAAGACTGGCTAGCGCTTTTTCTGGCTTCGCTAGTCTGCTTCAGTGCATAAATCAAATTGTCGCGGCGCGTCTTCGTGCACCCGGTTCACTGGTTGATTTGTGCACAGGTCGTCTCGTTCGCCGTGTTCTCGGAAATGCGGGATGCGATGCTGTGCGAGATCGCTTTGCGAGATATATCACAGAAGCGCCAAGTCCCCCGCGGCTGGAGATTTGCCGTAGGCGGCCTGAGCTTTGCGCGATACTACGTTTTTCTCCCATATGTAGTTTATTCAGTCATGGCGCTTGTATTGAGCGATGGCGGACGAGTTAGAGATGTGTGCCTGAATACTGTTGCCGTATTGTTTCTACTCGAGGTCGATAATTTAGCGTTCCTGCACGGTCTGGCCGAGCGTGTGCGTATGGAGGCGGAGGAAAACGCCGGGGCGAGACAAGTGACGGACGACGAGCTGCGAACCATGGACGCCGTCAAAATCGTTTGCGTGGTCCTCATCCCTTGCGTGGTTCTCGTCGGCATCCTTGGCCACAACCTCGCGAACGATTTTTTCGTGGAAATCATCGCCCCCTTGCCGTCAATTTTTGCGGTGTTGGTGCAACGTGTGAGAGCGAACGGACTAAAGGGAGCTTGCGGCGGGCTTGGCTGGGGAATCGTCGGGAACGTCGTGTTTTGGCTCTGGTGGTTTGCCGTCTCCACTCTGGTGATATATCAAGCGCAGGGAGCGAGGGGGGTAGAAGATGAGGGTTGAAGCCAGGGACTGCTACTATACTGCTAGGCTCGCCGGTTCGCATCGTCGCGCGCTCGACGTTGGGTCTTGATTTTATCTGGGACTTACCCATGACCCTACTATTAAATCTTTCGAATATATGTATAGACATAGGACGGGAGACGTGCCTGCTCAATTCAATTCAATTAGGGTCCTTCTGAATTTGGCAGCGGCAGCGCTCTGGCCGCGCTGCACGTGGGCAGCTGCCTCACGGGTGCTGCCCATCGACTGATCGCGACGACTGGGCATGTCTGCGCGCAAGGTGAGCCCAGGAGACGACACCAAGGATGTGGAGGCAGAGGAGACAATGGCAGCCCCGCTGGAGATTAGTAAGGAGAACACAGATGCAATACGGGCGACGCTGCACCATCTCGCGACTCGCGAACCGCACAGCCTCCACCAAACCACAATATACTACGGGTTGCAACGCGAGGACACGCCGCCGCGGAGGAAGTACGGGCTGTTGGCCGCGTCGATCGGGATTGTATTTCTGCAGTGCTTCGTCGCCACCGGATTAAGCGTCGGGGTTGGCTTGAGCACGTGTCGCGATAACCGGGATTGCGGCGAAGGCACGTTCTGCGAGCTAGGTCTATGTGAGACGTGCGAAAGCGAATATAAGCACTGCTGCCACACCAACTCGACGGAATCCTGCCCCGCTTGGGCAGAAAAAGTCAAAGAATCCATGTGCGCCAATTGCATGACGGACAGAGGCTTCGAGGATTTTGGGGTCGTTGCCAAGGACCGGATCGACTCCATGATGCTCCAGGATTGGGTCACGCTCTTTCTTGCTTCGCTAGTGGTTGCGTTCGCCGTGTTCGCAGAAATACGAGACGCAATACTGTGCGAGATCGCCTTGCGAGCGATATCAAAGCGGCGTGAAGTCCCCCGAGGCTGGCGCTTCGCCATACGCGGGCTGAACTATGCGAGGTACTACATACTGCTTCCAAATGTAGTTTCGTCAGTCGTAATGCTTGTACTGAATGACGGTGGGAATGTAAAAAATGTGTGCCTGAACACTGTGGCAGTGTTGTTTCTGCTCGAGATCGATAATCTAGCCTTCCTGCACGGCCTCGGCGAACGCACGCGAATGGAGGCAGAAGAGATGGCAGGAGCGCGTGTGACGGAAGATGACCTGCAAACGATGAATGCAGCCAAAATCGTGTGCATCCTTGGGATCCCTGGTGTGGTGCTCGCCGGCCTTTTGGGCGGGCGCTACGTGTTGAAGAACTGGCCCGGCATGTTTTGCATCTGGATTGCCCCCTTGCCTTCTATGATAATCTTGTTCCTACAGCGTGTAAAAGCGAGCAGACGTAAACTGAAAGGGGTTTTCGGCGGGCTCGGCTTGGGTTTGGCCGGATACATTATGTATTTCCTCTGGTATTTGCTGATGGCGATTTTGGTCTACGGTGATGACTAGCCAACGGACCTACTTTCGCATCGATCGACCGCGCACCCGGGCCCGCTTCCGTGCGGGACCCGTGGTCCCTACTTCTCGTACTAGAATTTGGAATAATAAGTTTACTAGACTACCGCTGCTGCTTCGCCAGATCCCAGGCCATCCGCGGCTCGCCGTCGCGCATCGTCAATATTTCATAGCCGTCCTCGGTCACCAAAAACGTGTGCTCGAACTGTGCACTCTTGGACCCGTCCGCCGTCACCGCCGTCCAGTCGTCGGGCCAGGTCCGGTCGCGCCACCCGCCCAGGTTGATCATCGGTTCTATGGTAAATATATGACCGGCCTTCATGACCCCTACAGCTTTGTTCTTCGAATAATGGGGCACATTGGGAGCCGTGTGGAACAACTCGCCGATCCCGTGGCCGCAGTAGGTCTTGACGACCTGGCAGCCCCTTTTTTTGGCGACGCGTTCGATATTTGACCCGATGTCGCGATACATGGTACCCGGTCGTATCAACGCCGCGCCCGCCTCGAGACAGCGAAACGCCGTCTCTACAAGTCCAACATCCTGCGGGGAACACTGACCGACCACAAAGGTCTCGTTGAGGTCGCCGTGGTAGCCCTGGTAGTATACACTTACATCGACGTTCACGACGTCGCCGTCCCGTAGTGGTCGTAAATCGGGAATCCCGTGACAAATAACTTCATTCACTGAAGTACACACGGCGCAGGGGAAGTTGTAGTAGTTTAAGGGGGAGGGATAGGCGCCTCTCGCGACGGTAGCCTCATACGTCACGCGGTCGATCTCCGCGGTCGTCACACCGACCTTCACCGCTCTTCCAGCGGCATCTAAGACTTCCCTTCCTATTTGACACGCTTTTCGGATGCCTTTGATCTGCTCCGGGGTATACACTTTCGCGGTACGATTCCTTTTATCAAGTATTTCGGAATAGGGCTGTCCTGAACCGGCGTAGTCCGGCTTCTGGACGGAAGCCGGCAATCGCAGTAACCTAGCCCTTGTATCGTCGACGGCAGGCCTAGCCCAAGGTCGCAACGAACCGGTCCAGCCCGCGTAATTGTCGAAGCAAGCGGGCATCCGTTCGTTGCCGCCCGGCAACGGCGTCGCGATCTCCACAGCCGCCGCCCAGGGCTTGTGCTGCGCCTTGTGCGTCTTCCAGTGCTTCTTGAAGCAGTCCTGCGCGCAGTAGTAGGCGACGCCATACTCAGTAGTGAAGTCTTGCGGCTCGCTGGCCTTTATTTTCACGCAGTGGGGGCAGGCCATCTTCGCCGGCAGGCCGCAGCCGGCGCAGGTGTTCTCGGCTTGGGGGGCGCCCTCGACGGTGGCGTCATCGCTCCCCATGGTGCAGTGCGAGTGGCGTCGGCGGCGTGAGGCGCTACGATCGCTGGCGGAACTGTTTGATCGTGGTTCCGGCGTCCCGAATCACTCGCGCAACGGAGCCCTAAGCTTGTTAAGCCAGCGAATGGGCCAATCCTCCCTTTTTGCGGACAAGCTACCGGCAGTAAGACACTAGGAACCAGCCGTAAAACAGCTTCACGGGGCTCTACGGCATCGCTCGTGCACATAGGCGACGCCAGGCGTCGCTGCTGGAGCCTCAGTGCACAACTAGAGGTGCGGAGCTAAAGAAACGGCGACCGCAGGACGCCTGAGCCAAAATCACACAGCCAAGGGCTGTGACAGCATCGCTGCCACGCGGCGCGGCAGGGTCGACGCTCCGCTAGACACCAGATGGAGACCCTCACGCCCGCGGCAAAAAAGCTAGCCAGCGAGGCGCCGTCCTTCCGCGCCCTGAAGGAGCGCACCGACGCCGGCACGCTACGCATCGTCTTCGTGCTGGGCCTGCCAAGAGGCGGCACGACGGCGACGGAGCGTTTTTTGTATGAAGCTTTACCCTTCGACGCCCAGGTCAACGAACCCAGTTTGTTAGGACTGCCGGACGGCTCGAATAGGCTCGAGCCGGTGTTCCGCGCGGTGCTCGAGGCCTCTGACAACGCCACCACAATCCTCGTCAAGGAGGTGTCCAATAAGGTCCTCCCCGCCACCATCGAACTGTGGAGCGCGATCGCGAGATGGTGGGTCGTCGTCGTGCGCCAACCGCGATTACAATTAGAGAGCCGCCTCGTGTCGATGTTAGATAGGGTCGACAGCGGCGCGTTAGCACCACACTTCACGCCGGAGGATGCATCAATAGGCGGCCGCCGCGTCACATCCACTCGATGGCGCGACGCCTGGAGACGCATGAAATGTGAACGGGACTACTCCCAACTCGGAGAGGGCGCCGCGCGGTTATGCCTTTTGCACCCCTTTTGTTTGTGGCCGGATGTCCAAGCATCGATTTTAGGAAGTGTGCGGTGCACGGAGATGAATGACCTGTCAAGTCTGGACGAGGCGGCGTGTGCGCGCATCGTCGATTGGCGGCTGGGGTGGACGGCGCTCGAGAAGCACCTGCAGGCGCTCGATTTGCTGGAGACGCCTCCGGACGTGACCATTGTCGACTTCTCGTCGGTGCAGGCGGACGGCGGTGCTGGTTTGAGGGAGAAGCTGCGTCGCTCCGTGTTTCATGGCGCATCTCATACGCCGGCGCGGCGGCCGTTCGCGTGGTGTGCGCATCGCGACCGTTGGGACGACGGTAGTTGGACGCGCTGGTACGGCGGGCCGTGCTTCGCTGAGGCACGGTCGGCTCAGATCGAAGCGCCGCGCAAGGCGCCTGTGCCCACGAGCGCGCTGCCGCCGTTCTTGAGGCCCGCGCTGGCGGACGCTTCGAGAGCTTGGGCGAGGCTGGTGCTCCTGGACGCGCGGGCGTTGCCGGCGGTGCCGGCGCCAGGGGTGGATCATGTGCATGACTGGGCCTGCGCGTCGTACGGCCGCGCGGACGACGGCGTTTTGATCGAGGCGGAGCGCGTCGTCGTCGGCGGCCACGCCGTCGTGACGCCGTCGCCGTCGCCCGCGCCCTACTAGAGTGTCATGTGTTGTTTACAAAATCACATTAGAGGAGCGCGTCGCGGTTCGCTTGAGCTTTCGCGTGGCCCGGGACCGCTGCGAGCGCGCGGTCGTAGCAGTCCGCAGCGTCTCCAGGACGATCGAGCGCCTCCAGGACGACGCCCCGTGAATTCAAGGCGTCGGCCCTGTCGCGGGGCTTCAACGCCGCCGCGGCCGCGGCCGCGAGGCGCCACTCCGCGTCGGGAAGGTCGCCCAGCAGCGCCGCACAATTCCCGCGATACGCCATCGTCCGCGAGGCCTCCACTAGCTGTAGACTCGCGTCGAAGGCGGCGGCGGCGTCCTCAAGACGAGTTTGGCGTTTATATACAACGCCTAAACCGGAGAGCCGCCGCGCCTCCTCGACAATATCATCACCGACGTTCGCCTCGAAGCGGGCCGCGGCGGCCTCCAAATCTCCCGCCTCGGCCAAGGCGGCGGCAAGGTTGTGCTTCGCGTCGGTCATGGACGGCCGCAACAATAAAGCTCGTTCGTACGCCTGAACGGCGGCGCGCGGGTCGCCGAGCGACCTGTGTAGATCAAATTGTCACGGCTATCACCCGACGCAACGGTTGATTTCAACACGGCCAGCGACCTCTTCGCGGCGGCGAGACAGAAGAGCGCCTCGGGCCAGGCGGGAGTTTTCTGGAGGGCTGCGTCGTGCGCGGCCGTCCCGAGCACGAACCACAGGTTCGCGGCGCAATTCAAACCGGACGACGGATCGGGCTCGGACGCGACGGCGTGGTGCCACCTGTGCGGATTTATCGCGTCACGCCATCGACGCGTCTTGGTCCGACTCATTGGTTGATTTTCTGCACAGGTCTCACAGGGCAGGTACGAACAAGGCCTGGCCCGGCTCGAGGACCGCGACGTAGGCCCTTCTTAAAATTGACGGCGGGAGCGTCGCCGTCTCCCCAAAAGCGTCGAAGGTGCAGTGGTTCTCGACGTCGGCTTTACAGTGCTCGTGGTCGGAAAACGCCGGGGCCATCGAGGCGCCGCGACCGATCGCCGCGAGTTCGTCCTCCGATAAACACCAGGCGTGGTACCGGAAGCGGCGGAAGCCGAGCACGGCCACAGCGTCGGGCGGCAGCAGGAGGACCCGTTTCCGCCCCTCGAGCTGCAGCAACAGGTTGTCGTGGCCGTCCCAGTGCACGGCCGACTGGACGCGGCCGTCGCCCAACCACAAATTGGCGGACTTGATGCGCGGCCCGCAGAGCTGTCGCGCGCGCTTGAGCGGCAGGCGGGCCGCGACGTCCGGGAAGGAGTTGAGGTCCAGGTGCCTAATGTAGGCGTGGTAGCCTCTTTCTGTATTTCGCAGCAAGGGCAGGACGCGGTCCGCGGCGACGGGCACGAGCGTCGGTCCGATGATGACGCCGCCGTCCTTCGCCGGGCAGGGACCGCCGTCGACGGGCCAGACGTCGACGCGAACTTTACCTCCGGTGTTCGTGAGGAGGTCGTCGGGGATGCCGTTGAACGCGTCGACGAGGCCCGTCAGAATGCACGGTTCGGTCGCGTTTGAGAGGTCGGTTTTCGGTGTCGCGGCGATGGATCGCGGCTGTGGCAAGTCTTGGAAGGCGCTAAACGCATCTCTTTGCCGCACTGGAGTTGGAAGTGGTGTGCTGCGAGGCCTTATTGATGCCTTCACTAGGCACAACCGTACGAGAAGTCGAGCAAATGCCATTTGAGAACGGTCTGGGCGCCGCGCGAGCAGCGCTGCGCCGTGAATGCGCGCAGCGCAGTCGGGACACGTGCCTTGTCGCAGAGCGCCGCTCCCGCGTGCGGGTGCCGACGCATCGCCTGGAAACTACGGAGGCGTGCTCTCAGGTATCCTCTCCATGAACTCCACGACCGTTTGGGACCTCTGGACCCCGCACGCTGGCAGGCAGCTCTCAAAATCAAGCAGTAGTGTCCAAACTCGTGCAGCCGCGCGCGACGGATATACGGCAAAAGCGATTAGGTAAATCACTATTCGCAATAGTTCTCACTGCTGCCGGTCTCAAACACGACTGAAAACCGCTGCGTGCGCGCATTGGAGGCGTTTTCACAGCAGCAGTCACAATGCATTGCACAGTCCTCGTTGCGTACTGCGCCACAATTGCTGCCGCATTGCGCGTGCCATTGCGCACGCCAATGCGCATGCAACGAACGATCATGAGCGCCGAGACTGGCGGCAGCACCAAAAACCGTGTCGTGCTCGTCGCCGGCGCCGGCTGCCTCACGGGCCGCAGCGTCTGCAATGAACTGAGGAGAGCACCGGGCGTCGACCTCGCCGCGTTGGCGCCGGAAGAGCTCTTCCTCGCGACGAACGACGACGGCCGGACGCTCGCCGCCGACGCGCGGCCCTTCGCGGGCGGGTCCGTCGACGCTTTAGTTATTGCGACGGACGAGGCGCCGGACGCGCAAGACGTCGCGAGCTTAGTTAGTGCTGCGGCCTGCTCGGGCGCGCAAAATATCGTGTTCTACGGGCGTATCGGCAAAGCGAACGCCGCGCTCGCAGCGCTAGGCGACGAGTCGACGGCGTGGGCGGAGGCCGAGACAGCGTGCCTCGAGAACTGCGGCGACGCCGTGGCGACCATATTGCGAACAGGAGAACTGAAGGGCGGCCCCTACTATCGATTGGATGTGGACACGATGCGCGCGCAAACGGCGGCCGTCGTGGACACGGAGCGTAGCATAACGTTGGCGGCGGCCGACCCCAAGGCCAAGCAACAAGGTTTCGGCGGGTCGCGGTCCGCCGTCGCGCGGCTCGCGGCCGTCGCGCTGGACGCGTCGAAGAGTCGTATTATAGACGCGACGACGGGCGAAGGCGCCGCGCCCTCGGAGGACAGCCTGCGAAAGTCGCTGGATGCGCTGCCGCCGGCCGGGACCGTGAGCGAGGCCGCCGAACTAAGTCGAGCCCTCGACACGCGCACGACCGGGGAGCCGTTTACTCCGGCAATAATGGCGCCCTGGACCGCGTCGCAAAAACCGAAGGTCGTGAATCCGCTCCTGGCGCCGCCCGCCGTCTCGGGGCCCTACTGGGGCGCCATCGCGCTGTTTGTCTGGGGGTCGTGGCTCGCTTCTTTGAACTGGAGCTGGTGCAACGTGCCGTTCGCCGTCGACCCCACTTCCCCGTTCCATGCAAGGTTCGAGCAGCTCGACACGTTGTGTGTCTGGGACCCGGACACGCGGACGGGCCGCCCGTCCGAGGCGAACGATTTGTCGCTCGGCTACGAAACGGTGATCAAGAACCAGATCCGACGGGTCACGGGCGACGAGACGGCGCCGAAAGCTCGCGCGAACGCGCCGAAGTCGTGGGATAGGGTGGTTAAGTAGCGTGTTTGGGAGTGCCTGTTCGCGATGCGTCGCGTCGATGGCGTATGGAGCAGTATATATATTGTTACGGTGCTAGGACTAGCTCTAGTGGGCGGATGGAGCAGCTTCTATTTTTGCTAGTATGTTGATACGCTACCTGATTATGCTGGCAAAAGTACAGCGCAAAGCCGTCTCACTGCACGCGGCAGCGGCCACCGAGACGTGAGGAGACACTCAGCAGCTCGATTAACACGTGTGCGAAGAATCAACTCAAGCGGGGCTCGAAATCGGCCCAGCAGGCACTTAAAAAAGCTGCCAGAGCCTCTTTTGAGTTTTGCTTGCTAACTAGCCGCGGAGCCGACGCGAGGCCTGCGTGACCGTCCGTCCGGCCCGCCCCCGGTACCCATACGCCGCCGCCGCCCCGATTTTTAAATCATGTCGGCGCCCGCCGGCCAAGCCGCCCGACGCCTGGCGCCCGCCGGCGCCGCCGCTCTGGCAGGCCTGGCCGCCGGAGACCGCACCGAGGCGTTGCGCGACCGCCCGACGGAGTCCGAGGAGGTCCCGCTCGCGGGCTCGTGGCTCGAGATCGGGTTGAAACCAGGAGATGTGGACGTGGATGGTGGCCTGGAGATCCTGGCGCCGGCCGCCGTCGAGACACTTCCCCCCGAGGCCTTAGCCTCCGAGGCGGCCCGGCGCGCCGTACGCCTCGGCGCGGACCTCGCGCGGGATCCGGCCGTCCAGCGCGCCGTGGCGGCCCGCATCGGAGGCGTGCCCCAGCTCGGGGACGTCTCGCGCGAGGGCGAGACCGAGGCGCTGCGCGCGGTCGTCGAAGCGCTCGCGTCGGAGCGCGACGATCTCCTCAGAGAGCGCCTAGAGACGCAACGGGAAGCCCTGGGCCTCGACGTCGAGGGCCTCTCGCTCCCGCCGACGCCGCCGGAGGGCTCGGAGGGCTCGGCCGACAGTATTGAGCAAATGTTCTGGGGCCAGCGTCGCGAGCGCGCGCCCGAGGAGACCGGAAACGACGACAAGGATCCGGAAGAAGAAGATTTCACGTTCACCGAGCAGGCCCTCGGTGCCGCCCTGGCCGTCGCGTCGCTTGTACTAGTCGTCTCAGTTGCGCGGGTGGCGAAGCCGGTACTGGCGCGCCGCGCTGCCCTCGTCGCGGCGGCGGCAATCGCTGGGGTCGTCGCCGGGCTTTGACCCGTGTACTAAGACTATGCCTGTATTACTCTAGACGATAGTACGGAGTCGCATTCTTCAGCAGAGCCGCCCCGAGAGACCCCTCTCAACAAGAGCCCCAAGACAGAGAACCACATTAGTACAACAACACCTACCCGCCGCCGACATGCGCCTCCAGATCGACCACAATCACACACACGTTGTCCGTCGACTGGCGCACGAGCGCCTCGTGCGCCAGCGCCTTCGCCGCGCGCTGCGCCGCGTCGACGGACCCGTCCAACCGTTCTCCCACGAACCGCGCCGCCTCTTCGGTGGAGACGACGTCCCAGAGCCCGTCCGTGGCCACAATTAAGTATTGAAACGACGATAACGGATGGCGCGTGATATAAGGCTCCGCGATCAACAAAGGATCGAGCGCCCGATTCCCTATCGACCGCGTGAGCACGACGCGGTCCTCGACGCGCCTTTCGGTAATGGTCCCGCCCAATTGTTTGATACGTAGTGCTTCGTTTTCATCAGAAGCGACGTGGTCCTTCGTTAGAACCGTTAATGGACAACAGGCTATAGCTCGCGAGTCGCCGACGTTCGCCACGACCAATGATTGATTGACGACGACCGCGACGGTCGCCGTGCTGCCCGATTTATCATGCTTCGGGTCGTCAAAAGCTTGATCGACGCTGTGGAACGCATTCACTATATCGTCATCGTCAAAAGAGGATAACGCCGCGGGCAATTCTCGAGCCGCGTACCGCGCCGCGGCCCGGCCGCCATGCCCGTCGAAGACGCCCCACAGCGCGTACTGGTCGTCGTAGACGACCGCGTGGTGGTCTTCTATTCTCGCTCTTCTACCTCTCAAGTCACACAACCCATAAAAGCTCTCCTGGTCGATCTCGAAGCGCTGCGCCGACAAGCAGGGCGGTAATGATGTGGCATCATACTCGCAAAACGCCGTCATGTTCTTCAACTCCGCAAACCGGCGGCACGACTCCCAGACCTCGAATTTACGTTTCACGCCGGGTAACGTATAGTAGGGGGCATCTAACGCGCGACTCGGCGCCTCGACCAGCAGCGACGCGGGCGCGTCTATCCTGCGAACGTTCTCGAAGAGCTGCTCCGCGGCCCGTCTCAAAAAAGGATGGTCCAGCGCTTGCGATGGGAGCGCTCGCCCCGACGGATCCCTCGCTAGTAAGGAGGAGACGAAGTCGGCCCCATCCACCCCTAGATACGACGCGAAGCCCACCTCGAGGGGGTCGCGCTCCTGGAGCTCATCGAGCAAGTCCGTCGGCGCGCAGGGCGTCGCGCCCTTGGGCAGGACGCACAAGTCGGCCAGGGCCGCCTCGAGCAGCGCCTTTTCAATCTCCCATCGAGACCGCCCTCTCAAACTTTTTTCCACGAAGGCTCTCGTGCGGGGATCCACTTGAAACGCCTGGCGCGTCCCGAGCAATACCTCCAGCAGGACGACACCGATCGCCCAGGCGTCTTGCGTCGGGGCCGGCGTTTTTGTCGAATCGTCGAGCAACCTTTCCGGAGGCATGTATTCGACCGTTTCTTCGTCTCTAGAAGGGACCGTGGAGCCATACAATCCTGCTTGGTCCGCCTCGGCCGACCAGGCACTGGAAAAGTCGAGGAGCGTCACTTGTATGTATCCTTCGTCGGTCACATCGATGGCGACGTTCGAGGGCTTGACGTCGCGGTGCACGACGCCCGCCGCGTGCACGGCCGCCGTCGCCTCCAGCAACCCCACACATAATTCCGCGAACTTCCGCGGGCCGTCCGCGTCCAACCGTAGTTGGCGCCAGGCCCTTGTAGGTCTCAGCACGCCAATTGTGGGATCGGCCTCGAACAGATGGTCGTGCAAACTACGACCAGCGTGCTCGAAGACCAGCCACACGTCGCCTCTAGCTGTCGCGAACGACTCCACAAAATGACCGCCCAGAGCTGCACCGAACCACGCCTCGCGCGCCGCCGCGAGGCGCACGTGCGCTCCTTTCTCCAAAAACATGCGCTTCAGCACATAATCTCGGTCCTCGCGCACCGCGGCCCAGACCTCGCCGTGCGCGCCGCGATTCAGTCGCTTCTTGATGGCCCATCTAAATGAGGTTTGAGCACCAGGCTCGCTCTCCGTCAAGGCACAGGCATCTCTAGGATGGGGTAACGCGGGCGTAAAGTGCTGGATGCCCTCGATGGGTGCAGGGAGCTTGTTGCCGCCGGCCTGGCCCGCCAGCGCCACGAGCTCGTAGGCGTTGACCGTGTCTCCTGGTGCTAGTTTCGTGCGCGGGTCGGGCAGGTAGTTCGTTTCGTCCGCTTCGATTTGTGGTGAGGGCTCGTCGCGTCGTATCAGATGGCGTGCGCACTCCAGGACTAAGCCAGCCGCTAATAGTCCTACGAGGACTAAGACGTAGTTCTTGCCGGTGTGGGCTGCCGACGAGATGGAGCCCGCTCTGCGGCGCGGCGACCGCGAGGGTGTGGGCGGTGGCTCTCGCATTATCGGTGGCGCCTTTTATGCGCGCGCGTCAAAGCTGTGGAGAGCAGAGCTGTCCAAATGCTCTGTGGCTCCTGTGTGCCGTCGTCGTCACGCACGCATCAAAGCGCTCGCCGGCAGTGTCAGAGGCATTAATTATTACCAGTGCTGCGTTATATTCCTTCGCAGGCACCGTTTGGCTGCTTTTTTGCTTGCGCTCCGAGTTTGCTAGTGTGTTACAGGCCGCTAGCTAGAGGAACGCGCTTTTGCCCGCGCTACGAGAGTCTTTAGGGCAAGCCAGGCGCTCTCGGTCTATTCACGTCGCCCAAGAACGAGACGGCAATAACGCGAAATGCCTGGCTATTGATCAAAACATTGTCCTCATGACCATTTTTGCTGCAAATTTTGCATAGTAACTGAGCAATGAGCACTTGGCGCCAGAGGTTCTCGCTCTCGACCTACGACAATCGGTGGCAAGAGTACTTCTGCGCGAGCCGCTGCGTCGAGGACATTAAAACGTACCTCGCCGTCCGCGTTTGTCTCTTCGCGAGCGTGCTCGCCGTGTTCATCTGGAGCGTGGCGCATGTTAAGCGGTGTTACCTGATCTACCTCACGAACCAAATGCTCATCATCGAGGTCGTGTATCTAGCCTTCGCCGCGTACACGACGGCGTCAGCGTTTTATAGAGACTCACAGACACCAACACCATGGTTTGCCAAGGCGACGTGGGTTTTGCAAGACCTCACGCTCTCGGCGTCGTTTCTGGTCTTCCTGCTCTACTGGACGCTCATCTACGACGGCGGCACGCCGCGGCCCATTACCCCCTTCACCCACGGCTACAACTTCTTAGCGATGGCTATTGATCAAATACTCACGAACCAGCCCGTGCGGCCGTGGCACTTCGTGTACTTTATCGGCTACGCGGTGCTCTACCTTATTTGGAGTGTCATCTTCAACGTTTCGGGCCTGCGATGCGACGGCGAGCGGTACATCTACGAGCCACTCAACTGGAAGAAATTTGACCAGACGGCTCTGACGGCGGCGATCATCCTGTTGGTCGTCTGCCCGCTGGTCTACTTCTCCTTCGCGGTGTGCTGCGGCCGGCGGACGCGGAAGGTCGAGACCGACGACCTCAACCGCCGCGCGTCGGCGATGAGCATCGAGTTGGTGAGGAGGAGGTCGTCCATCAACTACGACAACCTCCCCGTCAATCGTGTGTAGATAACCCTAGCGTCCTGTAAGACACTAGCAGGCGAGCAAAACCTCGAAGCTCGCTGTAGAGCCGCCCAAGCCCTACGGAGGCCGCGCATTGCTCAGAATAGTTCGTCGCAGCGCTGCGCCGACGACGTGGGCTGGATCCTTTGCCGTGTGAGGCCCTTCGCACGAGGTGCTCTCTGTAGGGTGGGAGAGCTTCATCGCATCGGCGCGCGCTGCCGCAGCGAGACACAGCCATAAAAATGGTCCTCGTCGACCACACGGCGCCCGTCGCGGCGCGGACTCGAAGCAGTCAGCAACTCGACGAAACGGAGATGAAGCGCAGCGCGTCCTTCGCCGGGACCGTCAATATTGGTTTAGCATTAGGCGACCAGAACAAGCAGAAGCCGCTGCCCGACTGGAGGGACTTGATCCTGCCCGGGTGTTATGGGGCATTGGCAGGACTCGCGATGAGCGTGCGGGCGAGCTGGGCGTCCTGCGCTGCGGGACTTGGGTTGTTACTGTGCGCCGGGCCACCACTCTTGTCTTCCACATATACCATATGGAATTGTACGGCGTTGATAGCGCAACTCTGCGACGCGTTCATCCGGATAGATGTGCCACCTAGACTATTGCCCTACTTACTTGTAAACAGCTGGGCCATCTTCTTCTCGTTCAACGTCATGGCCATCTTGTACCCGTCGCACTACCGGGAACTAGCTACGAGGATAGACGCGTCGATGCCCTATTTTCATTTTTTGAACACATTGGGCCACTTCGTACCTGGTTTGCTGTGTTGGTGGTGGTTCGACTCACTGGCAGCAAGTGCTAGAATCGAGGCGTGCGCCTGGACGCATCATGTACCGGTCGCGTACGCGTCGTGTTTATTTCACGTCGCCTGGGCCTTCCGGGTCGCCGGCGGTCTTTTGTTAGATCACGTCTACCTGAAGCGGCCGCGCTTCCAGTGGTACGTCGCCTGGGCGACGGGCACGTGCGTCCACCTATACGTCGGCCGCGTCGTGGCAGCCGCCTGCGCGTCGGGGACCTCCCTATCTAACAGTCTGTGATACTTAATCTACAACATAGTGCTCCGCCAGGGCCTCGATGGACGCGTCCACACTCATCAGCGTGTGGTCGCTCACCGACGCGTCTCTCACCCTAATCACGGGCGGTTTATCATCAAAAACGTGGTGTTCCTGGCCGAGCCGCACGAGGCCGCCCGGCACGACTAAGCGAGCCGGGTGGTCGTCTCCGTGAAAATCGTCGCGCAGCCTTGATAATTGCGCCCCCAATTTCATGCGAACTTCGTCGACGGCGTCGGTCTTCACAGTATCTAACGCGACGAGCCGCGCCCTTCGACCAACCTCGAGAGAAGCGTCAAGCACATCCAAGCTCCGCAGCAGGTTCGCCACGCTCCTCAATGAGAGACTGGGAACGACGTCCTCGCCGCGACAGAACGAATGCAGAGAACACCTCCGCGACGCTCTACAAGAAACCGTCGCGACCGGGGGTGGACTGAAGGCCACACACCGGATGTGGTGCTGGCCTCTATATAACCGGTCCGCGAGCCTCGCCCCGGGCCCCTTCGCATCATGCCGCCGTCGCAGCTCGTCGAGCCGCATCGACAATAGAAGAGCGCAGCCGCCGCCCATCGAATGGCCCGTAATCACAAGGTCACATTTCTTCGGTGCCGCATCTAAAGCATTCAGTATGGACGCTTCCGTCGCTGCTAAACACCGGTCTGCGGCTTTGAGCATCCCAGCGTGGGCCTCACCATTTAAAAACGGCACCGCCTCGCATAACACATCGGTCAATGCGTCGAAGACGTCCGCCGTGCCTCGGATCGATAGCACGACGCGGTCCCCGTCCCGACACACGTAACACTTCGGCGTGCCATCGAGCGTCTTCTTATCCCTAAAATTCTCGAAGAACACTTGGACGTCTCCGCACCGCTCTCGTATGCCCAGCTCGTCTAACCTTTGAATGGAGCTGCGGATATGCACGCCCGGTAGCAACCCGCACGCTTTTAAAAGGACGTAGCCGTAGGCCGCCGACGCGTGGCGCCACGCGAACCGCAGGAACGACGGGTCCTTGACGCGTACGTTGGTACCCCTCTTGCAGTCCTTGTCTAACGCTCTCAACAATAATAGATCCAACACGAGCGGGCCGCGCCGTCTATGTTTGCGACCTCGTCTATTCTCCAATGCTTCTAATGCCCGTCCAATAGAAGCGCAGGCCTCGACGGCTTCCGGCGGCGCGAGCTGCCGCGCGATGGACGTGAGGCCCCTTCTTAATCTACTGGTCTCCGCGTGCGTCGCGGCGAGGAGCGTCAGGTGGAGCAGCCGCATCGCTTTCCACCGCTCGCTGCCAATTTACGCCACGAATGGTGGAGCTGTGTAGCTGCTGGTTTGCTTCTAGATAATAGAATTAGTTCCGCTTCTCGTGCAGCCGCGTGGGGAGCGATTATTGATCGGCAAGCACGTTTACTATCCGCAGGACGCGTATGTACCCGGTTATACAGCGGAGCGCGCTTAAGGGGGCGGACACCAAAATCGGAGCTCGGGTTTTCGATGACCCTTAGGCAGGCAACTCCGGGGATCCGTCCGGAGGGACGTCGTTTGGGGACTCTTAGGTTAGGAGGAAGATTGGAGAAGCAAAAAATCGGTCTAAACCCGCGCGCCAAGGCTTCGAGCCGCTCAAGTTTCAGCCCTCTAGCGGGCCGTGGCGCACCCGCTGGGCTCCAAAACCGGGCGGGACGTGGCCCAAGGGGCCCAGGCGAGCTGTCATTCACGTCTTGGCGCGCGTGAAGTGGTTACCGCAGCGAAACTGGTCCGCAAGCAAAAACGCTAAAAAACGCTAAAAATGGCCACTTCGCGGGCGCGCCCTCGTGGCCTCAAAAGGCGTCCGGACGTACGCGATGATGGTACGAGCCGCGGAGCGTGGTCCTTTACAGCTATGGCCAGCGGTATGCGCCGCCAGCGGCCCCGCGGCGCGTGCCGAGAGCGACCTCGACGGGGCCACCGCGGTCACTAGTAGTGCCCACACTTGAGTGCAAGTTGTCGAGGCCCACGTACGGTACACGACTCGGGGCTGCTGCCTTCAAAACGCCCAGGCGGGCCCCTACTCGCTTCAAAGTGACATTTCGACCTCGTTTCGGCATGTTTTTGCTTCGCCACAACCCGAGATCCCGACGCCTCCAGTAAAACTTTTGTGTACGTGTCCCTTAGACCCCACCGGTCCTCGAACCGGAATTGCCCGCCTAAGGCTCATCGAGGTTTTGAGCTCGGACCCGCACTCAGGGTGGTGTCCGCCCCCTTGCGCGCTTTTGCTAGCTAGCGTCCGGTAACACACTAGCAACCCAAGCAAGGTCGCGGCAAAAATATCGCTTGCAGCCTGCAGACATCCCTGGTGCCGCAAGGGTCGTTTAAAGACAGCCCATCTTCGGGCTCGAGCACGTCGCCCGTCGGTTCGACGCGAGCAGCCCTGCCAGACCCAGAGGGGAGCAAAAAACAGCATCGCGCCGTGTGCCGGGGATCGTTAGCTCGACGTCGTCAAAAAACAGCACCTGTAGACGCGGGGGATGATGCTGCGGCGGCAGAGCGCCACCAAGGCGGAGCCGCCCCTACAAAGGCTCCCGTCGCAGGACAAGTACAAGGCGCGCGTGCTGCCTTTGTTAGCGGCCTCGGTCGCCTGCATCGTCGCCGCATCTCTCATATTAAGGACGACCATGGCCTCCGCTTTGCAAACGGATGACGTCGTGACGTGCCAAGACCAACACCGTCTGAACGGAAGAGCCGTCGCGGGCACGACTTTAGCTGACGACGGCCACTGCGTGAAAGCAGCAACTCTGGACGCGGGCGTCTGCGTCGAGGACGCGGCGGACTGGCGCGGCGTTCACAGGAGGCGGTGCCTGCCGTCGCTGGCCGTGATCGGCGCCATGAAGTCGGGAACGACCAACATCATGTTGTATCTGCAGAACCATCCTCAATTACGGACGTCCGAAGATCTCATCGGGTGGCCCCAGGAGTCGAGGTATTTCTCGGCGGCCCACGATCCCGAAGCTGCTGGGAGAAATTGGCGCTTTTACCTGCGGAAGTACCCGCCCGCGACGGATGGTGTGTTGACTTTTGACAAGTCGCCGAATTACTTACTGAACCCCAAAATACCCTCTGTTTTATCTTCGTTGATGCCTTCTTTGAAGTTATTGGTTTGTTTGAGGAACCCCACCTCACGAGCCTACAGTCACTTCCAACACGAGTGCCGCAACGGGCGCATCGTTCAATCAAAAGAAAATGTATATCGGTGCAAGCCCGGTAACAAAAATTGTGGAGAACGCCTGAGCTTCCCCTGCGCGCCCGAGGCTTTTGATGCGTTGGTCACGGCGCAGCTCGCGGGCGCACCGATGGACCGGTGCGCCTGGGCGCGCGGGTCCGGCAGCGGCGACTCGAACGTCCTACCGAGGGGCTTCTACGACTGCCAGCTCGCGCCCTGGTTCGACCGCTTCCCGCGGTCGCAACTTCTGGCGTTGGTGTTCGAGGACTTTGTTTCCAGTCGCGAGGCGACCTTGGAGGCCGTCGCGCGCGTCGAGCGCTTCGCCGGTCTACAACCGTTCGACTACGGGCGGTCGGCGCGCGTCGCCGCCGTCGAGAGGTTGTACGCGTTGATGCCGAGCCGTGGCGGGCGCTACGCGCCGATGCTCGCGGCGACGCGCGGCGCGCTCGACGACCTCTATTGTCAGCCGAACCGCGCGTTGTCGGCGACGCTGCGGCGGCCGCTGCCCTGGCCCTGCGGTGATGGTGGGGGGGCTGTGTAAGAGTGTGTCTTTTTCCTTCGCGGCGGCCGCGCCGGTTTTTTTCGTTTTCGGGCGCTACGACGACGCAGATCGTGACGTGCACACCTAAGTACGACCCCACGGCGGACTGCGAGGCCGAAGCCGACTGCACGGGTGATAGGACCGTCGACACCGACAGCAAAGTAGACAACTGGGACTGCGAGGTCTTTCACGGATCGCTCGTCATAACTGGAAACAGTGGAAACGTGCCCGCGTTGACGGACCTCGAGGGAATGTATAAGCTCAAGAAGGTCTGCGGCACGATGACGGTCCAGAACCTCGACATGTTGTCGCTAGAAGGCCTCCACAACCTGGAGCTAGTCACGGGCCCGCTCCGGAGCGCAAATCACCTTTTCGAGCTTTCGACTCACCGATCGATATGCGCACAGGCGCGCTCAAGATCGAGAACAACGCGTTCTCGGGGCCTTCAAGTGCAGAACTCGACCCGGACTTCATCACGTCGCTCGACGGGCTGCGGGGCCTGAAGTACGTCGGCACTTTGGCTGTCCAGGAGAACTACCACCTCTGC
>Ga0099799_10168_pt1 | contig 20019 bp, 14 predicted proteins | sample Uncmet6_SortLC_1_FD_89033 | JGI IMG/M metagenome (GOLD analysis project Ga0099799, IMG submission 89033) | Marine eukaryotic communities from CALCOFI LINE 67, Pacific Ocean - CN11_C50_N6_SortLC_1 | ecosystem: Environmental > Aquatic > Marine > Oceanic | place: Pacific Ocean: Monterey Bay...
GGCGCAGGATCCGGAGACGCAGGTTCGGCTGCGGAAGGAGCTCGGGGCGCCCCACGTTCTGACTCTGGAGCCAGGTGATTTGGTACTGCTTTGCGTCCAGCGGCCTCACGCCGCAGTCGGCTTTGGCATAGGGACGAGAGTGTCGCTGCAGTGAGCGTTACAGTGGGTGCTGCGGTGGGTACTGCGGTAGGCGCTGCGGTGGTGGGTGCTGCGGTGGGTGCTGCGGTGGGCGCTGCGGTTGGCGCCTCCGTCTCCACAGCCGATTTGATATCAGCAAGCTCTGGCTCGCCCCCAACCACGTTCACGGGCAGCAGCATCCCAGACTGGCAATGGCCCGGGACTTCGCAGGCGAAGACGATGCCGCCCTCATCCTCCGCCTTGACCGTGTAACGCACTGGGGACACATCACCGAGGTTGGTTCCGACGGCCAAGTCGTCGCAGCTGTTGGATGGGGCGATGTAAACATTGTGGAACATAGTCCACGAGAACACGAGGGTATCCCCAACATTTGCCGAGACGGGGGGCAGTCCGTCGGGACCGGGGAAGATCCAGTCGATGGCGATCTCCTTGGGCGCAGGCAGGGTCTGGGCGGCGGCGGGGCCGAGGAGGAGTGCCAGAACGAGCGTGGACATAGCGTTTCTCATTGTAATTGCTTTTGTTGTTGTTGGAAGGTTGGAGAATGATAAGGTCCGGATCGGTGTGCCAAGGCGACTGAAAAATCCTGTCAAATTTTGATGCGTGCAATTTTTGGCGCGCCATTTTTGGCGCGCTATATAATTATTCCAGCACAAGGAACAAACATAATCGTCTTCATACTAGTAGGTAAGATATACTCGATAATTTGATTCTCCTTAAGAAAGTATTTACTACGATAGGTATTGTGAATTGCCAACGATCAAATAATTTCACATATTTGGCGCCATTTTATATAGGACCAGACCAGGAGGCGTTGTGCGAGGCTTTACTCCTACTAGCTAGTAGTATTCCTAATAAAAAGTATAAAAGAAAAATAAGTACATTTTTTAATAGGGTGTCTTTAGCATATTATCAGTGGATTTACCGTTGCTTCAACAGAAAACGTTCTAATTCGTAATCCATTTTAGCTAGTGCTGTACGAGCGTAGTATGCTTACTCTGGATAGTACGAGCGTAATTATGTCGATGATGTGCTTTTCTGCAACCGCGCGAGCGCGGCTATGAGGGAGAGAGGGGGGGGGAGGGGGAGTGAGGCTTGATTATTGATGACGCATGTGCCGCAGCCACAATAGTGCCGGTCGCAAAATACACCTCTTCTCATAATATTGTTTGAACGTTGAACGGCGATCATCATGGTGGCCAACGACAGACGATATCCCGGGACCATCGCCATTATTATACTGCTTGGGACATCCCTGACATGTGATGTGGGGGGAGCGTTTCAATATGGCGGCAAAGTAGTTGGCCGTTCGCCTCGGCCGACGATACCAATGAGGCGCCTGCCTCCGAGCACAGCTGCTTCTTCCCTCCCCTGCCGTCGTCCGAAGTCGGACCGCAGCGCTGCAGCCGTTACCACCTCGACGGTCTTGATGGACGATTCACTGGCTGTGCCGCGGAGAGAGCGTTTCAAGATCCAGTTGCGTACTCTTCTGCGCGTGGGGGTGCCCCCAATAATTGCCGGTGGCGTCGCCACTCTTCTCTTCCCCGCCCTCGTGAGGTTACAGCTCCGGCTCTTCTCTACCGTATCAGCGTCGGCGACTGATTACGCCGGACAGTTCCTAAGCGTCATGGGATTGCTCTACAGCCTCCTGGTTGGTCAGACGTACAGCTTCGTCTACAGCCAGCAGGAGGCCCTTTACTACGCCCTCTACAACGAGGTGACGGAGGCGAAGAGTCTGCTGGAGCAGGTCGCACTGGTATGCCAGGGCAGGGCCATGTACCCGAAGGTCCTGCGGAGTATATCTTCATACGTAAGCAATGACCTCAGAAATATCAGAACGAATCCTGCCATCCTGCTCAGTTCCCGCCCCGTGGACGACCCGTTGGAGTCTCTCATGTACCTGACCTCCGTGGGTGTACCGGGCCAGGTCTACGAGACCATTCGAAGCCTGAGGCAGGCAAGGGCGGCCAGACTGGGGGCGCTGCAGCGCAAGGTACCTGGGATCCACATGTTCCTGCTCTGGACCCTGGCCGCAATCATGCTCGCGGCCTTCCCTGTGCTTGGCGCCAGCACGGCCAGTGGAGTCTACACAGTCAGGACGGTTGAGGGCTGCCTGTTCGGCATCATGGCCTTCGGCATCACCTTGACCAAGGCCCTGGTGGGGGAGCTGCTGCGGCCGGCCGGGGGAGCCTACAACGTTGACGCCGCGCTTGGAGTCATGGTGAAAGGGCTCGAGGCCGAGCTCTCCGAGCGTCTGTCGGGGCGGAAGAACGACAATGCTCCGTCTATACCGAATGACTTTATCGATGCCGATGCCGATGATCAATGATTGCGAGGGGTCGTAATATGACAGTATAAACAAGGTGTTAATTAAAAAGTTGACTAACAAACTTGAGTCAGCCTTCAATGATCTCTATACGAACTCGCGCCGTACTCGCACCTTGTTCAGACCGCACGTCAATGCTGATTGGGTTGTATTCAACGTTGCTGCAATATCCTGAAGCTTCACGAGGCCATCCGTCTGGTCGTCGTGACCCTCGGGCCCCCATAGGATAGCGACGTCGCCCACTGCGACAGAGGAGCCTCGGCCCGCCGTATCCTCAGCAGGTCCGAGCTCGACCATCATCATGTCCATGCAGACGTTGCCAGCGATCTTGAAAGTCGAGCGGCGGATGGACACACTGCCCACCCCATTTCCTAGCTCGCGGGGATATCCGTCTGCAAAGCCGATGGTCAGAGTCGCGATTCGAACGTCGTACGGTGCTGTGTAGGCGCGATCGTATCCCACAGATTCGCCCTCCTTGATTATGGCAACGTGCCTAACGGAGGCAGTGAGGGTGGATACAGCTCGGAGCTGCGGAAAAGAGGGCCTCTGACCGTAAATGGCACCGCCGGTCCTAACGAACCCTCTGGTGTCGGCGAAGGGCTGGGACAAAATCAGTGACGGGTCGAAATGATCAAGATTCGAAGTTAAGAGCGCCGACGAGTTATCGGTGCTGACCGTCGGCACCGGCAGCCCCGCCCTACGGACACCGGTCAGGAGTGACATGAAGCGCTCCATCTGAGCATGAGTATAGTCGGACTTAGAGCTGGCGTCAGCCATATGCGTGCACATACCATAGAACTCCAGCGGAGCGTTCTCCCGCACCTCCATGTCGTGAAGCTCTTTCATGATGCCGATGGTCTCCCTGTACCGGGTGTCGGCCGGGGAGGCCTCGTCGCCGTCCCCGTCCTCGGGGGTGGCGTCTGGCTTAAAGCCCAGCCGCCCCATTCCAGAATCGACCAAGGCATGCCACCGAAGGCGCTTGCGCTGAGTGGGGGGCTGCGGAAGCTCGGAGGAGGGCACAGATTTTGGCCCCACTAACGAATCGACCACCACATCATCGCCACCACCGTCGTCGGCTTCCCGTTGCTGCCTCTTAGCCTCCGCCTCCGCTGCCTGTCTCCTAGCCTTTATGGCCATCTCTCTGTCCCTCGAGGCCTTCGCCGCGTCCTCAATCCCGCGGAAGGTCGCCCCAGCTGGGCCTCTGCTAGCAACGCCGGTAACGGGGGACTGCCGGCCCGACCTCGGCAGAGGCGCCGCCTCATTCGGCGGCGAGGGAGGCCGGGACGGGGAAAGGGGCTGCGGCGGCGCTGCTGCTGATGCTGCGGGCTTGGGTTCCTGCGGAACCGCCGACTGCTGCTGTGCCTTATGGGCCTGCTGGTTTAGCAAGATGGCCCTAACCTCCTTGGCCAGGTCGGCGCCTGTCACGTTCGACAGCGTCGCTGCTGCGTGGCGGTGATCCTCAGTCCTGCCCGCCGCCTTGGCCGTGGCGACCTTTCCCTTGGCAACGGCGGCTGGAGCGCCCTTTATTCTCGGAGGGCGGCTACCGTCACCAGGCGGTGGGCAATTGGTGGCTTGGGCGTCGTCGTCCTTCTTCTCGTCCACGTGGCTGTTCGTCTTGCCGTCCTCCTCCTCCTCTTTCATGAATTTATCTTCTTCTTCGTCGTCATCATCCTCCAACGCCCCCTTGCCCACACCCTTCAGACCCATCTTCACTATGCCCACGTGCGTATGGATTGCCTCCTCAGCGAACTCGGCTGCCGCCCGCTCCACCTCGGTTCGCTTCCGCCCGTCCGCATCGCAAACCCACCCGGCCAGGGCCCGGGCAACCTCGGTTCCGCTAACCATGAGCTCGATGTTATGGTGCTGGAAGAGGTCGAAGGAGCGGGGGTAACCGACGGGGGGGCCAAGGACCAGGATCCGGATCCTAGGTGATCGGATCCTGGGGGGCATCGCTGGAACAGCACTGGCTGCTCCCGGCGGCGGCGCCCCGTTCGCGACGGAGGAGAGGGAGGAATTCGACCTGCTCGCCTCCGGACGGCTGGGAGAGAGGGCCGGCGCCGCCGAGGACGGAGGGTGGACGGGCTGGTGGTGCTGGTCCCCCGCCCCTCCAGCAGCCCCCCCCCCCCCCCCGCAGCTGCTGTAGCCGAGTCTCCGGCACCAACCGGAGCGTTGAGCGCCTTCCGGAGCGCGATGCCCTCCTCCAGCGTCGCCACTGCGAAGGCAGCCGCTCCGCAGTAATCGGCCAGGTGGACGGCCGTCTCGATCGCTCCGTGGCCGTAACCGTCGGCCTTGACCACAGCTATGACCGAGCACCTCTGCCTGGACGCCGCTTCCTCAACGCAGCCGTAGTTGTGCCTGAGGGGGGAGAGGCGGATGGTGTGCGTCGCCCGCTGGTCGTCGACGATCGGTTGGGATTGGGCAGCAGCCGCCGTGGACGTTCGTCGGTCGTCCCCAGAGAACGAAGAGGTCGGGGTTTCCGATCGCATCATCCCAAGTCCGATATTGGTGGACCCTCCATCCACTGTCAAGGGTCTCGTCGACGCGGTTGCATTTGTGATGGAGGTCGAGGCGAAGGCCCTGGTCGAGGAGAAAAGATCTTCAGCCTCACTCTTGGTTGGGGACGGGTCCGGGGAACGGTCCACCCCACCGCCCAGAATGGTCATTGGGACCTATCACCGCCCGGGCGTGCGGCTGCAATCTCGCAGAGTTGCAAGCGCTGGGGCGAAAGGGCTGGGGCGAGTGGCCTGCGATCTGGTCAAGGATCAATGAAATGATGGGTAGACCAGATGGAACCTCTGGGTTCTTTTTCGGCGCTAGAACTACGGGATCGATTTCTCTTTTTGGGACGGCGGGACTTGTCTCTCTCCGTGTAATTTTGTCGTAAAAGCAATTACCGGCTGGTATACTGTGTACAACTAGCTAGATAATACAAACATACATGATAATATAATAATATTATGATGTATATAATACGTACAGTACGAGACGTAAGTACGAGTCAGCCGCTCTATCGTGGAAACAAGACAGATCCAGTCATCGAATCTACGATGATTCGTAATGATTTTTTTATTCGTCGCATCTTCCACTTTCGAAGTTAATCGAATCTTGCTTTCGACACGTCAAACCCCGTCAAACCTCCTTCAGAATTGGACTGTTCAACTTTTTCTCCACCACAAGTTTATTCTCCTACTGTACCCCCCCCCCCCCGTCTCTCTTACATTAAACGCAGCAGCGAATCTGATCAATCTTCCCACCCGCACATGACGCAACTAGTGCTCCCATTTCGCTGGTGGCAGAAGCAGACGGAGGCACCGACTGGGCCTAGCTGAAGCCGACGCCAGAGGCATCGTCGTTGCTGTCGATCACCTACTATTGGGAGAACCTCGGGTACAGGTTGTGCTGCCGGCACCATGGCTACGGACAACGCCCCGCGCGGGCGACTGGGACATGGCCGACGCCTCCATGATCACCCCCCAGCTTGAGGTGCTCCGGGAGCTGAAGGAGCGGGGGCTGCTTTCCGCCCCCCCCCCCCCCGCTGACGATGACGATGTGTGCGCGATCCTGTTGGCAAGGAGAGGAAAGCCGGAAGGGCTGCACGGAGGAGAGGGGAGGTGGGGTTGGCGAAGGCGGGAGCATCCTTGAGCGGGGAGGGGGGTTGTCTTGTCCAACGATTTCTTCCGCGACGCCACACGCCGGGACGATGACTCGGCTCACCCGACCGGTTTACGAGGCTGGCTTGAGGGTAAGTCGTCTTCCTCGAGCTTTCAGCCACCTGGCAGAATATCTTACTCGTTCGCAGACATCGGTTCGACGGAAGAGTATGGCGACAGGCGGCTCGACTTCGTCCCTAACCCACGCCACCCACTTGTTGAAGAAATGGAGCAGGAGCTTAGAGCAAGAGAGCATTCTTTGATCTGATTGAGTTTCCCAGGCCTCATATGCATATCTTGTACAGTATACATGTAAGACAACAGTACTTAACACGTGAAGCATAAAAGTACAATGTACCCAAACTCTTGGCGTAAATCAATTGCAAAGTCAATTTGAGATCTAATTATTTTCAAACGTGTATTGACGTAATAGATTGGCCATGCTCATGGTCCCCCCCCCACACATTCACAAAGTAACCAAGGGAGGCATCCTCTGCCGGCTCATCTTTCCTATGGGGAATCATATATATATATATATCAATCATAGCGTTCGCCTGATTTACTAACGCACTTCATACAGAATGCTTCCGTTGAAGACACGGGCATTGTAGGTTGACTTGAAGGGGTAGCCCTTGCCGACTCCCTCCAGAATCTCAAGATCAGAGTTGGATACATCCACAGCCTGTGAATCTTTGTCACCATTGGAGTATCTCATTACTGTATTCAAAAGTGTGACATAGAATGCCTGCGTCTCTCCCTGATCGAGGTCGATTTCATCCATGATACCATGGGGAAGAGGGGTTGGCTTGTTTCTTCCCTTACCTGGAACGGAAGTAGAAGCGACAAGCGTCCAAGCATCAGCGTCTCTCTGAAAGCCATCGTAAGTACCTTTCTTTGTCCAGACCTCAACATCAACTCCACCCCTGGAAGTGGTGTGAATACTTCCAATACCTACAATATGAATGTCTTTTTTGGCCACAACATCAAACATGACACCAGCTTGGCCATTCCTTCCATCCATCGATGCCACTAGCTCCTTGACATCGTGGTCGTCGTGGTCATCGTGGTCATCGTGGTCGTCGTGATCGCCATGGTCACCGTGGTCACCGTGGCCGCCGCCGCCTTCCTGGGCGATCGGCTCGATATCAGCCCCGTTGGAGTCCTTAAGGTAGTGCTGGTCACGCTCGAACTCGGTGGGAACATGTTGGGCGTACGCGGCAACGCCCGAGATTCCACGAGTCCTGATGGTGAAAGTAGAGTCGTCGCCTCTGCCGACATGCAGCTCGAAGCATGAGCCGCCTGAAGCAGGTGTCATGGACTCTCCATCTTCAATGATCTCGCACGAATCGCCCTCGATGAGAGTCTCGGCAGACTCCTCGAGCGATTCCATCGTCTCTTCAGTAGGTTCATCGGTTGGGAAGAGCACCAGCCGCATTGTTGGATCCGCATAGTCGCCGCCGACTTTCTGCATCGACCAGATGTGCGAGGCATCATCGAGACTGAACACACCGGCCCACTCGAAGGCACCGTGCTCACCATGGTCGTGACCAGCATGAGGGTCACACACGAGCTGGTTGCTTTCTCCCTCACCTACATTACAGAGCTGATCGGCGCAAGGACGTTCAAGATCGTGGAGACCCTCTTCGGAAGCCCGGGTCAAGACATCGTGGTCGCAAAGATCGTGGGTTGAGCGGAGCTGGAAGAAGTTATCGCGACAGAAGTTAGAGGAACAGTCCTGCAAGCAGCCACCTTCGATAAGGTTGACGTAGGCTTCATTTCCCGTGTTATCGGAGCAACTGGGAGCGGGGCAATCAGGAGCGCCTGGAATGAAGTCTCTTTGGATGTCACAAGCAGTGCAGGATGTATCGTAGTCGTGGAAGCCATCTTCGATTTCTTCGGGGATGCCTTCTTCGGGGCAGTAATCATGGTGGGATTGGACAATAAGGTAGTTCAGCTCACACCCTTTGGAGGAGCAGTCAACGGCACAGTTTCTTCTCTGGAGATATTGCAAGGCGTCAAGCATGGTTTTCTGGTCCTCGCAGTCAATGGTAAAGCCAAGCTCTTCCGCCTCGCAAGCGCAGGAATGTTTTTCTTCTCCATGGTCGTCGTGGTCATCGTGGTCGTCGTGATCGCCATGGTCACCGTGGTCACCGTGGCCGCCGCCGCCTTCCTGGGCGATCGGCTCGATATCAGCCCCGTTGGAGTCCTTGAGGTAGTGCTGGTCACGCTCGAACTCGGTGGGAACATGTTGGGCGTACGCGGCAACGCCCGAGATTCCACGAGTCCTGATGGTGAAAGTAGAGTCGTCGCCTCTGCCGACATGCAGCTCGAAGCATGAGCCGCCTGAAGCAGGTGTCATGGACTCTCCATCTTCAATGATCTCGCACGAATCGCCCTCGATGAGAGTCTCGGCAGACTCCTCGAGCGATTCCATCGTCTCTTCAGTAGGTTCATCGGTTGGGAAGAGCACCAGCCGCATTGTTGGATCCGCATAGTCGCCGCCGACTTTCTGCATCGACCAGATGTGCGAGGCATCATCGAGACTGAACACACCGGCCCACTCGAAGGCACCGTGCTCACCATGGTCGTGACCAGCATGAGGGTCACACACGAGCTGGTTGCTTTCTCCCTCACCTACATTACAGAGCTGATCGGCGCAAGGACGTTCAAGATCGTGGAGACCCTCTTCGGAAGCCCGGGTCAAGACATCGTGGTCGCAAAGATCGTGGGTTGAGCGGAGCTGGAAGAAGTTATCGCGACAGAAGTTAGAGGAACAGTCCTGCAAGCAGCCACCTTCGATAAGGTTGACGTAGGCTTCATTTCCCGTGTTATCGGAGCAACTGGGAGCGGGGCAATCAGGAGCGCCTGGAATGAAGTCTCTTTGGATGTCACAAGCAGTGCAGGATGTATCGTAGTCGTGGAAGCCATCTTCGATTTCTTCGGGGATGCCTTCTTCGGGGCAGTAATCATGGTGGGATTGGACAATAAGGTAGTTCAGCTCACAACCTTTGGAGGAGCAGTCAGCGGCACAGTTTCTTCTCTGGAGATATTGCAAGGCGTCAAGCATGGGATCTTTATCCTCGCAGTCAATGGTAAAGCCATACTCTTCCGCCTCGCAAGCGCAGCTTCCTTCGGCTGCGGAAGACTTTGCTCCGAGGAGGGTCACTAGCACAAAGAGGGCCAGTTTCATCATGGTCAGACACTTGTATTGGCACCTCAAAATAAATCAAATGGGTAAATAATGAGCATATCTTTCGGCGGAAGAAGATATTTATGATGAATTTAGACGCAAGATTGACAATATTTAGGCGGTTTTTGAGGGTTTTGATATTTTCTAATAGGTGAAGAGCCTGAAAAAGAGCATACTGGTTCTCATCAGGTTCTCCACAATTTGATATATAAATTTTAGGCTTTTGGAAGACTTTACATTCGACGTATTTTGTACAGTATCTCTTTTTCTGGAGTGATAAATTTTTAGCGCCTACTCAATTTCAGTGTTGACGTGAGGACGCCAGCTTTCTTAAGCGCTTTGGTGAAAATTGACTTTCGTCTGAAGATTTAACCGACCTAAACCTAATAGGATCTCATATGCGGTCAGATCAAAATGTATATGTTTGGCGAAAAAAAGACGATACCCCCCGACGGCCAAAAACTACTTACTAAGTATGCATACTAGTACTAGCTAGTAGGACAGATTCACACACAATATTTTTTGGCAAACAGCCGAATCGTCTGATGTTTGTGCCAAAAGGCTATTGATATCCGCATACGAGCGTACATCCGTACGAGTCGTGGATGATACTTTAGATTCGTCGAATCTTCGACGTTCGAATCAATCTTGATTAAAAAAGTCGACAAGTGAACACCCGTAAAACTTCCTTCAGATAACAAGGTACTTTGGAGTGTTCAACTTCTCCTGCACCAGTTTTTTCTCCTTCTGTGTCCCCTCCCCTCTATCTTTCCCATTCATTACACGCCGGAGTGAATCTGACATATCTTCCCACCCGCATATAACGCAACCAGTGCTCCCAGTTCGCTGAGGAACAAGCCGCTTTGAATTCGTCCTTGAGCCTTCACCAAGCTTTTTGTCGCCATAGACTCGGACCAGACTCCGGCACCATCGTTTCCGCGAAAGGCTAAAAACAAGGCTGAAAAAGGCTCTGAAACCGGGTCTGAGATAATTTTGGTGCTACATGGTCTAGCTCGACATGGCCCTTCGCGAAATGACGGATCAACTCACCAACACCCACTCGTTCGAGAGCCCCTGCGGTCCAATGATGACATCCAATCACGCTGCCGACCTCCCCCCCCCTCAAGCACCATCCAACACATACCATCCCAATCAATAAGAGGCCTCGCACAGTGTCCAACGACTGTTATCCCGAGGACCCCGAGGCCGACGAGGACGCACGGGACACCCCTGAGAAGAAATTCTACAACGCGGCGACTTGGCGCATGTACCACCGCATCGTGGACGCCAGGAGGAGGCACGCGATGGTCTCATCGCCACTCTTGCAGCGCCAGCAGGACGCCGAGGCGTGGGGAGAAAACGCGGTCCCACGCTTTGGTCACACTTCTCTCCTCGAGTTCACTTCCAGGTCAATGCCTGCGATCTATCCCGACCACTGCCAATACGATCACTTCCCATCCTCATCTGCCACTTCCCTGTCTACTGGAGAGCTCATGAATAAGGTTCCCTGGATCGACCCATCGCATACTGAGGCAGAGGCCATGCTCTGTGCGCCCTTTCCAATGGACGAGTGATCTAACCCCTGACTGCAAACCCCAACCACACACAAAAAAAGAATTTTCATCTATCATCCGAAAGCAGCTTTTATGAAATGCACACATTTCTCATCTGGACGAGTAAATGCTTTAGAGAGATATACGCGTTAAACTGGGTCGGAACTGAGCGTCGAGACCACCAATAATACCCATATGTGGTGCCTATACTGTCTATAATGCCTATATAATACATCATCATCAATGCGTCACTGACAAATCATCCTGTACATCATCACGCATGCGTTGCAAATCGATACTGGAACTCGGCCCGGCCCGTCTTCATCCGAGAGAATCTCAATCCTTCTCTTCCCCACCCCCTTCCTTCTGGAACACGTCAGAATTGAAGTCCTTGCTTGCGTTCAGAAAGTGCACGGACGCCTGCAGCGTCACCAGGCTGTAGCCCTCTCTGCCCCGCAGCAGCTGTTCGTCCCTTGCGAACTCCTCCAGAAAGGCAAGCTCGGCATTAAGGCGAGGGACCTTGGCGACTATGATGTGCTCCACAACCGAGCTGATCAGATTTTCAGCGTTCATCGGCCGCGTGAATCGACCCACCTCGTCATCTTCGTCAACACAATCTTGTTCGGCAAAGTGGTTGGAAACCTTCTCGAGAAAGGTAGCGCACAGCTCCAGCTTGTCTGCCGGGGTGCGAGCCTCGGGCAGGCTTAGCAGGGCCTCGAGGGCCCCTATGGAGATATTGTCCTGCGAGATCGGATAGCCCCCCCCACGACTTTCACCTCTGTCTGCGTCCTCCTCTCCCCCAATGCTCTCCCTCGTTGCCCGGTGTTCCATCTCGAACTCGTACATCTTCTTCATGAGGGCCTCATCCATCGCGGCTGCCTCCTCTACGATCTCCTCGTATATGTCCTCGTACAGCTCCCCGAAGACCAACCTCTCGACCGCCGTCGCCGTGAGTTCGGTGAGACTTAGCGTCGAACCGAGACCGGGCCGAACCTCGAGGAGCGTCGCGGTCACGTGCTTGATGACACCGTGCGCGTCCTGCCGGCATCCCCGCGAGTACAGCTTTACGACATCGATCAGCTCCGCTTCCTCGATGCGATCGGCCGTCCGCCGGTTCCTTTCCCCGTTCCGTTCCCTATGCCTCTGGATCAGCACAGAGTAAACGTGGCCAGGCAGGCTGGAGCGGTCGTTGAGGCTCCGGGAAACGATAAGCACGACCTTATCCACCGTGGGTATTTCGTGCTCGCCAAACTCGATAATGTCCGCGTCGACTTGGTTGCGCTTCTTCTTCGCTCTGTCTGCGGCATTCCCCCCCAGCAGCGCCATTTTCTTCTTCTTGAGCGATCGCTTGGCCTCAGCGCAGTAATTTCCCCAGCACTCTTCCACTACGACGTTGGGACGGACCAACTTGACAACGCCGCTCGCCTGCTTCCCACCTTTGTTCAGCTTCAGCCCCCGTTGTATCGCAAGAGTGTGTTTCCGCCGGGATCCTCTATCCTCCCCCGCTTTGCCAAGGCCCAAACTGACCCGGTCCCAGGAATCTCCGTTTCCTGTCTCATGCAGCAGGTCTTTGGGAGTCGCCCTTCCTGCTCGCCGTCGGTTTGGACCCATGATGGTGGTTTTTGTTGTGCTTGTGAAGGAGAGAGGAAACATGGATATACTAGCTAGTAGCTAGTATGTCCACTGTCCATTGTTCCCCCGGTAAAAAAGTCTCATGTCGCACGACTTCGAGAAGGCTTCTCTTCTTCTTGCTATAAACGTATTCTTTTACGAATTCCTACTTTGGCACGCTCGCTCGACAGTTTACGTGTACCATACATGCATGCATGTACATACATTATATACTACGAGCTCGGACGTAAATTAGGAATTCCGACATGAGGGACAAAAGGAAAGGCTGGTTACCCAAACCACCCGGATATTTACGTTTATCACCAGAGCACTTCGGTTTGAGATCACTACTCCTCCTCATGTTGGAAAATGTCGGCATTGAAGTCCTTGCTTGCGTTCAGAAAGTGCAGCGATGCCTGCAGCGTCACCAGGCTGTAGCCCTCTTTGCCCCGCAGCAGCTGTTCGTCCCTTGCGAACTCCTCCAGGAAGGCAAGCTCGGCGTTAAGGCGAGGGACCTTACTCACGATGATGTGCTCACACACCATTTTGAGCAAATAGTCAGCGCTCATCGCTTTGGATCTGTTTCTCGCATTGTCAAAATGACGCGATATTTCCTCGAGGAAGCGGACACAGAGGTCCAGCTTGTCTGCCGGGGTGCGAGCCTCGGGCAGGCTTAGCAGGGCCTCGAGGGCCCCTATGGAGATATCGTCCTGCGAGATCGGATAGCCCCCCCTTTTAACCCCCTTTTGTTCGTCACTGTCGCTCTCCCTCGTTGCCCGGTGTTCCATCTCGAACTCGTACATCTTCTTCATGAGGGCCTCATCAATTGAAGCTGACCCTTCTGCAATTTCTTCATATACATCCTCGTACAGCTCCCCGAAGACCAACCTCTCGACCGCCGTCGCCGTGAGCTCGGTCAGTCTCGGCGTCGAACCGAGGCCCGGCCGAACCTCGAGGAGCGTCGCGGTCACGTGCTTGATGACACCGTGCGCATCCCGGCGGCCTTCCCGCGAGGGTTGACTTTCGATACCAACCTCTTCCATGTTCTCAAGACGACTAGTTCCATCAACGTCGAGTTCGTCCGCCTTTGTCTTCCTGTCATCAGATCGTTCCTTATAATTTTGGATCAATTTGGAATGCACGTGGCCAGGAAGACTTAACCGGTCGTTGAGGCTACGTGATACGATCAAAAAAACTTTATCGATCGTGGCGATCTCGTGCTCGTTCGATTCAACGATATCGGTGTCCACTTCGTTGCGCCTTTGCTTCGCCATGTCGGCAATCTTTGCCTGGTGGTTGGCAAGGAAACCGGCGCCTGTGATACCGCGCTTCCCATTTACAAAGATCGTTGGATGAGATCTCTTGGCCTCATCACAATACTCGCCCCAGCATTCATCCACTACAATGTTAGGTCGAACCAGCATAACAGCTCGACTCCCTTCCTTCCCGCCTCCAAGAGCAAGCATTCGACTGCCGTCTTGGGCCTGCTCAACAGCAAACTTGGCGGCCGCTGCCCCAGCCACCATGACTCCGACGGACATGGTGCCATCCAAAAGAACCGTCAGGGCTCCAGCCGTCTGGAAAGCCTTGCCCAAAATGAAGGCGCCCGCAGGGCCCGCCAAGGCCAGACCTGCGACGCCACCCGCAATGGTCCCCGCTACCGATGCGATCGCCATGTTCGAGCGCGTTCGACGCGTCGTTTGAACCACATCGTATGCCACCCGGAGGGTAGAGGGTGGGGGTGCAGAAGGGTCAGGAGGAGGCTTGGGATCTATTTCTGTCAGAATCCCAGCAACATCCTCTTGAGGCGGTGAAGGGTTTAAATCCTCCTCTTCTTCGTGAAAAGATACCCCTGCGAGATTGGAGGCAACAGCCGCGATCGCATCTTTGTCTAAGTTGTTTCCGTGATTCTCTTGCACAGACTTATCGTTACTTCCACCCTTATCATCGTAATGATCGGCAGAATCTTTTCCTTCAATACTATCGTCAAGTTGCTGCGGTCCACCAAGAAAGAAAGGCAGGACGTTCTCCTGGATTGCACGCGCGACCGACGCAAACGGTTGACCGGAGGGAACAATCGGCTCCTTCTCCGGGTTCGAGACCTCCGCCCCATCTACGCCGGCCTCTGCCTCAGTTGATGCCGCGCCCTCTGCAGCCACTGGTGTATCATTCTCGTTGTCCACAACATCCGCACTTGTCGTACTAGGTTTTGAAGTAATCTGATCATTTGCATCCGCCAAAGGCTCGACGGCATCTTCTCCTCCGTCAGCATCGAGTATTATTTTTTCGCTGCTTGCAAAGGGTCTTGGCGATAACCAAGTGCCCTCGAGACCAGAGCCAAGGCGGGCGAGGAAAGAAGGCGCCTCGACCTGAAGGTCTGGATTTATTGACTCTTCCTCCTCCTCCTCCTTCAGAAAAGTCGCAAGAACCGCTCTGACCTTGACCGGCGTTGGCGTCAAACGATTCCTCTCATCCTGTTTTTCCGCATCCTCCTCTACATCTTCCGTCACGAAAACACCATCCTCCTCGCCCCTTTCTAAAGTAGCTATAAAGGGGCCATTGGCAGGACAAACCTGAACGTTCCCTATACCAGTGGGATCCGTTTGGAGGGCAGCGCAGTGCCTCGCGTAGGAACGGAAGGCGCAGTGCCTGTGAGCGTAGATGCCACAAGCGGCGCATTTGACCAACCTCCCCCCCGCAGCGCCGGCGCCCTCCGCCACCTCACCGGCTTCCGCGCTGTCACCTCGGGGCGCGGCGGCGTTTCCAATCCGGAACAGTCCGCTGAGCCTACCGCCGCACATCCCGCACGACCGGACCGAGGAGAAAGGCACGAAGACGGAGGGCTGGAAGGAGTGGCCGTGGATAGGATCAGCGCAAATGCCTTCCCCGCCCGCTTCCACCGATCCGCCCTGACCGCAATCCCTCGACTTGCTGCCCTCGCCGCTCATTCGGACCACTGCCAGCCTGGTGAGGGAGAGCGGGTCCATCGCTGCCGCGGCCGCGGAGGCGGTCGTGGGTTGCCGCCTCTTTCTTCCCCCGATGCTACTGGAATTGTTGCTCGTCATCTTTGTAATATATCCCCACCCACTGCCCAGGCATGCAATTCGCCAACTAGTTCACCAATGGGCAAGGGCTCTACCAAGGTATGCTCTCTTCCGGTACCTCCCTCTCTGTTGTTGTCGTTGCTCGCTGATTGACACGGGAACTGTTCAACGTTCATAGTGATGCGCGGTGCGCCTAATAATGAGCGCGCGCGCTGAAGAAGGGACTCAAACGACGTACACCGCACAAAAGTTGCTTCGAAAGTGAAATAATCTCTGGAAACATCGCTGACGACGCTTCGACACTCCGCTCTCCGCCGCTGCCATATTATACACAGCAAACACAAGCTATCGCTCCGGCTATGGATGCCACTACAGCAAGCGCTTCAACGGCAGCGGAAAGACGAAAGTTGGAGGCTAGGGTGGAGGAGCTCGAGGCCGAAGTCAGGAGACTCCGGGGTCGAAGCAACCACGACGGTGGCATATCCCATGTCGAATTCAGCAGCGTGGACGCCGCCACCTCGGCGGATGAGAGCTGCCCCGTAAACCCGAGGCGCCACCGGCAGCGCACTGATATGATCTCCCAGCTCTCCTCTGATGAGGTCACGCGATATTCGCGGCAGCTGCTCCTCGCGGATGGCTTTGGCGTGGCTGGGCAAAAGAGGCTCCTCTCCTCTTCAGTCCTCGTCGTCGGGGCGGGCGGAATTGGATCCACCGTTCTTCCCTATCTAGCAGCGGCCGGAGTAGGGAAAATTACCGTAGTCGACTTCGATGGTGTGGATCGATCTAACTTGCATCGGCAGATCATCCATGACGATGCCAGCGTTGGCAGGAATAAGGCCGAGTCGGCGTGTGGGTCACTGAGGGCGCTAAACCCAACAATCACTTGCGTCGCAGTTTCTGAGGCGCTTACGGCCGACAACGCTCTCCGGCTGGTGGCTGCGCACGATGCCATCGTCGACGCGTCGGACAATCCCAAAACGCGCTACCTGATCAATGACGCGTGCGTTTTCGAAGGGAAAGTGCTAATATCCGGCAGCGCAATGGGGACGGAAGGGCAATTAACTGTTTACGGGTGCGGAGTGGATGGCAGGCCGTGCTACCGCTGTTTATACCCAAACACCAACTCCACCGAAGGATGCAAGAGCTGCAGCGACAACGGAGTGCTTGGAACAGTCCCCGGCACAATTGGGATGCTGCAGGCGACCGAAACGATCAAGGTTCTCACTGGCATCGGCGTTCCCATGTACGACCGCCTCCTAATGTACGACGCGATGCAATGTTCCTTCCTGTCCATCAAGAAGCCACTGTCGAGCAGAGTCTGTCCAGTTTGCGGGCCGGGGTCTGAAATTAGTTCCATGGCAGACAGTAGCGCAAGCACCGTTGCGGTGCGTGGTCCCAGTGACGAGAATGGCCTCGTATCGACAAATGCTCGTCTCCACCCAGAGCTACAACTTTCTTGTCAAGAATACGACCAATTGAGGAAGGACGGTTCCCCCCATGTTCTTCTCGACGTTCGAGTTCGCAGACAGTACGAAATGTGTTCTCTCGATGGGGCCATCAACATTCCGCTCGGAGAGTTGCATGACAACCTTGATAGGATTGAAGATTTGTCAGCCGGAAGTAAGCCCGTGTACTGCCTCTGCCGCCGAGGCATCGCTTCTGCCGAGGCGACTCTGGTGCTGGCAAAAGTATTGTCCAAAGGCGACCGGCCCGACATTCACTCTGTCCGAAATATTACTGGTGGCCTGAACGGTTGGTGCAACGCAGTAGATCCCTCTTTTCCAAAGTATTAATGTCCTCATTCCAATTATTAGCTCTTTTACATGGATGAATCTGCCGTCTATATTATATAATCATCTAGTCTATGTATCTTCGCTGCCTACAGCAAACCATGAAGTGCATCAGTTTTTGAAGCAGTATTGTCCACTGAATGCGAGGAAGATAAGCATTGAGACGCGATATTAATGACCTCAGAAGTATCTGCGCCCTTCCTCGCCGGGATGGCTTGGCTAAAAAATGTGCCATTGTCAGAATATTTCTGCGGTTTTAGACTTCCATTACTTGGAATCAGCTGTTGGGTTTCTGACTCTCCATTAGAGTCCAAGGTATTCGGATAGATATGAGCACTTTGCACTGCTACATTTACATTCCCAGAAAAGTATGGCTCACCTGGATTCCCAAGCTCGGATACATTTTTGTCAGCATCGTCGTCATCGCCAATTGCAGCAGCCATCCGACGGATACTTTTTGCGCGATGACTGCCAGCATTCAGAAGCCTTGGGCGGAGTTTGCTGATGCTCCCATGTTCATTGCCCTGTTGAGTTCCTCGAGTCATCCCGTGGCGTGGAATCTTGGGGGGCTTTCGTTGAAAATGTGAGGTATTTGTAAATGGAACGGGTGTCAAGGAAGTACGATGATTGAAGGATTCCTGGCTATCAAAGCTTGATGCCGAACCCGAAGGACTAGCCCACCGCTCCAAGGCCTCCTTGGACAGGTTTTCAGCAAGAGATCCGATAGATTGCTCACTATCACTCTTATTATTTGAATAAATTGAACGTCTTTCTTCTGATGTGAGAGGCGACTTTTCAGAGTCGAAGAAATGTACCATGGTATCTCTTTCGAGATCAGAGGGGGTTATGGGATCAACCCTTCCAATGGGAGGACTCGGATTCTTGTACTGTCTCGTGACGCTCCTCCCTCTCCGGATTTCATCGAGCGCCTTGAACAAAAGGGTGGTGTGCAAACCTCTAGGTAACAGCTCCTCCTCGAAAGAGGAATCAAAAATCGGTGTGGAGGCCATGCCCCCCGAGTGCATGATGAGGCGGCCAAAGGCGCTGTATACCGTAGTCACGTGAAAAAAGAAGCCAACAATGGCCAAAACGAACAATACCGACCAATAATGGGGCATAAGAATGAACACGAAGGATACCATCCATGTCAAGAAGCTATAGAGAGCCGCAACGATGAGTCTTGATGGTAAGAAACATACATACTGGCCGATGGAACTCCTCAGCATGCAGTGTGTATTAGTATCACTGAGACTGGATACCATGCTCCAAGCTGTAAAAGTGGTCAAAAGAGTGAAGAGCGTACATATGACAGAAATAAAAACAAAAATTCCGCAGAAGAAGTGCGAAGTAAAGTTCATCTCTTCCATATCTACCCTCATTTTGGTGGTGACCCGAGAGCTGTTGAAGAAGACGTTGATTTCTGCACCAAGAAGCATGGACATGAAGATCATGTTCGTGCCAAATCGTGCTGTCATTATCGCTCGCAATTCTTTCCCATCCTTCTTTGACCACGAAAGGTGCTTCCGCCATATGGAGGCGTAGTCCACGGTTACAATATAATCCCGAGGTTGCAGAAGGGTCAGAAGGCTTAGCCAAGTGTGCTGGGTGATCTCACTCCTATTGTCCTCACTACTCGTTCTCTGAACAATCTTTTTCGGCTTCGGGCCGTAGGCCGGGTCCAGGTCTAGCACCATAGCGAAATACTGAGGCAATAAGCAATAATTAATACCAGATGAGTCCTGAAAGCCCTTGATTCTTCGAGGCAGATTAGCCTGCTGTATGTTTGCTTACTCTGTGGCGTTGTCCGACTGCAGGTGATGCGGACGACGGATATGGTGGATACTCACAATCACAACGGCCACCCGCGGTTGAGAGACGCAATGCTGCACAGAGGGATTGGCCAAATACCTGGAACTTTTTTTCATGATGGAAATTTTCGCACACGAGTAGAATACGAATGAAATTGGAGAGGCCGGCTCGCGACTAGTCTCGGGACCCGGGACCGTTTCCGGCAAGTATGACCAGATTTCTTAAAATCAATCATCACTATATTACATGAATCCTTTAGAGAAGCTGCCCTGAAACTTATCCTTGAGAGCATCTGAGGCACCGCCTAATATCATGTGCAACGCATTCTTATCAACTCGTCGACCGGCGTCCAAATCATCGTCCCTCGTCCAGTTGAACTCTCCGGCCTTGCCACTCTTGAGGTTTGAAGCCTTTTCCTCTGCTTTTGTTTGCCTGTGCTGCTCGATAAGGGTCGGTCCCCTGGCATCTTCCACGGCCTTACGAATAGAGTCCATTTCCGCCTGCATCTGAGGAGTGAGCGCTGGACCAGCTGCTTCAGCTCCACCCATTGCGCCTCCACCGCGAGCCTTTTCGTTCTTGAACTTACGGCCCTTGAAGGGGTTGGCCGACTTGATGCCCTTGAGAAAGTCATGTTTGCCAGGGGTCAGCATCCACTCCTCTCGGCCGCCTGCGTCAGTCGGGGCTATTTCTCCAGTTCCACCAGCGGCTACATCCGCCAACTGCATACGCCTTCGATCCGCCATGGCCTGCAAGGCATCTGACGATATCTTCTGGCCAATGTGCTGCCTTTTCCGTGCCATTTCGCTACCGAGGGGAGCTGGGCCTTCATCCTCAGCATCGGAATCATCGCTTGGGGGAGCAGCCACATATTCTTCCATCGCCTTAGCAGCAGAAAAGACGGTTGGTGGCCC
>Ga0099799_10169_pt1 | contig 19993 bp, 16 predicted proteins | sample Uncmet6_SortLC_1_FD_89033 | JGI IMG/M metagenome (GOLD analysis project Ga0099799, IMG submission 89033) | Marine eukaryotic communities from CALCOFI LINE 67, Pacific Ocean - CN11_C50_N6_SortLC_1 | ecosystem: Environmental > Aquatic > Marine > Oceanic | place: Pacific Ocean: Monterey Bay...
CCAACTAGCCGTCTTGTGCATTTGGCTGTTGGAGATACATCAAATGTTGATAATGCAAGGCGGCTCGAAGCATGCAGTGGGGCAGGCAGAGATGAGATTTGATGATCGACTATGTGAAATCAAAAGTCGGACCGTTTTTGATCTTTTCATTGGATGTTGGCATGACTGCCTCATTTCCTCTGTCGCTTCAACGCCGTTGGCCCTTGGCCAGAACATCTTCCATTTTGTATGTGACAGAGGCTACGATCGGTGCCTCCAGTCCGTCACTGGCATTACTTTCATGCGATCGTTTACTATAGGCAAGCAGGATGCCTGGAATTACCTACGTAACTCGGGATCAGAAACAGAGGACCCAATTCTCTACTACACATCGACTATGCTGCTAAAAAATCACGTCTCATCATTACTCTCGACGCAGCTCTGTAAATTTCTAACTCAATCAAAGTCACTTATTGCGTTGATTCGGCTCGAGCAGAAGGGATATAAGGTACTGGACAGCATAATTCATCTACAGGGTCATCAAATATACCGGACTGCCGATGTTATCGCATATATATTTTTTCGGAAATTGACCGAACATGAGTGTGAATTTGTTCCGCCTGAGGCGCTTGAACTTTTCGACCTACAGTCAGTGCTGCGCGCCTGTGTCTCTAAGCACCACGCCCGTCCCTGTATCCGCCTATACCAAACGCTATCTCTATACGAAGATGTAATCGGAGCTGCATTGGCATATGATGTTTCCTTTGCCAAGAAGGTTGCCAATCTCCCTCAAATCAATGTTAACGCAAGAAGGCGAATTGCTCACGGTGTCTGAATAACAGTCTAAAATGTGAGAATAGATTAGATCTACCTGATTGCCAGGCGCATGTGGCTTATGATTGCAAAGTATCTTATAAACAATCGAGAGTCCGCTTGCGGCGTGAATTTTTTTGAACTGAATGCTCTCTCTCTAGTAAGCACAAAGGTACGGTGCAATTGGGTCAGCTCAGCTACTGAATGAATCTCCTTTGTCGATAGATGAAGTTATTCTGTTATTTCCTGATTTTGTGGTCATTGACACTTTCAAAGATCTGATATGTGCTTCACTTGAGTCCCACACCAACATTCGCGCGAAGTTATCAGATATAAGCAAAACAAAACAGAGATATAAGACGATTTGTGAGGAACCTACTGACGGAGCTTTTAGTGAGCGCGTCAAAGGAAACATGAAATGTGGCTTATCTGCTTTTCCTATCATCCGCTTGCCTTTTTATTACTTTCCAAGCAGGCGTGCGTACATCGAAACAGCACTCTATACTCAAGAGCAAAGATCAAACTCCACACCAAGACAGCAAGCAAACCATTCCAACATATACGAGAAAAAGAAAGGTGTATGGGGATACACAGCTTCAGATTTTAGTAGCGCTTCTCTGAACTGTCCCCTGAGTCTAACTGACACTCGCATAGTCGATTCGATAGATACCCCGCTTGGCATCAACGAGGATCGCTCAACGTGAACTGCATCATAATCCGGCTGAAAATGGACAGTGTAATAATAGCCCATGTGGCCGCTTGCTGATAGCTAATTGTACCGTAGTGAACTCACACTAGAAACGTGTATGTATGACGTTCTCACTTTGCTGTGATTAGAAGCCTTGCAATGACCTGGCGCTGGTGGTGAGCAGCCATATCAGGGATCCATTAGGCTGTAGGGAGATTATCCAGGGGACTCAGGCTGAGGAAGTCTGGGTGTCTGAACTGAACCTAGCACAGCTGCATGTAGATATGGTACATAGCTAGAAGATACTGGACTGTCCCATCTATGTTCGTAGAGAGGATGGTGGCATGGTGTGGGTCTAGACAGGATGAGGCCGTGTGTGCGAAAGACTTTCAAATTTTGTACCACTGCGCGGTCACTTGCCCTAAGGAAAGGTTACCTTGGTGTAGCTCACACCTTTTAAATCTACTAGTAACCTTTTTTCCTGCCGGGGGCTCCGCGAGGTAAAAATAAAATCCAACGCAGGGAGTGTCCGTTCGCGTTTAAGACTGTGGAACTTATAAACCAAACAAACAAACGTGACAAACAAACATAAAAATCCGTGACCAAACCAACCAACCGTGACCGTGACCAAACCAGTGACAAACCAGTGTGTTGTGGCACCGACTTGGACTCGGATCCCGGGAGATTTTCGGGTGTCGTGTGGAACATTGTCAGAGCCGAACTTCGCTTCTCCTTTCTTGTTGATCTATATCTTCAAGTCACGGTTGTATCAATCCCCCGGGCCGGGCCCAGCCTGCCAGTGACTCGGACTAGCCGGCGGGGGACGTACAAACGCCTCTGTCCGGGACTCGGAAAAGCCTTCGCCGGACACTCATTGTCCACCTACACTGGCAAGAATACCCCGGGCCATCAAGCCTGAGATGTTTTGTAAACTTGAACTAAGATTGTTATTCTATCGGTGTCGGGGCTGCGGCCGCGGCCACTCCCGGCCCGGGCCGAGTCCGGCGAGTCAGGCTGGCAGTGGTGGTGACTCTCAGGCTCTCGTGAATGCGTTAATGATAATACCTACCTAACGTGGTACCCACGGTCAGGATACAGCAGGAGCTGGCCTGAGGTACCTACCGGAAATACTGGTAAGCCGAAGCTGCCGGTACCTTGTACGGTCTTAGTCCTACCGCAGTACCGTAGGTACGGTCGAGTATCATGATGTAGGCGCGCAGGTTGCAGGTTGCAAGAGATAAGAATGTTGTGGTATAACTCAAGTTTGAAAATCTCTTCGTCTGTTTACACCATTTGTGGAGCGCAATATCGACCAATAGTTGATGCGGAAGCAGCAGTCGAGTCAATAGCTCATGCAGTTGGATCTGCGATCACACTACGACCTCGGTGCGGTCACTATGCCTCGCGTAGATTCTGCATTTCTGGTTCGAGGGCTGTGACCATGGTCACCTGGGTGGCATTCGACGGAGAAGGTGCGCCCGGTTGGCTTGCTGTGCAGACAAAATCAAAGCTTTTGTTTCTCAGCCCCTTTGATGGGACACAAGTTGAAGCAACTTTGCCTTTCAGCATAAGCACCGCGTGGCCATGTTCCCTGAGATGCGAGGGTTACGAAGGGCTTCTATTGTATGAGTGCGATGCATCTAGATGTTTCACCGTGACTCATCCTCTTCGAGACCCTGTGCCGGTGGAACATGTTGATTTCGAGGTTTTCAATGATGATGATAGCAGACAATCTCTTGGCCGCGTTATTTTTGTTTCTAGGGAACCACCTACCTTGATAGTGACTTATATCATAAGTGAGCAAGCTCATGCTCTCTGGTGCCAATCTTTTGAAGATTTACCTCGAAAGAAAATAAACAATCCAACTTGTGGTCTTGGACCCCCTCTTGATAGCAGCAATGCTCCGCAGCACGCTAAAGTCAAACAATTATCATTGTTGCCGGGTACTTTTCATTTTAGTCATTCACGGCAGTGCGAGCATGCTGTAATAAGGAGACTAACGGATGGCTCTGGAGGCTCTGGAAAGCTCCGAGCGTCGAAAAGCTCATCTCGTGTATTTCGCACATCGGACGATCATGGCGCTTTGTTTTTGCATGTTATTCTTGCGCATGGGACATCTAGGAACCTCAGTTTGTATAATCAGAGCAAATACATACTATATGTTCAAATGCAACTGCCCAGGTTGAATTCGTTGTCAATCAATCGAGTAGATGGCAGTGGACCCTGGGTCTCGTTTAATATTGTAAATCGCATACCCTGCTTGGATGCTATACCTTTACCTCTACAAACAAGATATTCTGCTGCCAGCATCGTAATTTTGAGAGAGAATGGTGATCTTGTATTCACAAACTGTCAGAATTCTATTTCTGCGATAGTTGCTCCTAGCTTGCTGTTTTGTCCCTTCCATGAGGCACAGTCTCAAGTGATGCGGCTCTGCGACCAAAATTGTACGAGCAGAGTTGTACTGCAGCTAAAAAGTAACAAAAGTTGCATTTGCCTCTCCACCTGCGTCAGCTTCGAATCCAAGATTGTGGAAGCCACGATGGCGGTTCTTATTGAGACTCTCCCTGCAGATCTCATTCTTACTCTGTACGTCACCACTCCTAAATCCAAAGGAAATAAAACTATATGCAGGCGAGTTGCAATGGCCAAAGCTGTTCGTGCCCTATGCTCGAATGCTAACCACCTGGTCCTGTTTGAAGTATCTTGGTATGCGTTTACACTTGCCCTGGACATAATTTTGGGCATCCCTGAAGGTAAGGTCATGCTCTTCTAGCAGCCCTACCTGCTCGATGCCGTGGCCTTTCAGGTGGACAGAATGGCAGCTCTAGCAACATCACAGACGCTTGGCAGATGCTGGGGGCGAGCGAATTGCATCGCCTGCAACAGGTTCAATCAATTGATGTCAGAGATATTTTGCCCATGGTCGGTGAGAAGTATGCGCCGGCTTGCTCAATAGTGAAGAAGCCACTCAGCAGCCTTCGTCAATACGTTCAAATGCATATATCGCCAGTTTTGTTCAAGAACGCCATAGGTAAGGCTCTTCGCGCGGTGTATAGAGAATTCAAAGTCTCGAAGCTCACTTGGAAATACTTGAATCGCATTCGTATGCTCTTATGTCGATTGCAGTATGGCAGCGCAGGTAATCAACTTTCTCCTCGTACACGTAAAAAAGGCTTTGTATATAGGGTTACCCAGCAACCATTCAAAGGCTATCCCTAAAACTGACCGTCATTTGTCATACCAAGTTGGTGTGACGAGCTGTACAGCTGACTATGATACAAGTAAAATTACTCATGATACATACGCTTCTGGCTGTACCGCAGCAAGTGCGCTCGTGTTGCGAATGGCGTATTCAAAGTATTCCGCAGAAGACTTGGATCTCCTTCCAACACGAATTTCTTTGCCGTTGCATGGTGCATTACAGTACTGTCATGCACGGCCACTTGAAAAATGGCCTTGTTCAGCTTATGATTTGTTGGGTCGAAATGACCTGTTACTTGTTGCTAACTTTGCTTGTGGCCAGTACCAAACTCGGGATATGTTTGAAGATAAAAGGGCACTTGTTTTCTGGGACCGTGCATACGCAGCTTTGCTTTTTCCTCCTCGCGCAGACATTGATGCAGCGGACGATGCTTGTAGTTATGGTTTGATCAAGGACGATGAGAGCGATGGGTGAGTTTCTGTGTCAAAGAATGAAGGCCCTGCTACGTTTACGCCCCTCCCCCCCCCCCCCGGGCGCACACACACGAAGGAGACTGACCTTCGCGCAGTTTGGCGCAGCTTGAAGACTCCGGCTCCTTGCAATTTAGTGACACACGTGTGCGCGAAGTGTCACGTCTCTTCCGCTGTTCAGATCCTGTTTTCCTTCGCCTGGATCGCCCCCCTGAGATGGCAGATCACGAATTTGAGCAGCGTAAGCAGGGGAAACTCCGGCTTGCCTGTGCACGATCATGTGCCAGCATCCCTGGGCGTGGCATGATCACCCTGGGGTCATTTGCACTACAACGGACTTTAGCGGAATCACTACCTGCTAGTGACCAGTGTCTTACATACAAGATACAAATACATGTAAGAGCTGATTTACAAACCGTCCAGGCTCCAAAAATCTGTCTATTGGGCCGACTATCACCCGCCAACACTACTTTTGCCTTAGACATTTCCGCCTCAGGAGCAGACACTTTTAATGTGTGGCCATCGTTTCATAATGGGGTCGCCGCTGGCCTGCGAATACAACCCTGGATTTCGGCTGCCTTTTGCCCTAGCAGACAATGTGGACAACCTGCCAGAGTAACAAGAACTTGGATAATCTACAATAGACCGCAAGCTCCCTCCCCTCAACATGGAGGTCTCTTGCTTGCGCTGGGCCTACAGCGCCACTTGGATGTACTTGCAATGACTGATATATACGAGTATCTTACATCCGGTCATGAGCCCACTACAGTCGGTATTCTGCTTGGGATGGCGGCTGCAAAACGAGGGACTGCAGACACAGCAGTCTCCAAAATGCTATGTCTCCACATACCTTCGCTTCTTCCACAGCCATTTGCTGAAATGGAAGTGTCTGCAGCGGCTCAAACAGCTGCAATGACAGGCATAGGTTTGGTGTACTCTGGTACAGCACATCGCCTAATGGCGGAGTTTCTTCTCGGTGAGATATCTCACCGCACACACAATGATCGTATTCGCAATCGTGAAGCGTACGCGCTTGCTGCTGGCTTGGCACTTGGTATGATTACACTTGGCAGAGGTGGGACCCACGAGACTGCTGGTCTTAGCGATCTTAAGATTGCTCAGCGCTTGCATCGTGCTCTTGCTGGCGGACAGACAGTAAAAAGTCTTTTTCATGAATCTAGAGACCCCTATAGTATCCTGGCCAGCAACCATTTGAAATGCTCACGTGTGCGTGAAGGAGAACAAATTAACACTGACATGACAGCGCCTGGAGCAATAATTGCCATGGGATTATATTACATACAGACAAACTCTATCGCAGCAGCTGCACGGCTTGAGCTTCCTGAGACGCACATTCTTCTCAATGGTGTGCGCCCAGATCTACAACTTTTGCGGACTGTTGCACGTAGTATTATACTCTGGGATGCTGTTGAGCCTAGCATTGAATGGATCGAATCACAGCTACCACGAGTACTCGCCTCGTCTCCACCTGCGAACAATGACCACGGGCAAGTTCATGCTGCATCCCATTTGCACTCATGCTGGCATCGTTCAGGCATGTTACAGGACTTCCTGCCACTGATTTGTCTATAGCCGACTTGAATGCAATGTCGCAGGCACGTTTTAGCATAATTGCAGGTGGTTGTTTTGTGAGTTATCAATGCATTGATCTTGTTAGTCTCACCTTGTAGGCCCTTGGGCTACGTTACGCGGGTACTAGTTGCATATGCGCTTCAGCTACCTTGCGCTATTTTTTGGAATACTTTAGAGTCACCTCTGCCCCATCTGACTTGGCTGCACGCGCATCTGTGCCATTCATATCGAGTTTGCATGTGAAAATACACTCATAGACACATGGAAGGCGACCAGATCAAGCTCTACTCGAACTGTGTCTTAGTACAACTTCAGTCGCACTTGGCATGGTGATGGCTGGGACTGGGGATTTTGCATCACTCAAACTGCTCCGGAGATTACGGTGGTGTGTTGACGATGGTATGGCATACGGTGAGTTTCCCCCTGTTGTCTTCTCAAAGTTGCATCATACAATATAAAGGCACGCACATGGCGCTCCAAATGTCAATTGGATTTCTCTTTATGGGCGGGGGTCGAGCATCACTTTCCCGCTCTAAGGAAAGTATCGCCGCCCTGCTTGCCGCGTGTTTCCCACGCTTTCCCAAAAGTATAGATGATAATCAATACCACCTACAGCCCCTGCGCCACCTTTGGGTTATGGCCGTTTCGTGGCGTGGTTTAAAAGCTGTCGATGCTGATACGGGAAAAGATGTTGTAGTGCCACTTTTGGTCGAGCTTAACGCTTGCGTTGACTACACTGCTGAAACAGCCCACGTGCCTGCAACTAAGAGGCGAATAGTAACTCCTTGTCTATTACCACCGCTCAAGGACATTTCTTGTGTATGTATCAATTCGGAGAGGTACTATCCAAATAAGTGGGCCATACCGCGGAGTGCCGCGGTGTACTGACTTTAAATCTATAATTTCCATCGCGATCTTCAAATGCAATGCGCGTCGTAGGTCTGAGTGCGGCATACTTTTACCTGCTCGTCTGTGCCTCATTGTAAAGCGGCGTCCAGGCTATTCGAGCTTCTCAAGGGACCCATACGCTCCTCCCGGCATGGGGTGCGAAACTGGGCATCGTGAGAAGGAATACCTGCGTATACGGCATGTTTTGGCACCATGGGCACATGCACAGCCCACAAATTCCATCCGTGGTAGAGTAAGAGAGCTTGAGAATGAACTCATCGCCATTGTAGCAGGGACCCGTATAAATGATAACCTGGAATACACTGCTGATCCGCTTCTGGTTACATTTTCCCGTCATTTCTGCGATGCTGTGGCGTCAAACAGACATTCAGCCTCTAGATCCCAAATATGGGGCGGAGGGAAAAACGCAACTCCGCTCGGCATTGCATCATCATCTATTGGGCGATGGTGCATGCGAGTCTTGTACACGTGTGTTGCCACTGACCAACCCACGGCATTACCTCTTTACATTCAACTACACTACTCGGCGCTTGTATTCAGCCTTACCCGACAGCCACGCCAATGGCTATCCCTCTGTGCTGTCATTAAGTAATCACAAATTTCATCTTAATGACAATCCAGTGTTGAATGTAGTCTCCTGTAATTCTAACATGTTATTACGAGCTTTTCAGGTATGCTTCCATGAGCCCAGGGAACCAAAGCACCAAGCTTCTTAGTGGGCACTTTGTCAGCGCGCTCAAGGTGCATGTCCAGCATGTCACCTCTGACAATGAGGAATGGTGGAGTCAAGTGGCCTCTGAACTGTCTCTAGCTCCATGTCCCTGCCCAATTGAAATGGGTTGGTCCACGGAACCAGATATAAAAAAGTACCCATGGGACCAAGAACAAAAGGGCATTATGAGGCAAATAGAGAGAAGACAGAGACCAGTATAGAGGGCTCAACCAGTTGAGGATCCTGTCTGACCAGGGAGAAGAAAAGACCTCAATCGCTTCGAGTGTGCGCCGCGCTTCTCATATTCTTCCCCTTGATTTCATATTCTATTTTAAAGCTAGGCGTTCCGTTTGCTCAGTGCCAGGCACCTTAATCGTGCGCTGCCCTAGCTTGAGCCATGACAAGGGACGAAACATGCCGCCCCAGGTTGATTGACATGGTGGGAATTTTGCCCGCGTAAGATTGAGCTTCATCGCGTCCGCCTTATTCTGTCTTGATTTTGAGCCAGGATTATGCTACTCAGCTTCGGCATAGAACTTCGACACCTTCCCGACTTGCTGGTTGTCACGAACTCCCGGGAGCTGAACTATTATTGACCCGGGGGAGGGCGCGGCCACTGGCGGACTATTAGCGGCGCGGCTCGGATCATTGCACTGCGGCTCGAATCATTGGGGGTTTAGGAACAGCATTTTTTCAGAAACCAGAAAGCGGGAAGTTGACCCCCTTAATAACTATTGCTTGAGAGTGTCGCAAAAGGCCCATGAGGTTGCCACCGATGACGACTTGGTGGGGGCGCGCAATGGCACAACCCCGGGGCTGCTTGACAGCCCACAGGCCATCCCAAGCTCCCAAAATTTTTTGCACGCGGTGCACTTACGTAAAGTTGGTAGGGTAGCCCGATTTTGGGCCGCAAAGGGGCCCCTCGCGCCGCGCACGGAGGGACAGTGGCCTTTGTTTCGACGCTGCGGGCCAGGTGACCAAATGGCGTGCTTTGTCCAAGTGTCCCGCTCTCTCTCTCGGTGTCGCCGTAGATTGTTGCGGCTGCGTCAACGACGCCTGCGTAGGAAACTTCGTACTTGTGTACGTACGTACTAATCAAAGGCTTAGGAACGGCTTTTCCACTGGTGGGCTTTAGGGGGGCTTGAGACCGCGGTGGATTGGGCCTAAGGCTACTGCCACCGGGGCCTACTCTGCGTCGCGCACGCCACCGGGCGAAGCAGTCTTTCGCCAACCACGTACGGGAGAGACAGGGGAAAGATTTTCCTTGCGAGTTACAAAAAGGGAGATAGGGAAAGAAAGGACCGAGGGGAACGGCGAGGAGTCCTCCGGGGAGGCAGGCGAGCGCTACTTGCCTCGAGCTGTACGCGCACCAATTGAACCCGCTAGGGACTCAGAGAGTTATTGGTCCTGCGAACCCCGACCCAGCAAAGCGCGTCGGGCACCCGGTGCACTGTGACGGAGCAACGCGCGAGCGGCGCACTGCTTCGAATCGAGGCTAAGCGACGACTTCAATGGCTTCTAAGGCGGCGATTACGCTCGTCGCGCAAAATACAGTTTAATGTCGCATGCAGCGACTGCCCTAAAATGTAGTCTTTTTTAGAATTTGCTGATCAAAAAAGGATCTGCTGCTAGGAGCTGCCCTGTAGTATTCGCTGCTTTGGGTTACTAAAAAAAGACGGGCAACTTCGTCTAACGGAATGAAGGCCAGGCATATATATGTACCCCTTAGAAACGTCCAGCGCCCTCCCGATTCGGCCGGGGCGGACTTGAGCTCGGCACAAAAGGAGCTGCTGCTAGGGGAGTAAACCGTTCTGCTGCATAGGTCCCGAGCTACTTGCAACAGAAAACCGCCCAGAGCGTGCGACCAAAACGGTTTACTCCCTCGCATTCATGGGCACGCCGAAGCGCTCGGGCCCCCTCCCCTTTTAGCGAGGCCTTTAAGAGCAAGTCTCTCGAATTTGTGCATTTTCTCCGGGCGCGAGAGGTGATTGGGCCATCCTACTCCTGGAACATTAGTCGGATGCTAGACCGCCTCGACCAACACCGGCGAGATTGCCGTGCCCGAAGTGAAAATGTTGCGCATGCGAAAGTAGCAGTGGCTATTAAAATAAAGATCATATTTGGAAACCGAAGTCCTCGTGCACGTCCATGATTACTAGCCTTGATTACTAGTTCGACGTAGACGGCAAAACCGAGAAACACTGGAATTGAGGAGCGAATTTAGTCCACGACAACACGCGGTCAAGAAGTCGTGGATACACCCGTCGACCTCATGCCACAGCTGGATGGCTGGGCGTTACCTAGAGAGATTTGTAAATCTGCTCAGGCTTCGCAACGTTTTGCGGACGCCTCTTATGGAAGTGGCTCCGTGAGCAAATGCCGGCCATGCGATTGTCTACTTAGACCAAATCAGGGCGGACAGCGGGGCGGACAACGTCGACCGCCTACCGAAATTTATCGCAGGCCTCCGTTGCGCCCGCAGCCTTGGTGTGCGCCCGCCTTAAGTTGCGTTAGATACCGCTTGGCCAGCTACTTAAAAGGAGAGCTGATATTTTTTTTTGACATTCAGAATGGCCCTTTTAAACGGCCCTTGTGATGGGATAGCTTAGCTGGGAATCTACCATCTAAGGACCAAGATGACGAAGCCATATATTTAGTCTGGGTTTTGACTTGAGTTAGAAAGACGGAGCATCGCAGGGCAAACATCAAGAAGTGCCTGGGGAGATTACAGCAAGGGATTGTGATGTGATTAGGACGTGACGCGGGGCTTCGGGGAATTATGTGAATCTATATATGTACATATATATGTTTCCACGGAACTCTTTCTGTGATTATTCGTTCATTCATCCTGCTAGCAAAAAAAAATGCCGCAATTAGATTTAGGCGAACACTGAGACTCTAGGATCCAAGCTGCCGAGAGCGCTCCCAACGCTCAGCAGATCCGCGCTCAGCCTCCAACTTCAACCGTGACAGCTCATTTTACAAGCCCGTCGTGATTCGGCCTCGCCGTAATCGTTGAACTTGGCGGCCCGATGTTTTTCGCCTTTGCGCATAGTTCTAGATGACGGCGCCATGCGCCGGGCAGCGGTGCGAAGCGCTTTAGGTGGCTCCTTTATCTATTAGGATTAATGTATACCATATATACTACTATACTACACCACACTGACAGCAGTGGTGCCGGATGCCACACTGGCCTGGCCCACGGCGTGCACTGGCAGTTGCCCTTCAGATACGCTTCTATGTGGAGCCAATCCTTCGCGTTGCACGAGAGGTTTATAAATAAAAGCACGCGTAAATTACGCGCAAAACACGCGTAAATTTACGCTGGACGTTTCTCACATAAAAAACGCCGTGCGTAAACTGCACCCCAGGCTAGACCCCAGGCACGAGTACTTCAGCGACGTTTTGATCAAGTCGCCCGGTTTGGAGCTCAGACACACTGGTTCCCCGAGCCACCCTGGGCGGCTATAAATTAGTATAATCTAATACTCGGCCTCTAACCCCGGACTCTAACCCGGGGCAGCGGACGGACCGTGACGTCTCGAGAATAGAATAATATACCTCTGTGGTTACCTATCTAACAACAACTTTTGCCGCTGTCGCCATGTTGCCTGTACATATTTAACTATTGTCTCGCAGAATGGAGTGTTTCACTCACGGGATAATCGGAAAAGCGTCCCGTTCTTGGTGTGGAGGGGTTTGAGGTAGCTTGCTTGCTACGGTAAATAGAAATACGAATTCACCAAGAAGAGACTGCGTACCGATAACTTGGAATAGTTCTTTTACAGAGGTCGAGTTTCTTGCTGAAGTTTCCATGTATAGGAGTCCATTCTCCTCAGCATACCTTTTGGCCTCCTGAAAAAAGTCTTTCCGAGTGCCACAGACACGTATTGCAATTACCTCTGTTTCAACTCGGCGTTTCTTGTGCAGATCTGCTTTATTGCCGGCCAGAGCAATAACAACGTTGGGGTCACCACGTCGTTGCAGCTCCTTGACCCAGGACTTGGCGCCATTGAAGGATTCTTTGTTGGTAATGTCATAGACAACCACCGCAGCTGCAGCTCCACGATAATACATAGGCGCTAGACTGCGATATCGCTCTGTAGGAAAACACTCACATTCATTCACACATCGCATGCGCACCTTGTCCAGCTGTGTCCCAAATCTCGAACTTGACTGTACCAGTGTCCACAGCCACTGATTGCGTCAAAAATGCAGCTATGATGTTATGTTTTAAGACACGTATGAATATCATAAGGCACCCCCGATAGTTGGCTCTTGAAATTCAAAAAACTCGTCCCGGACAAAACGCACAACTAGGCAAGATTTCCCGACGGCTGTATCGCCCAAGAGGACCAGCTTGAAGTGGCAAAGTTGCTGTGGCGACGTCATTGGTAAGCGTTGACGCCGACGTAAAAACCCGGGCCTTCCAGTTGCTCAAACGCGAAGTTCGGTTGACGAGCCCGCTAGATGTCTCCCTCCGGACAAAACCCCGGGACTGCTCGAACAAGCGTCGTCGAAAACCCGCCCTCCCATTTTCAAGTGTCACGGTGACCCGCCCATGTCCAGGTCCGACAACCGTCTACCAAAAAGCGGAAAGCAACAGTTTCTACTTCTCAGACTACACAACCATCTCGTCCTGCGACTCCAAAATCAGAAAATATCTAAAAACAGAGCGAAAGTTAAAGTTTGTACACTGGCGGCCCAAGCATCAGGATGGGAAGTTCACATCATGATCATTCTACTCTGTGAAGTAGATGATCTTGTGTACACGGTTGACCCAACCCTAGTCGCACAGCTCGAACAGAAATTGATAGCCAGGTGGAATTTCAGCCAATCTGAAGCCCTCAAATCATTTCTCGGGATAAATATCCACTATGACAAACCCGCGGCGTCATGCACTTTGATGTAGCGGAGAAAATCAAGAAAATATTTGAATTTGAAGAACGACCTTGGCTAAAAGACATTGGCTGGTCCGACACACCTATGGATACCAAAAATTAAATTAAGAATAAACGTCTTAAGATGGCTTACCATGCTGAGCTGATTGCTACTAAATTAACCAAACCAGAACACTATGCTTCCGTCGTTTGTGCTGCAATCTTTATATCCACAGCATGTCGACCCGACATCACACAGACTATTGGTCGAGTATCCATGGGCTCCACTGGCACACCGGGCCGGCGGGAATGATGATTTTTTTACAGTAAGATTCCGAGCCTCTAAGGTAAATTCGTGCTGAATTACCCTGTGACACTTAATGTTCCGTGGAGACTTCGATTTTTAGGGTGGGGGGTCGCCGCTTTTGCACCGTTGATGCGTTTTTTGCGCAAAACTTGAACGCCGTACAGCCACGCTGCGACCGAATGGCGGGAAACTTTTGCTGAGGCGTAGGTTCCGTATGCTAAAATAATGGGCTGTGCGCAGTTTGGTACCTTGCGGGCAGCCTCACGCAGAGAAATCAGCAGCAACGCGGTGCGATCATCACTGCGATGGTCCGAGATAAAACCCGCCCCAAACCGCATCGCTCCGAAAGACAGTATAAATGGACGCGTAATTACGCCCTAATTATACCCTAACGCTCCCCAGTTGTTGTCGTACCTATTGGAATTTCCGGTGTGGGTGCAGGGTGAAGAATGGGACATAAATAAATAAATAAATAAATTAATTAAGGGAGACCTTAAAAAAAGGAACAAGCCCCTAAGAGCCTTCTCCCTGCTCGGTCAGGATGCCCAACCGGAGCTTGGAAATAGCAATCAGGTATCTATACACAGTATTCTCAGTCTCGTGAGGTAAGTCGTCACTCATTAAGAAGTCGCAATGACCTTCGGGGCTCAAACCACGCGCGAAGTATACATAATCACTGGCGTCCCTATACTACTCACTAGGGAGAGCGGCGACAAGCCAATGAAACTCAAAATGGTTTTAGCAACGAGAACGACGGCACCTCAAAACGATGGCGCATACACGACCGTGGTTGGACTGCGTCTAGGGCAAAATCGGGCGACAGCCCTCTCGCTGCGACAGACGCGATTGAAAAAAATTGTACCACAAAGGTGCCAGAAAGGTCCACCACATGAGTAGACGCAGCTGGCGTTGGCGCAGCAGGTGTTGGAGGCCGTGACAATCTTGTGGTCGACGCTGGACCACGAAATGCGCACTGCCATTTATTGATAGCTAATCATCTGCAAAGCATGCATGTCTGCAAGTTATTGACATTAAGTTTTATAAGTTATAGCTCAGAACTTTTCTCTATTTAGGTGAATAAGATGTGCATCAATGCGATATTTTATATGACTATCATCACACGTTCCGGACAATTGATGCAGCTTCTTGGTGTCCTTCAAGTTCAAAGCAATCTCGAACGCTGGCCCCCACAATTTCAGTTCAACCAACAGGTCAAAGCGTTCTTTGACTGAAGGGACGCAGTCAATGAAATCGGAAACATCTGACACTGGTTGCTTGTGTTGCACCAATGCGCACACAAATGGCTTGTAGCCAATGGTTAATCGTCCTTTGTTTGCAAAAATGCGAAACTCACGCCATTGCCCAGAGGCGGCAAGGGCTCTTAGTTTTATATGGCAAACATGATAATCACGCACCTTAAAATGGCGCTGCAACCTGGATGCATCTGATCGAAGCAAATGAGCATGGCTTGCGTGTGTCGTACCCATGGCAACAAGATTGTATATGGTCTCTGTTACTGAATTGTCTAAGAAACACGATGTTTTATATCTTTCCCCTAAGTTATGCTGCATACGAAGTAACTCTATTTGGTCTTCAGTTTGCTTCTCCTGGAAGCGCGATGCACGAGACTGGGCGAACAAGGCGACTGCCTCCCGCATTTTTCTTGTCCTCCCATCGATGGTAGGTTGCTGATACGCTTGCTGCAACGCGAAATAGGCAGCTTCGAGATAGTGTCGCAACTTTGCGTTCACAAAAAAGTTGTGTAAAGGCCTGTTGCATTTATTTTGCGCATAAGTGCGATAATACACATGCAGCAGGTTCAGTGCATCCCGGTATGTATGGACAAAGCCGCACGAAGTGACTGAAATGCCACTCACTTCACACTCCAAAGACATAGCAAGAGTGTGGTCTATGCTCAAGAGGGTGAGATACACCACATCGACTTCCATTGAGCAAACAGCCTGGCTCAAGGCACATTCATACTCTCGCATTGCCAAGAGGGCCTTCACTCGTTCTGGCATCCGTGCTTCTATGCTAAGCAGCATGGTGGCTAACCTGGTGCGACCAGCATCATATGCTGCAGCTGCAATCTGCACGGAGGAAATGGGGCACTGCTGGCTTGATAGAAAAGCTTCCATCTCTCCAAAAAGTCCCTCGTCGCTTTTTGGGGTAGCCGCAGGCTCTTTTAACTTGGCACACGCCCAGTGAGTTAGGACTTCATGTTGGTCTGTTCCCAAGTATTGGCATATGCTCAAGGCAATCTTGTGTTCACTCCTAATCAAAAGTCTACTCACCAGCAGCGAGTAGGGTAGACGCTCAAACTGGAGAAACGTTATAAATAGCCCCGGGTGGGTGCGTCGAAGGTAGTTTAACACACGCAATTTCCTTGCAGCCATCACAATATTTGAGGCTTTATGCCTTTTATTTAAACTATATTTCTCTCCATAGATAGCAGCGCGTAAGTAAGCTTTCTGTTTGGAAGGCTCCAATTCCACTAGAGCTGCTGAAATATTGGCTTTAATTGCCCCATGCAACTGCCCTCCAAAAATCAGGGAACTTAGGCTGATGCTGCTGTTGGCATCGCGGGACAACAATACTTCGGTGGTGTTGTGGAGCCTTTTGGCCAGGTTTGTTGATGCTATATGATCAACGATTTCTATTGACCTTGGAACCCGCTGAATCAAATCACAATTCTCGTCACTTAATACCCTACAACAATCTGCTTCGGCTATGATATGCTGTGCGTTCGCACACGGGAATCTAAGCCAATGCCCATAGGGACCTACTAGCAGTAAGGAATCTGTCCAACACAACACTACAGAATCCTCCCCACACCATTGCACCTGCCGCGGGGCAAAAGAGGATGATGTATCAAAGTCCAGAATTTTCGTGGTGAACGAGGTTGACATGACGGTGAGTATGCCACAAGCAGTAAAGCATGCCACAAATCGACCATTAGGTGCAAGTGCCATGATGATGATTGGGGCTTTAATATGTTGCTGTAAAAGCTGGTCTTTGGCACCTCTGGAGTTTACAACGATCAATGTCTTATCACAAGTGCTGAGAAATACTTCCAAGAAACCAGACGATGTCAAGTGAGGGGGTTGGACTGCCAAACAAACTACAGGTCGTGTGGGTGATATACCTGATATCATCTGATACACACGTGGTGTATTCACGCTCACATCATTGCAAACTTGCAGCATCATTGTGCTAGTGAGCACAACGAGAGCAAAACCACAGACTGTGGCTTTTACGACGCTCTGGAGGTCGGCAGATTGTGATGCCGGTAACATCGACAGGGTTCGAATATAATTACCAAGTACATCATGCAACATTGCCAGTCCATCTTTAAGCACGAGCAGCAAGTTTTCATCTTCAGTCCAGCCTATCTCGACCGGGATGCTCTTCGAACAAGGTATGCTAGCAAGACGGGCGCCTAGGTTCATGATAATTGCTTTAAAGCGAGGCTGTCAAGGGCAGACTCACCAGCTGAGGTGTAAATACATATACAACTTGTACCCATATGGCTCATCTATGTCATAATGAGATTCATCCCACGTGAAACTGACAGACCTGCACGGCAATTCCTCCTCCACAAGTGGCACCTTTAATGATCGAATTAGATATCTTCACATCCCAATCCATCTGAAGCCACGCTTCTTAGATTAATAATAATAACATCCTTTTCGAACCTTATATAGCGTCTTTTTCCGGTAATTCACATCACCCAACGGGTGCCATGCCATAACTACCGCGGTAGTAAGCGGCTGGTGTGCTGTAATAATGTGTGCGCGTGTTCAATTAGTTCTAGGCTCCAGAGGCCGGAGGAGAATCGGGCAAACCCGCACGTCGGTAAAGGCTATGCTAGTACTATAGTATCCAAGTGGCTCTAAGCCTAGCTCTAATAATATTCTAAGGTAGATGGCCTATTTTGGCCGCAGTAAGTCCTATACGAATATTCCGAAGAGGCAGATAGTAAGAAACTCGTGAGCCGCATTGTCTCCGAAGCCCGGGGGGGGGCTCCACCGCGGCCTGGGCGGCCTATGCGCCGAAGCGCCGGCCGCAAACGCTGCGGCAGCCCCCCAAACGGCACTCGCGTATGCCCCTCGTGGTGGCTGGGAAGGTCCCGGCCAATTTCTCCTGCGGCCGCTACGTTTTATGGTCCGATGCGCGTAGCGAGAAACGCGGAACACACATAGACCGACATCTTACGAGCCACAGCTGCCGAACTTCGTTTCGGATCGTCAGCGGTGGCCCGATGGGCTCGAAACGGCTCCAAAAAAACCGATCGTGTGGCTTTTTGCGTGGTTTTTGGCCGTTTTCTCGGCGAGGCAGCCCATGCTGCCGCGCTTTTTATGATGCGTAGTTCGGCTGCCCGTGCCCATGACGGAGACTCAGTGTTTTCGCGAGGATGCCCGCGCGCCGAGTTACGGGCGGATCAAAATTAGCAAGTAGGCTGGCCTTTGCAACTCCCCAAGGATCATCCTAATTCGAATGGCGAACCCTGGATTCGGTTAAAGTGCCGATCCGCCCCAAATGCCACGCTCGTGAGGTTATGCACAAGGCGGCAGCACGGCCGCAATGGCAGTTTAAGGGCAGCACAGCCTCTCTCTCACAAGCAAACTAGCCGTACGCAGCCGCACGGCGTTGTAGTTTGGCGTTTTTTGACTAAACGAGTTTGTAGTGCGATGAGGTTTGCCTGTAAACGCAGGCGTCAAAAGAGATGAGTTCGACGATGCACAGGCGAATGGCGAAACGGGCCCAACGTCCAAACACTGTCGGCAGGGCCCGTGGAAAGTGTGAGGACCGCTTTTTTGCTCGGCGAAACCTCTCTTTTGCCACCCTCTTGCCAGCCAGCCAGAAGGAAGAAGTATCCGAAATAAATAAGGAAGGAACATCTAAGGAAAGGACTATACACCAAGCCTCTCGAGGCTCTCCGACTCCCCCTGCGCGGCTAGGACTCGGATACCCAGTCGGTGCTTAAAAAAAGAGCAAGGAAACCTGAACGGCAAATCAAACTCCCAATCTCGGAGTCCTTGATATTCAGTACTACTGTGCCATGTCTCTCTTTGAAATCGTCCGGTGAATGGGTGGGGAGATAAGTTTCGCAGTATGTGGTGCATATCACAGCTGGCCCCTAGCCTCGCGTTAGAATTTGGTGCACTCAAGAGGTGTCCCAGCCCAAAGGGCAGCCCAGGAATAACCTGGATTGTGTTGGGTGCCCTAATAGACCCCATTGTGCCGGAAGCCAGCGTTGAGAGAATTTCTCAGGCACATCATGATGGTGCCTCTTTGTGTAAACGACAGATGTCGCCACAGTGTCTTGTAGTTGAGGACGAACATATGTGAATATGACTGGGAATAAAACACCCAGCTAGCTGAGAGATACCCAGGGGGTCCAACAGATCATGAGTAGGGCCCCTAGTACGCTAGGCCTCTAAATACTTTGATGTGCCCCACATCGTAGTGTATTATTATTACTGTTCTGTTGCGCATGGTCCTAACTACGCGGAGTTTTCGGCCTCTTCGCGCACAACGGGGACTCATAAGATATTCCTTCCTTAATTATTTATTTACTAAGTGTTTATTTATTTATTTATAAGCCGCAGTTCTCAATATTGCAATTGTCCACCTCAAATTATAACAAAGTCGTGGAAGCGCCCACACGGCCCTTCGTCGCTTCGTTTGATGTTTTGCCGCAACTTTTGTAACGGCGTAACGCAAGGTGCAGAGAATTTCGTTCTTGCTCAAGACGGTAGTTGGTCTGCTTGCTCTCGTTTACCTGCCTTCGGAGATCCAAATTATCCCTCATAAGCTGATCCACTGCGAGATTGGATGCTACCAATGCCGCTTTTATCTCATCAGCGTCTGATATCGGGGACAAGCTTGATCGTTTATCTTTAACCAAGATCTCAACCTCAAGACCCACTGCCGGGTCAAGGTAAGTCGCGCTGAGATAAGCATGCTGCTTATTTAGGATTCTCAGAGTGTCGTTAATGTAAGCTGTCAAATTTTGAACCTGCTTCTCTTTGTTCGCAACATGACTCACGATGTTTGATTCATAGCTTGGACTGCTTGCTGTGCTTGTAAGGGACTGGTTGTTGGGTGAATTAGATTCTGTGTGGCCACGAGGCACGACACTATTATTTGAGCGCTGGAAGCTCGACGAGAGTGACTTGTGCGGTTGTGGCTCTGCGGCGAGACGCGCCCGTTCTAAAGCGTCTCGGATATGTGGCGGCACGCCCACACCTAACCCCCGTGATGCATCAGAATACGATCGCTCGCACATGCAAGCCTTGCGCGCGGCCTTCGACTTCGTTGTGCGGCTACGTACCGTAGGACCGTCCTAACACTACTTGCTGGTACCGCTTGTAACCAGTAATTTACCTATTATTACCCCTCGGAGGGGATCCGGGGTTAACAATCCGCTCAAT
>Ga0099799_10171_pt1 | contig 19922 bp, 12 predicted proteins | sample Uncmet6_SortLC_1_FD_89033 | JGI IMG/M metagenome (GOLD analysis project Ga0099799, IMG submission 89033) | Marine eukaryotic communities from CALCOFI LINE 67, Pacific Ocean - CN11_C50_N6_SortLC_1 | ecosystem: Environmental > Aquatic > Marine > Oceanic | place: Pacific Ocean: Monterey Bay...
GAGTGGCGTAGATGACGAGAAGCTCGTCCACACATACAGCCCCGGCGGCGCATTCGGAGAACTCGCGATCATGTATAATGCGCCGAGGGCAGCAACGTGTCGAGCAATTTCAGAATGTCGGCTCTTTGCTCTTGATCGGAAAGTGCGGGATTTTCTTTCTTTGCGATGTAACGTGTTTTGATTAGCGTGTCTACGTGTAGGCCTTTAAAGTCATTTTGATGAAAACGACTATTGAAAAACGATCTCAGACAAAGAGTTTCTTGCAAAATGTTGGATGCATTTTTAATAACTCAAAATTAGTATGCAACTGTCAGGTTGAGATCCTGAAGCAGCTAAAAGAATACGAGCTCTTTACCATGGCGGATGCAATGCAGGAGTTGATTTATGAAGAGAGTGATGTAATCTGCCGGCAGGGTGATGCTGGTCCAAGACCTGGGACTTTTGGCTGATAGAATTGTGCTCCAGATTCGAACTACTTAGGTTCCAATTTCTATATAATAAAACAGGGCTCTGTGGTGTGCACTCAGGCTGATGCCCAGGGGAAGCAGCAAGAGGTGGCACGCTTAACTGTCGGCAGCTAGCGCCTGACCTTGGTAGAGCTATGTTTCTCTCGACTTGCCTTGGTAGGTTGGCGACTATTTTGGTGAAATTGCGCTACTTACGAGCAAGCCTCGCCAGGCAACCGTGGTTGCTGCTGAAAGTGGTGGCACATTGACGTTCCTACTCTGGAGCCTGATCCTGGAGTACATATTGACTCCTCGAAGTAGGTTGTTGTCGTTGGATCGCAGTACGTTCAATCGTATCCTTGGTTCGATCGAGGATATTCTTCGCCGTAACATGTGCGAACCGCGTCACAATTAATTGTACTTCGCTTATTCGGCGCCTGGGAGTGGCTTGTATCTTAGGGTTGCCTACAACAAATTTCGGAGTGCCCAAATATAAAAAAGTCATGGTCTTTAAATTTCACTAGCGCCCTCTCTGCTAGTGCCGCCCGGATCGAGCAAGGTGCGCCTTAGAGTCATGCCATCCTGTTCCATGTGGGCAAGGAGCGTAGAGAGACAGAAAGGTTTCTGCACCACCTTGGTGAACTGCACCTTGATGTTGTAGTGCACCTTTTTAACACTGTGCTCCTACTGCGCATCCTGCTGGTACTCTTAATGCATTCTAATCCACTAGCATGAGCAAAGAACTAGAGGAATGCCCATGTCAACAGGGCAGAAGCTGCATAGCGCCCAGGACCGGGGGGCGATGCGATTCTAGCACGACCTTGGAACGAGCTTTTATGCAAAGAATATAGACAGACCTTTCTCTCTCTCTCTCCCCCCCCTCTCTCTCTAGCTGCCCTGACGAGTGCTTAACAAAAAGGTCAGATTCCGATGGTCAGTGTCCAAGCGCACAATGATTCCATCTAAATAAGGCTCGGAATGCTCCAATCCCATGATCACTGTTAGCGTGCGCGATAAACTACGAGATCATCGAGATCTTACGTATCTGTCGACGGCGATCGATGGCTCGACGGGCGGTGACGCGGCGCGCCGAGACCGCCGCCGGGGGTTCTTTTTCAAAATCACTCAGCGGAGCATTGATTTGCCATTTCCGAAGACGTACGGAATTTCGTCAAAGAGGCCTCGGTTTAAGACCCCAAAAGCCCTAACAGACCACAGACCTCGGTTTAAAACCCAAACAGACCAAAAAGACCGTGACCTCAGTCTGTATTCGTCCCTACGGATGGCTCCGAGTCTCCCCCGCCGACTTTTCCTCTGCTAGCATAAGCTCTCTTAACATCCTGTACTCTTCTGCCCGCTGCAGTAGCTCCTCCATTCTAGATGACATGCTTCCCCTAATGTCCACCAAATGTAAAGTAAATTAGCCAGGCTACCCTTCACTAAAATGGGTACTTCAAGTTGGAGTTTTAAAACACCCGGGCCCCCAGTAACTAACCGACACCGACCCCGCCACACAAACCGACGTACCAAGAAAGTAGCAAGAGAAGAGGGAAGTAAGAAGATACCAAGGTACCATACCCATAAGAAATAGCGAATAACTAGGAGCGCAGCGGGCCACTAAGCTACAGAAATTCCTCCACAAGATTCCGGCTGCAGGCGGCCAGTGGCCCGTATACGGCTAACCCCCCCCCGACCACGTTCGTTTTCTTTATATTGTCCGGTTAAGCCGGGCCCTCGCGCGACTCCCAATACCACTTGCCGGTCCGCAGCGGGCCAGCGCAGGTCGCTTTTTATTGGGTGTTGACCCGCACCGAGTGCAACACAAGCGCACTTTGCGACTGCAGCAGCGGTTGCTCAAACCGCTGGGTTTCTGTGCATGTAAGGGAGATTAGAGACGCTATTCTTCCCTTCCAAACGTGCGCCAGCATCATCTGTGTGCTTCATCACAAGAGGAGGCGCAATGATCTCTTCACTGACAGTGCTTAATGTTTCAGCCAGCGCAGCTTTCGAGCGCTGAGCAATTGCGGTCAAGGACTTATGCGAGTGAACAGCGCCCATGATCTTGCCCGTATCATCAGCTTCAAGGACAGATCGCGCTACAGATGCGCACTCATCTCCAACCACAGAAGTGTCTTCATCACCTTGTTCTGACATGCAGGGTAGGTGCTCTGCCGTGAGATTCATAGTAGGTCTAGTGGCTAGTGATTGAGCAGGCTTGGGAGTGGGAAGCTGACTAGCTTCGAGTTCAGTGATGCGAGATCGCACATTTTCTATCAATGCGGACACTTCCGAGTCACTGATATACTTATCAAAATCTAGGCCATTAGCAAAGTCGAGGAGGTCATCCGCTTCATTCTTTTCGGCGCAATCTACGGAACTAAGCGCCTGCTGCTCAGTGAGTGCCCACATTGGCCGAGATGGAGGTGCTGGACTCTTGCCGTCAGCGACAGTTGGATAGGTCTCACGGGTTGAGTCTTCAAATGATGCCTTCTCAACGGAGGTCTCTTCTCCGTGCTCATCTTTGGCTTGTGATTCAAAGTCGAGCACTGAATCCTTTGCTTTGCGCACCATTGCACGCATCCTCGCTTCACGTTCCATGAATCGTTTATGGCGATCTTCTTTCATTTGGACATCCTAGGATGTACGAAGGTAACTCAACTAGTGTGTGAACGTCTCAAGCTAATGTGACTCTGCCGGAACTAACCGCAAGATAGTGTTTCTCTAGCTGTTCCTTGGTCGCCTGGAGCTCTGCGAGCCACCTACCGAATAAGTCATCTAGTAGATCTAGTAGTAAGGTGGCTTAATGCTCGGTCATACATACTTCCGATGTCGCTGCAGTGCAGTTTCCTTCCGCGGGTGTTGGTCTGTAGTGGCTGCCTTTTCCTTCGATGAAATAGGCACATTCGTGCCCGGTTTATCACCGACATTGCCGCACACGAACGCTTGTTTGGCGGATGCAGCTACACCTTTGGACGTACCGACCATGCCCACGAATGGTCTGTTACATAGCATTACGCCCTTGTAATTGCCAATCGACACCGCCGGGGTAGACGACATGGTAACGTTCGGCGCTGTATATCTCTGGCGGATACTAGACGAAATGGGCATAAATCGACCTCAACGTGAGGGGTTGCAGTGCAACATGAGCGACGGCGTCGTCGCTGCGCTTCTCGGGGAGTACCCGCCGACGTATTTGCCGCTGGCAGAAGCCTTTTCTCGGTGGTTTTATGCGGCTATGCGGATGCGCTGGTGCCTCGCGCTCAGGCCGCTCGAGCCCTGGAACTAAGTTGGGCCTCTCGTCGGTCGCCCCCCACCATTAACGGCCGTTCTCGTCATCCACGGGCTGCCCCGACGCGAACTAAGTTGCTCGCCTTCGACCGATGGTCTTTCCCGAGCGACTCGCAGCCGGGCCCGAGGCGCGGCAAGGTCCACAGACCGAGCGCCGCGCCAAGTCCTGGAACCGCTGCATCGGCTAGCGAAAGACGCGTTTTAGCCCAGATCTGACAAAACGAGCAAAGCCTGGGGGGGCTGATCTCAGATCAAGCCTACGGTGAAGTCAACAACCCAAAAAATGGCTCACAGTCAAAACTTACGTGGAGAACAAGTTGGGGAACAAGGGCAGCCCATCGCAACGCTGGGCTGCCCGGGGACGCTTCCCCCGGGGAAAGCTAGGGTTAGCGTCAAACCCCCTGGACAATCTTACCCATGAATGCTACGTTGTGGCGATTTGCATGGCATGGGTACGCATTCCCCAGTAGAGCAGCCTATTACCACCGCTCGCGCGCCGCTTTATTAACCAATTTTGCGCGGCTTATTCGCAAGAGCCGGATAGAACTCGACCAGGCCCGATTGACTTGCACTCGCAGTTCCCGGCCCTGAGCCTCTGCGATATAACAGGGCCCTCGAGGACGACCAGAACAAGCGAGTATATTGCGCGGAATGATGATACACGCCCTGCAGGCTCGCTGCCCAAAGCCACATCACACGCCATAGAGAAAGGCCAACCTTGGATCGTATAGAGTTTCGGTACCGCTCTAGCCAGGCGGCTAGCCTGCGGGATAGAAGGTGCGGATTGACATCATAAGCTTATTTTACAAAGAAGAACTTATCCAGTGGCACACTTGCTGTTGATTTGCAATCTACTGGATGCCAAGGGCTACCTCTTGCCTGTGAGCAGCTCGTTGATGCGCTCAGTATATGGGTCGACAATAGTCTCCATCCTTTCTCGGTGTGCCTTTTTTTGATTAAAGTATTTCTTTTTTTTTTCAGCGATTTCTTCTTTTTGAATACACATCATCTCATGTGCCGCCTCTTTTACTAATCCTTCCTTACGAGTTTGGGTCTTACGATGCGACGCTTCTTTAAGTATGCGATTGTGAGTATTCTGGTGGAGTTCTCTCGATTTGGTGGTCTCATACATCGCGGTTCTCTCGAGCGAGCGGCGCTGCGTATTCTTGGCCATTCTTTCAGCCCCTTTGAGGAGCTCCTCGTGCGCTTTCTTCTCCTTGAGCTGCTCGCCAGCGCCTGCAAACAGCTGGTCCTTCTTAGTTCGTTCCGCCTCATCCCTTAGCTTTTCGCGGTAGCTGCTCAGCACTGTGCGCTTGATCTCAAGCTCTTCGACAAGGTCTAAGAGAAGGCGCTCCTCCCGGTGCTGGATAGCAGTCTTGAGATCAGCAGCACATTGAGACTGGTATTGGCTTGTCTTGTGATTTTTCTCGGCAGCGGCCTCTCTGACTTTTTTTATGTTCTTGACGCGCTCTGCTAGACGATCGCGCTTTGCGTTCCTGGCTACCACTAGTTCTTTACGCTTCTGCTCGCAGTTCTCCTGATCGCGCTTGCGATTTCTGGTGAGGCGCTCCTGCATCTCAACCAGGGACATCTCATCAAGCAGGCCAAGCCCGACTGTGTCTGTTGGGTCAAAGAAATTTGTGTGGTCTCGGTGGACACTTTGCTCTGCTTTGAGTCGCTTGACATGCTCGGCCAGCGCCTTTGCTCGCGCATCATTTTCATCCTGGCGGTGCTTGAGCCGCGTCTCCATGTCATGCTGGACGCCCTTGCGAATTTGATTCTTCCTTTCCAGGACGCTCTCGACCGCAAGTTTCGGTGCAGTCTCGCGCTCTTCCTTAACTTCCCCAACGAGGTGCTTTTTTTTAAATAACGTCATTTCTGTCTCAAGCTGACGTTGTTTCTGCATAGCACGGCCCTCCTCGACACCCCGAGCCGCAAGTTGTCGGTTATCTAACAACTGATTTAGCTTAGCTTGGTGCGCCTCCTCGGCGGATGCCTTTGCAAGAACTCGCGTCCGGGCTATCTGCTCCAAGCGAGTCTTCTGGTCCTGGGCACGCATCTCTGTCTGCCAACGGTGAAAGTCACTGCTGTCCCGCAATTCTGCTTCATAAGCATTGATCTTTGCTGCCTCTTGTTCTTGCTTGGCCCTAAACAAAGCATCTTCTCGTAGGATCGTGGCTGTATTAATCTTCACGATGGCCTACAGTGGAGGTCGATCGACCGAGCTTGTAAAGTAATCACACCAATTAGTGAGGACATGAAAGTCAACCTTCAACACGGGAAAGCAAACCTCGTGCTTCCGCATCCCAGTTCCACCCTTAAATTTACTGAAGTCTAACTCTTTCGCCGTGCGTTTCTCCACTGTTGCCTGGGCTTGTTCCAATGTAGACCTGGTTTCATGCAGATCTATGGCTTCACACGTTGTCGTTTTACTTCTTCGGAGCCTAGATTGGCTCTTTGCCTCCACCAAAGGATTCAGCAAATTTCGTGATGAACTATCCCGCCCCGCGGCGTGTGCGGTCGGCATGGACGTCCGAATTACCATCTGTTCGATTGTCCGCGGTTCTGGAACTCGCCGGGGCGCTGGCTTTGTAAGATTGGGAGCATTAGGCACCGTTGGTGACGTTCGTAAACCCGATGCGAGACCATTGTTGCCTCGTCGCTCCTCCGAGGCCTGCTTCGCTGCCGCCAGACCCATTGACTTATCTTGCAGCTCGTGAATGATCCCTTGCACCTCCGGTAAAGCACACGTGAGATCACCCAGAAGCGTGTCCCGCACGTAGTCGGGGTCGAACACTTTCGTCCAATAAGCCACCACTCCGCTTTTCTCCAACGTAGAAGCACAGAAAACGTATTCTAAAAAGTTCACCATTTTGTCCGGGTCAATGCTCAACACAAATTTGCGGTACTCGGGGATTGTGAGTTCCTTTAAGCGAAACACGCTTAAGTACGCGAGAATCATATACATGGTATAGTCGGAACGTAAGACACGCGCCGACATGTCATTGAAAAAACACGCCATAAAAACCTTCAGAGCTGCCTTACATCGCATGACCCCGTACAACAGCTCCTTAAGAAAGGCAGCGTCGGCTTCTGTTTTGTTCCCTGCAAGGAATTCCGTCGCATGCGATTCCAAGGTGGTTCGCTTCGGGTTGTAACTCTTGATGAGTTCCTCAGCCCGCTCTAGCAACTCACGACGCTTTCCACCCATCACGAGCGTTCGCTAGCGGTGCAACGGCCGATAGTGCAAGATTTGTTTGATACCTTCTGTACAATTTCCGTCCACTTGGCCTTTCGTATCTCCCTCAAGCCTGAAGCTAAAGGAAGCCACTTAAACTCCCCCCTCGAAGGGAGGCTGAGCTCGATTGAATTGAGAATGCCAGAATGAAGGCCGGCGGACTGCGCTTGGATGGCGCAGCCACCTCAGCAGGGACTCGGACGGAGGAGGGTAGGGCACTGCGGCAGGGGGGGTGCTTCATCCGTGCCAGTGCCGAAGGAGGGTGGTGGGCGGGCTCAAAAAATAAGCCGCGCCATCCCGGGGCCCGGGGAAGCGGCGAGCTGGGCGAGGACCACCACAGCCAGCAGTTACATTTGGCTGGATGATGATACTATAGTATCGCTGCTCTCCGAGATATCATATTCAGAAAGGAAGCTCGGCGTGTGGACATCCGTCCGCTTGGCCTTTCGTGGCCCCCATTAGGCTGATAATTTAAGGAAGACAAAGGAGAAGTCGGGCCCCATTGATTATAAATGCCCTGAGCGGAGGCCAACGAACCACGCTTGGAATGCGCGGCCACCTCGGCGAGCAGGATCCACCAGAGTAAACCATCGATAATCGGCGACGGCTTATCCACAGCCACTCTACTCATATGATCAAGTTGGACGATTGCAGTCTCAAGGTGGCCCATCAAAATCATTAGACTCTTCCAATGGTTTGAGCGCTTCACTAATTAGGTGATCTATCTCACTAGCTCGTTACCGGAAATATATATTACCGCCGTAAAGGCAATTTCAGTCCACTTTGCCAGTCAGGTCCCGCTCGCCTTGTGGCTAGGGAAACCTTGGGGTCCGGAATAGGGAGCTAGTCCAGATGAGAGTAAGCTCAGGGTGATTATGTTGTGCCGTAAAATAGTCCAGGTCGCGCCTTGGCCGTTCGTAGCTGTCACGGGACTCAAACGCAAGCTATGAGCCTTGCACCGGTCCATTCTAAATGGTGGTGGAAAAGCGAGTCTGGGGCAGTCTAAAAGTAGCACGAAGAGTCGGTGTATGCCCGCGATTAGGATAGAAGAAGCAGAGCACAGCATTCAGGCTGGATTCTCGAGAGAGTCGCATGTCCGCACCCTCGAGGTAGCCCACAAGGGACAGGACTTGCTAATGTAAATCAAAAGCACAATGCGCAGTGCATTGCGCACATGGCGTGGGAGAAATTCCCCTCGCGCAACAGGCAGCTGGCGAGTTGCTGATGCAATAGCGAGTAACATGGGAGCTGCCTTAGGCTTGAGCCAAGAAGAGGGACCACCTCGTGTTGGTCCCTTGTGGAGTCAATTCCAATAATTGCTGTGGCGTAATTTGCCCAGGCTAGGGCCGCTATAGCCTCACACGGAAGCCAGGCGGGCAAGAAGCGATGCTCAAAACTGGCCTCTTTGCAAATATGTTTAAGGATATCACACGCGTGGTCAAAATTACATTGCAACAAAGCTACTGAACCTAGGGCAATACGTGCCAGCCACGAAGACATGAGAACAGGGTCCCATTTTGAGACGCTAGTATTTATGGATCCAGGCTGGACTTGAAGCGCAAGTGCCTGTGCGAAAGGTAAGACTTCATGATGTTTCCAAATCTCGAAGACACGGATATTTTGATACTTCCATATCGCAATGTAGTGAGTGCCCTGAATTCATGTCCCCGCTGTTTGAATGCATTGGTTTCCCCTGGATGTTTCCACTACGATTGGTCAGATCAGCAAGGCTGTTCGTCACCTCACACCATCGTGCGTGAACAAGAAGCTGTCTGTGGCCTCCTAAAAGATGCGAACTAAGCTCCCTGACTTGTTGATACCGAGCTTTGGCTGTTTTGCTTTCCCCACGTCGCTGGTGGAGAACAGCAATGTTCGTGAGAATGAGAATACGCTGGGCGGAGAAATGCGACAACAAGGCCTGAAAACCAAGTTCAGACGTGTTCCGAATCTGCCAGCGAAGGGATCGAAGGCTATAGAGAGCGTCGACGAGCTGCAACTCTGACCCAAAGCTATTGCCACCGTCACTCTCGTCCGCCGCAATAGCCGCCCTGGCGAGTATGTGTGTGTGGTCTAGCTGCACACTCGCGATAAGCTGCCTTCGTTTGATTGGTGTGCCCCGCTTCACCTTATTGAGCATTGCAAGATTAAAACGCAGCGTCGGTGATGTAGGGTTAGTGTGGATGCCATGTAAAAGCGCCTGCTTTGCAACAAAAGCTACCTGGTAGGGTCATGGTCGTCAGGTTTTGAGATCAAATGACACTGTGAGAAAGGGCCTCATCACGCGCGGCACTTCCCTTGACCCAGGAGCGGAGCATATCAGGCCAAAGACGAAGATAATGTTTCCAAGTACACAGTCTTGTCACACGTGCTTTCCAATGCAGCATCGATGAATCCGGGTTTAGCGTAGGAGAAGAGTTTTGTTCAATCTCATCAGAAAGTTTGTGGAGGGACAGACCAAGGCCGCTGAATGTCACCGCAAGCTGATCGAAGGTCAGGGTCTTCCGAGCGAGAGCAAGAACTTGAACGTACCTGACGCATTTACATCACAGGAGGAAGCTTGTGATAATACAGTACAGACATTGTTGCAGATTTCGTCCAGTGGCCCAGGTGGAAATATATCAATCCTCGTTGCAATGATAGTATCACCGAACGATTACTTTTCTTGCGTGCTTTACTCGCAATTGAGAATCTCCCGAATGGCCCGTTGAGTGTGCGTCGATTCCAGAGACAGTCATCTGGACTGACTTGACCGAGAGTCGGAAGCGTGTAGATATCTGAGTCCGCAGGCGATTCCGCAACTTCAACTTTTCCCAGTCCTAGTTCGACTGCCAAAGCTTCATCAACGTCGCACAGTGACTGATGGGAAAATGTGCTATTCCAAGCACCAACAATCGTGCGATTGAGAAGCCTGAGTGCGAAGCAAGTGATGACGCAGGGCTCTTATCAAGAAAACACGGTCACGAACGCAGAAGCCAAAACTTGAGAACCTGCTCGTTGTCGCATGTTTTTACATTTATGCAGTCCTCCAGACTCGCCACCGATGATAGTAGAGCCTGGTTCTGTGTCACAACTCAGCAATGGACGTAATAACGCAACCGTCCGTGAGAAATCAGACCTCGCACTCCAAAAGTCGGATGCCATCGCATAACAGATACCATACAGGAGGCTCTCGATGCAAAATTAGATCTTCTCTTCTGCCGAGCACATGTTCCTCTTTTATTATCGACAGGTTTGATTTCCCTTCCTCTGGGAGAGGAGGAGACATCAATATAGCAGACTCAATTATCACTGGGGATGACTGCACATTCATATTCGATTTTTTGGGTGGCGTTTGGAAGTCCTCCTCGTCGACCTTTTCCTGGTCTGATGGTGGAGAGAGTGAGTACTCTGCTGCTGTCGTCGGACTCTCAGAGCAATCAATAACTATATTTTGAGAAGCCTCTAGCTCTGGTAAAACTTCTCCATCATCGAGATCTTCAGTTCCCCGTTCAAACGCCAGGGCTGCCATGGATAAAGTGGCAACCTTTGGTGTGGGCGGCTCTTGATGCATTCCGCGATGCACTGCTGGACGAATAAAAAGAGTTGAAGGTTCTATGGATAGTTCCAAGTGCCCCCTCATAGGACGGTCCGATACAGTCGGTACTTTGGCGAGGTCAATGCCACGGCGCACCGCATTGAGAAGGAGTGACACCGGCGTTTTTTGGTGAGTTATCCTTTCTTCAAGTGGAATGAGCCGGTCCAACACGGTTTGTGCGAAATGTAAATCCTTGTCTTCGGATTGGAAGTGCCATTCTTTTCCCGCGTAAGCTTCTCTTCCCCCAATCCCTTCTGTAGTTAGTAGGCTTATGTCACTGTAATTACCAGGGAATGGCACTTGAGTCCTCAGGAGCGCAGTGTGTCTAGCTGGCTTAGGCGACCCTCGTGGCGTTGCACAGATTGCATCACCCAAGAGGGCTAGTCGGGGCTGCTTCCTGGGCTGCGATATAAACGTTGGCGTCTCCGACGGGCCTTCACGAACAGGCCCGAATCCGTGCACCATCCGGAATAATCCCAGGTTTTAAAGAGTTCACTCAGCTCGCCCTCGGGCGCCGCGAAGGCTTTGGGGGCGCGCAGTGCGCTCACGGAGGGACGCGTTTCCCCGGTTCGACCCTGTGGCCACTCAATTCTACATTCGAGCGGCCACTCAATTCGCGCGCGCAGTCGACCCTCGACCTCCACTCTGAGATACAAGATATAGAATGATATAGGATAATAATAGTTGGATTAGGGGCTGGGCACACCCAGCTCGGGGACCGGCCTAGTCTAGGACCCCCAGGAAAAGAATAGGGCCGGCTGGATAGGAGAAGCTTTTCCTGGGTGCGCTCCAGGCGCACAAATATAGAAGAGTGTAGCCGGGATCCTACTAGTAGATCCGAGTCACCGACTACTTAGATAAAGTGAGCATATTGAAGTACAAGGTGAAGAGCAACGATGCAAAGAATACAGACTGACCTTGCTATCTCTCTGTCTCTCTCTATCTCTCTATCTCAATGATTATACTAGGCTACAGTACGCTACTCTACTACTACCTTACTACCATCATGCTAGTACTGTACCTACCCTAGTTAGGCTCTCCTTCCCGTTCCCCCCCTTTATAATCAGTTACTATATGATGACTGCGCTACCATAAGGTAGCACACTGAGCTTCCCCTCTCTCACCCACTACACTCATCCTGCTGACAAGCTCATCCGTGATTGCCATAAGAGTGGCCAGGATGACGCGCCTTTTCAATTGGCTGGCACTGGAGACGCCCAGGTGCAGGAACCCCGGCCGGTTTGGACCGCGGATTTCCGTGACAAAGTCTTCAGTGCCTGAGCCAGGCAAGTTACCTTAGCCAATTATCCCGCCACATTTATTGGTTCCAAGTAACTTAGTTCCAACATAGTTTCCTTTTTCAAAAGGTTGTATGGGGGCCTAGGTTTGGCTCGATCTCTCCTCTGATCAAACAACGCGCCAACATCCACCTAGATGAGGGGAAGATGCTGCCCTTTAAGTGAGGCTTGTGCAGCGTGGCGTGTAGGCGCATTTCCACTACCCTGAATGATAGCTGGGTCGGATGATATTATCCGCGGGCAAATGGCAACTGAAAAAGAATGCATCGAGAGGTTTGTTAGAGTTGTTCGGCAGCTAGGTGCTAACGCGCTGAAATTTCGTGCTCTTGGCTCGCGACAGCTGCGTTCGCTGATCACCACGATCGCTCGGGGATTAGATAATTCAGACCGTATCTTGATGCTGACTCGCCTAGCAGACTTTAGTCACGCGTGTGTTGTAAAATCACTGAGACGTGACCGTTTGATTGGGCTCGGTATGTTGAGATCAATGTTCGAAGTCGAAGTATATCGAAGCGTCGAAGGGCGGGTTGGCGCATTGAACTTGTTGTATGATGTGCTGGAGGCGGACCGCGCATCTGATTATGATACTCAAAGCGTCGGTGCCGCTTCGGCACTTCTGGGAAAGCTTTCAGCTACTGCAGTGTTGAAGCCAGAGGTTGACTTACTTGTTATAAGATATCTAGTGCCAGCGTTAGATTGGTTGGTTGATCCTCGCTACGAAATCAGGCGGTATGCGGGAGCACTCATCCTGTTTCAATTCCTTTCCAGTGCACCTACTATGATCTACGGTGTTCGTGACTTCAGTATACTCCTGGAACGCCTTTGGTCTGCTCTAATTGATAGTTCCCTTGTCGTACGGGAGGCGGCATCGCTTGCTACTTCAGGCATACTTCAAAACTCACAGCTGCGTCAAGGCGACGGCCAGGTTATTCAGCTCTACAAGGCAGCAACGGGTCTCATCTCTCTAGGATTGACGGGGGATGCTTCCAGAAGTCAAATCCACGCTGCAGTTCTCCTGCTTCGTATGGTGCTTAAGCATGTTTCTTCCTGTATGCGCCATTCTTATCGACCAACCCTCTCTTGGCCAATGCTCCACTTAAGTGATTCTGAACAAGCCTCGTGGTGTCATGCTTTGCTTAGTACCCGTGGAGCAGGCGCCAAGGATGGTGCTGTACAAGCCATTGCTCTTGAGACGATTCCATTACTCTCTCTCTTCGTTCGAGAGCCTTTACTCCCGCGCTCCGAGGCGGCCAAGGCCATTCTAGGCACATTGAGAATGGGCGCAGAGAGCAGAGTTGGCTACCTAGCGCTCGGCCGACTATCGATGGTAGTTGCAAGCTCCTTCCTCCTGAGGTCGGTTAAAGACTCATCAGTGTTGGAAAATATCACCAGCGCCGTCATCTGCCGCCTCAATGCGGAGAACATGAGTGTACATTGCTATAATGAAATTGTGTTATGCTTAGCGATGGTCATAAAAAGTACAAGCTATTTCCATACTTCACTAAGCCATAGCATAACGCATCAAATCACTCTAAGCCTACCATCCATCTTCGACAAGACTTTCAGCCCAAGCGTCGTCTACATTGCCACAATCATCTTCGAAACGCTTCCAGCTCTTTCAGAAGCCTTACAGCAGTGTATTTTCTCCGAACTCATGCTTGTCATACACAATGTGTCAACTGAAATACTGACAATAAATGAAGGGATTGTGCAACCTACCTGCAAATTAGAGCACCGTATGGAGGCTAAGTCAGAGCACCGTAGGTTCTACCTCACCTATGGCATGTCTTTTCGCGCCCTTGGGATATTGGAGTGCTCCATTCACAATTACATGTACCGTGCAATTGCATCTACAATTGTTGGCGGCTTTGGATTGGCCGACGCAGCTTTCCGCTACGAAATTGCACTATTGTGTTTTAGGTGTCTAGAACTAGCCATTGATAGTGCCAAGGCACTGAACGCTGAGATCGGCACTATGATAGAGCGCTTAATTTGGATTGCATCGGCAGACGCCTGTGTTCACATTCGCAGCATGATTGCATCCAAACTTTCGTCAATTTGCAAAATAGAGACAACATCAAGTCCGAGATTGTTGGGCATTTTCTATCGCTTCCTGAGCAGGTGCGAGTTGCAAGTGAAACAAGTTGGTGGGCAGATCCTTGCCAGCCACCCAGCACATGACTTATTTACAGTGTCTACATTCCTGAACACCTTTGTTGGAGTGGCAATGCCAACCATAAAGCTAGAGCACGCAAATCCCCAGCAGGTTGCGCTCTGCTCACCAGCGTGCAGCGCATTCTCAAGCCGAAGCGAACGTTCACTTGCGAACGCATTAGAGTATGCTCACTTTGCTTCTGTCAAAAGCGGGACTGCAGTTGGCCAGCATGCCACGCCACTCCTCATACCTGTACTTGAGCTTTTCCAGATCACCAAGTCACGTCATGTAGCGAAACTTGCCGCAGAAATCATTGGGGATTTATCTGCGGTCGTCAGTGCGCAGAGCTTTGCGTTGGTAGAGGGCGCATTACCTCGAATGGTTGACCTTCTGTGTCACAAACCTTCAACATTAGAGGGTGGTGAACGTGCGCTTGTCCGGGCGTTGGCCCAAGTTGTAAACTCAACTGGGGCAGTTGCGACACCAGTCTGCTGGCGTTGTGGTCAGCTAGTTGACGTCTTGTGGAAACAGTATCACTCCGTGGTCTACAGAAACGACTGTTCCACCCTACTTGGGAGTCTAGGTGCAATTTCTCCATACATGGTTAGTCAAATGCGACATGACAGAGCCACAATGTGCATCTCAGCTGATGTCCGACAGCTGCATAGTTCGATTCAGCAAAACGTCAATTTTTGGGCTGATTCCAGCTTTAAGGGTGGCCTTATCTTCAGATCGGATACAGGCTCGAGAATACATCCGTTCATTATTAGTATGGAGCATGGTATCTTCAAGCAACATCACATGCTATCCATAGAAGAACACTGCCAACAAGCTTCATTCAACACTGTGCTGGGTATGATGAGTAAATCCCCTGAGCTGAAAAAACAAGCACTTCTTGCGCTGGTACAAGTGTGCCGCACGTTCCATCATAGTTCTCTGTCCCTCGGCACCGCCATCAATTATCTGATGAGCATGCTTGTGGCCGCTCCAGGTGGTAATCTAAACCCCCTCGTCATCGGTAGCGCCAACCTTACCAGTGAAATGCTCCTGCAAAGTTTGAGCCAAATTTTGTCTCGTGCCGCACCGAGCCTGGTTGCCCGCAGTTGCCAACTCGATCGTGTGACACGTGCACTTGCCCATCATTGGTCCTGCTCGATATCTGGTGGGGGTGGGATTATTGCCGTGGTCATTGTACTGAAGCTGAAAATGCGGAGGCATTTATTTTCGGCCCTCTTGTCACGTGTGCTGCCACCCATGCTGGGTCAAGTTGAATGTAGTCCGTTCCGCGTGGCACGTTCGACAGATTTACTTTCTGAAACGATTGCTTCAAGTGAACAGCTACAAACTGTCCTATCTTTCCTTATGTGTCGTAGCGTATTCCATTATCACCGCTTTCCTGGCACACAATGCTTGATGATGATCTGCGCCCTCCGACTCATTCATCGGATGACAAGCTCATCGGGATTGTCGCAAATAATTCCATCCTTTCTCTTTAGACTAATTGATTTGATCAACCCACGCAGGGTTACTCAGATTCATGGTACTCTCGAATTCATTAACGATGATTATTTATTTTTGGAAATTATGATAGGCGGCTTGGTGGTCGCAGCTAAACATCTTGGATTGCGATTCATGCCCTATGTAGCATCCATAAGCTCTGCTTTGACTGCATGGCTCAAGCTATTTGAGAATACAACAGGAACACTGCGATCTGCCCTTACTGAGTCATTTTTGGTCTGTTCTACAAGCAGAATCTCCCCAGCAGTCAGAGTCCACAGTGCCGCCGTAGCCATTGCTGAATATTGTGGAATGGTGCGTGCAATCGCCATGGGCGATGTGCCGCCTCTGTCAAAGAGGCTTCTGTATGTTTTGGATGGTGCATACGACGAAATCATTCTTGATATGGCCACCTGCAGATTATCAAATAGACAACCGTCAGAAGGATTAGACATGGCAGCGTTGCCCCGGAGTCCCTCAATAGTGCCCGCTGACTGGACTTTCGAAATTAACGCACTTCTTACATCGGAGGATTGGACAGAGTGGATGCGACGTGTGACAGTTGAGCTTCTGCGCGAATCTGACTTACCACACCTGCGCGCGTGTACAACAGTCGGCGAGATACACCAGCCATCTGCATTCCGATTATTCCAGGTTGCAACTCTCGCGGTGATGCATAGCTACGATTCCGTTCGAACGCCGACTGGCTTGGCTGGAAAGATACTCAGAGGTCTCAAGTTTTCTATGCAAGCAAATTTGCTTGCAGGCGATTGTGTTGCCATGATTTTAAATCTCGCTTTATTCATGCGTGCGCACCATAGTCCACTGTTAATAGACTTTTCCAATGTTGTGTCGAGAACTCACTACACCGAGTCGCTCGGTGTGTTTGTGCAAGAACGTGCGACTTCCTTCGTCAAAATTCGAAATACCACAGTATACGACAGTGAGGGCAGCGGTCAGACCGCCACCAAGTTTGACTGCGCTTGGGTTGATTCTACGATTCTCCAATTGAGAGAATGCATCAATCTTCTAGACTACCACGGCGTTCTCAAGCGTGCTAGCTTGCTTTGGGGTCGCTTGGCGTGCAACATGCACAAAAGCACGACATCTGCGATTCCTCAGTGTGGCCTCCCTAGAGGGGGAGCAGGGGCAGCAGCTGCCGCTGTCAAAGCTCAGTGGATGGAGGTAAACATGGTCTATGAAGCCGCTACGCTGGGCGTAGAAGCTGCATGGGCGCTCCAGAAGTGGGATGACATGGCAAAGTTCATGTCATTCTGGGGTAGTTTCAGTCTCTCTTCGATCAAATGTGTTTGTGCTCGCCCTACAAATGAACGTGTTTGCTCAAGATGCTTGGCTGCTGCTGCCGCAGTATCGCATGACAAGCCCCACGAGCTCTTATTTAGTCATGCTGCTCTTATCCTGGGCATTGAGAGTACGAACTGCATGCCGGCTAGTATTGGCATGCTCGATGCGCACTCTTTCCTTCAGGCTGCGAGACTGTCGTTTCTGCAACATACTTCCCGTCCCGGCATTGCCCAAATATTCTTCCTACAGCGCATTCAGGAGATGCAGGAAGTCATCGACCACCTGACGACGCCGAAATTAGATGTCGGACATGCACACGAGTCTCTGTGTTTGAAATGGCGACAGAGGCTGGTCTGTTGGGCACATCCTGATCCTTTGCATTTGTCAAGACTGATGATGGTGCGTACCTTGGTGCTGTCCCCAATCGAGAAGTTAGATTTGCATATTACCTTAGCAATTCTATGTCAAAACATGGGCCGACCACTCGCTTGCATGGCCACGCTGCGACGCTTGCAGCCATTGCTAATTCACCTATCGCCACCTTACAACGACATGCCCTTCTCCTCGAGGCACTTAAACCAATTGTGTCGTCTTAATAAAATATCTGATCCTGATTATTCTTTTCAAAGGGCAAGGGCGAATATCTGTCCTACTATCACATCAATGCACATCTGCTACCAGATAAGCTTGGTAATGTGGGAAATCGGCGATGGCAGATCAGCGTATCACTACTTGTTTTGTCTATCGCAGGCGTTACTCAGAAATCGCCAAAAATACCCTAAAATCACCTTGTCTAGCTTGACGACCAGGAGTGAATGGTGTGTTGCTCTTACACAGATAGATTGCTGGACAGAGCATCACAACTCACTTAATGAGGCTCATTCCTTGATGTCACTCGCAATACAATTTGGGCCACACACGCCGCAGGCGTGGTTCGCCTGGGGTCTGACGAATCATAAGCTTAGTGAAGAAATGACACGAGTGCGGCTTGGGCGGGCCCCTTGGCCAAATATCAGCGTTCATGGATGCCAAGATCACAGTTGCTATGTGATTGAGTCTATTTGCGGGTTCCTTCGCAGCATTGAACTATTTGATATCAACCGTGAAGCCAGAAATGATACAGTCATAATACAGGCAATGTTAATGACTATAAGCTTGTGGTTCAAGTATGGATCATGGAGCTCAGCGATTTACGCTCTCAAGCAAGGACTGGCCAAGAGTTCTGTTGGCATCTGGCTCGGCGTCCTGCCACAACTCATAGCGCACCTAGATCATGCCGCTTTAGAGCCTCGGTTGCTCCTAACTCATCTCTTGACTCGAATTGGCCATGTTCATCCGCAGGCCCTGATTTATCCGTTGACAATATCAGGCAAATCGCCAGTCGTTTCGCGTCGTGATGCCTCCTTCTTCATCCTCTGTAATTTGCAGGCTTGTCTTTATGCAAGTCAGGCAAATAAAACTCTAGTGGCTGAAGCAGGATTGGTCGCTTGTGAGCTGCACCGAGCTGCAATTACATGGCACGAGGCATGGTTCCAAGGGATAGAGAATGCAGCCAACTTGCAGTTTGGTGAATGTGACTTAAGGACCACATTAGAGCAATTGGGTAGACTACATTCGTGTTGGAGACATGAAGTTTCGCTGGCCGTATCCCTACTCGCTCGGGTTGCTTGTAATAGGCTTGGTGATGCAGCAAGAATTCTAGCCTTCAGCCACGCACACGGGTGTGAAGTCGAATTGGCACGACGGCACCTTCATCAGTTTTTGCTCAGTCGCCGAGACTTGGACCTCCATCAAGCATGGGATGTGTATTCGATCCTACACCGCCGCCTGAAACAACGGATTTCATCTGTAGGTTGTGAGATCCTGGAGCTTTGCCACATAGCTCCAATGTTGCTTTCAGTTAGGAATCTGTCTCTCGCAGTGCCAGGAACATCGCTATCCGCAGGGGATAAAAGTCGAACGCTCCCAATTTGTGGTATGCAACAATGCGGCATCATCCACATTACGTCTTTTTCCCTAAAAGCAAATATCATTTGCTCGAAGCAGCGGCCGCGCCGGATTAAGATTCATGGTTCGGACGGTGAATCATACGACTTCCTCCTAAAGGGTAACGAAGATTTGCGCCAGGACGAACGGGTAATGCAGCTATGTGGTCTAATAAACTGCTTGCTGGCACAAGCATATAGCAAGTGTGAGCCAGCTCTCTCAGCCCAAGGCCTGATGCAAATAACCAGGTATGCGGTCATGCCCCTGTCGAACAACTCTGGGTTGCTCGAATGGGTTTCCAACTGCTGCACGGTACACTCACTTATTGCTGAACACAGAAACAGATTTTCCATCCAGACAGATGCAGAATCGAGTTGTTCGCAAATAGTAGCTCCAGCTTATTCAGAGTTGTGCAGCCCAGGGAAGCTCGAGGCCTTTTCATACTCCCTGGCGCGCACCAAAGGAATAGACTTGGCTCGCATGCTCTGGTTAAATTCTGAAGCCCCGTGTAAGTGGCTTTCTATAAGGCAAAGGTTCACACTTACTCTGGGGCTAAATTCTATGGTAGGATTTATCATTGGACTTGGTGACCGACATCTTTCCAACATCATGGTGAATCATTTGACTGGTGATGTTGTACACATAGACTTCGGAGACTGTTTTGATGTGGCATCGCAACGGGCCAAGTTTCCGGAGTATGTCCCCTTTCGTCTGACAAGACAGCTGATAAGCGTGATGGAGGTAGATGGAGTTAAGGGGATCTTTCGTTTGGTTTGTAATCACGCCATTAGAGTTATGAGAGCAGAATGTCTATCTCTAACAGCCGTGCTCGAGGCGCTGGTCCATGACCCTTTGATTGGACTCAGTGTCATCCTCCCAGCATCGCCAAGACGATCACAGTGCTTTGAGGGCACGCTGGAAGTTCCGAGCCAGGAGGCGGCCATTCGCGTGGTTGCTTTAATTCAGGACAAGCTAACCGGGAGAGTCGTACGATCAGGGGATGTCACTGCCGTCGAGGATCAAGTTTTGAATCTTATTCACCAAGCTCGGTCTCGATCGAATATTTGCCAGATGTTTTTTGGCTGGTGTCCATTTTGGTAACCAGCCGGGGGCGAACCTATCACCTCTTATCAAG